>Ga0222647_1000008_pt1 | contig 108017 bp, 97 predicted proteins | sample AntAcemetagen333_FD_179864 | JGI IMG/M metagenome (GOLD analysis project Ga0222647, IMG submission 179864) | Saline water microbial communities from Ace Lake, Antarctica - #333 | ecosystem: Environmental > Aquatic > Non-marine Saline and Alkaline > Saline | place: Antarctica: Ace Lake...
TGGCTCAATTTCAGGCGGAGGTTGTTCCGGGATGTAGAAAAAACAATATTATCGGCAGAAGCGATGTTACAAATAGCCTTTATCTCCTTTATTGTCAATAAACTATAAATCCAAAACATACTCTAAGTCTACAAATTCACCTTGCTTGTAATCTAACACTAATTCTACTATCTGGTAAGTCCCATTCACAGTTACCTTTACGATATCGTTAGCGGATGAAAGCGTTTTTTTGCTTTCTAATTGAACTTGTTGAACTTGATTTTGAATACTTTTTATATCGTACATTATATTTAGTAGATTTACAACCCTACCTTCACGCCTATTGTAAAAGCTAATGGTCTAGTTAATTGAGGTTTGAAATTTGATTCTTTTATAAATATTTTATTTCCAGTTACCGAAAACGCTTCCTTCTTATTTTTTAAAAACCCTTTTTGTTCAATAAAGATCATCGACTTATCAAGTAAATTGATGTAATAGCTACCGTTCACATAAATACTGTACAAACCTTTCTTACGCGAAAGCTCAATCACAGGCATAAATGTGAATTCTCTTGTGCCTATATAAGTATTTATATTCTGTCCGAAATTTTTATTGTCAAATTCAAAGTTAAGATTTTGATTTATTTCATTAACAAACTTACCAGAGTTCAAGACACCTAAGCCAATTGAAGAACTTAAATAAAAAGGATTTCCGATTTTATTAAGCGGTTGCTTGTATGATATTCCAATATGTTTCGTTTTAAACAAATTCCCTTTTGATAAATTTTCACTCTGTGAATAGAAAATATTTAAACGTTTATTTAAGGAGTAAGCTATTTGAAAGTTCAGAAAAGAGAAATCCGTGTTTTTGCTATTTTGATATTGTTCTATTTGACGGTTTTGATAGTACGCTGTAGGTGTAGGAGATACATCTCTCATTACAGTATGACCTATACCGTAACCAACTTCAACTTTCTTTACTATTGAAAATAGAATTGATGAAAAATTTGTGCTTTGTTTTTGACTGTTAGATACATTTGATTTTCTGTACATCAATATATCATCCTCCATTTTTTTTAAGTCTTGTCTTATGGATTCATCTGCTACAATTATATTTTCGTTCCTAAAAAAATCTTCATCGTAATTGTTTTCTACTTCAGAAAAAACAGCCCCTAAGCTTGTTCTATTCTCGTGAGGAATAGGGCTTGCATTTTTATCCATCTCAGTCGTAACAAACATCAACTTGTGAACAATATGCTTTTTGGTTTTTATATTGATACTTTCTCTGTCTGCGGAATTTTGCAATAAATACCACCTTTTTTCCTCTCCCTTAATGTATGTTGACTCCGTTTCCCATTTTACTTCTCTCAATAAAATATTCCTTGAGTTTGGCTTGTTATTTATATTGGACACTTTAATATATGCTTTGCTCTTTTTTTCAATCCACAACTTACCCGAAACTGAATTATCAACGGAATTATAGCTTATTACATATACAGAATCAACCCCATCATAAGTTGTTAAAGACTCCAGATTATATATAAATTTAGTTTTAAAATATTTAGGATTTAAGTAGTCTGCTCTCCTTTTTACAGGGTCATTGGAGTTAGCCATAAAGACCGAACCGTAATAGCGGATGTTGTCTAATGAGTCTCTATATGGATTCTTATTCAAACGTGCTTTTAAAATCTCAACTTGAGCATCAGTTTGAGTATTTTTATAACCCTCTGTATATATTTTCAAGTAAGCTTCGCCAAAGTCTATAAATTCACCTTCTTTAACTTTATGAATGTTTCTAAAAAAACCCTTAAAAACATAAGGAGTATTCGTATAGTTGTCTTCAATTCCTCTATATGCTTCTGCTATAATATTTTTTAACGAGCTATCTGGCATTACAACAACCTCATTGAAAACATTATCGTTTTCCTCCATTTCAATAGTCAGAAATTCCGTATCATTGATTTCCATCAATATACTTTTCAGTCCAATGCAACTTATCTTAACCTTTATCGGTATTTTTTTTGTGTTTAAAACAAATCTGCCCTCGCTATTTGAAATAGTTCCACTATTAGATTCAACTATTTGTATTGATGCAAACTGAACTGGCTTATTGTAAACATCAATAATATTCCCCTCAATCGTTTGTGCAAACATTTTTAGAGGCAAAATCCCAAGGATAAAAAATATTAATGTTTTCATTTGTAAAAAAAAGGTGCAAGCATAATAAAACTTAATCGAGAATATAGCTAATACCAATCTCGATTAAGTTTATATTGTTGGATTTTTATACAGGTTTCCAATCCCCTAATGCTCCTAAAAGCCAACCAGCAGCAAAAGCTATAACACAACCGAGAGCTAGAAAAAACCACCCTCCATCTATGCTTTGGGCTTCACTGTCCGAAAGCTCAACCAAATTATATCTGTCTAAATTTTCCATGTTTTCTAAACTTTTTATTATGTAAGTAATTTAAATTCCGCTTGGTTAATTATCAACCTTGATTATGTTGAGAAAACGCAATTCCGAAAAGAAGACCAACCATAAAACAGATAAAAAGCGTACCAAGGATTGATCCGCCATCTGTTTCACGCATTTCATCGGAGTGCAACTCAGACACCCCATAATTCTCTAAAACCAATTCGTTACTCATAGTTAAGTTTTGTTTAAAATTGAATAATAGTTTACTACTAAATAAGAACAAAATCCGGCTTTTTGTTGAAGTTTTAGTTAAACAAAATTAGCGGGTGGTTTTAAATTTGCAAAATATAAAAGCGGGTAAAATATGCCCCCACAAAATAATTTATGCAAAATTTATCTAAATACCTTTGTATTGTTTGGCATCGTAGTTGTACTTTAGGGTTTTAGCCTAAACTTGCCCCTCAAAATGAAGAACCTTGCTATCAAACTCCGCACTTTACGTGACATAAAAGGATATAAACAGAATACGTGGGGCATTCAGTAGGGTTGTCTCAGTCCGTTTACAGTAGAATTGAGAACGGGGAGACGGGGCAAATTTCCATTAATTTGTTAGAGAAACTTGCCAAACTCTACGAGGTTTCCGCCGAGCAACTTCTTGGTTGGGATGGTAATGTTACTATTGGTACGGTGAACGGGGTAGGTGTAAATCACGGCACAACGCATTTGCACCCGCCCGTAGATGAACGTGTAAAAGCGTTAGAAGCTAAAGTAGAAATGCTGTTGGGGTTGTTGAAGAAGGAGTGATTTTAGATTAGAGAATTATTTTCCGTTAATGCTCAACTCCCTTTCGAGTTCTAATTTTTCTAACAGTACGAGGTCGTTATATTTTTCTACGAGGTCTTTCAGGGCGTAACGCGTAGGTCGTCGTAACAGCTCTGCACCGCCTGCTCCTGTAATTGCCATAATGGTCGGTACGACTTGTATTTGCGGTTGACCTAACACATTCAAAACACTGTATGTCATTCCAAAGTCTCGGACACGGGCAATTATTTGTTGAATAGTTTGGGTACGACGATATTTTTTGAATAATTCGGTAAGTTCTTGATTGCTTTTAGCAGTAATGATTGGTTTAAGGTGTCTTGGCTTTTTGATAATTTGCTTATTATACAGTACCCCTTTATTTTTTACGTATTGCATTCCCTCTCCGTATCCATTTTGATACTGACCATTGGCAAAGTTGCTTAGTCCTACAAACAGCAATAGGCATGGAATTAGCTTCATTTTTACCGTTTATTTGGTAATATTTTCAGGTTATTTTTTAGGGACTCCGCTACGCCGCTTGGTAGTGGCTGATAGAATGGATGCTTTTCAGCTTCTTTCCAAAACTCGGTAGTGTAGTTGCTGTTGTTTTCGGTGCCCGTAAACCTCGAAAAACCGTCTTTGGGAATTGCTTCAATATATTCTATGCTATCAATAAATATTTCTTTTACTGCTTCGAAGGGTGAAAACGCATTGTCTTTCTTTCCTTTATATCTCAGGTTTTGTGTCCATTTATGATAGTTTATGTTGATGGGGTGCAAATCACTGGGTGTTGTTCCACTAAAAATATAGTACTCGTTCTTATAGTCAATAACAGAAATATTCCCAAGGGCTTTAATTATTTTAGGACTTTCTCTGGAGAGAGTTTGTAGTTCGAGTCGAATAAAATTCTCTTTTGATACAATGTGACCAATCTGCTTATTCGTTTCAAGGTTCTTTAAAGAGTATTTGTCACTCGAAGTCAGTTCACTAACTGTGTAAAGTTTACTAAGATCATCAGGTTGAACCTGTATTTCCGGCGTGATTGGACCTGTCATATTTATAATAAACCCAGATTGCTTGTTTAATGGATTTTCGAAGAAACGCTCTTCAACCCTTTTAACTAAAGGAGCTTTCTTAAGGTTTGAATTGTATACCACCTCAATCTTCCCATCAGAATAAAACTCTAATTTATTTTCATTAAACTGATAGCTCCGATAATATCCTCTGATTTTTAAAAAGCCTTTTTTACGCTTATTCGTTACAATAGCTTCGTTTAGTAATCGGACATTTGGGGAAAGATAGATGACTTCTGTATTGTTAAATGTCGTTTTATCAACCTTTACTTCGAGGTATGTAACGTGATTGAATGTGAAGCCAGAACAATCATAGGTCTTCATTATGTTGAGTAGCTCTTTCTCAAGAAATCCTCCCTCATTAGTGGATCCAAGATAATCCCCTTCAGTGGTATAAACCTGAACAAAACCTATAGGTTCATTATCCACCTTATCTACAACTTTTACTTGAGCTTTTAACAGCCCATAACATAATAGAAATATCAACAAAAAGATTCTCATGATAAATATCTTAAGGATGTTACAGTTGAAAGAAATATAAAGGTAATGTTCACCAGCAGTATTAATTTCGTAAATTTTCTATTCTACTATTGCGTAACATATGATGTGTAAAAGGTTGTCTATTCAAACCATTGCTTTTGATAGACAACCTTTACTAAGCCTCTAAAATTGTATTTATAAAATACAATCTCTAAAAAAAGGAGGAATTTTCATTCTGCCTTTAGTAACGTCTAATTTCCAGCAACTTTGAAGCCAAGAATGGATATACTCCAACTATCATTACTTGGATCTCCATCAAACCAACCATTCCATTCGAACTTAAAAAACTTTTCAAAGATTTTGCCACCGTCAGCGTTTAGTTTCTCTTCTGCTTGCATTTCCTGCACGCTGTAATTTTCTAATTGTAATTCATTTTTCATGGTAAAAAAGTGTTTAAAAGTAAATAAAATATGAAGTGTCAATCCGTTTATTAATTAGGATTTACATCACAAACTTATACAGGCATGAATTAGTAGCAAAGTTTTTGAAGGAGTAAAATATGCGTCCCTTGCATAAACAAACACTTATAGATTATATTTATTCTTACTAAATTGCAATTTGCTGGTTTGTGATAATAAGATTACTTTACAAGGTAAGTACTCAAGCCACCTTAGGATTTACCTAATCGTCAATAGTATCGTAAAGTAACTGGAACAGGGTGCGTTGTGTCACCACAAACCGCCCCCGGAGTGTCATGCCCTTTTTGAGGTTGGCGGCGTAACCGTTACGGAGGGCAAGGCTCTTTTTGAGTAACTGGCACTTTACCTTAAAAACGGGCTGCTCGTTCATCAAAGTAAAGTCATTGGCAATGTCGGTTATTTCGCCGGGCAATAACCCCCATTCATTGTAGTTAAAGGCATCCACCTGAAAGTTTACGGGCATACCTACCCGCAGCAAACCAATATCTTTGGGGCTTACGTAGCACTCGGCAAGAAGGTTAGAGTCGGGCGAGATAACGAGGAGTGTTTCTCCGGCTTGCACTAAACTACCTTCGTATTTTCCGGTGGTTTGCTGCACCGTGCCGCCCACGGGGGCTTTTATTTCATAAAATTGCTTTTGTTGGGTTATTTTCTGCTGCTCGGCGTTGGTACGGCGGGCTTCGTTTCTAAATTGGCTTAAATCCGCTTGCCATTGGCTGCGTTGGCGTTGAAAAAGCGATTCATATTCAGCTTTTAGCTTTGTCAGTTCGTAAGTTTTGCCGTCGTACTCTCGCTTGGAGATTATCTTTTCGTCGTATAGTTTCTTATCAGATTGTAGTTCGGTTTCTATTTTGCGTTGGGCAAAGAGGTTTTCCTGCACCACAGAGCGGAGGGCGTTTAATTGCTGGGCGTACAACGGTGTTTGTAGCGTGTGGTTTCCAAACAAATTACCCTTGTTTACGCCGTTCAATACGTTCAGGTCTTTGATTTTTCGTGCGTTATCCTCAAGGTTATAACTCGCCAAATCCAGTTGGCTATCCAGTTCGTCAGTTACTATTTTGAAAAGCGTTTGGTTTGGTGTAACGGTTTCGTTTTCTGTCACATTTACAACTTCCAAACGCCCCGAAGTGAGTGACTTTACCTCCGTTTTTTCGGCAACCGTTCGGATAATTCCGTTGGCTTGGGTGCTAATGTCAATTTTGATAAACGGCAACGCCACAAACGCTGCAATCAATGCCGACACAATAATGGAGTAAATGAGTTGACTTTTAACGGTCACTTTCGGCAGATACGCCTCCACGGTGTTTTCAATGACTTCTTTTGGAAAGAGTTGTTTCTGCATTTTCGCAAGGTATGAGAGCCGAGATTCCAATTACACTGCGAACTACGCAATAAATAAGCCACTTGTGAGTGTTTATGCGTTGGGTGCATAATTTATACGAGAAACGCCCGTTAGTTTGCACTAACGGGCGTTTCTTTTAAGTTTTACAAAATTTTTATTCCCGCAAAAACGGATAACCAGTATCAACGTAAACGTCTTTAAATGCCTCGCTTGCGTCAGGATAATCAGAATCCTCGGCGAATTTCACCGCGTCAGCAACGGTTTGCTTTATTGCCTTGTCAATTGCTTCCAATTCTTCTTCGGTAGCCATTCCGTTTTTCAGAATCCGATCTTTAACCATTGCAATCGGGTCACGAGATTTCCAATCGGCTACCTCTTCTTTTGTCCGGTATTTTTGCGGGTCAGACATCGAGTGTCCGCGGAAACGATACGTTTTGAATTCTAAGAAAGTCGGACCATCGCCATTTCTTGCTCTTACAGCGGCACGACTTACAGCTTCGTGAACAGCTTCCACATCCATTGCGTCAACGGGTTCGGCGGGCATATCGTAAGCTTCGGCAAGTGTGTAAAGTTCTCTCACGTTTGAACTTCGTTCAACCGATGTTCCCATGGCGTAGCCATTATTTTCCACCACAAAAATGGTCGGAAGTTTCCAGTTCATTGCCATATTAAACGCTTCGTGGAATGCTCCCTGACGCACAGCTCCGTCTCCCATCATACAAATGCAGACGTTTTTCGTGCCTTTGTATTGTTCGGCAAATCCGATTCCGGCTCCCATCGGGATTTGTGCACCCACAATTCCGTGCCCACCAATGAAATTAACTTCCTTATCAAAAATGTGCATTGAGCCACCTTTACCTTTCGTGGTTCCAGTTACTTTTCCGAACAATTCTGCCATGATGGCGTTTGGGCTAGTTCCTAATGCAAGTGGTTGTCCGTGGTCGCGGTAAGCGGTAATGTATTTATCGTCTTTTTCAAGTGCCGAAACCGAACCTGAAGAGCAAGCTTCCTGTCCGATGTATAAGTGACAAAAACCACGAATTCTTTGCTGACCATAAAGTTGACCTGCTTTTTCTTCAAACCTTCTTTGAAGTTGCATTGATTCGTACCAATACATATAGGTTTTCTGATCGTACTTCGTTTTCGACACTGCTTTCTTTTTCGTTGCCATTTATTCAATATTAGTTTTGGGTGTTGGATGTTAGGAATTAAAAGCAACATCCAACTTGTTTAGAATCAATACATTCACTTAAAATAGTAAACTTTACACGTGTAAAGCTAACAGCCGCGAGTTAAATACCCACAACTATCTCTAAGTCACAAAGCTACTTATTGTTAGTCAAAGTTTTGAAACTTCGTTTTTAAACTTTGACTTCAAATTTAGAAACGAGTTTGAATTGCTCAATGTTCGGTTGTGGAGTAACTTTTTGTACCTTTGCACCCGTTTTGTATTACAGAAAACAAGAAAATTATGCTTAGTGTAAATAATATTTCGCTTCAATTTGGCAAGCGAGTACTTTTTGAAGACGTAAACTTAAAGTTTATACCTGGTAATGTCTACGGTCTAATCGGAGCGAACGGAGCGGGAAAGTCAACATTCGTTAAAATTTTAGCGGGAGATATTGAGCAAACCACCGGAACTATCAGCTTGGATGCGGGCGAACGCATGTCCGTTCTAAAGCAGGATCAAAGTGCATTTGACACACACACCGTTCTGGACACCGTTATGCGGGGAAATGAACGCATGTACGAGGTGATGCAGGAGAAAGATGCCGTTTACATGAAACCCGACTTCTCAGAAGAAGATGGTAACCGTGCCGCCGAACTCGAAGCTGAGTTTGCGGAAATGAACGGCTGGGAAGCGGAATCTGATGCTGGCTCGCTGCTTTCAGGTCTTGGGATTAGAGAGTCTTACCATCAGACATTGATGATAGATATGAATCCTTCCGAAAAAGTGAAGGTCTTGCTCGCTCAGGCTCTTTTTGGAGATCCAGAAGTACTTCTTTTGGATGAGCCAACCAACAACCTTGACATCGAGTCGATTTTATGGTTGGAAAACTTCTTGATGAATTTCAAGAATACGGTCATCGTAGTTTCTCACGACCGTCATTTCTTGGATAACGTTTGTACTTATATTGCCGATCTTGACTTTAAGAAGATTCAGGTTTATGGTGGAAATTACTCTTTCTGGTACGAGTCGAGCCAATTAGCTGCTCGTCAGAAAGCCGACCAGAACAAGAAAGCTGAAGATAAAAAGAAAGAACTAGAAGAGTTTATCCGTCGTTTCTCCGCCAACGTTGCTAAATCAAAACAAGCTACTTCTCGTCAGAAAATGATTGGTAAATTGAATATAGCCGATATACAACCGTCATCCCGTCGCTATCCGTTCATTGGATTTAAGCCAGAACGCGAAGTGGGAGATCAGGTTCTTATGGTTGAGGAGTTGAGTTACAAAAACGAAGAAGGCGAATATCTATTCAAGGATGTGAATTTTCAGGCGATGCGAAAAGATAAAATTGCGTTTTTGAGTAAAGACGGTTTAGCTGTTTCAGCATTTTTCGACATTTTGAAAGGCAAGAAAAAACCATCATCGGGTTCATTTAAGTGGGGCGTTACGATAACAAATGACTATTTACCTAACGAAAACTCTGAATATTTTTCCGATGATTCTTTAAACTTGGTTGACTGGTTACGTCAGTACTCCGCGAACAAAGATGAGACTTTTGTTCGTAGCTTTCTGGGAAGGATGTTATTTTCGGGAGAAGAAGTTTTCAAGAAATGTACCGTACTTTCTGGTGGGGAAAAACAGCGTTGTATGTTCTCTAAGATGATGCTTTCAGAGACTAATGCGTTAATTTTTGACGAACCAACCAATCACCTTGACTTAGAGTCAATCCAAGCCCTTAACAAAGGAATGGAGGAATTTGACAGCAATATTTTCTTTACGTGCCATGACCACCAATTGACCAATACTGTGGCGAACCGAGTCATTGAGCTTTCGCCAAACGGTTCACTTGATAAATTGATGACCTTCGACGATTACTTATCCGATGAACGCGTAAAACAACAACGTGCAGAACTTTACGGTCAGCCAATTCACAAACTATAAAAGCTGTTTGCTCTTCATAAATTTTAAAAAGCCGACTTAAACAGTCGGCTTTTTTATTGCCAACCATCCGTAAAAAACGTCCATCTATCAGGCATAGTAAACATTGGTAGAAAAGTAAGATACGGTAAAGAACTGAATCGTTACTTTTGAAGAAATAAACTGCAAACCATGTCCGAAAAGAACGAAATTATTATTCAAACCACCAATATCTCCAGAAGGTATGTGATGGGTGCAGAAGTAGTGCAAGCCCTCAAGACCATTGATATAACTATTAAAAAAGGTGAATACGTAGCGTTTATGGGACCATCCGGTTCAGGTAAATCTACGTTGATGAATATTATCGGGTGCTTAGATACTCCTACCAGTGGCTCTTATGTGCTAAACGGAAAAGATGTCAGCCGAATGTCTGAAAATGAATTGGCAGAAATCCGAAATAGAGAAATCGGGTTTGTGTTTCAAACGTTTAATTTACTTCCTCGTCAATCTTCGCTGGATAATGTCGCGTTACCGCTCATTTATGCAGGTTACAACAAAGCTAACCGTACCAAAAAGGCCCAAGACGTGCTTACAAGCGTTGGTTTGGGAGACAGGTCAAAACACCAACCTAACGAACTTTCAGGTGGTCAACGGCAACGCGTAGCCATTGCGAGAGCGTTGGTAAACGATCCAAGTATTCTTTTAGCCGATGAACCTACGGGAAACCTTGATACCAAGACATCCTACGAGATTATGGAGCTTTTCGAAAATATTCACGAAAAGGGAAATACCATAATCATGGTAACGCACGAAGAAGACATAGCCCAGTATGCTCACCGCATAGTACGTTTACGTGATGGTTTAATCGAATCAGATATCATTAACGAGGACCCAACAAACCCACGATTAATGGCAGAAAAGCTACAGAAAGAGAAAGAGGAAAAAGAACGCTTAAAAGTAGCTAAAGAAAAGTTATAACACACTTCTAAGACTTATTAACAAACAGAAAAAACCAAACTACTTATCCTTACGTTTATTAATCATTCACCCACTCTAAATTACAAATTGATGAAAAAGAACTTACTAACGTTATTCACACTCTTATTTATTGTGTCAGCTTCGTGTGCTCAGCAAAAGCCCGCAAGTCCGCGTGTGACTACAGAAAGTGACAACGTATCTATTGGTTACGGTCAGCCATCTAAGAAGGATCGTGATGTATTCGGTAAGCTCGTGCCCTTTGATAAAGTGTGGCGTGCCGGAGCAAATGGCGGAACTGAAGTTACCTTCAAGAAAGACGTCAACTTTGGTGGAAAAGATATAAAAGCTGGTACTTATACTTTATTTGCGATTCCCGGAAAGGCAGAATGGACAATTATATTAAATCCAAATTTGAAGCAATGGGGAACTAACAGCTACACAAAAATTATGAAAGACGATATTGCTTCGGTTAAGGTGAAGCCAATGAAAACATCAAGCAGCGTAGAAGCGATGACATTTAGTGTTTCTGATAATGATATTGCACTTATGTGGGACGATACGAAAGTCTCCGTCCCGTTGAAATTTTAAAGATAAAGGGTTTTAGAAAGGTTTATAAATAAAAAAAAGGAAGCTTCTGGCTTCCTTTTTTTTATGCAAGTCTTACAATCGGGGTTTGCCCGCCTATTGTTTTGTCGTTTATACTCACTAATACTTCTGCGTCTATGGGCACATAAATATCAATTCTTGAGCCGAACTTTATGAATCCAAACTCCTCTCCCTGATTAACCGTCTGACCTTTGTCAACGTACCAGCATATCCGGCGAGCCATTGCTCCCGCAATTTGCCTGAAAAGGATTTCCGTACCTTTTGGATGCTTCACCACTATGGTTGTGCGTTCATTTTCAGTACTTGACTTAGGATGCCACGCCACTAAATACTTCCCCGCGTGATATTTAACGTACGTAACGATTCCAGATATTGGATTAAAACTTATGTGGACGTTCAACGGAGACATGAAAATAGAAATCTGCTTACGCTTCTCATTCAAGTACTCTCCTTCAAACGTTTCTTCAATTACAACTACTTTACCATCTGCAGGAGCGATGATTAAATTAGAATCGGTTGTAGTTTCTCGGTCTGGTTTTCTGAAAAATTGTAAAACCATCACCATTAGAGATATACTTCCAATGATTATTACGTTATGTAACCATTCTAATTCAGGTGCTAAAAACCGCACACCAGCATTAATGATGATTACGAAAACTGTTGATAATAGAATTGTTGCTGTACCTTCTTTGTGTAAAGTCATAGGAAATACCTTATGTTCGCGACAAATATAGTAATTCTTCTAAGCATCGTTATTTAAATTTTCCTCAATAATTTCACGCCTGTGGGAAGATTGTGGAAAATCAAGTGTTTCACATAAAAAAGTACAAAAATAACTAATACTTAAACAAGTAATTTGCCGTTTATGCCGAATAAAAAACCGTTTTTTAATTTTAAAGGAAGCCCTGAAAACTTCCTCTTATTGATACTTCTTATCGTGGTTGGAGTTTACTTAGTGGGCACTTCTTATTTTTGGTGGGCAGGAAGTAGCAATATCATTAATTGGAATATAATCTCAAACCTTCAGGAAGCTGCGAGTAGCGTTTCCTTCCAAACTGCCGATGGGGTATTGTTACAAACCGTTGAACCTCTATTCTACATCAGAGAAAAATACGTCCCAACCGGAAGTATTATCTCGCCAAACCATTCATTGGTTTACCTTGTCGGGTTATTCCTCGGCGTTTCGCTCATTTTATCATCAACTCTTCGCATGAAAAGCTTGTGGTTTATGATTGGAATCGGGATTTTAGGAATCATACTGTCGAGTTTCAGTTTAGAGTTGGTCTTTGCTCAATTGAATAAATCCACATTTCTAATTTCATTTTTCGGCATAGCGTTGGTTGCTTACCTATTTAATTCGTGGTTGAAGAAGAATAGCGTCAACCGTACCTTCCCGATTTTTTTACTGCTGCTAGGAATTTTCAGCTTAGCTTTATACCAGTACAGTAAAGTACCGCTTCCTTTCTTATCAATAACAAGTAGTTCGATAGCAGTTGGATTCATATTATCCTGCATTTTTATATTCTTCATCGCTCACGAGATAATTGCGATAATCTTGAAAGTTATTTCTACGAGTACTTTAGGGGATAAAAAGTCGCTTGTTCAATTTTCTGTCGCGAGTGGCATTTATTTATTAAATGCACTACTTATCTACTTTGAGAATTCAAACAGGTTCAGCGATAGTGCTGTGATTATTGACCCTTGGTGGCTGTTTATTATATCTTTTGTGGCAGGCTTTTGGGGTTTTCGGCAATATTGTAATCAAACTCAATCGATAAACTTTAGGCAATCCGGCGTTTGGATGTACTTAGGTGGGGGGTTCATTACGTTAGCAAGCATCAGTTACCTTTACGCAACGGATAATAATCCGTTAATTGAGCTATTAGCCGATTTCATTGCCATTTCCCATCTCGTGGTTGGAATCACCTTCTTCGGTCATGTGCTGATAAACTTTATTCAACCGCTCCGCCAAAATCTTCCTGTGCACAGAATCTTATACAAGTCCCCTTTTTCCAGACTTATATTAGCACGTTTAGTTGCTGTTTTTGGAATATTTATTCTGTTTGCTTTTAAAAATAGTTACTCAATCAATCAATTTTTAGCTGGGCATTATAATTCTTTAGGAGATTACTCTTTAGCTACAAACGACCTTTTTATTGCAGAAACTTATTACAAGAAATCTGTGGCTTACGATAAATTTAATCATAAAGGGAACTACGCTTTGGCTTCCTTAGCACAAAGCCAGAATGATTATACTACGGCAGGGTTCTACTTTAAAAACGCTCTTGAAAAGCAGCCCTCCACTTTTGCTTATGCTGGATTGAGCGAAAGTCTTTTACAGGCAAACCTGTACTTCGATGCTATGTTCACTTTAAAAAATGGCGTGAATGAGTTTCCGTTGGATAATCACTTGGCAACTAATTTGAGTCAGCAATACGCTAAATCAGCTATTATTGACAGTACTTTTCTGTACGCGAATAAAGCGTACGATAATTGTAATAATTGTAATATGGAAGCAGCAAATTTGCTCGCTTTTTGGCTCGAAAATTCCAAACCAGAACGTTTAGATTCAATTTACGCTGTTTTCTCTAAGCAAAGTGGCACCTCTGTATTAGCAAATAAAACCGCTATCAGAAAAAAGCAGGATAAAGATAGCCGTGATACCAAACTAAGTATCAGTTCAGATTCCATCTTGAGCGTAAGCCAGTTTGCTTTACTGTATAACTCAGTCACAAATCCGGCGAATGAATCAATTATCACCGACAGTGAGTTAGGCTCTGTTCAGAATAAAATTGAAAACACGGGATACTTCAACGACATTTTATTTATCAGAGCAAAAAACAATTACCTGTTTGATGACAAAGCCAAAGGCTTCGAACAACTTGGCTACTTATCAAGAGATGAAACTACCGACACAAAAGTTTATGACTTGACTACAGCTGGATGGTATTTAAATGAAGGGCTTTACGATAAATCTTTGAATGCCTTTTTGAAAGGCGGCGACTCTTTATCTATCCAAAATCTACAACTAGCAGACTACGAGTCAAAACTTGATCAAGTGCAGTTTCAATATTCGAAGAACATACCGAATGAATCCATTAGCACAACCAATTATGAATCGGTTTTAAAGAAAGCCCCTTATAATCCATACATTGTAGAAAGGGTTGTGGGTATGCTAATAGCAAATAAACAACCTCAGCAAGCTTATGAAGTGGCGTTTAACGCAATTCAAACTAATACAGAATCACTTCTACTGTGGAAAGGGTACACCGTAATTGCCCTCAAAAACGGATTGATTTCTTACGCCGAAAATGGATTAGAGAATGTCAAACGACTCACCGACGAATCAGAATTTAAACAGTTTACAAGAAAGTACGACTCTATTCTTCGCGAACAAGCCAAGTTTTAAGTTCCTAAACTGAATTTAGCTTGAAGTGAATTGTGCTAACTTTTCCTTACTTTTGCATCATAATTTGAATCATTAATAACTATTACTTTATGGCACAATATGATGTGGTAATCTTGGGAAGCGGACCTGGTGGGTACGTAACCGCTATTAGAGCTTCGCAATTGGGATTAAAGACTGCAATAATTGAAAAAGAAAACCTTGGCGGGATTTGCCTAAACTGGGGTTGCATTCCCACAAAGGCATTACTTAAATCTGCACAAGTTTTTCAATATATTAAACACGCTGAAGACTACGGTATTACCGTAAAAGATGCAAGTGCTGACTTCAGTGCTGTTATCAAACGCTCGCGAGATATTGCCAATGGAATGAGCAAAGGCGTTCAGTTCTTGATGAAGAAAAACAAGATCGACGTAATTGACGGTTTTGGAAAAATCCAGACGGGCAAAAAAATAGAGGTGACCGATGCCGATGGCAAGAAATCTATCGTCGAAGGAAAAAATATTATCATTGCTACTGGAACACGAGCAAGGGAATTACCTAATATTCCGATTGATGGTGAAAAGGTAATCGAATACCGTAAAGCGATGACTCTTGAGGAACAGCCAAAATCATTGGTTGTAGTTGGTTCGGGAGCAATTGGGGTTGAGTTTGCGTACGTTTACGCCAGTATGGGCACAAAAGTGACAATTGTTGAGTTTTTACCCAATATTGTTCCAGTTGAAGACGAAGACGTTTCAAAAGAACTTGCGAAGCAATACAAAAAACTCGGAATCGACATTTACGTAAATTCAAGCGTTGAAAAAGTTGACATTAGCGGTAAAGGATGCATATCTACCGTAAAAACGCCAAAAGGTGAAATACAAATCGAATCTGATATTGTTCTTTCTGCCGCCGGAGTGATTTCAAACCTTGAAGGTATTGGCTTAGAAGACGTTGGTGTTGCCACCGATCGTGGTAAAGTATTAGTTGACGAATGGTACGAGACTAATATGCCGGGTTATTACGCCATCGGTGATATTACACCTGGTCCGGCTCTTGCTCACGTTGCATCAGCAGAAGGTATTATTTGCGTGGAAAAAATAGCTGGTCATCATCCCGAGCCATTAGATTACGGCAACATTCCAGGATGTACGTATTGTTCACCCGAAATAGCCTCGGTTGGTTTGACTGAGAAAGCTGCCAGAGAACAAGGTTACGACATTAAGGTTGGTAAATTTCCGTTCACCGCTTCTGGAAAAGCCAAAGCAGGTGGTGTACCAGAAGGTTTTGTCAAAGTTATTTTCGACGCCAAGTACGGCGAATGGTTGGGTTGCCACATGATTGGTAGTAACGTAACCGAAATGATTGCCGAGGCAGTTGTGGCTCGCAAGTTGGAAACTACTGGGATGGAAATCATCAAGTCGATTCACCCGCATCCAACAATGTCAGAAGCCATTATGGAAGCAGCAGCAGCAGCATACGATGAAGTAATCCATTTATAAAATTCAGTGTGTTTAGGTTTTAACCGCTGACAGGATTGTTGACCACTAACAGGGAATTCCTGACAGTCATTTTAAACAGTTTATTCTACAAATACCCTTTGAGAAAATCTCGAAGGGTATTTTTGTAGCATCCATACGAGATTTATTCTTTTAATACTCAAACCTATCATTCAGCCGATGCCTTTAAAACTCAGCTTTCACATCATTCACCTCAAAAATAAACATACGTTTCGTATCGCTCACGGGACACGAACAGGTGTTGATACTTTTATAATTTCACTTTCAGACGGTCAGTTTACCGGACTTGGTGAAGCGACGCCCGTTCCGTATTATGGTTTCAGTGCAAATGACCTCAAAACGCTTTTAGAACAATATCAGAAAGCGATAGAAGCCTACGATTTACAAGATGCTGAATCGTTCTGGGAATTTATGAACCCAATGTTGTCAACCAACCGCTTCGCTCAATGTGCTCTTGATATAGCAGCTCACGATTTGGTTGCCAAAAGGAAAGGCTTGCCTCTCTACAAAACATGGGGTTTGGAATTTGAAAACATACCACTTTCTAATTTTACAATCGGAATTGACGAAATTCCGGTGATGATCAAAAGAATGAAAGAAGTTGATTTCCCGATTTATAAAATTAAGCTCGGCACTCCGAATGATATTGAAATCATTAAAGAGCTCCGTAAATCTACCGATGCCATTTTTCGGGTAGATGCCAATTGTGCTTGGACAATTAAGGAAACGATTATGAATTCAGCGGCCTTTGAAAGTTTAGGAGTTGAGTTTATCGAACAACCGCTTCCAAATGATAAAATTGAAGAAATGAAAGAGGCAATGAAAAGCGTTAGTTTGCCTTTAATCGCTGATGAAAGTTGCATTACTGAGACCGATATTGAAAAATGTTTCGGGAAGTTTGACGGGGTAAATATTAAGCTGGCAAAATGCGGCGGACTCACTCCCGCTCTGCGGATGATTCAGCAAGCCAAAGGTCTGGGATTGAAAACTATGGTGGGTTGCATGACCGAAAGTAGCGTTGGTATTTCGGCAATCGCTCACTTATTACCGTTGCTCGATTACGTAGATATGGACGGTTCAATGTTAATTTCAAACGATCCCGCCGACGGCGTGGTTTTGAATCGTGGAAAAGCTATTCTTCCAAACCGAAACGGAACGGGTGCGGAGTTAAGGGTTCTGTTGTAAAAAATCCTGCAAAATTATTACCGCACTGACTTTATCCACATTCCCTTTTACACGGCGGTTCTTTTTACTCATGCCGCTAGCAATCATACTTTGCATCGCCATTTTAGAAGTGAATCGCTCATCAACAAGATATACTGGAATTGTAGGGAAAGTAGTTTTGAGTTTTTCCACAAAGTTTTCAACCAATTTTGTGCCGTCTGTTGGTTGGCTTTTCAAGTCGACTGGATAACCAATTACAAAGCTTTCTACTTCCTCGGTTTGGCAATAGTCTTGAAGGAATTTTAGTAACTCATGTGAAAGAACGGTTGTCAACGCAGTGGCAATAATTTTTAACGGATCAGTTACAGCGATTCCTGTTCTTTTTCCACCGTAATCGAGGGCGAGTATTCTTGGCATAAATGGGATTATATGTTCCTAATTATCACGATGCTGGTTAATTATTTAGCTTTCTTCCAATCCTCAGTTACTCTCGAGAGTAATATGGGTTCGGTTGAATTAATTCTTAAAACTAAAGACTAGTTTATTGGTGCTCCGCTTAAATTTCCTGAGTTATAACAATCTGCTCCTCTATCGAAATATGAACCTTCTTAAGAGATATCTAAAACTTGGAAATATTGGGTCGGTATGATGAAGTAAGACTCCATAACCATCAATCACGGCATCATTTTCGTAACCACAGTTATACGTATCTAAAGCCCAATTGAATTGTCTTCCGTAACTAGTATTTCATTTGTGACTCCATTTAGCTCCCAATGTATTTCATCCGTTTACTGACTGCAAGCTATTTGAGTTATTGTTACAAGTAAGATTACTATTTTGCCTTCATTATTTACCCTTACCCATTTACCACATTTATTGGCTTCCCTTGTTGATAAGCCCTAATGTTTTCTACCACGATACCTAATAGCTTCTGCCGAGCTTCGTAAGATCCCCACGCAATATGCGGCGTAATCAGGCAGTTTTTCGCGTTAAGTAAAGGATTATCCGCCGATGGCGGCTCGATTGAAAGTACATCTAATGCCGCTCCCCCGATAATATTGCTGTTCAATGCTTCAGCCAGTTCTTTTTCATTTACCAACCCTCCTCTTGCAGTATTGATAAGTAGGGCGTTACTCTTCATTTTCTGAAGCGATGACTCATTTATGAATTCTTTATTACTTTCAGTAAGTGGTAAATGAAGACTTACGTAGTCACTTTTTATCAACAGTTCATCCAATTCAACCATTCTCTTGTCAGTTGAATCAAGGGTTCGTTTGTTTATCAACACGTTCATTCCAAATGCCTCCGCAATTTGAACAACCTTTTTCCCGATTCCTCCAAAACCAATTACACCGAGCGTTTTCCCACTGATTTCATTTATAGTTGAATTGAAGTAACAGAAGTCTGGTGAGTTTATCCACTTATCCACACTTGAGTGTTCGTAGATTTGGTTTTGAATTCGCAAAATCATGGCAAAAACGTGCTGAGCAACCGAGTTTGAACTATAGTCACTGGCGTTGGTAACTATAATTCCCCGCTCTTTGGCGGCTTTAGTATCAACAATATTGAAGCCCGTTGCGGTTACACCAATGTATTTGAGTTTGGGCAGCGAGTCCATTGTATCGGCTGAAATAATGCACTTGTTTATCAACAAAACTTCTGCACCTTCCGCTCTTTCGAGGAGGTTATTTTCGTTCGTGCGGTCGTAGGAAATATAATCTCCAAAAGTTTTTAACAGAGTGTTATCGATATTACTTCCTAACGGATACGCATCAAGGTAAACTATCTTCATTTTTTTTATCTAAACTTTTCCAGAAGGCCAATCGCCCAGCCCTCTGTTCAAAGGAGAGGGCTTTTAATAATTTTTCTTAAAACTATGAATTCTAGGTCTGTTTTCGGTTCGCCGAACCTTGGGTCATTCATCGGGAAAGGTCGCTTTTCACCCGTTCGTTGATAACCCCGACGTTCATAATAAGCTATCAATTCAGGACGTTTTGAAATAACCGTCATTTCGATTTCTTCAAAGTCTGCATCACGTGCGTAGTTTTCGCTCGCCGTAATGAGTTTCTTGCCAATTCCCTTTTGTTGTTCGGTTGGTGAAACGGTCAACATTCCCAAGTAAATCGCTTTTTCCTTAGAAACTAAATTGACGCAACCTAACAGGTCACTGCCTTCTGTAAACTTTAGGATTACGGAATTATCAACTAAAATCAGCTCTTCAAGTGCCTTTTTATCAATTCGAATTCCACCGAGTAAATCGGCTTCAGTTGTCCAGCCTTTTTTGGAAGATTCGCCCCGATAGGCACTATTTATTAATACTTCGAGTTTATCAACATCTTGTGAAGATGCTTGCTCAATTCGTTCTGTTACTGAGTTCATGGTTACTTTTTGATCATCCGAAGCAAACTCGATATTTTACTTTTCAGGTCTTTTCTGTCAACAATAAAGTCAAGGAAACCATGATCAAGCACAAATTCAGCGGTTTGAAACCCATCAGGTAAATCTTTACCAATTGTCTCTCGAATAATTCGTGGACCGGCAAAACCAATCAAAGCACCAGGCTCTGAAATATTGAAATCTCCCAACATCGCGAAAGATGCGGTCACACCACCAGTAGTTGGGTCAGTCAATAAAGAAACGTAGGGAAGTTTTGCCTCGCTTAGTAAAGCCAACTTAGCGGAAGTCTTTGCCATTTGCATGAGGGAAAATCCTGCTTCCATCATTCTTGCTCCACCAGACTTTGATATCATCAGGAACGGCATTTTGTGCTTAATCGCATAATCGATGGCTCTGGCTATCTTCTCTCCCACAACGGACCCCATGGAGCCACCAATGAATCTAAAATCCATACAAGCAACCGTAATGGCCGCTCCGTTCATCTTACCGTGAGCCGTACGGACTGCATCTTTCAATCCGGTCTTCTCTTCGGTTTGTTTTATTCTGCTTTTGTAAGGCTTAGTATCAATAAACTCAAGTGGATCGGCTGACCGAACATTTGCGTCAAGTTCTTCAAAATCGTTTTTGTCAAATAGAATTTGAAAATACATTTGAGAATCGATGCGATCGTGGTAATTACATTCAATACAAGTGTACGCATTTTGCTTGTGCTCACGGGTGTGGAATACCGCTTTGCAGCTCTGGCACTTATGCCAAATTCCGTCAGGGACTTCCCTTTTGAGTTCGGTAGGCGTTTGAATGCCCTTATCTTTCCTTGTCCACCAAGCCATATTTAGTCAATTAAGTAAAAACTGTTAATTTAGGATTGGCAAAGATAAAAAAAGTCCGCTTAGAACTAAGCGGACTTTAAAATGAAGAGGTTAAATACTATCGCTTTACTATTTTATCATCCCGAAAGTAAACGTGGCTAATGGTTCCGTCAGAAAAGACAATCTTTGCTTTACCTTGCTTTTTACCCTCCACGTATCTCACGAAGAGCCTGTCGCCATTTCTATAATAATATACATTGACCTCACCGTTCATTTCTCCTTCGGTGAAAGTTCCTTCAAAAATATCTCCGTTTTTAAAATAATATCGTCCTTTTCCGTTGTATTGACTGTTTGTGAACTCTCCTTCAAACTTCTTGTCGCCACCATTGTAGAACTCAATTCCTACACCTTCTCTGCGACCGTCGTTCCATCCGCCAGCGTATTTTTCCATGGTGTAGCGATTTACCGCAACTCCGTAGCCAAACTTACAATCTCCGGTTATGCAACCGGTTTTAGCTTTCGATACCTCGGTGGAAGACGTATTCGCAACCACTACTTCGGCAGGTTTAACTTCAGTAACTTTTTCTTTATCTTCGTCGTAGTCCTTTTTTTGTTGAACGGATGGATATAAGGCTTGGGCATTACTAAAGCCACGCTTGATGGCTCCCAACCGTTGACCTCTTGGTGGATGAGTACCACTGTCGTAATCTGTTGTCAATTTTCTGATGGCAGATTGAGCATCTGCAAGTGAAGCCCCCATTTGATACATCACGAATCCCGAAAATTCGTCTGCTTCTATTTCTTTCGATTGTTCGCTACCGCCCACTTTGAGTGTATGCCCTTGCAAATGATGACCGATTTCGTGAGCCAAAATACTCATCGCCGCCCAATCTGTATTAGTTAACCCATTGATTTTTTTCATGAACGCTGCATCGTAAACGATTAACCGTTCACCGTCTCTAACTGCGGCAAAGCAGTTATCGATATTCGGGCATTCCATCACATAAAAGTTTTGCTTAAGCCCGCTTCTTCTCACGATTTCGTTTACGGCTTCAATAGCTTCGGGACGTGACCTGAAACCAAGCATATTGCAGATTGCAGATTCGTTCAACTTCTTTCCGTAGTAATTGCAACGGAAGACTTCATCGGCTTGGGAATGGGCAGAAAAAAATGAGAATGTTAAAATCGAGAGAGAAGTCAGAAAAGCACGCATATTCGTTTTTTTAGTCGTTAGATAAACGCATTTACAACCCGCTTTATTTTGCAGGCTTTCTCTTTATCCTTACAAAATATCAGCAGAAAATATTTTATACTATTAGTTTATAAAATCTCCTCGTAAACCTCGGTATCGCTTTCGTGCTTCTACGCCAAAGATACTTCCAGGATAGTCTTGCAGTAGTTTCCGGTAAAGCTTCATTGCTTCGGGTTTATCTTCTTTCATTTCTTCAGTTAGAAGTGCCAATCGGAACAATGCGTCATCAGCAAGAATGTCTATACTGTAATCTTTTATCAACAGATTTAAGTCAGCAATTGCATCATCGATTTTGTTCATTTTGAGTTTTGTTCTCGCTCTCAACCACAAGATTTCATCTGCCAAGTAATGCTTTTTATATTTCTCAAGCATCACATTTAAATCGGCTAATGCCTCTTCGTTTTTATTCTGAAATACGAGTAAATCCACTTTTGCAAAATCTTCCATGGCAACTGTCGAGGTATCCATTCCGGTATTATCCTGAATTAATAAACTTAATTGCATGGCATCGTTCGCGATTTCTCTTGTAGTTGCTTTCTTTAAAATATCTAAAACTTCTTTTGCTAACTCGAAGTCGCCTTTGTAGTAATAATTCTTTGCTCCTCTCAGTTTTGCGATCTCTCCAAGTTTATCTTCTTTTTGAGACTTTTCCACTTGTAGGTAAAGTAGTGTAGACTCCCACGGTTCATTTTTCAGAATGTAAATATCCCCCATATCTATTTTACATTCATCTTTAAAGTTTTGATTTGAACCAGCATTACTGATTGCATCCTCCAAAATCTGGATGGCTTCATCGTGTTCGCTCAAATAGAAAGCTTTTAACAACGCGACATTCTTTGCAGCTTCTAAGGTTTTGTTTGTACTTCCAACCTCTCGGAACATTTGCTCATATTCACCAATCAGGTCTTTTATATCTTTTAAATCAATTGGGTACGTATTCTTAACGATTTCTTCTTTTGATTGAATCAACCACCGACGAGCATAGGGGTAGTATTCGCCATTGGGGTATTCGGTCATGACGTACTCATACATTGTGGAAGCACTTTTATAATCTTTATTTTGAAATGCAATACTTGCAATCTCAAAAACCTTTTGGCCTTCAAGCCTCAAACGACGATCTACTGCTCTTGCCTGAATAAATGCTTTTCTGAAATTTTTGCGTTGGACAAAATGCCAAATCAGAATATCATTGTAGTAAACTATATTCGGGTTCTCCTGAATTTTACGATAGAGGACTTCCTCTAATTTTTCAAATTCGTCTTCCTCTTTAAAATTATCCTGAATCGTTGCCTTGACGTAGCTTGAATTCTGATTCATCAAACCGTAGTTCAGGATTTCCTCCAGCATTTTATTCTTTTCGCCGTTGTACAGGTAAGCACGGGCCAACTGAATGGCAAATTTAATTTGTGTCTTATCTTGCTTTTTAGCTTTCTCAAGAAGTTTTATTAGAAAATCGTAATCGTTGATTTGGTAGTAATAATCTTGCAACGCGTAAACGTTGACGTCAACCTCTACTGCTTCTTCGATTAACTCGCTTTGTAGTTTGGAAATTTTTTCTGGATCTTCATTTATTAACTTTAATAATTCAACGTAGTCTGCTTTATAGGCAATCTGTTGATTGTTATTTTTTATCTGTTTTTTAAGAAACTTTTCTGCCTCATCATATTTTTTCAAACGGTACATTGTGCTCAAATATTCTTTGTGAATATTATTTGCACTTGACCCATCTTTTGACAACCCTTTGAACAACTCGTAAGATTTTTCAAATTCTCCTTTTCCAAAATAAACTCTCGCTAAATCTAAATCTTGAGAATAGGCATTAATTGATAAACTCAGAAATACTGTGAATAACGCACTCTTAATAGTATTCATAATTTATTATTCTTTTTATTATTATCCATTACTAAGGCTGTGGATATGTGGAAACTATTGATATTGTTTACTATTTTTTTATCAACGTTTATTAACGTTGATTTAGTGTTACTTTATTTACCACTTATCCACATCTAAAATATTGATAATCAATGGATAACCACTTATCCACATTGCATTGTTTACTTTATTAACATTCATTTGATAGGTTATCCACAAACAATATCAATGTTCATTACTTCTTGACTAGTTATGGATAACTTGGACTTTTTCAACGTTATCCACACTCAAGTTACTTTATGCACTTTTATTGAAAGCTTTGCTCATTTAATCCACAGGCTTATCAACACTTATAGGTGGGTTATCCACGTAAACTCCCACACTTTTACTGATTGAACAATAACCGCATTCTTATTGATTTGGAATGCTAATATCCCTGAATTCAAAGTTGGCTTTAACCCTTATCGGTTCTTTTAAGTTTATTATTCTTTCTGGAGGTACCCCTTTTCCAAAGTCTGCAGTGTCCCAGACGCCATTACTATTTCTATCAACAATTGCCTGAAGTGTGTACTCCTCAGGTTTGATGCCTTCAAAAGTGAATTTCCCATCTTGAGAAATTACCACCTTTTCTATTTTACTATTTGTGACATTTAGTAGTTGGACGATGTATTGAATCTGTATGCTATCTCGTATTTCAATACTACCCGCAATAAGGCCAAGTTCACTTTTATTTAGCAGCAAATTGTTTAGAGTGAACGCGGTACTGCTATCAGAAAGAATACTTATGAATGCACCTTTATCTGCTTTGATTACTATGCTCTTTGTTATTCCTTCCAATAGTAAAACTTCAACCCTCGTTCTGCTACTATCCATAAAGCGAGCTTTGTACTTCACAGTATTTAATGTATCGTCTGATACAGATATTTTACTGCTATCAATTTGAATTAGCGGATAATTGAATGAGAAGATATAAGGCTCATTATTTGTTGTAGGACTTGAGTTTGCTGGTGTCACGCTTATCTTAAGAGTTTCATTACTTTGCTTACTTCTCTGACTCTCTTCCCTAAATGTAATCGTGTGTTGTAGTGTGTCACTATTTAGCAACGAGTCGCTTACCATTAAGGAGATTAGAACGGAATCTCTAGGTGTACCTATTTTGAAGAATCTCACTTCATCTTCAACTATTATATAAGGTATAGAGTCACTTTTTTCCTTAAACCCTACTTCTATTTTATAAAGCGGTTCGTCAAACTTTAAAGCGTAGGTTTTCTCTTTTTGGATGAACCTCTTATACTTTGGAGGAATGGTATCGTAGGGAAACAGCTCAAGTGATATTCCTACTTTATTACTGTTCAACTCTATCGTATCCCGAACGAACCCGAACATCTCCTTTTTATTATCGAACTTCTGGTTTCCGTTTTTATCTGTAAACGATAATATTCTGTAGTTTTCACTTTTTAGATTTTCGAGTTGGAAGTTTCCTGAAGAGTCAGATTTTATGAAATAATCTGGTTTTCTATTTATCAATGGTAGTGTATCGGTGGATGACATCTTATATAACCCGATGATCGCTCCCAGAACTCTTTCTTTTGTGAACAGACTAGTAACGCTGCCACCTATTTTAAGCGAATCCAATTCACTTCCTGTACTAAAGACAAGTTTTAAATTATCGGCTTTATTTTGCTCGTTAATATCCTTTATTCCTGCTCCGAAACTAAATGTGTAAGTTGTGTTTTCCTCAAAGCTCTCCTCGAATTCAAGTTCTACACCTTCTCCCTTATTCTTCACTTGATACTTTCCTTTTTGTTCAGGAGTTATGGTTAATTCTTGTTTCAAGTTTTTACTATCAACTAATTCATCAAATAGTAATCGTATTTGTTTCCCTTTAAAGTTCACCTGTTTATCCACAGGTGTGGACTCTATTAACTTCGGGGGAGTAATATCCCTATCTCCCCCCGTTGGAGGAACGAACTTCGCACAACCACATAATATTATTGCAAATAGACAAATTTCAGGTATCCTTTTTAGTGACATTTATCTTCCAAGTTTTATAAGTAATACTGAAATATCTGACGGCGAAACTCCACTTATCCTGCCTGCTTGCCCAATAGTGGAAGGTTTTATTTTGCTAAGCTTTTGCCGTGCTTCTATTGATAATGATTTTAGGATGTGGTAATCAAAGTCTGGGTTTATTTTTAATTCTTCCAACCGATCCATCTTCATGGCTAGTTCGTTCTCCTTTTCAATATACCTTTCATATTTCACCCTGATTTCCGCCTGCTCAACGGATTCGTGGGAATAGTTCTTTTGAATCAATTTGTACTCACTACTCATTTCTGCAATACCGTCCTGATTAATCTCTGGTCGCTTCAACAACTTAAATAAGGTTGTCTTTTCATTAATATTTGAGGAGTTGATTTTACTCAAATACAAATTCGCTTCAGCAGGTTCGATTTTAGTATTGTTCATAAAATTATATACTTCCTCTCCGCCTTTAATTTTATGATTGACTTTAAGTAACCTTTCTTCTGAAGCTAATCCAATTTCGTGGCCCTTCTGTGTTAGCCTTATATCGGCATTATCTTGCCTTAATAATGTTCGGTACTCAGCTCTTGATGTGAACATACGGTACGGTTCATCAGTACCTTTATTGACTAGATCATCAATAAGGACACCTATGTAAGCTTCATTCCTTTTTAAGACAAATTCTTCACGGTTATTGATTTTTAAGAAAGCATTTATTCCGGCCATCATCCCTTGACATGCTGCTTCTTCATACCCAGTTGTCCCATTTATCTGTCCCGCGAAATATAGATTTTCTATTAGCTTAGTTTCTAATGTTCTTTTAAGTTGAGTAGGTGGAAAGAAATCATACTCTATTGCATAACCCGGTCTTATCATTTTAATATTCTCGAAACCCTGAATTTTTCGTAGGGCTTCGTACTGTATATTTTCTGGGAGGGATGTTGAAAAACCGTTGACATACATTTCTTTGGTACTAAGGCTCTCTGGCTCTAAAAATATCTGGTGCTTATCTTTATCTGCAAAGCGGTTTATTTTATCTTCTACAGACGGGCAGTATCTTGGACCTAATCCTTTTATCCTACCGCTAAACATTGGAGAATCATCGAAGCCGGTTTTCAGTATATCGTGTACTTCTTGATTCGTATAGGTTATCCAGCAACTTCGTTGAATCGTTGGTTTCTTTATATCTAGGTATGAAAACGAAGCTGGATTTTCATCTCCCTTTTGTTCTTCTATTACTTTAAAGTTTACGCTTCTTTCATCCACTCTTGGAGGAGTTCCGGTTTTCATCCTACCAGACTCAAATCCTAACTCGAGTAATTGTTCCGTTATTCCATGAGAAGATTTCTCTCCCGTCCTACCACCACCAAATTGTTTTCTCCCTATATGTATAGTCCCGTTAAGAAATGTGCCATTCGTCAGCACTACAGCATCACTATATATTTCGAGCCCCATAGATGTCTTAACCCCCCTTACTTTTTCGCCATCTAATATTATGGAAGTAACCATGTCTTGCCAAAAGTCAAGGTTATCAATATTTTCTAGAGCCATTCGCCATTCAGCGGCAAATTGAACCCGATCACTTTGACACCTTGGGCTCCACATTGCGGGTCCTTTCGATTTGTTAAGCATTCGGAACTGAATGGTAGTCTTATCAGATATTATTCCAGACAATCCGCCTAATGCATCAATCTCTCTAACTATCTGTCCTTTGGCAACTCCACCCATTGCTGGGTTACAAGACATTTGAGCAATTGTCTGAAGATTCATTGTAATGAGCAGAACTTTTCCTCCCATGTTTGCTGCTGCTGCTGCTGCTTCGCATCCTGCGTGTCCGCCACCAACTACTATTAAATTATACTTTTGGAACATATTTTTTATTGTTAAGTGTTTCACGTGGAACTATTGCTGAGTCAAGTTTTCACGTGTAGTGTTTCACGTGGAACATTACTTTTCTATTTGTCAGAAGAACGGGATTTTTTTGTATTAAAATGCCGCATTTAGTATTGCGTAAATGATTGAATGTGGTTACTGAATTTTCTTTAAATATGAATTGGTTTTACTTTTATAAAAAGGTGTAAAGGTTGGAGGTGTAAAACGAAGTAACTCTTTTTGAATCGCCTTCTTCTTTATGAATTCATCTATTTCTTTTGGAGGAGTGTTGTTTACAATTCTTCCAGTATTTGACTTACGCTTAGGATCGAGCTCTTGTTCTTTAATAGCCTTTTCAGCTTCAAGCAGACGAACCTCAATTTCCTTCTGCCTCTTTATCAGAGTGGGCGTAATTCTCTTATTTACGATTTCTTTCTCAGACTCATCCATTTCCTTCTGAAGTTCACTAAGCTGTTTACCCACTTCTTGCCCTTCTTTGGTACCGTTTAATTTGTCTTGTAATTGCGACAATTCTCTCCTAAGCTTGGCCTGCTCCTGAGCGAGTTGAGCCAGTTCTTCTGACAGCTCCTTACCACCTTGTCCAGATTTACCTAAACCTTCAAGACGCTTATTCAATTGCTTCTGCTTCTCTCCCATTCCGGTTGATGGCATATCACCTTTCTTTCCGCTACTACCTCCACCCGGCATTGACATCGCCATCATCATTTGCTGCATTTGCTTGAAAGTATCACTTAGTAAGAGTGCTAAGTTGTTTATAGAAGTCATACTGAATTGTTGTTTAGCTGATGCAATATTTAGTTTCCGCTCTTTGAGGCTCAATAAGCTTTCGTTCATATAGTTATTCATACTCGTTACTTCTTTAGTCACGAAGCTCTCAATTTGCATCACTTTCTGAGATAACGAATACAGGCTATCTTCAACTATTTTTGCATCGTCGACTAATTTAAGCTGCTCTTGAGATAAGTCTATAAAGCGTGGGTCTGCACTGTTCATGCCACGAATACCGTTTAAAATACGTTCTTGGTCAAAGGACAGCTTGACAACGTTTTCAAGTATATCGCGTAAGGCATCAATGTCTAAATCAAGTTGTTTCATTTCGGCACTTTGCATTTGAGCAGACATTGCCTTTGCCATATTACGCATTGATTTAGCCGCTTTTTTCTGTGGCTTCGATGCTTTAGAAGGTTCCTGACTGTCTAACTGCTCCTGTGCTTCTTGTTGATTCTCCTCTACTGATTCCTGATCTTCCTCCTGAGCGTCAAAGTCCTTTTTAAGTTCTTTACTGAGTTTTTCAATATCCTTTATCTTCTCTTGCTGTTCCTTAAACTCCTCGTTGAGTTTCTCCTGTTTCTCCGATAAGTCTTTCGAAGCTGCGGGGTCTTTAGATTTATTTTCAGATTCATCGGCTAGCTTTTCTTGCTTGTCAGCTAATTTCTCTAAATCCTGTGCAGCACTTTCTACCTTTTGTTTCAACTGGAGGTTTTTGAATAGTTTTAGAGTTCTGTCTATGTTTCTGTCTAAGTTTCGCTCATTTTTTTTGATTTCATCGAGCTTGTCGTTCACCTTCTCTTGCTCGTTATTCTTCAGTAGTTCCTCAAGTTGTTTATAGAGTTCACTATTTTCATCTTTCATTAAGTCTTTCATCAGTTCTTGAAGTTGCTCCATCTTCTCTTGTGTCTGAGGTGACGGCTCATTGAAACGTTCCTGCTTTTCTTGAACCTTCTTGAAATCTTCAACGAGCTTTTCTAACTCTCTCTGTAATTCCTTCTTTTGCTGTAAGATGTCTTCCAGGTCTTTTTTCTCCTGAAACCCTAACTTGTCGTTGACCTTTAGCTTCTTGTCTAATTTTTCAATCGCCTTTTTCAAGTCTTTCGATTTCTTGAGAAGTTTCTCCATCTTACTTTCCATCTTATCAACGTCTTTATCTATTTCTTTTGAATAGTCTATCAGAGAAGGAACCTCAAAGGTCAGTGTGCCAGTCTTAACACTTTTATTGCCATTTACGCCATCGTTATCCCAAAGTTGTAAGTAGTAAGATAGTTTATCCCCTCTTTCCAAGTTTAAGGAAGCGACATCGAATTGATAGTAGAAATTCTGTGAAGTCTGATTTTTATTAAACGGAATGTTCAATGACGTGTAAGCCACGTCCTCTTGCTTCTTGTAAAACAACTTGAACTTAGATAGCCCGTAATCATCGTCTATATTTCCCCCAAGCAGTACGTAGTTATAAAGAGAAGAGTCTCGTAACTGCGTAAAGTCTATAACGGGGAGTTTATCCGGAATAACATTAATATAGTAGTTTATATCAGATTGGTTTGAAACGTACCTATTACGGAGAGAAATGTCGTAAGAGGTTGTCTTTCTTATTTGCTTAGAAAGAGTAAAAGAAGATTCTGATATATTTTTAGCCTGATTTAAAATATCATCCATCTCGAATTTGATTGAAACGCTATCGGTATCGGCTGTAATAAAATTCCATGATACAAGCGTACCTTCTGGAATCACTAAATTCCCGACGTTACTCAATTGTTCTGGTTTTTTAGCTAAGTATGTTGGGTACGTCAACGTTATGTCAAATGAAAGTAGGCTTGGGGGAGTTTCTACTTTAAGTTCATACTCTTTAGACGAAAACCCAGCAGCGGTCAAGTTAAAATCGATAGCTTCGCTAAGCTTATTGAAGATGAATGAATAAGTATTTTCATTCTCTTTAGACATTTTGTACTTCCGCTTATTATAGAAAACAAATACCTCTTCAGGTAGAGCATCGCCATCAATAGTAACGCTTAGTACGAAGTCCTGATTCTTAAAACCAACTAGTTTATCGTTTACCACTCTAAAGTCAAAAGGAGCTTCTTCCATAAAATCATCCTGAAATTTGACAATTCGTTCAGTACTGGAAGAAAATAGATTGGGAGATATGGCGGAAATAAATAGTACTAACAGTAAGGGTGGCAGAGCGTATTTTAGGTATTTCTTATTCTCACCGAATTGAACCGCTTCTGTAAATTTTACTAACTTTAATGACTTACTTTTTTGCTCTATACTTGCATTTACTAAGGAGGTATCAACCTCTGTATGGTCAGATAATTGAAGAACATTTATAAGCTTATCCGACACTTCGGGAAAGAACTGTCCTATTTCTTTGGCGGCTTGCTTGTCAGATAATGGCTTCTGTATATTAACAAGAAAGAAAATAGGTCTCAATACATATAGGTAAATCACTGCTACAGATCCTGCCACAAAAAGTAATAGCAAACCACCACGTATAAGGCTATTAAACCTACCAAAGTATTCGGCAAAATTTATAATGAGGAATGTACTGATAACTATTGCCGAGCTTAATAGCAGACCTTTTATGAGTAAGTTTAGGTAGTACTTGCGTTTAAACTCTTTCAACCGGTTTAAAACATCCTTAATCGAAGTAGATTTATTGCTGTTCATAATTTATTATATAATATCAAGTGATACAGGACAGTGATCAGACATGACAACGTCGCTATGTATTCGAGCGGCTTTTATTTCGTTTTCTATTACTTTGTCAACGAAGAAGTAATCAATACGCCAACCTTTATTTTTTTGCCTTGCTCCCGCTCTATATGTCCACCAACTGTAGTTATGTGGCTTAGTATTTATAGACCTGAAAGCGTCAACAAAACCAGCGTCTAAAAGTTTCGTTACCCAATTTCGTTCTTCCATCAAGAAACCAGATGTGTTCTTGTTGGTTTTCGGGTTGTGAATGTCAATCTCTTTGTGGCAGATATTAACGTCGCCGCAGATAATGATTGGTTTATTTAACTTCTTCAAGTCATCAATGAAAACGATGTAATCATCTAAAAATTTGAATTTGAAGTCTTGACGTAGATCACCAGATGACCCCGAAGGAAAGTAAGTGTTAATGATTAGTTTATCTTCTAATTCAACAGTAATGGCACGACCTTCGAAGTCATAAGGCTCCATATTCATGCCGTAGTAAACTTGTGTTGGTTTCACCTTCGTGAAGGTTGCAACTCCGCTGTAACCTTTCTTCTGAGCTGGATACCAATAACAATGATAACCGCAGCTTGTGAAATGCTCTTCCACTAAATGTGTTTCCGAAAGCTTTATTTCTTGTAGGCAAAACACGTCTGGACTCTCACTTTTAAGCCATTCAATAAGCCCTTTTTTGATTCCGGAACGAATACCATTAATGTTGAATGTTATTAATTTCATTAAAATTTAAATATGAAGACCAATTTCATTTCTAAAGAAATGAATAATATAATGTTTTAGTAAATTCTCCTGAAGGAACAAATCGACGAATGGCAAAGGCTTTACAACTTTCCAATGTGGCCAACCCTCCTCATCATAGCCCTCTAATTCATAAAACCCCCCGTAGCTTAAAACTTTACAAGTAGCGATATGAATGAGGTCTTGCTTCTCCTCTTTCGTGAATACAATATTTCCTTTTCCTAATTCCTGAACGCCTATGAGGAAAAGTACGCCTTTTACGTCTGAAGGCTTTTTACCTACATTAGCTTTTAGAAAGCTTAGTAGGTCTTTCCAGGATTTTACGAGATTTAAATCGTCTGTAGTATTAATCATGAATTAAAGTTATGAATAAATTAACACGCTTACTTGATTTGATATATCCAAGAATCTGTGTGGCTTGTAGGAAACCACTCGGAGAAATAGACACGCCTATATGCCTAAACTGCATTATAGACTTACCAGTTATCATAAACGATACTGTACAACAAAGAAAGATTATTCAAAAGTTTGATGGCAAGGTAAATATAACTGACGCGAAGTCTTACCTACTTTTCGAAAAAGGGAATGTGGCTCAATATCTTATGCATGGGCTCAAGTATCGAAACAAAAAAAGTATCGGTGTTTGGTTGGGAAAGAAATTTGCAGAAGCTTTACTTAGTATGGGGGAACAGGATAGAATCGATTTGATTATGCCCATTCCTATGCATGAAACCAAACAAAAGCAGAGAGGATACAATCAGGCAGAGCTGATTGCGGAAGGAATGGCGTCGGTACTAAACGTACCGATTATTAACAACGGTTTAGTTAAAACCGAAAATACATCATCACAAACAAAAAAGAATCGTTATCAACGATACAAAAATACAAGCGGGATTTTTCAGGTAAATACAGAAATTAAATTAATAGGAAAGAGAGTATGCTTAGTTGATGATGTACTAACAACTGGGGCAACACTCGAAGCAGCAGCAATTGCACTTCTTGAATACGATTGTGAAGTGTCAGTCAAAACAATAGCCTCAGCTTTTTAGGGCTGAGGCTATTGTTTTGAACCTATTGTGTAGTAAATCTAGATCTATATTCGTTTTTTAAATCGTTATCTCTTTCCAATGGCAATCATTGCACAACGGAAGCCAATGGTAGAAGCAGAAGAGTCTTGGGCGATAAATCTACGTGTTCCTGGAGATAGCCAATAGGCTACATCGTTCCACGAACCCCCTTTGTAGACACGTACTTTGCTATCTATAAGTGAATTAAAGTTTTCTTTATCGTATAAATCGTCATCGTCCATATAATCATCCCGACGAATTGGATTCAAGTCGTTGAAATCTTGGAATGAGTTTGGACGATATAAATCATAGACCCATTCGTTTACATTTCCCGCCATGTTATACAGACCAAAATCATTTGGTTCGAACTCATAAACTTCGGCAGTAATAATTCCACCATCGTTCAAACGCCCGGCGATACCTGCGTAGTCACCACGACCACGTTTGAAGTTTGCCATCATTTGTCCTTTGTCGCGTCCACTTGACGTTCTCATTGAAGAGCCATCCCATGGATAAATACGTTGGCTTGATTGATTTTCGTCAATCGTTTGCGTACCAATCATTGCCTTTGCGGCGTATTCCCACTCCGCTTCGGTTGGTAGACGGTATTCAGGTAAAACGATTCCACTTTCGATAGCAACTCGGCTTCCATCCATAGTTTTTGGTGGTTCTTCCGCTCCAGCTTCCGCATCTTTATCTTTTTTTCTACCCAAAGAAATTCCACCTTTCTTCGTTTTTCCCAAGCTGTTTTGGTAGAGTACATTATTTACAGCACCCGAACGCCACTTGCAGTAATCAGAAGCTTGAATCCAAGAAATTCCTACTACTGGGTACAATCTGAAACCAGGATAGCGTAAATACTGGTCAACGTATTGATCATTGAATGACATTGGATTTGCCCAAACTGTGGTATCAGGTAAAGCAGACTGAGCAAATTCTTGCGAGGAATCTTGCTGAACGGCGTAAAGGTATTCGAGCCAGTTAATATTAGCTATTTCAGTTTCGTCCATGAAGAAAGAAGCAACAGTAACCGTCCTTTCCAAGTTGTCACGAGCAAAAGTAACGTCTTCTTCGGCGGTTCCCATGGTGAAACGTCCACCTTGAATAAAAACCAAATTTGGTCCAGTTGGCATTCCTTTGAATTCGGCAACGTGAAATCCTTCGGTTTCCTTTTTAGCATATTCAATTCCGGTAGCAGAACTAACTTTACCAGGGTTGGTGCTTGATCTTGTGCTGTTTTGGCAAGACGTGGTGGAAATCGCCAAGGAAAGTACAGCAGCGGATAATCCTAAAAAAACTTTATTCATTTTATTTATATAAATTACTTGTTATGAATGCGAAGTTGGTGATTTAACGAAAAACTATTGATTAATATGCGAAATTAAGTCTTCAAAAAGCAATTTTGAAGCGTTTATCGACGTAATATTAGTCTTTGTGAAGATAAGTTTTTCTTTTACTTGTTTGAGTTGACCTTTATCGGGGTACTTTCTTATAAAGTCAATAATTCTGCCAAACTTATCAGATTGATAATAGGCAGTTTGCTGTGAGGAAACGAAATAGCCTTTTAGAATATTATTTTTAATTACCAGTTTTTCAAAACCGACCTTTTCGGCCATCCACCTGACCTTGACAATTTCAAACAGATTTTGGACTTCTTTTGGCAATTTACCAAAACGATCAACAATAGAATATTTTAATTTCTCTAACTCAATATCTTCTTTCAAATGGTCAATGTCATTATATAATGATAGCCGTTCCGAAATGTTGGTAATGTAAGTGGGCGGAATTAATACATCGAAATCAACTTCTAACTGGCAATCAGTGCGTTCAAGTTCATCGGTTTTGATTTCGCTTTTAAATAACTCTTTAAACTTACTGTTCTTGAGTTCTTTTACTGCGTCGTCCAAGATTTTGTGGTAAACTTCGTATCCCAAATCATTGATAAATCCGCTTTGCTCAGAACCTAATAAGTTACCGGCACCGCGGATATCTAAATCTTTCATGGCTACTTTAAAGCCATCACCTAAATCTGAGAACTCCTCCAATGTTTGTAATCGCTTTCGGGCATCTTTAGTTAGTAAGGATTTGGGTTGGGTTAACAAATAGCAGAACGCTTTCTTTTCGCCACGCCCTACCCTACCCCGCATTTGGTGCAAGTCAGAAAGCCCAAACATATGAGCTTGGTTAATCATAATGGTGTTGGCATTCGGAATGTCAAGTCCCGCTTCAATTATATTAGTAGAAACCAACACATCAATTTCGCCTTCTACGAAACGCATCATGGCCTTTTCTAATCTATCACCGTCCATTTGTCCGTGGGCAACCGCGATTTTAGCATCCGGTACCAAACGAAGGATAATATTACCAACAGACTCGATGTCATTTACCCGATTGTGCACGAAGAAAACTTGTCCTCCCCGTTGTAGTTCGTAGCTAATTGCATCGCGAATTACCTCTTCCTTAAATTCCACAATCTCTGTTGAAACGGGTAAACGATTCTTCGGTGCAGTGGCAATTATTGATAAATCACGGGCACCCATAAGTGAGAAGTGAAGTGTTCGAGGAATGGGAGTTGCGGTTAATGTCAACACATCCACATTCAACTTCAAGTTCTTAATTTTCTCTTTGGCGGTTACACCAAACTTTTGCTCTTCGTCAATTATTAATAAGCCCAAATTTTTAAATTTGACTTTTTTCCCGAGAATACCGTGCGTTCCGATGAGTATATCAACTTTACCTTCTTCAAGTTTTTTGAGTGTTTCGTTAATCTGTTTTGACGATTTAAACCGATTGATATAATCAACATTCACGGGCATTTTCGCCAGCCGTTTACTAAAGGTTTTTTGGTGCTGCATGGCAAGAATAGTTGTTGGTACTAAGACGGCAACTTGCATATTGTCACTCACCGCTTTGAAAGCAGCTCGAATTGCAATCTCAGTTTTTCCGAAACCAACATCCCCGCAGATTAATCTATCCATGGGGTATTGTTTTTCCATATCTTCCTTGATTGCATCAGTCGCCTTCCTTTGATCGGGCGTATCATTATACATGAAGGAAGACTCCAGCTCAATCTGTAAATACGTGTCGGGAGAATATTTAAAACCTTGCACTTCTCGCCGCTTTGCGTAGAGGTTTATTAGTTCTTCGGCTATGTCTTTAACCTGCTTTTTTACCTTTGATTTTTTCGCTTCCCATTCGCCGCTTCCGAGTTTACTCATCACGGGCGGTGCCCCTTCCTTACCTGAATATTTTGCTATTTTATGTAAAGCGTGAATATTGACAAAAAGTAAATCGTTGTCGCGGTATATGATTCGAATTACCTCTTGTTGTTTACCATTAGAAGTAATTGTTTCCATTCCCGCAAATCGCCCGACGCCATAATCAATGTGCGTAACGAAATCTCCTGGCTGAAGCGATTGTAGTTCCTTTACAGTTAAAGCCTTTGATTTACTGTATTTTTCTTTTATTTGATAGGAGTGATATTTCTCAAAAAGTTGGTGATCTGTGTAACAACAAATTTTCGTTTCATAATCAATAAACCCTTCACGAAAAGATGCCGAAACCGTATCAAACTCGGTGGTTGGATTTAACTCTTCGATTATTTTACGAACCCGGGCAAGTTGCCTTTTTGACTCTGAGCAAATAAAAATAACGAAGCCTTTTGATCGTAATTCTTCGATGTCGTCGATGAATAAATGGAATTCTTTATTAAAAGAAGGCTGAGGCTTTGAGGTATAATCAATTCGTGGTACGTGATTATAATAGAAGCGTCGCCCGAATTCTACGATACTTCGTTTCTCAATGAAACTTATAAAAGTATTACCATTGACGAAGAGTTCTTCTGGCTTATTTACAATCGCCGTTCCGTTTTGATCCGTTATTTCGTTGAAGGCTTTCGAAACTGTTTCAAAATTAGTATCAAGCTTTTCTTTTGTAAAATTTACGTCTTTTATCCATATAGTAGATTTATTAAGAATAAAATCAATAATAAATTCACGTTTCTCGTTACTTGCCCTCGTTTCGATTTTGGGGATGATAACCACTTTTTCAGTAAATGAATCTGTTAGCTGGGTTTCGGGATTAAATATCCGAAGGCTCTCAACTTCGTTTCCGAAGAGTTCGATACGGTAGGGCTTGTCATAGGAATAAGAGAAAATATCAACAATACCCCCACGAGTTGCGAATTGTCCTGGTTCGTAAACGAAATCGGTTTTTTGGAAGCCCTGATCTACTAATAATTCGGTAATGAAGTTGACGTCTAATTGCTCACCTTTTTTGATTGTTAAGGAACTAGCAATAAAGGTTTGCTTACTCACCACTTTTTCAGCAATTGATTCGGGAAAAGCGATAATGATTATTGGCTTTTGCTCAGTCAATTGGTTCAAAATCTCCGAACGCATCAATACATTGGCGTTTTCTGTGCTATTGTATTCGTAAGCTTTTTTATAAGAAGAAGGAAAAAGGTATACCAAGTCTTCTGCTAATAACTGCCTTATATCATTAAACAAGAAAGAGGCATCTTCTTTATCGTCAACAATTACAAACTGTGTTTTATTTGATTCTTTGAAATAGGAAGCGATGAGCACACTATCAACACTTCCTACCAAGCCATTTATTTGGGTAACCTGATTGTTATCAATTTTATGTCTGATATTTTGAAAAAAATTGTCTGTTGAATATACTGTTAAGAAATCTTCTTTTTTCACAAAAAAACTTTATAGTGAATTTAAAACGAATAAAATGGTTAGCTATTAATCTAAATTCTGCTTTTCAATTACCTCAATGTACTTTTTGAGTTCTTCTTGGCGTTGCTCGTTAGATTCAGGAAAGTTCATGGGGAGAGCACCCAAGCGGTCGTGCAAAATCTCGGCAATCAGTAATCTCATATTGTATTTATCATCAGCGGGAATAACGTACCATGGAGAATCCTTTGTAGCGGTATTATTCAACGCCATTTCGAAAGCATTTAGGTACTCTTCAAATAAGGCCCTTTCTTTAATATCACCATCTTCGAATTTCCAGTTTTTATTTTCCTTTTTGATTCGGTCAATTAAGCGTTTTCCTTGTTCTTCTTTAGAAACGTTTAGGAAGAACTTGATTACTTCAATTCCATTATTGTTGAGGTAAGTCTCGAAGTTCTTAATATCTGAATAACGGTTCTTGAAAAGCAAGTCTAAGTTATCCGTTAGGTTTGACGGTAGAAGTTGATAGTCGGTAACAATTTCAGGGTGAACTTTCGCCACCAAGACTTCTTCGTAATACGAGCGGTTGAAAACCCCGATTTTACCCCTTTCGGGAAGTTTCTTAAAACACCGCCACATGAAGTCGTGGTCCAATTCAATTGAGGTGGGTCTTTTAAAGGAATGAAAAACTGTTCCGTGCGGATTAATCCGTTTGAAGACTGCCTTGATGGTGCTGTCTTTTCCAGCAGCATCAAGAGCCTGAAAAATTACCAGTGCCCCATAACGATTGTGAGCGTACATCTTTTCCTGAATATCATCCAGCTTTTTTGTTAAGGACTTTAGCTGTTTTTTATAGTCCGTTTTATCATTATATAATAATTCGACTTCGGTCGGAAAAGACCGAATGTCAATACCTTTTGAACTATCTATTATTAGAGAATTTATGGAGGACTTACTCATAGGAGTTGAATGAAATTTATGAGGAAAGCGTTATTAAAATGTAAACGCAGAACACATAAGGGACCTAAACAGTTTAATTCAAATAAACGATAAAGTTAGTAAAATAAAGTAATGGAAGATAAATTAACACAAGTAGCTATACTGGGAGCAGGTTGCTTTTGGTGTATAGAAGCAGTATTGCAAAGAGTAAAAGGCGTAGAAAAAGTGGAGCCAGGCTATATCAATGGTCAGACTAAAAACCCTACTTACAAAGAAATTTGTACTGGGCAAACTGGGCACGCAGAAGTGGCAAGGGTGACGTTTGACACAGCGGTAATTTCTTTTGAAGAGCTACTGGAAGTCTTCTGGAAAACCCACGATCCGACCACGCTCAACCGCCAAGGGAACGACGTTGGTACGCAGTATCGTTCGGGTATTTTCTACAGTGATATTTCGCAAAAGGAAATTGCGGAAGCGTACAAAAAGCAGTTGGATGAATCAGGCATTTTCGCAGATTCGATTGTTACAGAGATAACTCCTGCAACCGAGTTTTACGTTGCCGAAGATTATCATCATAACTATTTTAATCAAAATGCTTCGCAGCCGTATTGCCAGTTTGTGGTACGTCCGAAAGTGGAGAAGTTAAAAAAGGATTTTGCAGAGAAGCTGAAGTAAGCAGTTCTGAAAAGTTTTTTTCCAATGATTAAATAGCACTCATTCAAACCAATTAATGACCTCTTCGGAGGTCTTTTTTTTGATGTCTGGCACTGTTGCTTCAGCTGCTGGATAACCGATGGGTAGCAACAAAAATGAGCGTTCGTTTGTGGGACGGTTTAAAATTTTCGACAGGAAATTCATTGGGCTTGGCGTGTGCGTAAGCGTAACGAGTCCAAGATCGTGAATGGCAGAAATTAAAAAACCGCAGGCAATCCCGACACTTTCATTTACGTAGTAGTTTTGCTTTTTTTCTCCCTCCACTCCCATTTCGTATACTTCTTTAAATACCACGATTATCCAAGGGGCGGTTTCCAAAAAGGGTTTCTGCCAATCAGTGTTAAACTTCTTCAAATCTTCAAGCCATTCTTTATTCATCCGTCCGTTATAACTTTCATATTCTTCTTCTTCGGCGGCTTTTCGGATGGTTGCTTTTAATTTGGGGTTGCTTATGGCACAGAAGGTCCATGGTTGTTTATTCGCTCCCGACGGAGCCGATGCCGCAATCATTAATATATTCTCAACTACCGCTTTGGACACCGGCTTGTCAGAAAAAAAGCGAATAGAACGCCGCTCAAGTTTATTAATAAGCAATTTCTTACTCTTTGCTATCAGGGCATTATCAGTGAGAGAAGTTACCCTTTGCTCAAATTTTAAATGTTTGTTTGACATGAAATGACCGTAAAATAAAAAAGCGGGCAAAATAACTACTTACTTACCTTATATATGGATAAATTTTATTTTATTTGTTATTAAGTGCTTCTTTTTAATAAATTTCCTTCTAACTTATTGAAAATAAGTTACTTAAGTCGTTAAAATATATTATCAAATAATATGAAGTACTTAACCTAGTTCACAAACTTACGTCAATTAATGTGTTCTCATTTTTTTCAAATTTCAAACTAATTAACATGAAAAAACTCATTACGCTTTTGACTTTTATTTGTTTTTCTTTTTCACTCGCATTCGCCGAAAAATATGAAGAAACTTATGATTATGATGTTACCGTTGAACAAGATTTTGCTCAACTTAATAAAATAGAGGCTTACGTAAATAACAATGATGTTACCTTGGAAGAATTGAAATTGGCAAACGGTCAGTTATTGAAAAATATTGAAATTAATCCAATCGCTACGTTCTCAATGGATGAATTACCGCTGGGAGTTCCTCCATTTTGGTGGGGTTGTGTATTTTCATTATTGGGTGTACTTTTAGTTTTCTTTATTAGTGACAACGATAGCGAGGCGGTAAAGAAAGCATTTTTGGGTTGTTTAGTTGGCGGAGGTGCAAGTTTTCTGATATATCTTTTGGTGGCAGTCATTGGCTTGGGTGCGGCATCTGTTTAAACAGATATTTATTCAAAAAAAGCCCGAACAGAATAGTTTGGGCTTTTTTGTTAGTTTTAAACCAAATACCTAAAAATTGAAAACTGTAAAACTACTATTGCCATTATTATTTTTAATTGGGTACGGAGGCAGTGCTCAAAAATTTTATCGTTTCAAGGCAGAGGTTTCTATAAAAGACAAACTTTCAGATGGCACTTATCGCCTGACTATGGGGAAAGTTTACTATGATAAAATTTACAAAAAGGTAGTTTACCAATTGAAGTTTCCCAAAAAAGAAACGATTGTTGTGCAAGACACAACAATGTATACACTAGATGCAAACGACAAATTACTGAACTCTTCCCGTACCGTTCTTATTCCCGAATTCACAGTTTTTCACTTAGCGTTGACCAACCAATTGTCGAATTATGGTTTGAAAGGCGGCGAAGGGCAATCAATTTATAAAATAGGAAAAGTAGAGAAAACGGATAAGGGAGTATTGACAACTTGGGTTCCTGCTGAAGAGCATTTGAAGAAACTATTTGGTGATATAAAGATGCTCAAAAAAGGAAAGCGTCTTGACGCCATGATTTTTTACGATGCCAAAGGAAAAACTGTGAGTCGGCAGTTTTTTAAGAAATACGTTAATGTTAAAGGAGTGGAATTTCCGCAGGAAGTAACCATGATGAGTTACGATTTTGAAGGCAAGCGAAATATCCAACTTACTACTTATAAGAACATAGAAATAGACCAAAATGACGAAGATAACATATACCGTTACCGGATTTCTATTACTAAATCTTCTGAGCTCAGGAAATAGAGTTACGGCTCAGAAGTTGAATGTGGTGCGTTATAAAGCTGTAATTGAAGATGGTCAAAACAAACGGGTTTATACCGAAGCTCAAAATAATAAAAGTGAAGTCGAAGCGGTTTTTTCGGGTTTGTTCTTGTTTTACAAAACCTTTGTTTCTTCCCAAGATCAAACGGTTTGTACCTTTACGCCTTCATGCTCAGAGTTCGGAATTTTGTCGGTCAAAAAGTTTGGCGTAGTTAAAGGGGGAATGATGACCATGGATCGACTGACTCGTTGTAACGGGCTCTCTCCCACTAATTATGAGTATGACCCGAAAGCCAAATTACTTAAAGATAATCCCGTTTCTGATAAAACCTACGAAGCTGTTACTATTCAATAAAGTAACTTAGTCCTCGATGAAAAAAACGCTACTTTTTGTTATTTTACTGGTAAACTCATTCACTGTCTTAGCCCAACAAGATTTATATAATTACGAAAACTCTCGGAGGTTCGGAGAATACTTGTTGAAATCAGGTCAGTTTGAACTCGCCACAAAAGAGTACGAGCGATTAGTATTTCTCAACCCGACTAATGATACCGTAAAGCTGAGGTTGCTCAGAGCTTATCGATTAAACGAAAGGTTCGAGACGGGTATTCTCCGTACTCAACAACTTTATCCTATAACCGAAAATCTTCCGTTTCCGCACGCGATAGAATATTCAAAATTGTTGATGAACGATAGGCAATGGATAGCTGCGAACGCATTTTGGGACAAAAGCGAAAGCATATCAGTAGACGACAAGCAGTTATTCAAAACGTCCGCCAGTATTTTCAATACTGACTTCGACACGGCGAAATCATACCTACGATTAATAAAAGATTCAACAAACGTATTGGCTGTAAACTACAACCGAATCGTGGACGAAGGGTTATACGGAAAATATAAAAGCCCACTTTTAGCGGGAGCGTTATCAACTGTTATTCCGGGTTTGGGAAGGGTCTATTCCGGAGATTGGAAAGACGGACTTGTATCGATAATTTTTACAGCAGGGATGGCCTTTCAATCGTACCGTGGATTTAATAAAGATGGCATCAAAAGTACCAGAGGATGGATTTATGGCGGAGCCGGTGCCGGATTTTACTTAGGTAATATCTACGGCTCGGTAAAATCAGCAAAGAATAAAAATAAGAAAAAAACAAACTTACTCCAGCATGAAGCAAGTACGCTTTTTAACGCTTATTATAATTAGTACCGTTGCCATAACTGGACGTGCTCAAAGTATAGAAGACACGTTTCTATTTGCGGATAAACTCTACGAAGCTTCAGAATACAGCAACGCCGTTGAGGTTTATAAACGAATACTCTTCTTTGACGAACAAAGCATTTATGGTCCAAAAGTTTACCGTAAAATAGCGGATTGCCTGTACGAAACAGGTGCGTTTACCGAAGCGGCTAATTACTACGAACTTGCTTACTTTGTGGAACAAAAGGATCGTATTAGAAACGATATTATTTTACAAAAAGCATCTTGTTATTTACTCAGTAAAGACTACTCCAGTACACAAGAAGAACTATTCGCGTTGAGTAGTGATTTAACGGAAGAACAACTTCGCATCAGTAAGTTTTACGCAGCGATGTTGTATTTTGCCTTAGAGGATTTTGATCAGTCGGAAACTCTTTTTAAAGAAATAACCCTCGATACTTTAGCGGTTCATAACCTTTTTATACGCAATGATAAAGTAAGTAGAATCAGCCCCAGAAAAGCTAAGATTCTCAGTATCATATTTCCTGGATTAGGGCAATTCTACGCTGGAGATATTAAGAACGGACTTAATTCCATGTTACTCACATCGGGGTTATTTTACTTTGGAGTTCGGTCGGCAATTAACATTTCGTTTTTAGATGCCGCTGTATCTGTGATGCCGTGGTTTCAACGTTATTACACTGGAGGCTTCAATAAAGCGGAGGCAATTGCCACAGCTAAAAAACAGCAAAAGCGGTACGCAGTATTTACCGATTTACTCACCGAGGTTCAATAAGGTTAATAAAAAGAAAAGCCAGTTAGAAGAGTATCCTAACTGGCTTTTTGAGTTCAGGTTGTAAGAGTTATAATACTTCTAGCTGTTGCAGCAAACCAATGATTGCTACAATTGCACCAATAGCGATTACGATTCCTGACAAAGCATTCAGTATAGGAATAAGTGTTAATAATAACCCTATGGCTATAATGACTAACCCTACGACTAAAAGACTTCTTGTTCCGCGTACGGTTGATGATGTTGCTTTTTCCGCTTTCTCACTCAATTTATTAATCTTTTTGGCTAAGATTTTGGTCAGTAACTTATTCTCTCCGCTAACGTATGTGATAGTGGTAGCAGGCAGAGTAACGTTCGAGGTGGCTGCCGTTGGTACAACAATTTCCTCAAAATTTATTACTGGAGCAGGTGCAAATACATCAGTAAACTCTTCAAAAGTAATATCATTGCTGCTGCTTGCTGTAAGGCTAAAGGTCTGAACCTGACCGGTAGTTTCGTCACCACTTTCAACCACAACGGTAGCAGTAGGTTCAGCTTTGATAGTTCTTGCGAAAGTTTCTGATTGTGATTTCTGAAAAGTAGCATACGGTGCTTTTTGACAAGATGTAAAGCCAACAGCAACGAACAAGATGAGTAGATAAATCTTGTTTTTCATAGTAGCGAGTTATAATCCAATGATGTCTAAATATGACTTGTTCAGCTATTAAAAACTATTTCACAATTCTTTAATTCTGACTTTACGGAATGAAACCTTATCGCCGTGTCCTTGAAGTGACAGGTGACCTTTATCGTGAGCGTTGGCATATTCCCATTTCGCGAACTTGCTATTCCCCACGTCTTCACTCCATTGGTTGCTACCGTAAGTGTATTCCACTACTTTTTTACCGTTAAGCCAATGTTCCACTTTATTATCCTGAATTTTCAGCACACCTTTGTTCCACTCACCTGCGGGTTTTGCTATCGTCAAATCGTTCGGAGCGATGATGTCGTAGTTGGCTCCTGTTTTTTGGCGGTTATTAATTCCTCCGGGATAATTTACGTCGTCAATGATTTGGTATTCCGGACCCGAAGCGTACGTGTTGAAATATTTCTTATTACCCGGCTCTTCGATAATTTTGTACACCACTCCACTATTTCCCTTGGGAGAAACCATAAAGTCAAATTCGAGAATGAAATCTTCGTACTTCTCATTCGTCACCAAGTCCCCACTCTTACCTTCTGTGGTTAATACTTTATCTTCAACCGTCCAGCCTTTTACTTCGTTGAGTGTCCACGAATGCCAGTGGTCGGTATTTTTTCCGTCAAATAATTTTACCCATTTTCCTTTTTGAGCGGATGCTGTAAAGGTGAACAGGCAAACTGCCAATAATAGAGTTATTTTCTTCATGTGGTTGAATAATTATACTTTAAAAATTAAATTTTTACGATAGAACAAAGTTAAGATAACAAACCAAATTACCAAGTAAATCAATGCCCCGGCTAAGGAAGCATTCGTTGGGTTTTCGAATAAAGGAACAATCATATAGTCGTAGATATACGCTTGCACGCTTATGAGTTCTTCCTCCGGACTCTGCACTTTTATCATGCCTAACACCCGTGGAATTATTCCCGAAAAGAAGAAAATAACCATTGGGTTTACCCCAAAAATGATAAACGGTTTTGTCCAGCTCTCGTATTTCCGAACATCGGTAATATAGTACAAGATGCTTAAAATTAGCGTCGCCAATCCAGCAGTATAAATTACGTACGAACTCGTCCAGAGTGCTTTATTTATTGGGAAAACGATGTTCCATAATAAACCTAAAATGATTGCGGCTACACCAATGCCAAGCAGTTGCAAAGACTTCTTGCGTTGCGGTATTTCATGAATCAACAATTGCCCGATTAATAATCCTGCAATACCCGTTCCGATGGCGGGAAGCGTGGAAAGAATACCTTCTGGGTCCCAGGTTTTTGTATTGACCCAATTGTGCGTTGTTAACAGCTTCCCATCTAACCAAGCAGCTAAACTTGTTCCTACTTCCAGGTTTGGCGGGTTTCCGTTCGGAATGGGTACGAGCGTTATTATAGCCCAGTAAATTAATAGTATCGAGCTGCCAATCAGGATTTGAATTCTTGTGGAAGTATGCAGATAAATGAGCGATACAATTCCGTAAACAATTCCGATTCGCTGTAACACGCCCGGAATTCTTACGTTTTCGAATTGCTCAAAACCACCGAATGCCAAAATCATCATCAAGATAAATGATCCGAAGGCCACGTATAATTGCTTTTTCCTGTCGTAATCACCCAAAAAAGCGATGACCGCCAATGCCGTAAAAGCCAAACGGTAGATAATTAAGAGAATCCCGTCTAACCCAAAAGCATCGAGCTTTGAAAAGAAGTTTAGGAATAAGCCCAAGCAAATAATCCGAAAAGTGCGGGTGGCAATTTTTTGGTAGGTTCTTGAAGAAATTTGCTTTTTGGGCATCGCCAAAGCGGTAGAAATACCTACTACGAAAAGGAAGAACGGAAAGACCAAGTCTGTTGGCGTGCAGCCGTGCCAACTGGCGTGAAGCAGTGGCGGATAAACATTTCCCCAATCGCCGGGATTATTCACAATTGTCATCAGAATAACGGTCATTCCCCGCAACACATCTACGGAAAGTATTCGGTCTTTCATTTCGGTATCTTTAAATTACTCATTTTTTTGTCAATGCCTTCGGTCACTCGTTTATCAATTTGTTGTTTCGCCGCTTGTTCATTACTGATCCACAGAATAAGTAATAGTAGGTAAATTACCGCGACGATTCCGAAACCATACCAATCTGAATTCAGCAGTACATTTATTCCAGCGGCGATAAAAACAGAGGTAAATATTAATAATAGTAAAGAGAGAAGTACGGTGATCAGCAGAAAAATTAAATCGGTGAGTTTCGATCCGAGTTGTTCTTGAAATTTTATTTTTTTGAGCTTCAGTTTGGCTTCTATTAACCCAATCAGAGCGTATTTTAAATTGTCTAAACCGAAAGCTTTAGAAAGTATATTTTTTAAGCTCATGTATCAGAGAATTGTTGAATTGTCAAAGCTGCAACATTTTACCGACATTTACGACTTCTCTATATCACTCCATCTAAAATCACCTCGCTATACTTTCAGCTTGAAGGTATAATAGTGACTTTTTCGCAAACATAAAAACGCAACACAAACAATGTTCTATTCAAAACGTGACCTGAAATTCAATCTTTATGAACTCCTCCATGTTGGGGAGTTGAATAAATACCCCTATTACGAAGATCATTCTTCCGAAACTTTTGATTTGGTACTCGAATCCGCTGGACAAATTGCCGAAAAAATGCTTTTGCCGCTACTCACTGAAATGGATAGAGACGAGCCGCAGTTAGTTGATGGTAAGATAAAAGTGCACGAAGGAATGAAGGCAATCGTCAAAAAGTTTGGCGACGACGGCTGGATAAACGCCACTTTTTCTTACGATGAAGGCGGACAACAATTGCCCGCATTGGTGCACAACGCCGCCGCTTTTGTTTTTCAATCGGCAAATTACTCAGCATCTGTTTTTCCTTTTTTGACAACTGGGGCTTCTAACCTTATTCGCACTTTCGGTTCAAACGAGCTGAAAGCTACTTATCTCGAAAATATGTTTGCGGGTAAATGGCAGGGCACCATGGCTTTGACTGAGCCGGATGCCGGAAGCTCACTTTCTGATATCTCAACTTCTGCAACGCCAACGGACGAAGAAGGCGTTTACAAAATAAAAGGACAGAAAATATACATTTCCTGCGGTGACCACGATGCCTGTGAAAATGTGATTCATTTGATGCTTGTCAAAATAGCTGGCGGTCCGGTGGGTGCAAAAGGGATTTCGCTATTCGTAGTTCCACAACAACGAATTACCGAAAACGGACTTGAACCAAACGATGTTGCCACGGCGGGAATTTACCACAAGATGGGTTATAAAGGGGCACCAATTGCTCACCTAATGATGGGTGCCGAGGATAACTGCACGGGTTATTTAGTTGGTGAACCGCATAAGGGTTTATCGTATATGTTTCAGATGATGAACGAAGCCCGCGTTGGAGTTGGCATGAACGCCGCCGCTATCGGCACGGCGGCTTATCACGCTTCATTGCAGTACGCTAAAGAACGCCCGCAAGGAAGAAGCATCACGGATAAAAATCATGCAAACCCGCAAATCAGTATCATTCATCACGCTGATGTAAAGCGAATGTTGTTGTTCCAAAAATCAGTGGTTGAAGGTTCGTTGGCGTTGCTTCTATATTGCAGTAAGCTGGCAGATATTGCTCACGTTGGAACGGGCGAAGAGCAATCGGAAGCCGCTTTACTACTCGATTTCCTTACGCCAATCGCAAAATCGTACCCTTCCGAAATGTGCTGTTTGACTACTTCGACTGCGGTGCAGGTGTTGGGTGGAGCGGGTTATACAACTGATTTTCCCGTGGAACAATTTTACCGCGAAGCCCGGATTCACCCCATTCACGAAGGAACAACCGGAATTCATGGAATGGATTTACTCGGACGCAAAATTACAATGGCAAACGGACGTGCCGCTGTTCTTTTCTTCAACGCTTGCGAAAAGACAATTCACGATACAAAGGGAATATCGACGTTAGAAAACAACGCCTCTGAACTAGAAGGTAGCTTACGCACGTTGCAGCAAGTCACCAATCATTTATTGGGAATTGCAAAGCAAGGCGATACTGAAACTTACCTTTCAGATGCGACGCTATTTCTGGAAATGACGGGAATTATTACCATCGCGTGGCAATGGTTGAAGATGGGAGTAGTGGCTCAAAAAGCATTGGATAGTGAAACCATTCACGAAATGGATAAAAACTTTTACAACGGGAAATTAGCCGCGATGAAATACTTCTTCGCCTACGAATTAATAAAAGTAGAAGGCTTGGCGAAGCGTTTACAAGAAGAGAATAAAGTCACCATCGAAACGGAAGCGGATTGGTTGTAAAGTGAAATAAAAGAAGAGGGACTTTATTCATTTTAAGTCCTTTCTCTTTTACTTATCTGTCTTGTCCTAAAATAGCGATTCTCTTATCCTTGCGAGCTAAATAAAAACAATCCGAAGCAAATCAACAGAAAATATCCGACGAGCGAAGCTGCTCCACCGTAATCTTTAGCAATACGTTGACCCGTAAAAAGGCCTAAAATAGAAAGAGCAGAGAGTTCTAAACCTACAATGGCAAAATCTTCTTGTCCGGTGATTAGTATCATTATTATACCAACGAAGCACAGTAGCCCAGCGGCAACTTCTAAGATAGTGATGACTAAAAAAAGTAACGGAGAGAGTGAATTCAGAAACGTTTTTTCAAATACACTTTTGATATAACCTTTGTTTCCTTTATAATCAACTACCTTGTCAAAACCTGATTGCGTAAACAAAACACCGACAAACAGCACAAGCAAGACTTTTACTATTTCTAAAAGGGTATAATCAAAAATATCGAGCATGTAAATAGTGGTTTAGGTTATACTGTTTTGTTAAATATAGTAATTTCGCATTTGAAAACATTGAAAGGCATACATATCATTAATTATACATTCATTATATAGATGGGAAGAGCATTTGAATTTCGAAAGGCACGGAAAATGAAGCGTTGGAGCTCCATGGCGAAAACGTTTACTCGTATTGGCAAAGACATCGTGATGGCGGTAAAAGAAGGCGGACCAGATCCGGCAACTAATTCGCGTTTACGTGCCGTTATCCAAAACTCCAAAGCGGCAAATATGCCGAAAGCGAACGTGGAATCGGCAATAAAACGGGCGTCTTCTAACGATCAGGAGGATTACAAAGAGGTTATTCTGGAAGGCTACGCTCAACACGGAATTGCCGTTTTGGTGGAGTGCACCACTGACAATAATAACCGCACCGTGGCGAACTTGAGAAGTTATTTTACGAAAACCGACGGTAGCCTCGGTACAAACGGAATGCTTGATTTCATCTTCGACCGTAAATGCATTTTCAAAATCGAACCCAAAGAGGGACTCGACTTGGAAGAGTTAGAATTCGAAATGATTGACCACGGAGCGGAAGAAGTCTTTTTAGACGAAGAAGCAAACCAAATAAACATCTATGGCGAATTTACCGCTTACGGAAGCATTCAGAGTTTCTTGGAAGAAAATGGACACGAAATTGTAGAATCCAACTTTGAACGCATTCCAACGGATACCAAAACGTTATCGGAGGAAGACGCCGCCGACGTAGAAAAATTAATCGAAAAACTCGAAGAGGACGATGATGTCCAGAATATTTATCACAACATGTTAATCGCTTAAACCAAACAGAATGAGAAAAAAGTACGCCGCTGGCAACTGGAAAATGAACACAACTTTTGATGAAGGGAAGAAACTCCTTTCGGAAGTTGTCAATATGGTCAAAGACGAAGTAACCGATGCCAACGTAATGGTAGTTGTGGGTGTGCCGTTTCCGTATCTCGGAACATTCGGGCAATTAATTGATACCGACAAAGTAGCCCTTGCGGCTCAAAACTGTTCTCCCGAAGCGTCGGGAGCGTTTACGGGTGAAACATCTGTTTCGATGTTAAAATCTGTTGGTGTAAAATACGTGATTATTGGTCACAGCGAACGCCGACAAATGTTTAATGAAGACGACGCTTTTGTTGCCGCTAAAGTAGATGCTATTTTAAAAGAAGACCTTACCCCTATTTTCTGCTGCGGCGAAACTCTCGCTCAACGCGAAGCCGGAGATCACTTTGATTTCGTGAGAAGCCAGTTTACAAACGGACTTTTTCATTTATCCGCTGATGAATTGAAAAAAGTAGTTATTGCCTACGAACCAATCTGGGCAATCGGAACGGGTGTAACCGCAAGCAGCGAGCAAGCTCAGGAAATGCACAAAATGCTGCGTGACCATTTAGCTTCAAAGTACGGACAAGCCGTTGCCGATGAAATTTCTATCCTTTACGGTGGAAGTGTAAAGCCCAACAACGCCCAAGAACTCTTCGGAATGCCGGATGTTGACGGCGGTTTAGTGGGCGGTGCATCGCTTGATTCTCGTGGGTTCACGGATATTGCGAAAGCATTTTGAAGAAAGAATAAATAGAATTTTAAAAATCCCGAGCCGAAAGGTTCGGGATTTTTTTGTTTGCCTCAATCAGCTCCATTGCTTTACTTTTATTGATAGCAGGTTCTCCATTGCTCTTTAATGGTATCGTAAAGGTTAATGTCTTCAAAACTCTTTGAGTTCTTCCATAATCGTTTCATAAACTTTTATTGGAAGTATTGCGGGTATTGATTTCTGGTGTCGTTGATAATGTAATTTTATTACGGTCATTTCTTTAGCTGGCAATTCCTTAAAGATATTCAAAAGTTAGTATTCAAAATATTTCTTATCGTCGAACTTCGTTCATAAATCCAATTTTTAGCAAAATACTTTATTGAGTTAAAACTCTTGTAATGAGATATTTGTATTTTTTTGATAAAGTATCTTAATTAATGTTTGAAACATTGATGTTTATAACTCTATATTTGTATCGTCATTAAAACAAAGACAAATCAATCACAACAAAACAATTCAAATATCATGACAACATTCACAGTACCAACCAAAAACGAGGTTTCTCCAACCAATCAAGCCATCTTCGATAATTTAGAAAAAGGCCTGGGCTTTGTTCCAAACCTTTACGCTTACTACGCAAAAAACGAAACGGCACTAGCGGATTACCTAGCTCTTCAAAACCGTAAATCGACGTTAAAAGCGAAAGAACGCGAAGTAATTAATTTAGTAACAAGTCAGGTAAACGACTGTCGTTATTGCCAATCAGCACACACCACTTTGGGTAAAATGAATGGATTTACCGACGAGCAAATCATTGAAATTAGGAAAGGTAGAGCAGCATTTGACAGTAAAACTGATGCCTTGGCAAAGTTCACAAAAGCAGTGGTAGAAAATCACGGAAAAGTAACTAACGAAGTGAAAGCGTTATTTTTCGATGCCGGATATACCGAAACGAATCTAATAGATGTAGTAATGGTAATAGGTGATAAAATTATCAGCAATTACACGCACAATCTGACTGGCTTCGCGATTGACTTCCCGTTAGCCACAGAACTTTAATTATTTTTTAAATCAATGTTGTAAACAATAAAATAAGCTAAAAAACTATCGGTTTACTTTAAAACCAAAACTCACAATGAAAAAATTAGCATTCGTATTCATCGCTCTATTTCTTACCACTGCATCTTTTGCACAATCATCTGATGTTCAGGTAATTAAATTGAATCAAACGCCTGGTGTATTTGACAAAACGACGCTCGATTTAAAGCCTGGAAAGTACATTTTTGAAATTTCTAACGAAAATGTAAAGCAGGATGTCGGCTTTTGGCTGAGAACTCCAGAATCAGACAAACCATTGAAAAATTCTGACAAAGGTGGCTTAATCAAAACCGGAAAAACTGTCAGAACGGGTGTTGTAGAACTTACCGTAGGAACATACACGTACAGTTGCCCCCTGAACCCAACGCCGAACTACAAACTAACCGTCAAATAATTCGCAAATAAAGACTCACCTTGAGAGCCTTGCCCTTTGGGGTAGGGTTTTGGGAGGAATTCTAAATAAACACACAATCATGCCTACAAAAATATCAGCAAAGCACGGAACAATTGGTTTTCAAACCATACTTTCAAACGGTCGTCACGCCATCATTGGTGATGAGCCAGTCAATTCTAAAGGAACAGACTTGGGCTTTAGCCCGACAGATTTAGTACTCGCCGGACTTGCCATGTGCAAAACCGCAACTGTACGCTTCATTGCCCGTAAAAAAGGTTGGAACGTAACAGAGGTAGAAGCCCAATTAGAGCAAGTGGTAAAACGCAGTCAAGACGGAAAACTTACCACGCATGTGCAAGTTGCCCTACAAATTGAAGGAGATTTAACCAACGAGCAACGTGCCGAATTAACTCGTGAAGCCGATGCTTGCTATATTCACAGAATGTTACAAAGTGATTTTATTATAGAACACGCCGCCGAAAGCTTAGAACTCGAAGGTGCATAAGCTCAAAAAAAGCCCTTCGTCGTCGTTGGGTCGAACCCTCGATACGGAGGGTTGGGCGGCCCACGCTGGGATGTAATAATTTTAAAACTTAAATTTGCGTAGAAAATGGAAGAAGAATGGAAACTGATAAATTGCAGGTAGAAAATAAAGAATCCGCAAACTACCAAAACGAGTTTCATCGCCTGCGGGTAAACTTGCTCTTTATGGGTAATTGGATTCGCGTTGAAGCAAACAAGTTGCTCGAAGAATTTGGACTTACCCAACAGCAATTTAACGCACTACGAATTTTACGCGGACAAATTGGCATCGAACGGGATACGTCTTTTAGTACGCAAGATCTACGGGAATTGCTGCTCGATAAAATGAGCGATACTTCTCGTTTGGTGGATAGGTTGGTGAAGAAAGAGGTAATCCATAAAAAGCCCTGCGACCACGATGCTCGGCGGGTTCACCTCACAATCACGGCAAAAGGGTTGGCGTTGCTGACCGAAATAGACTCGCAAATGCACCGTTTGGATAAAATTGTGAATACATTATCGGAGAGTGAAGCTCAACAGGTGAATGAATTATTAGACAAAATAAAGTAATGACAATAATGTTGAGCTAACTTTGAGAACACTTTTCCTCAAAATCGACATCAGGTAATTGAACACTTATGCGAATTGATATTATTGCTGGGGCACGTCCTAATTTTATGAAAATTGCTCCAATCATTGAAGCAATAGAAAAACACCCTGCCAAGAAGCTTACTTACCGACTTATTCATACCGGGCAGCATTATGACCGTAAAATGAGTGGTGCCTTTTTTGACGAACTGGGCATCCCCGATCCCGATGTCAACTTAGGAGCGGGTGGTGGCACGCAAGCCGAACAAACCTCAGCCATCATGGTTGGTTACGAAAAACTACTTTCCGAGCAAACGGCAGACTTGTGCTTAGTCGTCGGTGATGTAACTTCTACTATGGCGTGTGCTATTGTGGCCAAGAAGGCATTAATGACCGTTGTGCACGTTGAAGGCGGAATTCGCTCGCGTGATTTGTCAATGCCCGAAGAAATAAACCGCATGGTTACAGATGCCATCACGGATTACTTTTATACCACCAGTGAAGTAGCGAATCAAAACCTGCGGCAATTAGGTATTTCTGACGAGCGAATCATTTTTGTGGGAAACACCATGATTGATACATTGCTCAAAAATATACCTAACCTCAAAAAGCCAGCCGCTTACGACACCTTCAAGTTGGTAGAAAAGCAATACATAGTATTGACGCTCCACCGCCCCGCCAATGTAGATGCTGAGCAACAGCTTAAAGCCATGTTGCAGGCCATCGTTGACTCGTCAAATGGCTTGCCTATTATATTTCCGGTGCACCCGCGTACGGCAAAAATGTTGCAAAATTTGGGGATTAATGCTTCAAACCTTCATTTTATTGAACCGCTTGGTTATTTGGAATTCAATTTTTTGGTAAAAAACGCCAAAGTCGTTATTACTGATTCGGGCGGAATAACCGAAGAAACGACCGTAATGAGTATTCCCTGCTTAACTTTGCGGAATAATACCGAACGTCCTGAAACCATTAACTTGGGAACGAATGAACTTATCGGAACGAACCCTGATAACGTGGCTCCGGCGATGAAAAAGCTTTTCTCCGGCGAATGGAAGAAGGGTGGCACTCCTCCACTTTGGGATGGACACACCGCCGAACGTATTATTGAACACTTGACGAAAATAGGTGATAGTTAAACAGCGTTTAGGAGATAGCATTAACTTTACGAACTGATTCTCTAATCCCTAACTTATGTCCGAAAAATTACTTTTTTTTACCAAAATGAACTTCGCTGTTAAAGAGAATAGCGGCATTAGAAAGAAAGTTTTTGCTCAGGTCAACGCATTAAAAAGGTACGGACTGGAAGTTGATATAGTGTATTTTGAAAACAATAAAATTTTCGTTGTCGGTGATAACAGCAATACTATTTTTGAAGCTAACGGTAAACTTCAATTTTTATCCTTTCTTTACGGTGGGTTTTTAGAAAACCTTGATATAAAGACCTACAACTACGTCTATATTCGGCACTTTTTGACTAACCCGTTGTTTCTGAACTTGTTGTCAAAATTCAAAAAACGCAACGGCGGCATAAAGGTTTTCATGGAAATTCCGACCTACCCTTACCGTTTCGAATTTGCTGATATGCCACTTGTAAAACGCTTAGGGCTTTGGATTGATGAGTGTTGCCTACCGTATTTTAAAAAATACATTGATCGCATTATAACTTTCTCTGCCGAGGAAGAGATCTTTGGTATCCCAACTATTATGACCGATAACGGGATTGATATTGAGCAGTTTCCCATGATTCCGAAGGTTGCTTTCAATGGAAAATCCATTCACCTTTTTGGATTGGCCAATGTCCAAAAATGGCACGGTTACGATCGTATTATCGAAGGTTTGAAAGGGTATTATTCCACGAATAAAGATATTGAAGTTATATTTGATATTGGGGGAAATGGTAGTGAAATTCCGCTATTGAAACAGCGGGTTTCTGATTATGGATTAACTGATAAGGTTATCTTTCATGGTTTTGTTTCGGGAGATGACCTGACCAAGCTATTCGAACAAACCCACGTTGGGGTGGGTAGTTTTGGTATGCACCGCATTGGGGTAGCCGGTGGGCAAACGTCAACACTAAAGGCTCGGGAGTACGCCGCTCGCGGATTACCCATTGCACTCGGACACCAAGATCGGGGCTTTCCCGACGGCTTTCCGTATTTGCTCGAACTCCCCGCTGATGAACCCCCGGTTGATATTCAGAAAATTGTGAACTTCTATCTTAGTGTACAACCGTCTGATTATCCGCAGGAAATGAACGCCTACGCCGAGCAAAACTTGACGTGGTTTGTTAATTTTAAACCTGTTGTTGACGCGTACCGAAAGCCCTAAATATGCAACAAGTTGCCGTTGTTATACCGTTATATAAAAGCAACCTTTCTGCAAATGAAGAGCGTTCGCTAAAGCAGGTGAAAAAAGTGTTAGGCTCCCACCCTATCATTTTCATTTGCCCGGATGGTTTACTGCTGGATAATTACCTAAAAATAATTCCGGAGGCCAAGGTTAATCATTTCTCCAACAACTATTTTCAAAACGTAGAAGGTTACAGCCGACTGCTACTTTCTTCAAATTTTTATAAGACGTTCTTCGATTTCGAGTACATTCTCATTTGTCAAACCGACGCGTACGTTTTTAAGGATGAACTGAACGACTGGTGTAATAAAGGCTATGATTACATCGGTGCTCCGTGGACTGAACGCCCGCCCTTGGTAAAGGGGAAACCGAAATTTGATATTCAGCATTGGTTTATTGGTAAGGTTGGGAACGGTGGCTTTTCGCTCAGAAAGGTAAAGCCACATTACCGTAACACCCGCTTTTTTCGATCGATTTTACAATTCATGGAAAAGAACGAAGACATGTTTTGGGGCTTGTTTTTGTACTGGCTCAATCCGTTTTTTAAACGCCCTAAGTGGCAGGAAGCTCTACACTTTGCTTTTGAAATGAATCCTAGGAAAGCATTTGAATTGACTAATCAACAACTTCCGTTTGGCGTTCACGCCTGGGAGAAATATGATAAAAAGTTTTGGGAGGAATTCATAAAATGAAAATACTCGTATTCATACAAACCTTTGCCAACCCAACGTTAACTTTTATCTATAATGAAGTAACCGAACTGGCGAAAAATCACGAAGTAAAAATCATTACTTGTGAACGAAAAAATGAACACCTCTTCCCCTTTAAAGATGTAGCTGAGATTCCTTTTGTTGAAAACCCGCTTCAACTAAAATACCAAACTAAACTTCAGTATTTAGACCTAAAATGGGCATTTAAAAGCGTTCATTTTGAAGAACGAATAAACAAGGTGGTTGATGAGTTTAAGCCCGATGTAATTCACACACATTTTGGTTTTGAATCGTGGCTATTTTTAGAAAATTATCGCCGTTCTGATATTCCTATTTTCATTTCTTTCCACGGCTACGACGCATCTCATAAACTAAGCTCTTTGAGGTATCGTAAGGCTGTGAAACTTTGCCTAAATCGTCCTGAGATGACTCCAGTGTTCGTTTCTGAGTTTATGAAACTTCACGTGGAACGTATCGTGGAACAGCAATTTAGTAGAGCAAAAATTCTGTATTACGGCACTGATACTGATTTTTTTAAACGAAAGAATTATCAACAAAAAGAAGGCATATTTACCTTCTTACAAGTGTCCAGTTTTTCTGAAAAGAAAGGACATAAATTTACAGTTAGAGCCTTTGCAGAACTAATTAAAAGGCAGAAAACCGGCCCGAGAATAAAGTTGATTTTGGCGGGCGAAGGTTGCTTGAGAAATGATACGGAAGCTTTGGTGAAAGAGTTGGACATATCAGAATATGTCGAATTTCCGGGTTTGGTGAACCGCCAACAAGCAAAAGAGTTAATGGAAAGTGCAGATGCCTTTGTGCACCATAGTGTTACCTCTGCATCAGTTGGCGATATGGAGGGCATTCCGAACGCTATTATGGAAGCTATGGCCATGGAGCTGCCCGTACTTTCAACGCTTCATTCCGGCATACCTGAATTGGTGGAAAACGAAATAAACGGGTATTTGGTTGAAGAGCGGGATATTGAAACATATAGCCAGCGGATGTTGGCTATATTATCGTGGAAGTATGAGCGAGTTAACCGAGAGAAAGTAATTCAACTTTTCGAGAAAAAACAGCACGGGAGTCAACTTGCAGAGTACTATCACGCAGTACTCAACGCCTGAATATCGGAACTACGAACTTGTTGTAAATGACGGTTAAATCCGCAGAAATGTTGTACCGAATAACTAAATAGGCAAATGCAGAAATCATCAAAGCAGATTTGACGGCAATTGATATTACGGCAAGCCAAAAAGAACTCTCAGAACTTGGTAACGACCAACCAATAATTGCCGAAACAGCCAAAACTCCGAGGGCAAGTCCATCTTTTCTGGAGAATGGCATTACATCGAACTTCCAACGCACAAAGGCTAACCGCAGCAAAGAAGATAAAAGTGCGATTCCACCCGTGGCAATTGCCGAACCCACAACCCCAAAAATGGGAATCAACGCAAAGTTGGCGTAAACCGTAAGAAATGCCATAAAGATGATTAACAGTGTATTCATTTTAAAGTATTTAGAATACGTTATCATCTCAATATTTAGCCCCAAGCTCATATCAATCCATTTTGCGGCACCGATAATAATAACCACCCATTTACCTTGTCTGTATATTTCGCTTTTGGGCAATATGGAAAGCAGGGAATCAATATTAAAGGCAATGAGTAAAAACATAATACCACCAATTAGAAGCAGGTTCAGGGCAGACTTTTGATATAATTCTCGCACCTGAGTTTTATCGTTTCGGTAAACAGCATCTGCCATAATGGGACCAGATATTTGGCGAATGGCTTTACTTGGTATTTCAATTACGGCGGCTATGTATGCTGCCACCGTGAAAATAGCAACTGCCGTTGTGCCGATTTGATTTGCTAAGATATTTCTATCTAAGAATAAAATCAGGTTTCCCCCAATTCCCCCAATAATAATAATAGTTCCGAATCCCACCATTTGGTAAATCAAGGCGTTGTTCCAAGCGGCGGCGTTCCACTTTAGATACAATTTGCCAAGCTGTTTGATATACAGAAGCAACGATAGGGCAATCAATGCCATTGACCCCACGAAAAGGTACAAAAATAGATCAAAGCCTATCCAACCAAAACCCAGCATCAAAATCAGTAAAATATTTACTCCTCGAAAAATAACTTCCCGAAGAAAAGTAGGAATGGCTGTACGACCATTTACTCGGCTGTAAGACTCTAAAACTAAAATATATACCCAACAGAACGTAATGGGCAAACTAAGCCAAATATATGGTACAATGGTGGGTGATTTGGCTGAAAAAAAGGAGGCTATATTGGTATCGAAAGCATTGTAAACGGTTAAAAAAAGTCCGAAACCAACTATCGGAAAAAGTAAGATAAAGAGTAGAAAACCATTGTGTTTCCGCTCGTCATTTTTAAAGTAAGCAAAGAACTTATCGGTGATATAAGGCGTGCCCAAATGTGAAAAAGCGGCAAATATTAGGCTGTTTTCTAGCAAAATTCTCGAAATAGCCAGTTGATCCGGCGAAAGGAAACGGGTCGAAATAAAGAGCGTATTTATGGCTCCTAAACCTACTCCGATATAAAAACCAACGCTTGACTTGAGGCTTTGCCTGAATATTAAACCCATTAATTAATTAGGACAAGTAACAGATGTACGTATTCTTTAGTATGCCCCAATCTTCAACGGTTACTCGCCAGCAGGAGCCATTTGAGGACGTGAGAATAATCCCTTTTGTAGGGTTATCAATATATACATCTCCTTCGCTAACGTGCAGCTTTGCTTTGGGTTGAACCGCCGCAGTCCGACCAGATAAGTCAAACGTACCGATTCCTACATTTCCGTTGGTATTCATTACCAAAATAGACTTTACATCGGTGTAAGAAGAGGAAGAACCCAAAGTTCGGAAAGAGTAAGCCCGGTTACCTATATTTAGGTTATCAATGTGCGGCTTATCTACGTTAAACACCATATCCCGCTCGGAAGCAATGTGGTGTCCGGCTCTTCGAAAAGTACCACTTTCGGGAACTCTACTCATACCAATACTAAGTTCAGAATAAGAAATTTCACTACTCGCAACCACGAGCGGATCTTTGGGCATTTTAGTACCAATACCTACGTTACCATTTGCGTCTAAACGCATCCGCTCTAACGAGCCGCCCGGTCCGGTAACACCTGTCATAAACTTTATGATACCGTTTGGAAACTCCGCCGAACCAGAGCGTAGAACAAGCCCTGCACCATGAGAGTGTAATTGTCCAAAATCAGCGTATTCGTCAAGACCCGGAAAGAGGTATGTTGGGGATACATGTTGAAGAACTGTTTTGAGGCATGATATCCCAGCTAGTAACTCAAGTATAGAAAAAGTACTATTAGTATTCGACTTATTATGGATTTTTAAAAACGTTCGCTTATCGTTTGATAGCGAAGTAGACTCCTCTCCTTCTATAGTTAAAAAAGAAGCTGGCGAATCTGTATTTATTCCAATAAATCCAGGACGTTCACTAATAAAGGTTCCTTGAGAAAAGGTTTCTACTGATAGCAGTAGTAGGATAGAACATACATATATATTCATTATATACAAAGTTATTTTTTCTCAAATATAGCTAAAACTGTTTGCCCTTTTGTGAAAAAAGGTAGTGCTTTTACGACAAATCGAGTAGTCAAATGAATTACATTGGTGAGTAAATTTTTGCCTAAATAGTATTCAAGGTAGGACTTGTATGACGCACTTTTAAAATTTGCCCTTGCAGGCTGATTAGTAATTTCAACTAATTTGAGGTTGTACTTATTGGATAAATAACTGAGAGATTTCTCATCCCATAATAGCATATGGTGAGGAGGTAGATTTAACGTATGATACGGCATATATTTAAATATGGGACTATCATTATCAGGAACACCGATGATAAGCCTTCCTCCTTTCTTCAAACATGCAATAGTAGAGTTTATAAAATTGCCAACTTCATTAACGTGTTCAAAAAGCTGGAATGCTGCAATGTAATCGTAGTACGAGCTTCGGTATTTACTATGTTGTTGAATAGATTCGCCCACAATACTTATCCCATTTTCTTTTCCAAACTTAATTGAGGAAGGGTTAAAATCAAGACCCGTAACGGAACTAGTACTATTTTTAATCTTCTGTAAAAAATACCCATTGCCGCAACCGACTTCTAAAACATTATCATCAGAATTTAGAAAAGTAGTAGCGTGTTCGTGTTCCCATTTCCATTTTGAGTAATAATTACTATATTTTTTTGAAAGGTCATCATAAAAATACTCGTCTCCAGCTAAATTAAAAGGATAATAAAATTTTAATTTCGATGCTTCGCATTGATAAATAGAAATTTCTGAGAGACCTTCAAAGTATGAAGAAACGTCAATATTGAAATCACTCTTATATGAATCAATAATTCTTTTGACTGAAAGTTTACTCATTTCAGTTGAAGAAGCATTTTCTACTAATGGGGAGGAAACGTTCATTTATTCTAAATTTTCTTTACCACCATGCCGTAGGCAAACGGGAATTGTTTTGAGGTTTTGAGAGAAATACGCTGACCAAATTTAGTCTGGTATAAAAAGTTGACTTTCCATTGCACAAACTTTGAAATACTCTTACCAATTACCGGAAAGCCTACGAAGTATTTGGCAATCACGTCTGCTAGTATTTCGGGAACGCCGCCCAAAGGCTTTATTGTAACCACCCCAAAGCCGTTTTCTTCGGTCATGCTTTTCAAGGCGTATTCTGTATATCTGAAATAGTCAAAAGGAGCTTCGTGAATGCTGTAATAAAACGGAACGTTCAGAATTAAATGGCCCCCTTTTTTCATTATTCGCTGAATTTCCTGAATCAGCTGCTCGGGTCGTCGAATATGCTCCAAAACGTCCGAGAGTATGACCGTATCGTAGGTATTACTTGTTAATGGTAGTAGTTGGTTAAGGTCAGCTTCTACGTCTAAGAAGTTATTTTTATGCAACGTATTTCCCCAGTCTACGCAGATATTTTCAGTAATAAACGGCTCGTAAAACTTATATAAGGGAACGTTTCCGCAACCTAAATCTAACAGTTTACCTTGTGCATAGTTCGGTAAAACGGTTTCGTAAAACTGTCCGATGCGGTCAACCATCACCCGCGAGGAGACAGATACATTTTTCTCGTCTCGTGAAGCCCTCAGTTTACCTTTTGTTATCGCAAACTTTGTAGGTTGCCAAAGCTGCTTATGCTGCATCTTCCTCCTTACGATTTCGGAAATCCATGAAAATCGCCCCGACTGCAAACAACACCCAAGCTATGGATGCCCCAAAGTCTATCTTACGACCTTTTTCAACGGTTATGGGCTTGAATACAAACTCGATAGTATGTTTTCCGGTGGGTATAATCATTGCCCGAAGGACGTAATTTGCCCGGAAGTGCGGGGCTTCTTTACCGTCAATACTCGAAATCCAGTCTTCGTTTCCTTTATAGTAATTCTCCGAGAAAACGACCACTTCTTTATTTGGACTGTTAAATTCGTACGTAAGTTTATTGGGCTTGTATTCTGTTAACTGGATTTTATTCGTTGAATCGCTCGATGGCTTTACGTTCTCGAGGTACTTAGAAAAGCGTATGTCCACAACGGCAGTTGTAGCGGGGTTTAATGAATCTAACGCCGCCATTTCCTCGTTGGCATTACTCACCATTTTCACTTCGGAGACCGTCCAGGCATTACCCAAAGCGTCGGGGTTTAGTTGGGCTTGCGGTTGTCCGTTGGTACCTTGACTGATAAAATATTTAGTATTGAGCATATTCAATACTTGCATATTGTTTTTAGAAATCTGATTTTCGATTAACTCGTTGTACCGTCCAAGTTTTACCGTATGATAACCGCCCACCGATTTGTGAAAATACGACGTAAGCGAACTCTGAAACGGATTTCCTGAAACCAAATCAATTACTCTAAAGTGCGGGTCTTTGTCTTGCATAATCTGTTGATCCGCGGCAGACATGGTAAACAAAGCATCTAACGAACGGGCTTTACGCTCAAAATCATCATTGTTAAGATAGCGTTTGTCAATTGCCCATAAATCAATCAGTGTCAGAAAGACTAATATTCCACCAACAACGGCGACGCTTTTCAATTTATCTGTCACAAAAGTCCACAGTAAACCTGCCGACAATAATATAAAAATGATACTTCGCCACGCGTCAGCTTGCAGTAATGAAGCCCGGTCGTCTAATAGTGATTGATAAACGTCGTTCGCGGCGGTTTGATTTTCTCCAAAAGCCTGCGACAAGCTGCCCTTGAGGGCTTCGTCGTTAGCGGTTGTCATATCGAAGATAGACGGGATCAAAGCAAATACTAATGACAACCCCGCCGTGACTCCAACACTGATGGCAAGTGGTTGCTTAAAGTTGTTCCAAGTAGGCTTGTGATCTAATATTCCTTTTAGCCCTAAGGCCGCAATTACCACAAAGCAAAGTTGGGTCAATGCCATAATCATACTTAATGACCGGAACTTATTGAACATCGGTAGGTAGTCAAAGAATAAATCATTTACTATCCTGAAATTTCCACCCCACGAGATAATCATGCAGATGAGACCTGCTATTAAATAAGGCCATCGGTAGCGTTTGGTGGCGAAGAATAGGCCGAGTACAAACAGGAAGCAAATTACTGCACCGGCGTACGAAGGACCGCCCGAAAAAGTCTGGTCGCCCCAGTAAGTTGGTAGACTTTGGGTAAACTGCGTAGCGTTGGCTTTGTCAACGCCAATTCTGTTGAGTGTTTTGTAAACTTCAGAGTCGTCGTCTAACGCTCCGCCTCCCGATGCTCCACCGGAGAAATTAGGAATTAATAAGGTAAAAGATTCCAGTTTTCCGTAACTCCAATTATAGGCGTATTCTTTATCAAGACCGCCGTCGGCTTTATTTACATTTGTGGGGTCGGTTGAAACGAGTTCGGTTCCTCCACGATTTGTCTCTTTGGCGTGGTCGGTGGAGGTCCATATTCGGGAAGTATTTGTGGCCGCTGCTGTTAAGCCCATTACCAAACATAACCCCGCCCCTAAAGCAAATTTGTCGATGCGTTTCTCTTTAAATGCCTGTACTATTTCAAAAATACCGAACGTAGCGAGTATGAAAGCAGAGTAATAAGTTATCTGAAAGTGATTAGCGTTTAATTCGAGACCAACGCCCAAACTAAACAACGCGGCACCTAACCACGGTCGGTTCCGGAAAGCCAATGCTAGCCCTCCCAGCATGAGCGGAACGAACGCTAACGCGTATATTTTGGCTAAGTGCCCAGCTTCGATAATTAAAATGTTATAAGAGAAAAAAGCGTAGCCAATAGCCCCTAAAATACTTGGCCAGATACCCGCTTGTAACGAGATTAATAAAATATAAGCCCCGAGTAGGTACAGAAAAATATATGTTCCTTGTGTTGATAGCAGGCGATATATAAAGCCTTGCATTTCGTAAAAAATGCTTTTTGAGTAATCTCCACCGATAAAGTATGTCGGCATTCCGCCGAAAATACCATTTGTCCAACCTGTCCATTCGCCAGTTTCTTTGGCGTAAGTTCTGAGTTCTTGCTGGGCGGCTATGAATTGTCTGGGGTCTGACTGTCTCAGTTCTTTGCCGTTTAATATCGGACTCATATAACTGACCGACAAGACAGCAAAACCAACTACAACTAGTAAATGCGGAAGGAAAGAGCGGAAATTGATGTATTTTTTCATGGAGTTAGCGAGCAGTTGAAAGCAGGTTGTCTCTTATTAGAAATCAAATTTACCGCCAAAAATACGGATTCTCACCAATGAATGGCTTTTTTGGCTTAAAAACTGATATGTACTCAGTGGTAGTACCTATTTGATTATTCGTTTTGCTGGGTCCATTTCGCACAAAAAGCCCCGAAACTTTTCAATTTTGGGGCTTTTCTATATTATGTGGATTAGTATTTCATAAGTAAGGCTCTATAATCTTCTTCAATTGCGGAAGCATCATTGCTCCTGACTGACGAGATTTTTGTTCTCCGTTCTGGAAAACCATAATGGTTGGTACTCCCGAGACTTTATACTTCTTCTGCAAAGCTGGATTTTTATCAATATCGATTTTAATGATACGGATATTATCGCCCATTTGATCGGCTAATTGCTGTAAGGCGGGTGCCATTTGCTTGCAAGGTCCGCACCATTCGGCGTGAAAATCAATTAAAACTGGCTTTTCTGACTGTATTAACTCTTCAAATGTTCCTTTCATTGTATAGTTGTTTTATGAATACACGGTAAAAAATATATTCCCTGAATTATTAAAGAAAAACAGTCAAAATATTCTCAGAGTTCATTCCACAAAAAAGCACCGCAGTAATCTGCGGTGCTCAAACTTTTATAAGTTAGTCTAATCAATAGAACTTGTAACGATTATCTACAATATTCGCTTTCTCTCTGATTAACTGATTTGCCAACGCACTTGAATTGTATGCTCCAAAGCGTTGACCTAATTGCTCTTTGTATTGCGTATAATCTGCGATTTCGGGAGCGTTAGTGCGGCTAGTAACTTCTACCATGAATACACCGTTCTCTCCAGCAAATACTTTGCTTCTTTTTCCTGTTGGAAGTCCGAATATTTTTCCAATGGCAACGGGGTCAATTCCGGCACTGTTCAACATTCCTGTCGCGATGCTTATGTCTGCAACGCTTTCTACCAAAGCACCCGCTCCGTAAGACTTAGCGATGGTGTTAAAGTCGCTTTTAGAATCTTTCAGTTTTGCTTTAATAATTTCAGCTTTTTTCTCGTTGCGAACTGCGGTAGCAAGCTCCTCACGGAAATCTTCTACGTTAGGGTTATCCTTATCGGTTTTGCTTTTCAAAGCCGCAACTATGAAGCTATCGTTAATTTCAAACAAACGATCTGATACTTCGTCAACACTTGTGTTGTCATTGTAAGTCCAAAGTACGATTTCACGCCCATCCTGAATGGTGTTGAAAGATTGAGCTGTTGGGTTTATTTTTTCGGCAGTAAATGCCACTAAACCTGCTTCTTCGGCTACTTTCGCTAAATTTGAGGCCTTTTTTAGTTTCGTACGAATTGCTTCGGCGTTTTGGTAAACTTCGTTACGAGTAGCTTCACTTGGAGAAAGTACTCGGCTGATAGCAGCCAAATCGTATTTATTTGCAGACTTTGAGCCGGTAACCTTTATGATATGGTAACCGAACTGCGACTGAACCAACTCAGGAACTAAGCCATCGTTACTGAAAGCTGCGGCATCAAAAGGAGCAACCATTGCTCCACGACCAAAGTAGCCTAAATCGCCGCCTTTTTCTTTAGAACCAGTATCAGTGCTATTTGCCGTTGCTAAAGCCGCAAAATTGCCACCCGCTTTTACCTGGGCAAGAAGGTTATCTGCCAACGCTTTGTCAGCAACTAAGATATGACTTGCCCGAACACTATCTTTGTCCATTTTACGACCCATGTACTTATAAATGCTGTAAGCCTGACCTTCTTTGAATGGTCCCACTATTTGTCCTTCAATACCATTGTCAAGAGCTGTAACTACCTCAGAAGGGAGGTCGCTTGTTCCGCGAAGGTTATTGTAACGAATATCTGAGTTTGCAGATGCGTAAACTTGTGGATTCGGGGCTTTTGCGAGCCCTTTTGCGTACTCACGTAAATCTGACATCATCGAAATGCTGTCTTCTTTTGAAGATTCTATTTGAAAAACAACGTAATCAAATGTACGGCTGTTGTAGCCAGTAAATTCGTCTTTATGGCTGTTAAGGTAAGAAGAAAGCTCCCCGTCTGTTACCTTAACCGTAGAGTCACTGATACTATAAAAAGGAACGTATAAGTAATTAGCGTTCGCTTTCGTAGTTTGAGCAACGTATTCACGCTTTGCTTCTGCCTTGGTGATATAAGTTGAGCTGGTCAGTAATTTCTCGTATTTTTCACGAACGCGAAATTGAACCAACTGCTTCTTAAAATCATCCCAGGCAACCTTTTGTGCTTCGGGTAACTGGTTATTCGCTACGGCACTGATAAACTCCATGTGACGTTGACGGTCGTATAGTCCGGTCTGTTGGTCCGTAAATTGCTGCCGTACGTAAGGATGAAGGTTTGTTGTGCCTTGCACCATTTCTTTAAGTTCTTCGGGCGTAACGGTCAGGCCTAAGTTATCAAACTCATCTTTGAAAGCCGTATTGAAAATCATCTCTTCCCAAACCTGATCCCGCAATTGCTGAATTTCCTGTGGGTTTGCTGAGCGGCCGGTTTGACTCTCGTAATTTACGCGGGCTACGTCTACTTGTTCCATAAATTGTCGGTAGTCAACGCCGGTTCCGGAAATTTCACCAACTTTATTGTCGTTGCCAAATAATCCACCGCCTTGACCGGCCATTAAATCTCCACCTACGATAAAGGCAATGAGAGCCACTGCCAATACGCCAACTGCAAGACCCGAACGCTCTCTGATTTTATTAATAAGTGCCATTTAAGAATGTATAATGTTAGTGTTAAAAAAACGCAAGTTTCGAAAAATGAACCGCAAAAATAGCGACATTCATGTTGATTAACAAAGATTTAGTAGCATTGATTGTATGGAACCGTACAAGACTTGTGTCATTTATGACGGCTTTACCATCCTGCACCTTTTGTTTTTGTCCGAATTCGGAGGAGGTGGGAGTCTGCCGTTATGTAAAGTACGGAGCCATCGCCGCCCCAGGCACAATTAGCGGTGGCTTGTCCTGTTTCAATTCTACCGAGTAGTTTCCCTGTTTTTGAAATAACCATAACTCCCCCAGGGCCGGTGGAGAATATATTTCCTTTATTATCAATTTTTAATCCGTCGGGTAAACCTTTCAATTCTCCCTTTTTGTGTTCGGGAGTAGCATCGTAGAAAACTCTAGCGTTACGCAGGCTTCCGTCTATATTTACATCATACGCCATAATATAGGCAGCATTTGGGTCTGATTGAGCAACGTACAAAATTGATTCTTCGGGAGAAAATGCCAATCCATTCGGGCGTTGTAAGTCTTTAATCACGGCGGTTACGACACCGTCAGTTCCTATTCGGTAAACGCCAAACATATCAATTTCTCTTGATGCGTCTTTCACGTAATCGGGTAAACCATACGGCGGGTCAGTAAAATAAACTGCTCCCGACGAATGTTGAATTACATCGTTGGGGCTGTTGAAGCGTTTTCCTTCGTAACTATCAGCAAGTGTCTTTTTCCCGCCTTTGCTAAAAGGCATTATGCTGATACGGCGGTCGCCGTGTTCACACAAAATTAATTGCCCGTCGTTGCTAATTGTCAATCCGTTACTACCGGGTTCTTTGCTGTAAGGCAATATTCCCGTATAACCCGACGGGTTCAGGAAAGTTGAAATCTCTTCGCCTTCTTTCCATTTGTAAATGGTGTTTTTAGGAACATCAGAGAAAAGTAGGAAGCCTCTTTCTTTCATCCAAACTGGACCTTCCGCCCAATCAAAGCCTTCGCCAAGAACTTGAATGGGTGTATTTGGAGCAATCAATTCATTAAATTCCGGATCAAGTGATGTCAGTTTTCCGGTTATTTTTTGTTGGGCGGATAGACCAAATGTTGTTATCATACTGCTTATAAATAAGAGCCTACAAAATAATTGCATGTGGGTTGAATCTTTAAATTGGGTGGGCAAGTTAAACGAAAATGTCTTTTCGCACGTTTTTTTACTAAGAAATTGCTCATTCTATTGCTTAGATTTGGTGATTTATATAGTTTTAAAAAAAAAAGGTATTACCCGATAAATGATTTTGGAATACAAACTTCCCCGCCCTTCAAAAATGACCCTTAAAGACTTGAAGTTTTTAGTCAAGCAGGGAGAAGGGCAACAAATGGAATTTAAATTAAAGACTAATCACCCCGAAAAAATAATTCGGGAAGTGGTGGCATTTGCTAACGCCGACGGAGGAAAATTACTGATTGGTGTCAGCGATAACAAAGAGGTTAAGGGGTTGAAATTTGCCGATGAAGACGAGTACGTCTTGCAGAAATATATCACAAGGCATATTTACCCCGCAATTGAATACGAAATAGAACGTATCCGAACTGAAGGAGAAAAAGAAGTGCTGCTTTTTGAAATAAAGTCGGGCACTTCAAAGCCGTACTACGTTGATTTGGGGGGAACTCCCGAAACCCGTAAAGCCTACGTGCGTGCGGCAGACAAATCCGTGCAAGCGAGTCGGGAAATACGGGAAATATTAAAAGGCAGACGAAAATCAAAAAACATCCGTTTTCAATTCGGTGATAAGGAAAAGCAATTGATGGAATACATCGAAAACAACGGTTACATAACGGTCTCTGAATTTGCCGAGGTTGCCAAAATTCCGAAACGCATCGCATCCCGAACGTTGATTCTCTTAGTATTAGGAAACGTATTAAAAGTGCAAGCCCACGAAGAAGAAGACGTTTTTACGCAAGTGTAACGTTTAAAGCTACAACTCAAAATTTCATAAAAATGAAAAAAGCATACCTCATATACATCTTCTGTCTTGGTTTTATAGCTGTTGATGCTCAACGTATTCTGCCACAAAAATGGATGGATGCTGTCAATGTTGGTGATCGTAATATTAGCGTCGGTAGTAATAATATGTTGTTCGGAACTCGTCAGACCGATGTTGAAGGTGATTACTATTGGGACAAAGACTGGCAAACGGCAAACGTATACTTTTACACGCAAAAGTACGTTGGAGAAGGCGGTAAAATGGTTACACTGGATAGTATAAATAACATAGATTTACGTTTTGATATCTGGAATGATGTCTTGGAGTTTAACGACGCAAGTGGAATTAAAACCATTCCGGCAAAATACGTAAGTAATGTTATGACCAAGAGCAGCGATAATTTGGTTAGTCAATTTATCAATCCCAGAGAATTTGGAAAGACGGGCGTGAAGGGCTTTTTTGAATTATTATCAACGGGCAAGAAAGGATTTTTATTGGCAAGTAGGGAAATTATAAAGCAAGCCCCAAATTATATTCCCGCCTTAGGTACTGGAAACCAGAATACCCAATTGGTAAAAAAAGACCATTATTATTGGTTCTCAGACGGTAAGTTAGAAGAGGTAAAAAGAACAAAAGACTACTTTGAACTGATGACCTCCAGCAAAAAGCAAGTGGAAGCATTTGCTAAAAAGAACAAGTTGAGGGGCAAATCTAAAGAGGACCTCAAGGCGATTGCTGATTATTACAACCAACTTTAGGGAATGGTTTGTTAAAAAATTATAGATTTGTATTCAATTTTATCGCCCGTGCTTATTCAGCACGGGCGTTTTTATAAACCTCCTGCTAAAATCATAGTCCTAAATGAATCATTTCATTTCGCCTGCTGATGTAACTGACATCACACAACTCGTGAACGAAGCCGCTCACTTAAAAGCAAACCCATACAGTTTTTCTGAGTTAGGAAATAACAAAACCATTGGGTTAATTTTCTTTAATTCGAGTTTGAGAACCCGTCTGAGTACTCAAAAAGCCGCCACAAATCTTGGGATGAAAGTCATTGTCATGAATGTAGACTCTGATGGTTGGCAACTTGAAATGAACGATGGAGTGATTATGGACGGCGGTAAAGCAGAACACATCAGAGAAGCAGCGGCGGTGATTGGTCAATACTGTGATATTATTGGTGTTCGGGCTTTCGCTGGGTTAGAAAACCGCGAACAAGATTATCAGGAAGTAGTGATGGACAAATTTCGTACCTATGCTAACGTACCCATCATCAATCTGGAATCAGCTACCCGCCATCCGTGTCAATCGCTTACTGATTTATTGACAATCCAAGAATTAAAAACGGTCGAACGTCCTAAAATTGTGTTGACTTGGGCTCCTCATGTCAAGGCTCTGCCGCAAGCGGTGGCAAACTCATTCGCCGAATGGGTAAATTTAACAGATTACGAACTTACGATTGCAAACCCTGAAAAATATAACCTCGCTCCCGAATTTGTGGGAAAAGCCAACGTGATGCACAATCAGGAAGAAGCTTTTGCGGGAGCAGATATTATTTACACGAAAAATTGGTCGTCGTACGAGCATTATGGAGAAGTTTTGCCGGGTAACGACGATTGGCGAATAACGGCTGAGAAAATGGCTCTAACAAACAATGCTAAGTTTATGCACTGCCTGCCCGTTCGGCGTGGATTAGTAGTTGAAGATGAAGTACTCGACAGTCCAAGTTCGGTAGTTATTCAACAAGCCGGAAACCGAGAGTGGGCAGCACAAGCGGTTATCAAACGCATTCTGGAAGGATTGGCGTAAATCCAAAAACATTAAAATGAAATCAATACCATTCGGTCTTCTGACTTTAGTACTTTTTGCCGTTGGTCTAATTTCGTGTGCTGATGATTTGCCGCAAGAAAAGTTTGACCCTTTCCCTTTTAATCCCGAGGTAAAAGAAACTTCTGACAGTCTTTTTTTGGAATATATCAGTGAAGTTGCGTGTCCGGTTCAATTCAAAATTAATACAAATTTCGCTGACCCAAAAGGAGCATACGCTACCCGAAATCCGATAGTTATATTGCCGTACGATACCTTAAATTTAAAGCTTAAGAAACCGTATTTATCGGAAAAACCGGAACACTACTTTTCGTTTAAAGGGTCTGTAATAGGAAACCCGGCGGAAGTAGGTATTGATGCCACAACTCGCTACGCCTTTCCGTTTCCGAAGGGGCGGCGGTATAAAATTATTCAAGGGTACAACGGAAAATTCTCGCATCATTCTGATTATTCACGGTACGCTATTGACTTCGCCTTATCTGTTGGTGATACCGTTTGTGCCTCCCGTGATGGTATTGTGGTAGGAGTTATAAAAGAATATAACGTAGGAGGAAAAGACCAAAAGTACCGTGATTACGCAAACTTCATTACGCTCTATCACAACGATGGTACATTCACGCAGTACGTTCATTTAAAACAAAATGGGGCGTTTGTCTCAGTCGGTGATACGGTAAAAATGTCTCAACCAATTGGTTTGGCAGGAATAACGGGCTTCACTTCTATTCCGCATTTGCATTTTAGTACATTGATGCCTAAAATAAGCGGAGTGGTCAGTTTTCCCGTTAAGTTTTTTCAAGTAGAGGGGAAAAAGCTCAGAAGAGGAATGAAATTAGAGCATTGATGACAACAAAAAGCCTCTTCTCCGAATATTCAGAAAAGAGGCTTTTTGTTATTTTATTCTAAAACAGAAGCGAATTAACGTTTGGAAAGAACTTCCAGCTCAAACAGTAACGGGGAAAATGGTGCGATAGAACCCGAACCTTTATCGCCGTAACCAATTTTAGAAGGAAAAATAATCGTGGCTTTTTCGCCAACTTTCATCTTTTTGAGTCCTTCTTCAAATCCTGGAATCACTGAACCCGACCCCAGTTTTGTGGTGAATTCCCCTTCGTCGAAGGTAACATCAGTTAACAAGGTTCCTTTATATTTCAAGACAATTTCATCGCCGTCTTTCAACTGAGAACCTCCAGAAACTATTGTTGTTGGAATAAACCGTAGACCTGTTTGGGTAATTTCAACGTTTTCGAAACCCTTTTTAGTAACGTACGTTGCTATTTGCTCTTCTTCATCCCGAAAGCTCAAAACTTCTATATCAGCTTTTAGCACTGACCAGGCAGGAGCCTGCTGAGATGCCTGACCTTGAAAAGCCTGACTTGCTGGAATGAGGAATGTGCCTTTTTCGCCTTCTTTTAGCAAAGATACAGACTCTAAAAATCCGTCAAATACGAAGCCGCTATAATAACCAAACGAAAAAGGATCTCCGTTCAAAACGGTATCAACAACACTGCCGTTCAGTAGAGTTAGTTTATAGTACAACCTAACTTCTTCACCTAATTCAACGGATTTACCCGTGGCATTTTTAGTGGTTACACTGTAATGTATTCCTGAAGCTGTTTTGGTATAACCGCTTAGATTTCTGCTTTGTAAAAACGCTGTGATTTCTTTCTCATTTTCTCGTACCGCACGCTCCAGATCTGTATCCAGAAACTTCTTGGTACAAGCCGTTGAAATAAATATTAACGCAACGCCAAGCAGAAAAACTGTTTTCTTTAAATAAATCATCTTAAAATTTTACTTTCTATTCACACTAACTAATTCCATTTCAAAACGTAACGGAGAGAATGGCTTTATAATTCCTCCTGCTCCATTGGCACCGTACGCTAAGCTAGACGGAATTACAACCGTACGTTTTTCGCCGGCTTTCATATCCATTAACGTTTTTTCCCAACCTGGAATCACGTAGCTCATTCCAACTGGGAACTTGATTGGTTCTCCACCAATCGAGCTATCAAATTCTTCACCCGTCAGGAGCGTACCTTTATAATGTACAGTTACGGTATCTCCAGCAGTTACTGCTACTCCGCTACCCGCTTTGTTTACTAGGGAATAAATTCCGTCTTCACTTTTTGTTGCTCCGGCAAGGCTAGCCGTGACGTAATCGTCAATTATTTTGCCTTCGCCTTTTTGTTTGTCTTCAATTCCCTTTGCGTATTGCTCGCTCGTTTCAATGCTTCGCATTTTAACGATGAAAAGTAAATCGGAACCTGCGGTAACGCCTGGAGGTAGTGGCTGCTGTGCCCGTGAGTATAAAGAGTCAGCGTTCACAAAAATGGTTGCACTGTCTCCTTCAGAAAGATTATAAAGTCCGTTTTCAAAAGATCCTTTGAAAGGTCCTTTGCGAAGAGCTATTTGAATTGGTTCACCACTTTTGTAAGTATCGGTAATTACTAACGTGTCATTACTTTCTGTTTTGATTACTAAGTCAAAAGTCACGATATCATCATCTTTGCCTTTCACATCTTTGCCGCCCGCTTCGTGCATTTGGTAGCGATCACCTTCTTCGGTGGTAGTAACTTTAAACTTGTTGCAAGAGGCAAACAATGCAGTTCCTGCAATAACTAGTGTAATTGATTTAAGATTCATCGAGTTATTATTAAAATGTTATTAGTTGTTTGAAAATTAGATAAATAAACATTGAACATATCAAATCAAGGCTGTGCCAGTAAATCAGATTCATATTTTGGCAGCAGGTTTAAGAACTTATCAACGGTTTTTTCGAGGGCTTGGTGTGAACGTCCACCAGCGGCATTATGATGCCCGCCGCCTTCAAAGTTATCTCGTGAGAAATTACTGACCGAAAAGTTATCAACGGAGCGGAAAGATATTTTGACTAAGTCGTCTCGTTCCACAAAAATAGCTGACATCACAACTCCGGCGATTGAAAGCCCGTAATTTACGATGCCCTCAGTATCTCCATTTTTTGAATTGAACTGTGCTAGTTCTTCTTTCGTAAAACTAAAATAAGCAACTCGGTATTCGGGTAGATGGATTAATTTTTGGTTTAACGCGTACCCCAAAAACCGCAGGCGGTCAATGGCGTTTGTGTCAAATAGTTTTCGGTGAACTAAACTATTATTTACACCTTTGGCGATTAGTTCACCCGCTACTCGATGCACATCTGGCGTGGTAGCAGAGAAACGGAATGAACCCGTATCTGTCACTAATCCGGCGTAAAGACACGTGGCTCCGTCGGCACTAAGGGCATCCGTTCCGAGCGTTTCTTCGAGCATCAAATAAATGAGTTCGCAAGTAGCGGCGGCTTTTTCGTTCCAAAATACAAAGTCAGCGAAGTCCTCGGGTTGTTGGTGATGATCTACCAAAACCTTTGCCGCTGTACTTTTCCGTACGCTTTTTTCCATTTCTTTAATGCGGTTAAGCACCGAAAAGTCGAGGCAGAAAATCACTTCGGCATCAGAAATAAGTTGCGTTGCTTTCTCTCGTTCGCTTCCTTCAAAAACTGTAATGTATTCTTGAAGCGGTAGCCAGCGAAGGAAATCGGGGTAATCTGTGGGAGGAATGACTGAAACTTGATGCCCTAACTTGGTTAGCACATCGGCAAGTCCCAGTGAAGAACCGAGAGCGTCACCGTCGGGATTTAGATGGGTTGTGATGACAATCTTCTTCGGAGAAGACAGTAGGTTAAGGAAATCCTGTTTTTTATTATTATCTTCTGTAAAGTATTTCCGCATTAACCTTTCCAATTCGATTTAGGAGGCAAATGTACGAAGGTATTTTGGTAAAACGTCTGATTTACACGCCATAATCACTATTTTTGCGGTGTTTTTGAAAGAAAATTAATATCATCAAAATACTAAAATAAGCAAAAATATGGCGACGAACCGCACATTTACTATGATTAAACCTCACGCCGTTGCGGCAAACGCAATTGGGGGAGTTACCGCAATGATTGAAGCGGCTGGGTTTCGGGTAGTAGCTATGAAAAAAACGCAACTGACCGCAGAGCAGGCTGGTAAATTTTACGCCGTTCACGAAGGAAGACCATTCTACGGAGAACTTTGCGAAATGATGGCAGCGGGAACAATTGTTCCAATGATTTTAGAGAAAGAAAACGCCGTAGCTGACTTCCGTACATTAATTGGAAGTACTGATCCTGCCGAAGCAGCAGAAGGAACTATCCGTAAGAATTATGCTCTCTCAAAAGGTGAAAATGCTATTCACGGTTCAGATTCAGACGAAAACGCCGCTATCGAGTCGGCTTTCTTTTTCTCGGAAAGAGAAATGTACTGAATTTAAATCCTTAGTTATTTAAATATTGGGTATTAGGTGTAACGTAAATGCCTAATATCCAACATTTAAAACCTAACATCTACCCTACCTTTTCTCATAATAATACCTACCGCCGTCTGCTAAAATTGCTCCAACGGGTGCCCTCTGGTAAAGCGAAAGCATAGTTTTTCCTTCTTCAATAAAAACTGTATAATAGCTGTAAGTTTTTTCTTTTTCAAACGTAATAATCTTCGAAGTACCTTGCTCAGAAATAGAGAATGGCGTATTTTCTACTTCTTTTTTGTTTCGGTATCGGCGGAAGCGTTCGTTTGTCCCGTCAATTTCTAACCGTTCGGTGTATCCGAGTTCGGTGGCGGTTTGTGAAGTATTCGTAAATCCGTAACTTACTCGCACAAATTCCCAGTTTCCGGAAAGCTCCGCCACTGTTGGCATTACGCAGCATTCCGTTTTTTCGCACGAAGAAATGGCGAAGAATGACGTTACGGCGAAGAGAAGACAAACGAGTTCTAAACTTTTCATAAATTCACAATTTTACCGATAAACATAATCGTATTGGAAGTACGCTCTGAAATGGTAAACAAAAACGGACGGTCACAGATGATGGTCGGGTAGTTTGGCACTGAGGTCACATCAATGCCAATCGTGGTTACCGCAGCGGCTTCGGTGCCTACTTCGTCAATGGCTAAAAATGTGTCCTGCTTCACAAACCCAACCCGAATTTTACCCGCCGGGGGCGAGATTTTTGATAAATCAGCGGCGTTTGAAAAAGCCGATGGCATTCCCATTGAAATTAAAACATCGTTAAGTTTTCTTTTATATTCCATGGTGAACTTCGGTAAACCAATTATCACTTTCTGCTCGGTAAGTTTATCCGATAGTTCTTGCCAGTTTTTAAATGAGAAACCATTGATTACTTCATTGGTAGATTTGCCATTTGGCAGGATAACTGTCATTACGTACTTGTCATCTCCGTAGGGAAGCTCAACGGCCTGATACGAATCAGTGGCAGCGTATTTTAACTTCTCCGTCATTTGCATCATATCAGTTTCTTTATTTCCTGAAACCCCACTAAACGTAGTTTTGTACGTGCTTTTTTTATCAAACGGATGCTCCCAGTCGCCTTTAAAATAAAGAGCATTTATCAGGAATAAGACCTGATCGGAAGAAATCTCGTTGAGGATTTGCTTCACTTTACCGTTTGTATTGTCGCTGGCCCAGTTGTTTAAGGCATCCAAGGTAGCGGGTTGACTGAAGTCTTTCGTATAATGTTGAGCGTTGAATGTTTGTTTGAGTGTTTTAATGAATGTTTCCTCAACCGGAAAATCCTGCCGTTGCCAAATGGAGTTAGCAATCGTATTTGTCACTTTGGGGTCGGTTTTTGGTAGATTAGTTATCAGTTCATGATATATAGTGTTTAATTCATCTTCTGTGAGGTCATTCGTCTTCAGAACATGCTGTATTTCAGTTTTAGTTTGTCCGTCGGCACCGTTAAGAAGCATTCCGAGGGCAATGTGTAAACTTAGCGGCGAAACGAAGTAACTTTTATTTTTATCCTCATGGGAATTCAGTTCTTGCCAAAAATCAAACGCAAACGCCGTAGTTTTATCAGAAAATCCAACTGGAATCTCTATATCTTTCCCGACTGGGTCTACTACGTTTGAGCAATTCATTGTGGTAAGAATTATGAGTGCTGAAAGGCAAAGTAGTGAGATATTCTTTTTCATGATTGACTATTGTGTAAGTTTATAAGTAATATGCTGATTTTCAACGACGGGCAAAATCAATTTCAAGGTTTCTCCATTGTTGCTGATTTCGTAGTTCTTGATCTTTGTCAGTAATTCGTAGTAGTTTCTTTCAAAGGAAACTGATAAAGTACCCCCTCCAATTTTTGTACTCTGAATATCGTAAACAGTTATTAAGTTTTTCGTATCGTCAATGTCAAAAGTAGAGAAGTAGAAGTTGAGTGGCGATTTTCCAGTTATCATATGATGACCAGAACTATTTCTTTCACTCTTTAACTCAATGGTTACATCAAACGGAATCTGCTTATTATCTGCGTAGCTCACCATTCGCCACTTTCCGAATAGGGGGTTTATATCCATATGTTCATAGGGAGAGTTACTTTCGTCAGAGCAACTTAGTAGGAACAGACACGGTAATAGTAATAGTATAAATTTCATTTTTCTTTTAAAACATAAAGAAAAATCGGGAAGTCGTGTGAACGCCACCTCCCGATAGTCCGAACCTAAAAACCCTTCGTGTAGTAGACCCGCTACTGAAACAAAGGGTTGGAAGTTTAGAAATTAAATTGTCTGAAGTTAGTAAAGTAAACCAGCAAAAGTAGCTGATAGAAGCGAAGCCATGCTTCCACCTAAAACGGCTTTAAGTCCAAATTCTGAAAGGTTTTTGCGTTGACCTGGTGCCAATGAACCAATTCCTCCAATCTGAATTCCGATAGAAGCAAAATTGGCAAAGCCACACAACATATAGGTTGCCATCATGATAGATTTCTGATGCGTAAAGTGTAGAACATTTTCGGGGTTCCTTAATTCGGCTAGCTGCACGTAACCCACAAATTCGGAAGCGGCGAGTTTTATACCTAACAACTGTCCCATTAGCATTGTATCTTCTTTGGCTACGCCGATAAGCCACATTAGTGGCGAAAAAATTGTACCAAGAATGGCCTCAAGCGAGAATTTTTGATAGGGCGAGTGAGCCGAAATCCAATTATTAAGTCCAGTGTATGAACCAATTATATCGCCCAAGATATAATTAATCATAGCAATGAAAGCGATGAATACTAAAAGCATGGCGGCAACGTTTGCGGCAAGCTTAAGTCCTTCGGTGGTTCCGGTAGCGATGGCATCTAACGCACTGGAGCCTATTTTTTCTTTTGAGACTACGATATCAGATTCGATTTTCTCCGTTTGCGGATAAAGTATCTTTGCAATTACGATAGCTCCGGGGGCAGCCATTACAGATGCTGCCAAAAGGTGCCGGGCAAATTCCGCTTCCTTTACGGGATCACCGCCGCCTAAGAAACCAATATAAGCTGCTAAAACCCCGCCCGCTAACGTTGCCATTCCGGCGGTCATGACGAGCATAATTTCTGAGCGGTTCATTTTTTCGAGGTAAGCTTTTATCATCAGAGGAGCTTCTGTTTGCCCTAAAAAGATGTTACCAGCCACGCAAAGTCCTTCTGCTCCGGATACTCCGAGGGTTTTTGTTAATACTTTTGCCAAACCTTTAACCACTATTTGAATAGCTCCGATGTAAAAAAGGAGAGAAGTAAGGGCGGAAAAGAATATTATGGTGGGTATTACCTGAAACAAGAAAATAAATCCGAAGCTTTCCACATTCATCATATCTCCTAGTAAAAACTGAGAGCCGGAACGGGTAAAGTCTAAGATTTGCACAAAAAATTTGCCGAGGAAATTAAACACTCGCTCAACCGCAGGCACTTTTAAAACGCCATAGGCGAGTACCAATTGAATAAGTAGCCCAATGGCTACCACTCGGTAATTAACGGCCTTTCTATTATCAGAAAGAAGAAACGCAATTCCTAAAATTGCAAAAATACCTATTACACCAATATACCTGTCCATTTCAAATTGAGCGAAAAGTAAATCGTGAAATAAGTAAATTTTATACCAACTTATCACTTATTTGTTTCTTTTCTTTGGCTAAGTACGAATCTTGAAAACACTATTGGCAAGTTTTACCCAATAGAAAATTACCCTTTTACTAACAATTGAAATGTATAAGCGTACTTATCGATAGTTATTGTCTATAATTCAACGTCAGATTAATTTATTGAAAATTCAGCCTTGTACGTTATGAAAAAAGCTTTTGGGGTAATTTATCCTCACTTTTGTATTGTCTTTCACAAATAAAACCTTTATTAAGTGCTAACTTTCCTCATCATAAATTGGTTATAGTTCTCTAAATCACATTTTATCTTAACTAAACTAATAATTGTATGAAAAAAGCTCGTCTTCTATCAATTTTGATGGCGATGTTATTGAACGTAGGCTTTGTCTATGCTCAAGACAGAACTGTATCAGGCAAAGTAACGTCAGGGAATGACGGCTCGGCATTACCGGGAGTCAGTATTGTAGTGAAAGGATCAACACAAGGTGTAACCACAGACGTTGATGGTGTGTATAAAATTAGTGTTGCCTCTAAAAGCACGCTTATTTTTAGTTACGTCGGTTTTACACCGAATGAAGTAGCCATAGGAAACAGAACAATCATTGACGTACAACTGGTAGAAGATAGCCAAGTACTAGATGAATTAGTAGTTGTTGGTTACGGTTCACAAGAAAAAAGAACGACACTTCAATCGGTATCGAAGATTAGTGCCGAAGAATTTGAAACGCAATCTGCTATCACAACCCAAGATTTACTTCAAGGTCGTGCGGCTGGTGTGCAAATGACTGGAAGCTCTGGAGTAGTTGGTTCACGTGCAAATATTCGTATCCGTGGAGTAGCTTCAATTACTGGCGGTGGTGAGCCATTATACGTAGTTGATGGTGTGCCTCTAAACGACGGTGTTTATTCAAATGGTTTGGGTGCGGTATCATTGAACCCACTTCAGGATTTGAATCCAAATGATATTGAAAATATCTCGGTATTGAAAGACGCTTCTGCCGTGGCAATTTATGGTTCACGTGGTGCAAATGGTGTAATTATCATTACTACTAAGAAAGGCGGCAATACCGCCAAGACCCAAGTCAACTTTGACTATTACACGGGTACAATGGATGCAACGAACTACTTTGACATGATGAATGCTGATGAGTACAGAAACTTCTTTTCTGCTTATCGTAAAGCTCAAGGATTTACTACACGTACAAGCCCTTCGGATTTTGACCAAACTGGTTACGACTGGCCAGGTGCTGTTTTACAAACGGGTAGCCAAAACTCTTATGCATTATCTGCCAGAGGTGGTAATGAAAAAACTAACTTTTATATAAACGGCTCTTACTTAAACACCGATTCGTTTACAATTGGTAACAAATTAGATCGTTTAAACGGTAGAATGAATTTATCGCACAAGATTAACAACAAAGCTCGCGTTGGAGTAAACTACTCGTTGTCTTTTTTGGATAATGATCGTATAAGTTCTGACAATAGTACGGGTGCCCCGTTAACTTCTGCTTATTTACAAGTACCAACGGTAGTACCTTTTGACGAAAATGGTGCGTATGTAAATACTGGCTTCATTCAAAACGTCTTGGCGGTTGAGGCATTAAGTATTGGTAACCTTATATCTCGTCGTAATACAGGTAATGTATACGTCGAGTACGATATAATTCCTGGCTTAACAGCTCGTACTGATTTTGGTATGGACGGTATTCAAACCGAAGAAACGAGACGTAGTCCTGAGATTGTATCTCCGGGCGGTACTGGTTACAAACGTATTATCCAAGATAATAAGTGGTTAAACACGACGACCTTAAACTACGAAAAGTATATTGGTGGACCTAGTGGAGATCACTTCGTTGGTGTTTTATTAGGTAACAGTTTTGAAACTTCTAGATTCAACTCTATTACAGTAGCAGGTTCAGGATTTGTTAGTGATGCTTTACCAAACGTCGCTTCGGCATCTACCCCAACTACAACTTCCGCCGAAGGAACTGAGTGGGCGTTGCTTTCGCAGTTCAGTCGGGTTAACTATCGTTTCCGTGACAAATACCTGTTAGAAGGTTCGATTCGTCGTGATGGTTCATCACGTTTTGGTGCCAATAAGCGTTTCGGTATTTTCTGGGCGGCTTCTGCTGGGTGGGTACTTTCGGATGAGTCTTTCATGAAAGATATATCATTCATTAACTTATTGAAAGTTAAAGCAAGTATCGGAACAGCGGGTAACGATCGTATCGGAAACTTTGCTTCGCTTGGTTTATACGGTGCGGGTAATGATTACGCTGGCCTTGCTGGGTTGTCACCAAGTCAGCCAGCTAACTTGAATCTAAGTTGGGAAGAAACTCAACAATTTGATATTGGTTTCACTGCGGCATTATTCAAGAATCGCTTGAACATCGATTTTGATTATTATATCAAAGAAACGACGTCATTACTTTTAGGTGTTCCGATTCCATTTACAACTGGTTTTACTTCGTTTGACCAGAATATTGGAGCATTGGAAAACCGTGGAATTGACTTAATGATTAGTGGTGATGTGATTCGTTCTAATAAGTTCACGTGGAACTCTAGTTTCAATATGGGCTACTTGCAAAACACAATCACAGACTTGCCAGCTGATAATCAAGATGCTGAAGGAAACAATTTCGTACCAGGTACTGCTTCGCAGCGGGCTATTCAAGGTCAGTCGTTGAATACTTTCTACTTAGTTCGTTACAACGGAATTAATCCACAAACGGGTGATGCTGAATGGTTGACAAAAGATGGTGAGATTACTAATTCACCAACGGCTAATGACCGTGTTATCGTTGGTTCTGCTATTCCTGACTTTACAGGTGGTTGGTCAAACACATTAACATATGGTGGTTTCCAGTTAAGTGCATTATTTAACTTCGTAAGTGGTAACATGTTAATGCGTGATGACCGTCGTTTTACAGAAAACGGTAGTTCTTCGTTTAACAATTCTCGTAAGCTAAATAACTACTGGCGTGCAGCTGGCGATGTCGCTGATTTTCCAAGGCTGGATAGCCCAACGGCACGTACTTTTGCACAGCGTTCTACACTTCAGTTAGAAGATGGTAGCTTTATTCGTTTGAGAACTGCAACCCTCGCCTACAATTTTCCGAAAGCTCTTTTAGAAAAAACTAAGTTTTTATCTAAGGCAAGAATTTACGTACAAGGTCAAAATTTATTGACTTTCGCTAAGACGGACTTGGAGCCAGAAGCAAATGGCGGTGGTAATAGCAACTTAGACTTCGGTGAAACTTTCTTTACTCCACCGCAAGCTCGTGTATTGACAGCTGGTGTAAACTTGTCGTTCTAAGGATTTGATTATCAACGATATAAAAGAAATTAATATGAAAAAAATAATTATAGCTGCCATTACCCTCTCAATGGGTACGGTACTCTTATCTTCGTGTGAAGATAGTTTAGAACTACAACCACAACAATCCTTATCTACGGATTTGGCATTTGTGGACAAACGTGCGGCAGAGGGTAGCCTTATCGGGGTTTACTCTGCTGTGCAGGATTTAGAAGTCTTTGGTGCAGTTCCACAGACTATTGCTGATTATCAATCAGATAATGTTGAGTTTATTGGATCTTTCCCAACATTTCAGGAGATTTTCCAGTACAGTACGTTATCAGATAACGGTTCTATCTCTACCATGTGGAGAGATAACTATGCAGCAATTTTAGCTGCCAATGCGGTTATCAAAAATGTGCCTGGTGTAGAAGATGTTACGTTTGCTGCCACTGAGAAAACTCAGTTTGTAGCGGAAGCAAAATTCTTACGTGCAGCTGTTTACTTTCAATTAGTGAACAACTTTGCTCAACCGATTAACATCGGTGGAGTATCTACCTTGGGCGTTCCTTTAGTATTGGAGCCTTTTGAAGGTGTAGTAGAATTTCCTGCTCGTGCAACGGTCGGAGAGGTTCACGCACAGATTAAGAAGGATTTAGAAGAAGCTGCTGCTGTCCTACCTGCTTCTTACGCAGGTGAATTTACGCGTGGGCGTGCCACTAAGGGTGCAGCTCAGGGAATGTTAGCTCGTTTACACCTTTATCGTGGTGAGTACAGCGAAGCAGCGAGTTTTGCAAATCAAGTTATTAGCTCAAGTACATACGCTTTGGCTCCTGGTTATGGCTTTTACAACGGTCTTACTTCAGAAGATGTATTCACTGTAATCATGACTGCTATTGATAATAGCCGTACTGGTTCAGGTGGATGGGCTTCGTATTACAGCCCTGCTGAAGACGGTGCTCGTGGTGATGCCCCTATATCGCAGGACCTGATTGCTGCCTTTAATGAAGAGCCAGGTGATAAGCGTTTTGACTTAACTAAAGTTGCTGCTAATGGGTTACTTTACACTACGAAGTTTCCTGATGCAGTAAATAACACGGATAATTCTCCAGTAATGCGTGTTACGGAGATGTACCTAACAGCTGCTGAAGCATTAGCTGAGCAAAGTGGTGTAACTGCCGCTGCGATTAATCTAATGAATCCGTTACGTTTACGTGCCGGTTTACCAGCATGGACAATATCTACGTTCGATTCTAAAGAGGCTTTCGTATCAGCTATTCTGAAAGAGCGTCGTAAAGAACTAGCTTTTGAAGGTCACCGTCGGATGGACTTGTTGAGAAAAGGTTTAGCACTTCGCCCGGTGGGTGATGCTCAGTTTACTCAATCTGCTGCGGGTCAGCCTAAGACAATTCTACCAATTCCACAGCGTGAAGTTGATTTGAATTCAAATCTTCAGCAGAATCAAGGTTATTAATATACCTGACGTTGTTTTAGTATAAGTAATAGAAAACGCCCCGTAAACACGGGGCGTTTTTGCTTTACAGCGACTCTGTGACTTTATTTGCTGGATGAAAAAAGTTTTACTAGTTATTTCAGCTGTACTATATTTTGCACTCGCCTACTTTGTTGAGCGGCAAGAAATTAGTGTACTGCTGGGATGTTGGGGAATATTATTTGGGTGCTACTTCATACTGATAAGGCAAAAAGAGCAAGTTGAGAAAATAATAATTTGGGGAATCCTGCTTCGGTTAATCTGGCTCTTTGCCATTCCCGCACTCTCAGATGACTTTTATCGCTTTGCTTGGGACGGCCGACTAGTAGTAAATGGTCAAAATCCGTTTCTTTATATCCCGACTGATTTGATGCAGATACCAGAAATGGCTGTTCAGATAAATGCTGAAGAACTATTTCAACACCTAAACTCCCCTAATTACTATTCAGTTTACCCTCCACTCAATCAATACCTATTTTGGTTGGCAAGTTTTACTTCAAGTAATAATCTGTGGGTGAATGTTATTCTCTTGCGGGTAATCATCTTAGTTGCTGAATGCGGAACGCTCTGGCTTTTGTATAAACTAAGCAAAGAGAAAAACACTAATATCAATATTGCATTTTACGCTTTTAATCCGCTCGTGATAGTTGAGCTCACCGGTAACCTACATTTCGAAGCTGTTGTAATCTTTTTTTTGGTAGTGACATATTACCTGTTTACGCTTAAAACGTCGTTATGGAAACCTGCTTTAGCGTTGGCTTCGGCTATTTGCGTGAAGATGTTACCGTTGATATTTCTACCGTTAATCATCAAAAAAATTGGTTGGAAAAAGGGCATAATTTTTAGCCTTCTAACAGGAGCATTCTGCGTATTGTACTCGTTCCCGTTGCTTAACTTTGAAATAATTCAGAATATATCGAAGAGCGTAAACTTGTATTTCAAGTCATTTGAGTTCAACGCTAGTGTGTATTACGTTGTTCGGGAAGTTGGTTACTGGATTTATGGTTACAATATCATTGGAATTGCTGGAAGAGGTCTGAGTATGGTCGCTTTTACATTAATAATGTACGTTTCGTTTCGTGACAAACCAATCAATAAGCTACTTTGGGTTGCAGGAACTGTATTGACCATTTATTTACTTTTTGCCACGACTGTTCATCCGTGGTATATTACCCCGCTGGTATTGATTAGTTGTTTCATAAACCTGCGGTATGCCTTGATTTGGTCAGTGTTAATTCCACTTACCTACTTTTCTTATACTACTATTCCTTATAAGGAGAACCTGTGGTTGGTAGGTCTGGAATACACGGTGGTTTTTGGGTTTTTTATTTGGGAATTATCAACAAACAAATCTTCTTTTCAGGAGGATTTGGGAGGTAACGACACGAATATTACCATTCCATCTTTAATCTACAATAAGGCAAAGCTCTTCCTATTAGAAGTATTCAGGAAGTGAAAAATAACTACCTTTTATCAAAAGTCAATCGTATTTCCCTCTTTCATCCAATAAAAATGGCTTGAATTACTCAGTTATCCTCAAAAAATGCAAAACAAGGCGTATAAAGTTTGCTTTGCGGGAAACATCTTTTAATTTTGCACTCCGAAAACTAAACTGATTTACACAAATAATATATACATGGCAAATATCGGTAAAGTATCACAGGTAATTGGACCTGTGGTTGATGTAAGCTTCGAGGGCGAAGGCTCTCTTATCCCCCAAATTTTAGATGCCCTTTCGGTAATCAAACCTAATGGTCAGAAAGTTATATTAGAGTGCCAGAAGCACTTGGGCGAAGACCGTGTGCGTACCATCGCCATGGACTCGACTGACGGTTTGCAACGAGGTATGGAAGTCATTCACTTGGGTACACCAATCAAAATGCCAACCGGAGAAGAAATCAAAGGTCGCTTGTTTAACGTAGTAGGCGAAGCCATTGATGGTTTGGGCGAAGTAAACACTCCTGGTTTATCTATCCACCGCTCTGCTCCTCTTTTTGAAGACTTAGCCACATCAACCGAAGTATTATTTACTGGTATTAAAGTTGTGGACTTACTCGCACCTTATGTAAAGGGTGGTAAAATTGGTTTGTTTGGTGGTGCTGGTGTTGGTAAAACCGTATTAATCCAAGAGTTAATTAACAACATTGCTAAAGCGTACGCCGGTCTTTCGGTATTTGCTGGAGTTGGTGAGCGTACCCGTGAAGGAAACGACTTACTTCGTGAAATGATTGAATCGGGCATCGTGAAATACGGTGACGCATTCAAAGAGTCGATGGAGTCAGGTGGTTGGGATTTATCGAAGGTAGACAGAGAAGCCTTGAAAGAATCACAGGCAACGTTTATCTTCGGACAAATGAACGAACCTCCAGGAGCACGTGCTCGTGTAGCCCTTTCGGGTCTGACAATTGCCGAACACTTCCGTGATGGAGATGGCGAAGGTAAAGGACGTGATATTCTTTTCTTTATTGATAATATTTTCCGCTTTACACAAGCGGGTTCAGAGGTATCGGCACTTTTAGGTCGTATGCCATCTGCCGTGGGTTATCAGCCTACATTAGCTACCGAAATGGGTGCTATGCAAGAGCGTATTGCTTCAACGAAGCGTGGTTCGATTACATCAGTTCAGGCGGTTTATGTACCTGCCGATGACTTGACTGACCCCGCTCCGGCAACAACGTTTGCCCACTTAGATGCAACAACTGTACTTTCACGTAAAATTGCGGAAAAAGGTATTTACCCTGCCGTGGATCCATTGGATTCATCGTCTCGTATTCTAAGTGCAGAAGTATTGGGTGATGCTCACTACGACTGTGCTCAACGTGTAAAAAGTATCTTACAGCGTTACAAAGAATTACAAGATATTATCGCCATCCTTGGTTTGGAAGAACTTTCGGAAGAAGATAAATTAGTTGTATCGCGTGCCCGTCGGGTAGAGCGTTTCTTATCGCAGCCATTCTTCGTGGCCGAGCAGTTTACGGGTCTAAAAGGAGTTTTGGTTGATATCAACGACACCATCAAAGGTTTCAACGAAATCATCGACGGACATTACGATTACCTTCCTGAGTCGGCTTTCAACTTAGTTGGAACCATTGAAGATGCCGTAACGAAAGGAGAACGCCTAATCGCTGAAGCTGCTGCGAATAATTAATTCTGTTAACAGAAAAGAATATGAATTTAGAAGTAATAACGCCAGATAAAAACGTTTTTAGCGGTGAAGTAACCGCGGTAACCTTAACGGGTAAAAACGGTAGCTTTCAGATTTTGAAAGACCACGCTCCTATGGTAAGTACGCTTGCCAAAGGAGATTTAACGATTGAAGTAGCGGGAAAATCGCAGACTATGATTGTTGACGGTGGTGTAGTAGAAGTGCTTAATAATAAAGTACTTGTTCTTGCCGAGGCTGTTGTAGCTTAAAACATTTTAATATTATAGAAAAGCCCGTTTCTCGAAAGAGGAACGGGCTTTTTTTGGTTTTCAGGAATATAAAGTTCGATGGTACATCAAATGCCATATTTTTCAGCCCTTTATTTGCATTACTGAACACTGTTCAGTTTATTTGTAGTGTAAATATTAAGTTAGTCGTTCAATGGGAGTTGTTGAAAGAAAAGAACGGGAAAAAGAAGAAATGCGGCAGCGGATTCTCCACGCCGCACAGAAACTGTTTTTGACCAAAGGTTTCGAGAAAACCAGCATCCGTAATATTGCGGATGCCATTGAGTACAGCCCTAGCACGATTTACCTGTATTTCAAAGATAAGAACGACCTACTCTTTGCCCTCCACCAAATGGCGTTTGAGGTAATGACAAACGAATTGTCAAACCTCGGCGAGCAGCCAACTGCTTTTGATGGCTTTGTGCAGATGGGGCGACAATACGTCAAATTTGCTCTCGAAAACCCTGAAATGTACGATTTGATGTTCCTGATGATTGCCCCAATTGAATCGTTGGAGTGCAACGAAGATCTGTGGGACGACGGAAACCGAGCGTTAGATTTACTTAAAATGACCATCGAAGCCTGTAAACTTGAAGGTTATTTCTCAAAAGACAAAACGGACGATTTAGCCCTGTTGATTTGGAGTACGATGCACGGGATGGTGACAATTTACGGTCGCCGCCGGATGAGCATGTTCAAAGAAACCGATGAAGAAAATAAAGAGCGAATCAATCGGGCATTCACCACGTTTGTGAAATATTTGAAATTAGAGAGGTAATTTATTTCCCTCTTTCAAGGAGGGACTAAGAGAGATTATAATGGTAGAGAAAAAAATACTTTTAATTGGAGCCACGGGAATGTTAGGAAAACCCGTAACGCAACAACTAGTCAAAGCTGGGTTTGACGTCTCGGTTATGGGGAGAAGTCCCGAAAACTTACAGAAAATATTCCCAACGGTAAACGTTCTCAAAGGAGATTTAAAGAACAAATCCGATTTAAAAATGGCTTTCCAAGGTCAGGATGCCGTGTACCTCAACCTATCCGTTCTGCAAACGCAGAAAGAAACCGATTGGCTGACTGAGCGGGAAGGTGTACAAAACGTCATCGAAATCGCCAAAGAGGTTAACCTTCCCCGTATTGCTCTTTTATCATCGTTGGTGATGAATTATCAAGGAATGAATGGCTTTGATTGGTGGGTTTTTCGGGTAAAAGAAAATGCCGTTCGGTTAATTAGAGATTCGGGAATTCCGTACTCAATCTATTACCCATCCACGTTTATGGAGAGTTACTCACTACAAATTGTGGGTAATTTCATCGCTGAAGCTGGGAAATCATTTTACAAAATGTACTTCATTGCCGCGGAGGATTACGGAAGCCAAGTTGCGGCTGATTTGAAATCAAATACTACTGAAAACCGAGAGTTTACTATTCAAGGTACTGAAGCGTTTACTTATAAGGAGGCAAATCAGATTTTTGCTCGAAACTCTTCTAAAAAGTTGTATATACTTTCAACACCAATGTGGGTAATGAAGGTGGGTTCATCCTTGGTTCAACAAGCAAACTACGCCTACCATATTTTAACGGCGTTGAATTACTTTCCCGAAAAATTTGGGTCTGATAAAGCTTGGCGAGAATTGGGAGAACCAAAAATTACACTAAAGGAGTTTGCGAACAGTTATAAATTCTGATTAAGTAAAGTATTTAATTACTTCTGAAACAAAAATAATTTTATGTTGGAATACATCCAAAGCCTCATCGGTAAAGAATCGAAAGGAAATAGTCCCTCACCTTTTGGGGCGTGGTTAAATGGTACACTGATTGCCGCGGAACCTGGCACACTGACCGTAGAGTTTGTGGTCAGAGAGGAACAAACTAACCCCGGCGGTTTGATGCACGGCGGAATTGCCGCTGCCATCATGGACGAAGTGATGGGCATGACACTTTTTACGCTCAATAAAGAAACGTTTTACGTTGCTGTAAACCTCAACGTTGATTTTCTCCGTCCTGGACGAAAGGGCGAAAAGTTGACAGCAATTTCGGAAACCATTCGTGATGGACGAACGATGACGCATTGCGAATGCAAAATCTATAATTCAGAGAACAAGTTAATTGCCAAGGCGACCACAAATTTATCGCAGATTAAATTGAAAAGTTGATACCCTGCTGCTCATGAAAAAGATTTTACTCCTTATTAATATATTGATAGTTAGCGAATTATTAGTTGCACAATCTTCTGCGTTAGACGCTTATATTCGGGAAGGAATCAGCAGTAATTTATCGTTGAAAGAGCAAAGTTTACAACTTGAAAAAGCGGTGAATAGCATTGCCATTGCCCGCTCTAACCTTGCTCCTAAAATCACATTTGCTCCCACGTATAGTTTAGCGGCGGGCGGGCGAAAGCTTGATTTCCCGATTGGTGATTTGCTGAACCCCGTTTATACAACGCTGAATCAATTAACCCAAAGCGGGAATTTTTCGCAAGTGGAAAACGTGAATGTGCAGTTTGCCCCTAATAATTTTCAGGAAACAGTCGTACGTTTTCAGTACCCAATTTTCAATTCCGATATAAAGTATAATATATTAATTCAGGAAGGACTTCTGCAAACCGAAGAAGCCAAACGTAAAGCGTTGGTGTACGAATTACGGAATAATATTCGGGTGGCGTATTATCAGTACTTGCAGAGCGTGGAAGGAATAGAGGTCCTGAAGAACGCCCAAATATTACTTGATCAGTTTGTAAACCTGAATCAAAAATTAGTAAAAAATCAGGTTGCGTTGAAAGATGTGTTGCTATCTGCTGAATACGAAGTGAGTAAAATAAAGCAGCAGATCGCTACCGCTGAGAAGAATAGTAAGCTGGCAAAATCTTACGTCAACTTTTTAATAAACCGTGAATTAGAAGGTAAGGTTGAAGCTGATACAGAATTTGTAAGCAAGCTACCGACAGTTCGTGATTTAGCTTTTTTGAAACAGTCAGCCCTGAAAAATCGACCTGAATTTGAAACGCTGCAAAGTGGTATTCAGGTAAATGAAACGGCGATTCAATTAGCTGAACGAAGTGCGAAATTACCGCAAATATTTGTGGGCGGAAACGCTGGGTTTCAAGGTTTTGGTTATCAGTTTAAAAATCAGGGTTTTGGAGTGGTGCAATTGGGAATGCAATGGGATTTATACCACGGCAAGGAGAAGCAACGAAAAATTGAGGGAGCAAAAATTGATAAACGTTTGACGGAGTCTAAAGTGGATCGGGTAAAACAGCAAGTAGAGCTACAAGTTTCGCAGGCTTATTACGAATTTGTTGCCGCCGAAGAAGCTTTTCGTGCCACACAAGAAGGCGTTCGGCAAGCGGAAGGGATTCTGAAAATAGTGGACAGTCGCTACCGGAACGGTTCGGCGATTTACATCGAATACTTGAAAGCTCAAAACGATGTACAAACCGCTCAACAGATGGCATCGCTCGCGAAATATGATTTGTGGATTAAAAAAGCAATGTTGGATAAGGTGAGTGGGATTGAATAAAAGTGTAGCACAAAAGTAAAAAAGCGTAAAATGAAAATATATATCTATTCCTTCATTGCCGGTGCATTGTTATTGTCCTGTGATTCAAGGAAAGAAAAACTAACTAAAAGTACTACTTCAGACGAACCTCTGACTGTTGCCACATCGGTGGTTGAAAGAATTTCGACGGTTGAGCTGATTACCGCAAGCGGAGTTTTATCTTCAAAGTCCGAAATAAAGCTTGCTTTTAAAACGGGTGGCCTTATCAAACGAATGTACGTTTCGGAAGGACAGTCTGTGCGTAAAGGTCAGCTGTTAGCAGAAGTGGACACCGAGGAAATCGACGCTCAGGTAAGTCAGGGAAATGTAGGTTTGGAAAAGGCGAAGCGGGACTACGAGCGGGTAAAACGTTTGGTAGCTGATAGTGCCGCAACCATTCAAAACCTCGAAGCCGCTACCTCCGCTTACGAAGCCGCTAAGCAAGGACTTCGGGTGGGAAGTTTCAATCAAAAACTCTCTAAAATTTACGCTCCATCAAACGGAAAAATACTGCGTAAAATTGCGGAGCAAGGCGAACTTATTGCCCCTTTTTCTCCGGCATTAATCCTCGGGACGGGTGGAGCAGCTACGCAATTAAATATCGGTGTAACGGATCGTGATATTGTGCAGCTTAAAAAAGGATATCCTGCTACGGTTTATTTTGATGCTTACCCCAACGAAACATTTACCGCAAAAGTTAGCCAAATTGCTCAAATTATAAACCCAGCTACGGGTACATTTGAGATTGAATTAACCGTAAATTCTAAAGGAAAACAACTTATTTCTGGTTTCGTGGCAAGAGCTGAAATATCACCTTTGCTATCTCAAAGTTCACTGGCAGTTCCCATCGAAAGTCTCGTAGAAGCAGACGGAAACCAAGCATTCGTTTTCATTTTTAAAAATAATAAAGTGGAAAAAAGGTCTGTCGTACTTCTCAAGATAGTGGGTGATAAAGTAGCTGTTAAGTCAGGTTTGACTGAAGGAGAGGAAGTGGTAATAAAAGGAGCAAATTTTTTGAAGGACGGTCAATTAGTCAGGAGGTCAGTTGGTCAGTAATTCATTTGTTTAGCTACTTCATATTTTACAGAAAATACCTAATAATCATGGCAAAGGTTCTAAATTTTGAAGAGTTATTGGTATGGCAAAAGGCACAAGACCTGTTCGTCGAACTTTTCATTCAGTTTGAAAACTGCAAGAATTTCTCTTTTACCAATCAGTTACTCAGAGCCTACCCATTTGTTTCTAATAATATTGCCGAAGGATTTGATAGCGGTAGTGATAAAGAGTTGGTTCGCTTTCTTCACATCGCACTAGGGTCAAATAGTGAAGTGAAACCTATGATATATTTAGCTCAATGCTTTGATTAAAGCAATTAAAAATACCTCAACTCAATTTACTAACCGAAGGACTACTTATTGACCTGTTGACTAATTAATCCATGAAAATCGCCGAATTTTCCGTAAAAAACTACCAATTTACCATCGTTATCTTTGTGATGATTATGGCTATTGGCGTAAATTCATTATTGACGATGCCGAAGTCGGAAGACCCGACACTGAAAAGTACGTTCAGTTCTGTAATCGTTATTTATCCCGGAACCAGTGCCGCTGATATGGAGTCGCTGATTGTTGACCCGATCGAAGAAAAAGTCAGCAGTATTAATGAAATAAAGAAGATTGTTTCGGTCGCTAATAATGGTATTGCGGCAGTTCGGGTAGAGTTTGTACACGAAATAAAAGACCCTCAGGAAAAGTATAACGAAGTCTTACGAGAGGTAAATGCCATTCGTGACGACTTACCCGCCGATATCTTCGACATTGACGTGGTGCAATTCACACCCGAAGGGACTAATATTATGCAGGCGGCGATTATGTCAGAAACTGCTCCGTACAAAGAATTGGAAGCACAAGCGGAAGAGCTAAAGCGGCGATTATTGAAAATCAAAACCCTGAAAAACGTTGAAACTTGGGCGTACCCAAAGCGGCAAGTGCAAGTATCGCTGAACATCGACAAAATGGCTCAGTTCCGTATTCCGTTACGGCGGGTTATGGGCGTAATTCAAGCTGACAACGCTAATATTCCTGCCGGAACGGTGGAAATCGGAAACCGAAAATTTAATGTTAAAACTTCAGGTGCTTACGAATCCTTAACAGAAATTGAAAATGTAGTTGTTAGTTCGTCGGGAACTCAAATTACGTACCTAAAAGATATAGCAGAAGTAAGCTTCGCTTACGAAGAAGAAACTTATTTGGCTCGTTTAAATGGCAAACGAGGTGTTTTTGTAACCGCTACGCAAAAAGCAAATACCAATATATTTGACGTGCAGGCGGCGATGGATCCCGTAATCGAGCAGTTTACGGAAGAGCTTCCCCCAAATCTCACGTTTGAAAAGAGTTTTGATCAGGCAAAAAGTGTTTCGAGTCGTCTATTGGGTTTAGCAAAAGATTTTGGTATCGCCATTTTCTTAGTTCTAATTACCCTAATTCCGTTAGGCATTCGAGCGGCGATAATTGTGATGATTTCCATTCCGTTATCCTTGGCGATTGGTTTATTTGGCTTGGATATTTTAGGTTTTGGAATCAATCAACTATCCGTTGTTGGGTTGGTAATTGCGTTGGGATTATTGGTCGATGATTCTATTGTAGTCGTTGAAAATATTTCCCGATTTTTGCGGAAAGGTTACTCCCGACAGGAAGCCGCTATTCAAGGAACGAAGCAAATTAGTTTGGCGGTAGTTGGCTGTACGGCCACGCTGGTTTTCGCTTTTTTACCCTTAAATTTTTTGCCCGAATCTGCCGGAGACTTTATTCGCAGTATGCCCATGGCGGTTACTACAACGGTCATTGCTTCGCTGTTCGTTTCGGTCACCATTGTTCCGTTTTTGGCAAGTTTGATTTTACCCCGCGAAGAGCACGAAGACGGAAACGCCGTGTTACGATGGATGAAACGCGTTATTAATAATTCATACAGTAAAATACTGCACGTTTCGTTGCGAAACCCGTGGAAAACTCTTGGGGTTGCCGCGTTAATTTTTGTGGGAAGTTTGGCGTTGATTCCCGTCATTGGTATCAGCGTTTTTCCGAAATCCGAAAAGCCACAGTTTATTATTAATATTGAAACGCCCGTTGGTACCAGTCTTTCTGAAACTAACGTCGCCGCTCGTTTCGTAGAAAAGCAGTTGAGTAAATACAATATTGTAAAAAATTACGCTACCAACGTCGGGCGGGATAATCCACGAATTTACTACAACGTTATTCCCGCCGAAGGTGCCCAAAGTAACAAAGCTCAGCTTTTTGTGCAGTTGCAAGATGATACCGAAGTACCCGTCCGAACCCAATTAATTGAAGACCTAAGGAAAGGGTTTGACGATTTTCCTGGAGCTAAAATAAAGGTAATCGAATTTGAGCAAGGGGCACCCGTTGAGGCTCCGCTTGTCACCCGAATTTATGGAGATAACCTTGATTCGTTACGTTCGTTGTCGCTAAAAATAGAAGAAGTCTATCGAAAAACTGATGGTATTATTTACGTCAACAATCCGTTAGCGGCGGTCAATACGGATTTACGGGTAAAAATTAACAAAGACAAAGCGGGAATGCTTGGTATTTCAACCGCTGAAATTGATCAAACAATTCGGATGGGAATTGCGGGGTTGAATGTGGGGACGTTTAAAGACGATAAAAGCGATGAATTTGATATAGCAGTGGGTCTGAAAAGGCAAAACTACGCCGGACAAAAACAGTTGATGGATATGAGTGTCTTTGATAAACTATTTATCTCCACCCAATCAGGAGTGCTCGTTCCGCTTTCGCAGTTAGCAACGGTAGAGTTTGAGCCTTCCCCAAACCGAATTTTGCATTACGACCAAGATCGCTACACATCTGTATCGGCATTTACGGCAAATGGTTATTTAACTCCTGAAGTCAATGCTCGTTTAAAAGCGGGATTAGAAAAAGTCTATTTACCCGAAAGTTATTATTTGCAGGAATCTGGCGAAGCCGAACGGCAGGCGGAAACCTTTGGTGGATTAGGAACAATTATATTAGTCACGGTCTTCGGAATCCTTGCCATCTTGATTCTTGAATTTGGTACGTTCAAAAGCTCGATTATCGTCCTTTCTGTTATTCCGTTGGGAATGATTGGGGCGGTAACCATTCTGTTTTTAACGGGAAATTCGCTTTCATTCACGGCAATCGTGGGTATTATCGCTTTGGCGGGAATTGAAGTTAAAAACTCCATTTTGCTCGTAGACTACACCAACTTCCTGCGAAAAGAAGAAAATATGAGCATTGAAGAAGCCATTGAAGTTGCGGGAGAAACTCGTTTCATTCCAATTGTGCTGACAACCCTTACGGCAATTGGCGGATTGATTCCGCTGGTGTTAGAAAATTCTCCGCTTTACTCGCCGTTGGCGTTAGTAATTATTGGTGGACTGATTTCCTCGCTAATTCTAACTCGGATTGTAACTCCTGTCATGTATAAGTTACTTCCGCCGAGGATTGTGGCGAAGTGAGGGAATAAATTTGAACTTAGTTAGGTGGAGGGTTACGTACAGGTAATCTAAGGTAATGTCAATCCCTTTGCCGTTCACTGATAATGCTCTGCTGATTCGTCTTGACTCCGAAACAATGCACGTTTGAGTTCATTGGCTGTTGCCTCTTCAAGCCTTGCTTTATATTTGCCCAAAAGTGGTTTTCCGGTCAGGCAAATAAATTGTATTTCGTCAAGCGAATAAATGGCTTTATCGAACGCTATTTTGTGTTCATTTAATTTAATGACCGAAGGGTATTTTCTTTATAAACCTTCGAGATTAATAAGATGGTTATCGGTAAAAAAAAGATTGTGCCGACAAACCCGATTCCAATTGCCGTGTGGCTATCAGTTTGGTACAGCGAAAGGAATAGCCAAGCAGCCATTACGAAAATAAAGACCCATAAAACTAGTACAAGGGTAATACCTGTATAATACCGTATCGGACGTTTTCTGGAAACGAGCATTTCGTATTTTTTGTTAAAAATTAAACCGCTGTTGCGTTATTGTTGTTCGATTTGTACACTCTACACTTTGCTGTCTCGCAGTTTATACTCGCTTCGTGTTCTTTGCGATTTCGTGGTTTAAAACTATTGACGACGCAGAATAAAATAATTAAGCCTTTATCCGCCCATTAAATTTATGCAAACCCACTTCCAACAAGCCACTGATTTAGATAAACAAGATAAACTCGCTTCGTTTCGGGAAAAGTTTGCGGTGGATGAAAACGTAATTTATCTCGATGGGAATTCGTTGGGGCGTTTACCGAAAAAGGCGGTGGAGGTTTTGCGGGATGTGGTGGAAAGTCAATGGGGCAATCGTCTGATTAGAAGTTGGAACGAGCATTGGCTCGATCTGCCCAAACGTATTTCTGCAAAATTAGCAGATATAGTTGGGGCTTCGCCGGATGAAATATTCGTGGGCGATAGTACTTCAGTGAACCTATACAAACTAGCGTTCGCTGCGTTGAAATTGCAACAAGGGCGTACAGGAATTCTGACAGATTCGCTCAATTTTCCAACGGATTTATACATTTTTCAGGAACTCATCAAGCAGTCTTTCCCGAAACATTCACTTAATAAAATACCTTCGGCTGATGGTATGAAAACTTCGATGGAAGCCATTGAAAGTTCTCTGAATTCTGAAACGGCTTTTATTTCACTAAGTCACGTAGTTTACAAAAGTGCATTCATGTACGATATGGCGGCGGTTAATAAACTGGCAAGAGAGAATGATACGCTCACGCTTTGGGATTTGAGTCACGCGGTGGGAGCAGTAGACTTACAGCTAAGCGAATCTGGTGCGGATATGGCGGTGGGCTGTACTTATAAATACCTGAACGGTGGACCGGGAGCTCCGGCGTTTCTGTACGTCAGAAAAGAGTTACAAGAAGAACTTCAAAATCCAATTGCGGGATGGTTCGGACATAAAAGCCCGTTTGAATTTGATGAAAATTATATTGCTGATAATGGAATCCAACGCTTCGCAGCGGGGACACCAACGGTTCTCTCAATGGTGGGAATTGAACCTGGGTTAGATATTATGAACGAAGCTGGAATGGAAAACCTGCGGCAAAAGAGTGTTCGGCAATCCGAATTTTTGTTGGAAATGATTCGGAAAGAACTTATTCCGCTCGGTTTTCAAATTGCATCGCCGTTAGATTCGGCAAATCGGGGTTCGCACATTTCAATTCAACACGCGAACGGCTACCGAATTAATAAAGCGATGATTTCTCCGAAAGATAATTCTGTCAAAGCGATTATCCCTGATTTCCGCCCGCCAACAAATATTAGACTGGGAATTGCTCCGTTGTACAATTCATTTACAGAATTAGCCGAAACCGTAGAACGGATAAAAGAGATCATGGTCACGAAAGAATACGAGCAGTTTTCGGCGGAAGTGCAGGGAGTTAGTTGATAAGCTTTATAACCGAAATTTCAAGAAGTACCACAACACCTATAAAGCATCCACATTAATCACCACTCGTACCGTTTTGAATCGTTTGTCAGTTGCCAAGTTTTCAGCTTTCTCTTTTACCAGATCCTTAGCGGCTTTTATATTGAGTTTATCTTTTTCCAATTTTAACCAGACTTCAAACAAGTATTTATTCCGAATCCGCTCCACCATTGCCCGCTCGGGCCCGAGTACTCGTTCACTTCCCATTTGTTGAGTCAATTGCCGAGCGAGTTCTTCGGCGGCTTGCAATGAAACTGCTTTCTCCGTGTGTTTAGTCGTTATTTTTATTACCCGCGTAAACGGCGGGTAATTGTATCGCTGCCGTTCTTTTATTTCTGTTTCAAAAAACGTGTGGTAATCATTTTCGATGACCATTTTAAGAAGCGGGTGTTCTGGGCTCGCGGTTTGAATTAACACCCTTCCCGGTGTGTCCCGTCGTCCCGCTCGGCCACTTACCTGAGTCAGCATTTGAAATGCCCGTTCAGAAGCTCTAAAATCAGGAAAGTGAATCATGCGGTCAGCGTCAAAAATTCCGACGAGGCTCACTTTACCAAAGTCGAGTCCTTTACTAATCATTTGTGTACCAACTAATATATCAACCTCTCCTTTCTGGAATTCACCAATCAATTGTTGATACGCATTCTTAGTTCGGGTGGTATCTAAATCCATTCGCAGCGTTTTAGCCTGCGGGAAAAACTCGTTAAGTTTATCTTCTATTTTCTCCGTCCCAACTCCCATTGTTCTTAATCTCGGTGAATTACAGACTGGGCAAAGTCGAGGCTCAGGTTCGTGGTAGCCACAATAATGACAAATCAACTGACGGCTTCCCATGTGGTAAGTCAAACTAACGGCACATTGGTCGCATTGACCAATCCAGTTGCATTCCATGCAATTCATGTATGGTGAATAACCCCGGCGGTTTTGAAATACGATGGTTTGCTCTTTTTTATTGATATTTTCTGAAATAGCATTTAATAAACCGCTTGAAAAATCATTTTTCATGGTTTTATCTTTTCGCTCTTTCTTCAAATCAACCAGTTCTATTTTGGGTAATTGAGCATTGCCGTAGCGTTGATTGAGTTCCACTAAACCGTACCGACCTCGCTGTGCCATATAATAAGATTCCATAGAAGGTGTAGCGGAGCCCAAAAGTACTTTGGCTTTCTGCCGTAGAGCAATCATAATTGCCACATCGCGGGCGTGGTAGCGGGGTGCGGGGTCAAATTGCTTGTAAGATGTTTCGTGTTCTTCGTCTACAATGATAAGACCGAGGTTCTCCATCGGTAAAAATACCGCCGAACGTACACCAACCACAAACTGATACCTGCCTTCTACTACGCCTTTCCATACTTCTACGCGTTCGTTATCCGAGAATTTGGAGTGGTAAACGCCCATTTTATTGCCAAAAATACGTTTTAGTCGCAGTACAATTTGCGTTGTCAAAGCAATTTCTGGGAGGAGAAATAACACCTGAGAACCACTGTCGAGAACTTTATGAATGATGTCAACATATACTTCCGTTTTCCCGCTTCCCGTAATTCCGTGTAGAAGTACGATATCTTTTTCGGCAAATTGCTCCATGATAGATTCAGAAGCTCCTTGTTGAATAGAAGTAAGCTCTACTTGCTTTAAATCCTCCGAGTCTTCTTCGTCAAACCTCGATACAATAATTTCGTTCTGCTCTAAAATTTCGTTTTTAATAAGCGTTTTGAGCGAAGAGTCCGAAGTATCTGCTTTTGCGAAGAGTGACTTACTAATCCCTTCTTTATTTCGGTGGGCAAGTTGCTGAATCGGTACGTGACGCAAATACTCCAAGATTATCTCCTGCTGTTTTGCTGACTTAGTAAGGTCGTCAATAAGTTTACTGACCGCCTCCACATTATCAAAACCAGGTGCCAACCGAATTTTTTTAACCCGCTTCGGTTGGTATTTCTCTTTAACTTCTTCGTATAAAATAATGGCTTGCTTATCAATCAAGGATTTGATAAAGGCATTGACATTCACTTCGGTCATTATTTTTGCCGCATCATCGTAGGTCATCGAAACCTGCTCTTCGAGCAAATTCATAAACTTTTGTTCATCGTCTGATAAGATTTCTTTACGATCAAAGTCAGGATTTGGCTGTATGCGTGATTGACTTGAAACCTTTAACCCAGACGGCAGAGCAATATTCATCACTTCGCCAATATTGCAGAGGTAATAATCTGCTATCCAACCAAACAGCCATAATTGCGTAGCGGTAACGAGCGGCTCATTATCTAAAAGCTCAAGTAGGTATTTAGCTTGGTATTTTTCTGGAGGCGTTTTATGAATTTTACCGACTACGGCTGTGACAACTCTATTTCGGCCGAACTGAACAATTACTCTTGCTCCAACACGAATTACATCATCCATTATACGTGGAATCCGGTAAGTAAACAATTTGGGAATGGGTACTGGTAAGATTACGTCGGCAAAGTGGGTAATTTCTTCTTCAAAGTGGGTAAGGTTATCACTCATCTGTGGAATGTTTTGAACATGAATAAAATAGAACTTGTACTTTACTACTGTATGTACTTATAACAGTAGAGGTATAATTGTTTAACTATATGTGCTTATAACGGCAGAGATGTAGTTGTTTAACTAAGAGCCACACAAGGTTAAACATAAATAGGCCCTAAAGTATTTGTTTAAGAGCGTGTAGAACGATTCAATTGATTGTATCATGCTGTTTACAATAGCATAAACAACACATTTATTCTAATATTCGTGATAAAATGCAATAAATACAGCCATTTGCTGTTATATTTATTAGATAAGTTCAATTAATATACAAGTGTGCTTTAAAATAATTACATTAAATTAGGATAGTTTGTTTAATGTTTGCTACATTTGAGTCAACAAAAACAATGAAGGTTATGACAGCAGTAGAATTCAATTACGCCATACATAGTACATCAAAGTTGTTGAAGCCATTCGCAATGCGACTTACAAAGGATTACGAAGACGCGAACGACCTTTTACAAGATACGCTTGTGAAAGCCTACCTTAATCGTGACAAATATACGGACGGCACGAATCTAAAAGCATGGTTGTATACAATCATGAAAAATACGTTCATTACAAATTACCAACGCATGATGCGTCGGAATACGTTCATAGACACTACTGATAACTTACATTACATAAACAGTTCAGGTAGTGTTATTGATAACAATGCTTATTCAAACTTTGCATTAGAAGATATCCATCAAGCAGTTGACTCTCTTCAGGATACATATAAGACGCCATTCATGATGCATTTCAAAGGTTTTAAATACCACGAAATTGCTCAACGTCTTGAAATCCCGATAGGCACTGTTAAAAATAGAATTCATATTGCCCGCAAAGAACTGAAAGGCAAACTTTCAGTGTACAGATACTTGGGTAGTAATTAAGATATTACTTATTGGTACTGACCAGTACTAATACAGTTAAAACTGATTGAGTAGTTTTTGGTTAAAAGAGGAAGATTCCGAAAAGTTGCTTGTTTTACGAGCAACTTTTTTGGTTATTTCTGTATTACAAATTAGATATACCACCTATATAGACATAAAAGTTAGTTGATGAAACAACAAAGCGTAGTTGTAATTGGAGCCGGCTTTGCCGGGTTGGCAGCAGCCACAAGACTTGCAACGCAAGGATACAAAGTTACAGTAGTTGAAAAAAATAGTCAGTCAGGTGGACGGGCACGTGTATTTGAAGAAAAGGGTTTCAAGTTCGATATGGGACCAAGCTGGTATTGGATGCCTGATATATTCGAGCGATATTTTGAAGAATTCGGTAAAAAGCCGAGCGATTATTACGATTTAAAACGTTTGGATCCTTCTTATAAAGTAGTATTCGGTCAACACGAGGCGGTTGACCTACCCGCTGATATGCAAGAGCTAAGCTCCCTCTTTGAGTCAATAGAACCAGGGAGTAGCAAACGCTTAGAAAAGTTCTTATCACAGGCAAAGTATAAATACGAAGTTGGTGTCGGTGAATTTGTTTGGAAGCCGAGTATGTCAATCACTGAGTTTTTTGATTTTAGATTACTATCTAAAGCAATCAGCCTAGATTTGTTTGCTTCGTTTGGAAAACACATTCGGAAGTTTTTCAAAAATGACCGAATTTTACAAATAATGGAGTTTCCCATTCTTTTCCTTGGGGCTACCCCGCAAAATACTCCCGCCCTATATAGTTTAATGAACTACGCCGAAATTGCCCTTGGCACTTGGTATCCGATGGGTGGAATGCACGAGGTAATAAAAGGAATGGTGAGTTTGGCGGAAGATAAAGGAGTTAAAATTCTGCTTGATCATCCGGTTGAAAAGATAGTGGTAGAGAATAGCCGCACTACGGGAGTCCAAACGTCCAAAGGTTTTGTCGCCGCAGATATTGTGGTGGGTGGAGCTGATTATCACCATATCGAAACCGAGCTTTTGTCTGATGATGAACAGAACTATTCGGAAGATTATTGGCAAAAACGTACGATGGCTCCTTCGTCGCTTTTATTTTATCTTGGTGTAGAGGGGAAAGTTGATAAACTCTTGCATCATAACCTGTTTTTCGACGAAGACTTTAATTTACACGCCGAAGAGATTTACACAAATCCTAAATGGCCTTCTAAACCTTTGTTTTACGTATCTGCCCCTTCAAAAACGGATGATTCAGTAGCTCCCGAAGGCGACGAGAATATATTTGTTTTAATCCCAATTGCTCCTGATTTGGAAGACGGAGAAGAAATTAGGGAAAAATATTACCATATTGTGATGGAAAGACTGGAACGTTATGTCGGGCATTCCATCCGTGATAAAGTGGTTTATAAACGGAGTTTTGCCGTAAGTGATTTCAAAGAAGAATATAACTCGTTTCGGGGAAATGCCTACGGATTGGCAAACACCCTCTTTCAAACGGCGTTCCTAAAACCTAAGTTAAAAAACAAAAAGGTGCCAAACTTGTTTTATACGGGTCAGTTGACTGTTCCTGGTCCTGGCGTCCCACCTTCGCTCATTTCGGGTTTGGTAGTGGCTGATGTTATAAAAAAAGAGTATCCGATTAGTTAATTAGAAAGTCCGAACAGATATTTGTAACCTATTAACCAGTCATAAAAAATACAATATGTTCAGTTTGTACGAAAAAACGACCTTTGGGTGCAGTAAACTAATTACCGAAAATTACAGCACGTCATTTACATTAGGTATCAAAACGTTGGATCGCAAACTGCGGTTGCCCATTTTTGCCATCTATGGCTTTGTGCGTTACGCTGATGAAATTGTAGATACTTTTCACGACTTTGACAAAGAAAAACTGCTGAACCGCTTTAAAGATCGTGCCTTCGAGGCCATCGAGGAAGGTATTAGCTTAAATCCAGTACTGCACTCGTTTCAAAGTGTTGTGCGGGAATATAAAATAGAACACGAACTTATTGATGCTTTCATGCACAGCATGGCAATGGATCTAGGTACCGTTTCTTATGACCCTGGTAAGTACCATGAATATATTTATGGCTCAGCGGAAGTGGTTGGGTTGATGTGTTTACGGGTTTTTTGTAACGGAGACGAAGAACTTTATAATAACCTCAAAGCTGACGCTCGAAGCCTTGGTTCTGCTTTTCAAAAGGTGAACTTTTTGCGTGACTTGAAAAGTGATTTTTACGAACGCGGACGGGTTTATTTTCCGGGAGTAGATTTTAATGATTTCACAATCGATGCAAAGAAGGTAATTGAAGAAGACATACAAAATGACTTCAAAGATGCATACCGTGGTATATTGGGGCTGCCAGAAAACTCTCGTCGGGGAGTGTATTTGGCTTACATATATTACCTGAAATTATTTGATAGAATAAAGAAAACCTCCGCAGCTCAGATTCAGAACGAACGCATACGCGTACCTGACGGAATCAAGTTTGCATTATTAGCTAAAACTTTAGTGAAAGGCAGCTTCAACGTACTCTGAAATGACGAATTAATAAGACGTACCTGATTTTTTACTCAGGTACGGATACCAGTTTTCTTCCGAAGACTTATCAAATTCACGCAAGAACATAATAAAAGTTGGACGAAAAGGTTTAACTCTTAAAGGCATCTGAGCTTCTTCGGGAGTTGCGTTGCCTTTTTTTGTGTTACACCTTCTACAAGCTGTTGTAAGGTTTATCCACGTTGTTTTTCCTCCCCTTGATTTGGGCATAACGTGATCAAGCGTCAGGTCTTTTCCGGTTCCACAATAACAACAAGAGTTACTATCCCGTTTGAAAATATTGTGCCGCGAAAGTACAATGCCTTTATAAGGTATGTTTACGTATCGACTTAAACGGATGACGGAAGGCATAGGATAATTTTTGCGTACCGTACGAAGTAACTCGTTGCCAGAGGAGGCAATAAGTTCTGCTTTGTCTAAGTAAACCAATAAAAAAGCTTTCGGAACTGTGCATAGGCTAATTGCACTGTAATCAGCGTTCAAAACCAATACCCTCCTACCCATAGCTGTCTTGTGAATTAGTAGATTGTGTGAAGCTAATATACCATTTTTTTGGAAAATTACCATTCTCAAAAACCAATAAATCAAGAAGATAGTGAAGACTTAGTACCGCTGTAACTCGCGGTTTACATCGCGTTCTTTTATAGATTCCCGCTTGTCATAAAGTTTCTTACCTTTTGCTAATGCAATGCCCATCTTGGCGTATCCATTATCTGAAATGAATAGACTTGTGACGATTATGGTAAGTCCTTTATCTTTTAATTGATTATCTAGTTTGCGTATTTCCCTTTTAGTAAGTAAAAGTTTGCGTTCGCGGAGTGGCTCATGGTTATTATATGTGCCGTTATCGTAAGCGGAAATATTTAGATTTTTGACGAATAGCTCGCCTTTATCAATATAACAGTAGGAGTCTGACAAATTGGCTTTGCCCATCCGGATAGATTTTATCTCGGTGCCTTTTAAAACCATTCCTGCCGTGAAAGTGTCAAGGAAGGTGTATTCAAAAGAAGCTTTGCGATTTCTTATATTTATTTTTTTTGAAAAATTCTTGTTCATGGTAGTGCGGTACGTTTTGTGGGGTAAAGATAAAATCCCTGTCTTCAAACGATGACAGGGATTCCGACTTACGTGCTTTCCTAATAATCCATGTTACACCTTTAGAAGGCTTCTCATCTGCGGATTAAATCTTAAATATCTTTATATAACTATATTTTATTACCGTGTTATTCTCTTTATAAATTACTTCAAAGAGAAGCAAATTTAGCGTAACCATTGGTATAATCAAATTTTTTCACCTTAAATTCTGGTAAATTTCAACAACTTAATTATGTTGAATTATTTCTTATTCCACGTCACAAACAGTAACTTTTACGAGATTGTTTTTTTTTACCTTTGTGCTGATAGTTATTTCAAAAACAGTGCTACTTGACTTGAAGATGTCAACGCATAATCACTAACTTTTCCTGTGCCTGAATAAGTCACCGAGTACCCTGCGTTTTCGAGTAGGTGCAATGCATCACGTAAGACTAAGCCTTTCGGGTTGATTGACTTATCCCCAGAATGTATTGGTTGCCAATTTATCTGCTTATTGCTTTGTGCCTTTGCGTACACCCAGCCTGATCTATCGGGCTTTTGTCTCATGTTCAAATTTTTCGCTAATACTTCAAAATCACTAGCCTCGCCCCCATGCAACCGCTGAGCTAAGTAGTTTTTACCCGGAACTAGTTTTTTTGTTGGGTGAATAGTTACATCGTAAGCAAAGAGTTTATCCGCAATTTCTCGAAAAACGGGAGCCGCAATGGTATTCCCATACAAAGAGCCATTTTTTGGTTCGTCAATCACCACGATGCAGCTGTACTTTGGGTTGTTGGCCGGGAAATACCCGACAAATGATGTATAAACTTCAGAACCGTTACGGTACCCACCAGTTCGTTTTTGGGCGGTTCCGGTTTTACCCGCAACTTGGCAATAGCCTTCGTTGATATTACTTGCCGTTCCGTGCATTACTACACCTTCAAGCATTTTTTTTGCGAGACGAACGCTCTGCGGAGAACAAATGGGTGAGGAAAGTTTTCTGGCTTCAAAGGTTTCAATAACCTCGTTCGCCTCTCTTATCTCTTTCACAATAATCGGTTCTACCCAATAGCCATTATTTGCTACTGCGTTGTAGAAAGAGAGTGTCTGTAAAGGAGTAAGTTTCATTTCGTAGCCAATAGAAGTCCACGGAACAGTGGTATGGCTAAATCGTTTCTTATCGTCTGGCGAAACAAAAACGGGTTTTGAGCTACCTATCAGCTGAAAATCAATGGGTATGTTTAGTCGAAACTTATTAATGTACGCGAAGAAATCGGTTGACTTTGTGAAACCAAAGTGCTTACGCATTAGCTGATAAACTCCAATATTGCAGGACTTTTCAAAAACTTCTCTTACAGATAGTCTTCCGTGAACGTGCGAGCACGTCATTATTATACCTTTGCTGTGTTGCACGCTACCTTTACAATCTACGGCAAGTTGGTCTAAGGGAAGGTTAGTTTTTTCAATCAGAGCCAACATGGAAGCAAGTTTGAACGTAGAACCTGGGTCGCTCCCTTCCGTTACGGCATAGTTTTTATTATCAATGTAATACGTCTGTCCATTTTCACTTCTTCGACCATAGTTTGCCATAGCCTTTATCTCTCCTGATTGTACTTCCATGACAACTACGGTCCCGTATTTTGCATCTGTGGCTTTCACTTGTCGCATCAGAGCCGTTTCTGCAATATCCTGAAAATTCACATCAAGTGTTGTTACAATATCCTTTCCGGCATCTGGTTGTACGTCGTCCTGAGCTTCTACCGCTCGCCAGTAACCACCGCTAATTTTATCGTAAAATCCATACCCGTTAGTTCCGGCCAAGATGCCATTGAAGCTGTACTCTATACCATAGGCACCTTTCATCGCGGTATTATCCAATACATTACCAATGGTGCGTTTAGCGGTTTTACCAAAAGGGTACTCGCGAATGTAGTGCCTCTCCAAAATTCCGCCTCTCAACCTTTTACTATCTTTAAAGAAAGGGTAATTGTTTACCAGAAGGTAGTCCTCAACGTTAATCATCTTTTTAACCAAACGAATGTACCGGCGATTCTCTTTGCGGGCAGTTAGGATAATTTTCTGGTACTCAGCGGCTGTTTTTTCCTTAAATCTCTTCGATAAAAGCGTACTAAGTTTTGCAACTTGTTCGGTATAGATTACCGTTGAATCTGATTTCCCCTTACGTTTGATGGAGATTGTATCCCTTGGGCAAATTATTTTACTTGGATCAATGGCCACCACAAACTTTGGAACGGTTGTGGCTAATAAACCTTTGCCGTCGCTCGCCAGGATATTTCCCCGGTTAGCATAAATAGTGCGTTCCTTTGAACGAAGGTCTTTCACCTGTTCAATGAGTTCTTCTTTCTTAACTGTTTGTAGGTAAATAATCCGGGCAACGATTATTCCGCCCATAACCATCATTGATGCCACAATCATCCACGATCGCCGCACCATTTGGGCCCGTATCGGTACCTTTGGCGTGAAATTCTTCATAAGTAATTATATTATAGGAAAGCAAAGAAGTATTATAAGAGAAAGGAGGTGCCAGTTATTTGGTTGACTCCTCAATTTTGATGGGAGGCGTGATACTTTTATCCAACCCTCTGTAGGATAAGCGTTGTGACAGTTCGGATTGTTTACTTTCTAAACTGTAAGTCTCTTTCTTAGAAATGTAAATGGCACGTTTCTCATTCATCTCGCTTTTCGCTCGAGCGGTTTGGTATGTTAACCTATCAAAGCTATTTCGGATAAAGATACAGAGAACGACTAGTCCACAAATCCATGCTGCCCTAATTAAAAAAGCAGTTGACGGAAGTTCGGAGAAACCGAATTTCGCTGGAAGGTTAAAAAGTTTGCTGGAAGGTTCTGGTCGAACAACGGGAGTACTCTTCGCTGTTCGGCGATTTCTGGTTCGGATAGCCATAGATGTAATTTATTAGAAAAACAGACGCAAGTGTTTCAAAATTAACCATTTCTCTAAAGACATCAATCTTTATGGTACAATATTTCTCAACACATTTCAGTTTAATGTGGCTACCCGAAGCTTAGCACTTCTTGCTCTGGGGTTAAGTTTCACTTCTTCAGCTGAGGCTTCAATGGGTTTGCGGGTCAACGCTTTCAAAGGTTTCAGGTCATTGCCATAGAAGTCCTTATCAGCATCACCCCGGAACTTGCCACTGCGGAAGAAGTTCTTAACTAACCGATCTTCCAGTGAGTGGTACGACATTACTACTAGCCGTCCTTCGGGGTTAAGAACGTTGGGTGTGTCCCGAAGGAAATCTTCAAGTGCCCGCATTTCTTCGTTTACTTCAATTCGTAAGGCTTGAAATACCTGAGCGAGGTATTTACTTTCCTTCCCACGGGGTAAAAGCTTTTGCAAGATGCTCTTTAGGTCATTTATCGTTATAATTTCAGCCGTTGAGCGAGCGGCAACAATTGCTAAGGCTGCTGTACGTGCATTTCTAATCTCACCGTACTGCCCCAATACTTTATGTAAATCCTCGGGGGAGTAAGTATTGACAAGCTTTCGTGCTGTAAACGAAGACTGTTGATTCATTCGCATGTCTAGCTCTGCATCAAACCTTGTCGAGAATCCTCGCTCTGCCGTATCTATCTGGTACGATGATATCCCTAAGTCTGCAAGAACACCATCAACTTTTCGTACGCCATGTAATCGTAAGTATTTCTCTAGAAATCGAAAGTTAGCTTCAATAAACGTAAAGTTAGGAGATTCTATCCTTTGGGTTTCCTTCTTTGCATCTTCATCTTGATCAAAGGCAAAGAGTTTACCCGTTGTGAGGTGAGACAAGATTTCTCTTGAGTGTCCGCCCCCACCAAATGTAACATCAACGTAGATACCCTCTGGGTTAATATTGAGTTCTTTGATGCACTCAGTAAGCATTACTGGCTTATGGTATGAATAATTATTTTCCAATTTGTGAATTATTGTCGTTAAAATCTCAGGACAAAAGTAGTTAAAACCACCAAGACTCAATCAGATTGTAAAGTCTGAGCGATTTAAAATGAGTTTTATTTGCTAATAATTTTGTTGCCCTATATATTATATGTACTATATAACAATTCGGGTGCTTGCACCGGATTTGTGAATTGTACTATTTCAATAAGATTTAAGACTCTTAAAAAAGATTATTCTTTAACTTATTCATTTTCAGCGGGTTAGTTTTTGGGGTCAATAAAAGCTTGTTTTTTTTAGATTAAAGTTGTGCGTATGTGGTTTTTTTGGTTACCTTTGCATCCCGCAATTAAGGAAGCGGATACGTTTTTTGACTTGTTAGAAGAAAGAGTTTAAGAGTTAGGGAAAGAAAAAAAGTTTTAAAATTTATTTTCATTTTCTTTTGTGTTTTCAAACTTTTCTTTTACCTTTGCACTCCCATTAAGAACGAAAGTTTAATCGGGGGTTAAGAAAGCAACAAGTTATT
>Ga0222647_1000009_pt1 | contig 107026 bp, 88 predicted proteins | sample AntAcemetagen333_FD_179864 | JGI IMG/M metagenome (GOLD analysis project Ga0222647, IMG submission 179864) | Saline water microbial communities from Ace Lake, Antarctica - #333 | ecosystem: Environmental > Aquatic > Non-marine Saline and Alkaline > Saline | place: Antarctica: Ace Lake...
GAATCAGAGAATTCAGAGAAATTTGTTTTCATTACCTTATGTTTTAGTCGATAACAAGGTAGCTGGTTCTTACTTTAATGCAAAATGTTTAAATTCCAAAACACACTCTAAATTTAAATAAAAAGTGTGGTCAAAAGAATGGTCTATTTATTGAACCTAAGTTCTAATACTCAGAGGCTGTTTAATTTACGTCATTCTTAATACTTGTAAGTCACAAGCGAGAGAATCACCTTATGTAAATTATGTACATACGTAAGTTAATAGTCTAAATTTATTAATCCAAACAGTCTTGTAGTTTTTGTAGCTTTGCTTTACAAATATAAACTGATGTACTGATATGTTATCAAAGGTCTATTCTTTCACATTCTCTCCTTTTCAGGAAAATACATACATTCTATATGATGATACGCGTGAAGCTGTCATTGTGGATCCGAGTTGTCTGGCACAACACGAAAAGGAAGAATTAGCGAAGTATATAGAAGATAATAAGCTAATAGTTAAGGCTTTATTGCAAACTCATACGCACTTAGATCATGTATTTGGCAGTGCGTATGTCAAGCGTAAATTTGGGGTGAAAATGTACATGCATAGAGCTGATTTACCAGTTTTATCTGATGTGGAAATAAGATGCAAGACATGGGGCATAGCTGGGTACGAACCGGTAGAAGCTGATGAGTTTTTGGAAGAAGGTGAGCAGTTTAAATTTGGAAATACAACTCTTGAAATCGTTCACGTTCCTGGTCACGCTCCAGGACATATCGCATTTATAAATACGTTCGATAAGTACGTAATTGGGGGAGACTGTCTCTTTAAAGGTAGTGTCGGCAGAACTGACTTTCCGCTCTGCAGTCATGAAGAATTAATTAATAGTATAAAAACAAAATTTTATAATTTACCAGATGAGTATGTTGTGTATGCTGGACATATGGAGCCTACAACAATTGGTTACGAGAAAAAGAATAATCCGTTTACGAAATGAAATAAATAAATCCTTGTCGCACAAAAATGCCTTCAACGAGTAAGGTTGAAGGCATTTTTATTTTATCAATCTTCAATTTTAAATTCTTTAGGCGGAGTGGCACCCATCAAATGCTGGACAAAATAATCCCATCTCCGCCGCATAATATAATTCCGATCGATACCATAACCGTGCCGGGCATTTGGCAGAATAATTAAGTCAAAATCTTTGTTATTTTTTATCAGTTCGTTAACTACGAGGTAGGTGTTATAGGGAGGAACGTTGTCGTCTAAACCTCCATGAATAAGCATTAATTTACCTTTTAAGCTTTTTGCGAACGTCTGGTTTGCCTGCTGTTCGTAATTAGATATTCCGGCCTCGCTTATCTCTTCCAAGCCGTTGTAACGCTCGCCCCAATCATCTTCGTAATTTCTATTCTCGTGGTTTCCCGATTCTGCAATTCCGACTTTAAAGAAATCAGGATACTTGAACATGGCAGCCGCGGTTGCAAACCCACCGCCCGAATGTCCCCAAATTCCAACTCGGTCTAAATCTAAATAGTCGTGTTTCTGTTTTAACTGTTTCAGACCTGAAATTTGATCGGGTAATGTATTAGACGCCATATCTCCGTAACACGCATCGTGAAAAGATTTTGAACGGCCGGGGTTACCGCTTCCTTCGAGTACTACTACAACAAAGCCTAATTCTGCAAGAGCTTGATTATCTCTTCTACCAGCGTAAAAATTCCACGAACCTACGCTTCCGCCTTGCGGTCCAGGATAAATGTAAACTACCACTGGATATTTTTTATTCTTATCTAAGTTGGTTGGCGTGTACATGAGCCCGTATAAATCCCAACGGTTATCAGCAGACTTTACGGTGAATGAAGTCGTGGGTTGCCATCCGGTCGTTTTCAAACGGGAAACATCCACTTTCTCTAGTTCCGCAATTAATTTTCCGTTCATATCCCGTACTTCGTGTACTGGCGGTACATCTGGCTGTGAATATGAATCGACAAAGTATTTCTTATCAGGTGAGAATCTGGGCGAATGGTTTCCCTTGGCGGGAGTGAGTAATTGTAAGTCTTTGCCGTCAAAATCCACTCGGTACAAATATTCAAAATACGGATTATCGCTTTCTTTTCCAGCACCCATGAAATAAAGGGTTCGATTTTTAATGTCTGTGTAAACTACTTTGAGAACAACATAATCGCCCGTGGTGACATTGTTTTTCAATTTGCCTGTAGTAGCATCGTACATATATAGGTGCCCCCAATCACTTCGCTCTGAGTACCAGATTATTTCGTTTGTTTCAGAAAAGTAATTCCAGTTGATAGCCCCCTGACCTGATTCAAATTGTGTGGCTACCTTCTCTTCAAAAATATCGGTAACTTCTCCAGTTTCTGTATTTGCCATTCGGACGTTTGCTTTTTTGTGGTCACGCGACGTGGAAACAAATACGAGCTTTTTGGAATCAGTACTCCAGACATTATCGTCAAAACCGCCCTCGCACGAAATATCGTCGCAAAGCGTTCCGCGACGGGCATCGGGTGCTATTTTCAAACGAGTAATTTTCGGTGTTGCGTTTACATCAATAATTACGCGGTGAATCTGAATGATGTCTTCGTCACCTGGTAGTGGGTATTTCCAGGCTTGTAATTCGGGAGCACCAACCGTAGTTTTTACCAAGTACATCTCTTTTACGTGACGTTGGTCTTGTTGGAACGTTGATATTTTCTTAGAATCAGGAGACCAGCTAAGAATCGGACGGTCGCTGTGTTTCCATCCAGCGTTATCGGTCGCGTAACCAAAATCTTTAATACCGTCTGTTGTCAAAGCCTTTTCTTTTCTGGTCGCAATTTCACGAGTCCATAAATTCCAATCTCTTATGAATGCAATATGCTTTCCATCGGGAGAAGTGATTTCGTTCCGATTAGAAAGTTTATTGTGTTCGGCAGGAATCGAAGCTTTACTATATAAGTCAGCGGTTGTAGTGGCCGTGATAAATTCCTTCGTATCAGGATTGAAGAGTTTGTAAGTCTCCGTTCCATTTACTTTGGAAGCGTACGTAACCCGACCGTCTGATGTCCAGCGGGGACGAATATCGTTATCAATATATTTATCCAAATTATCATCTAGCATATTAACAGCTTTCTGGTAATCGGATGCGGTAAGAGTTTTTGTGGTTTGACCGTTACTCATAAAAGCTACTAAAAGAAAGAATGAGAAATGGGTGAATTTACTTTTCATATAATACAGAGTTATGAAATTCAGTGATTATTTACTCAAACGTGAAGGTAAGAATTTTCTATCATTCAGATTAACCGTGTTGCTTCAGGTTGCTTTATAAAAGAGCGTTGAGCAATTTATGGCTGCAAGAATCTCCTGAGCCGAACTAAATATCGATTTAGTTGTAACGGCTCTCAGTTTATCAATGTCCTGATTACACCATTCTGCATTTCCAGCGTTAGCGGCAAAGGCGATACTCATCGCACGGTTTAGTAATTCAATTTCAGAAAATACCATGGCAGTTTCTGATTGGTTTTTGACTTTCGTTAATTCGGTTTCGTCAAAAGTCTGAGAGCGAAGTTCTTCAACAATTTCTGTTATAGCCTTATCGGCTTCCTCCAACGAAACGCCTTTATTTAGATTTCCGTTAATGACCAATAAGCCTGGCTCCAGCGAACCTGTAACGTACGCAGAGATACTGCCGAAAATTTGCTTCTGGATAACAAGTTTACTGTATAACCGAGACGATTTGCCGTGACCGAGTATATCGCTTAATAAATCTGCTTCAAAATATCCGGCTTCGTAACGACCTGGAATATGATACGTTTTATATAAAGCATCAAGCGGTACATTGGCTTCGGTGTGTAGTTCGCGGTTCCGTATTTGTTTAGGCTCTTTGGGTAAATTGCGGTTGTACGGCTTTCCCGCTGGAATATCACCAAACCACTTATTACTTAACTTTTCAATATCAGTTGTTGAAACATTTCCAGCTATTACCATTACCGCATTATTCGGCAAGTAATATTTGAAGAAAAAATCTTTTACATCTTGTAATGTAGCATCTTCTATATGACTGATTTCTTTGCCAATCGTTGCCCATTTATAAGGGTGGTTTTCGTAAGCGAGCGGACGAAGCTTCAGCCAGACATCGCCGTAAGGCTGACTTAGGTAACGTTGTTTGAATTCTTCAATAACTACTTTTCGCTGAACCTCTAAAACTTTTGGATCGAAGGACAGACTTTTCATTCGGTCAGATTCTAACCAGAAAGCCGTTTCGATATTAGTTGCTGGAAGTGTAACGTAGTAATTGGTAATGTCAGGAGAGGTAAACGCGTTATTCTCGCCGCCTACTTTCTGTAAAGGTTCGTCGTAAGATTCAATATTTTCTGAACCCCCAAACATCAAATGCTCAAATAAATGGGCAAAACCTGTTTTGCTCTCGTCTTCATCCCGGGAGCCAACATTATATAAAATATTCACCGCTGCCATGGGAGTGGAGTGGTCTTCGTGGACATATACTTTTAAGCCGTTTGACAATTCAAAGAAGTTATAATCGATCATGCAGTATGTAGGTGGTACGTAAATTAACTTTTAAATTTAACATACAACATTACTTATTCGTGCAATCAGTCCAAAAAATAATAGATTTGTTTAACTTGTAGAAATGAGTACATATAAACATATACAACATGAAAATACTAGTAATCGGAATGGGGAAGGTTGGCTCATTAGTCGGCGTTTTATTGAGTAAAAGGTTTGATGTGGTTGGATTAGATAAAAACGACCCGCATTATACATTTGAGTTACCAATTCCCACCATCAAAGGCGATGTTACAAACGTAGAATTCCTCCAAACGGAATTGCCTAAATACGAAGCTGTAGTTTCGTGCATGCCTTATAACCTCAATCTGCCAATTGCAGACATTTGTCATAAAGAAGGTATCCATTATTTTGATCTTACGGAGGACGTACCTACTACAAATGCTATTCGTAAAATGGCGGAGACATCCACCGCGGTTATGGCTCCGCAGTGTGGACTTGCCCCTGGCTTTATTGGGATTGTGGGTTCAGACCTGACCAAGCGTTTTGATAAATTACGAGATATTGAACTTAGGGTGGGAGCGTTGCCCCAATTTCCGAACGGACAGCTGGGGTACTCTTTTACGTGGTCGCCCGCTGGAGTGATAAACGAATACATCAACGATTGCGAAGTTATCCAAAACGGTGAACGTAAAATGGTTTCGGCACTTGATGGAATTGAGAAAATATATATTGGTGGGGAACAATTCGAAGCGTTCAGTACTTCGGGTGGTTTAGGAACCATGTGTGAAACCTTCGAGGGAAAGGTAGATACGCTAAATTACAAAACGATGCGATACCCCGGTCACGCTCAGTTGATGCGGTTTTTGATTTACGAACTAATCATGAAAAATCGTCGAGATCAATTAGAAGAAATATTGACTCAAGCCAAACCGCCCGTGCAGGAAGATGTGGTGTACGTTTACGCTGTGGTAGAAGGTTGGATAAAAGGTCGGGTGAAGCGGGAAGAATTTTACCGTGCCTACACACCGATTGAGCTTGATGGAGTTAGTTGGAGGGCAATATCTTGGACAACGGCCGCATCCATTGCCGCAGTGGTAGAAATGGTCGTTGATGGAAAGCTTCCCAATAAAGGCTTTATAAAGCAAGAGGATATTCCACTCGATGCGTTACTAAATACTTCCAACGGAGCTTATTTTAAAGATAGTGAGTAAATATTCGCGTAGCAGCACAAATTTAGTTGCCACGCATTATTCTGTTTGTAGGCATTCTTTCGTCTTTAGGAAAGACGCCAATATAGAAATTGAAAATTTATATTGTATAATGCTTGACAAATGGAAAATGTACTCGTATTTTTGCACTCCGATTTGATATAAGACCAAACAGAGGAGTGGCAGAGTGGTCGAATGCGGCAGTCTTGAAAACTGTTGTACCGCGAGGTACCGGGGGTTCGAATCCCTCCTCCTCTACTGAATCCCCTTCAATTTTTGAAGGGGATTTTTCTTGTTCATAGCTATGATACATTTAGTGTATCTATTGAAATCTGAGCAATATGACGGTTATTATTTTAGTCATACCAAAGACGTAGAAAACTGATTGAAAGAATATAATTGAGGTAAGGTCATTAGTACAAAAGTGCGAGTACCTTTCTGCTGAATCCTATTCAATTTTTGAAAGGGATCCTTTGCTTATAGCCTCAATAAAATAAATAATAACCTTTATACGTTGAGTTATATTTACGGTTGCAATTCTCAAAATGTAATTACCACTTGCATTTTAAGCTCCCCTCTTCTTTCCCTATCGAATAGTCAGAATTTGATTTGCAGAAAACTTGTTTACCCTTCGTGCCAAAATATCCGTTGAGTAATACCCAATTGGATGAGGAAATTCCAGCCAAAAAGTACCCTCATTGGGATTTGGGTAAAGCTTAATTAGAAAACTTTCCAAACTTGGTTCAGAGGAAGGAAGCGATAATCAACATATCAGATTTTGATGAACAACGATTTGTGGTTATACGGACTGGATAAGTGAGCCCCTACGTTACAGATATATTGTTCAATTAATATTACCTTATTCAAATGATTGTTCTCAGAGCTGCCTGAAGTTAAAATAAGTCTGCCTATATTTTCATTTTTTGAACGGTAGGCTTCACAGCTAGTGAGATACTTATTTGTAATGCCATGTTCAGAAGCCTTAGTGGTAAGTTCTCCTGCTTGATTTACGGAAATTTGAGTTGAATTTCTGTCGGTTTGTATTCCATCTCTGAATCATTTACAATCATTATAACCTTCAGTTGTCAAAAGGCTTATTGTTTGTCCTTTACAAAGTCTTGTTTTTTTCTGGTACAGAAATCACTGGTAATACAGATAATCCATAAAACCTAAAGCATAATCCGTCCACGAACTCAGTAGGGTTATAATTTGAAGTAAAGACACTTCTTGCACTGATTGTAATACCTATTCTTGCAGCTACTTATCTGACTTGTTAAGAAGTCTTTATTCTTCTTTGGAGAACTACTTATAATTATTGGGTATTTCGTTGGTTCATCAAGTGCTTGAAGAATTTCAATGAATGCTTTGTTTAAGTTGTTACGTATAATATATCTAGCCCCCTTGTTGATAAATTATATTTATGCCTTCAATACTTATACTTCCATCGCTGAAAGTAAGTCCACTAATTATATAGGGAAGGTCTAAATCAGTTATTCTCTCACCAACAATACCTTTATAATCTACATTAATATTGTACAGGCTATGTGTATAATTAGTGTAGAAATAATCCTCTCTTAAATCTCTTACTGATTCTGAATTATCAGTTGTGCTTATAAATATAGATAAAAATTTATCAGAAGGATTACTTCTATAGTGCGTAGTCCTGATAGTTATTAGTGTGGCAATATGATATTTTCCGTCAGACTGCCAAGTTGATAAATTTTGTCAATATTCTCTATTCCCAAGTCACCTATACTATGACCTAAAAGAGCCATATTTTTTACCTCTTTTATAATTCTCGTTTTACCACCCCACTATTATTCTTGAAACTTGTGATACGTCTTATATAAATAAGATGCACCCGAATCGAAATCGTAGTTAAAATTCAAACAATTTTATTCAATTGATTTTGTAGATGATTTGCAGATTCTGTCCAAGCTTCACGGCTCCCTTTATAACCCGTGTACAAGTGTAACTGGATTTGAGCGTGTATTCTTCGGGTAAGTGCCGGAAACGGAATTAATAAAAAAGCAGAGTTTTGAATTCATTTGGTCTTCAGGAGTGAAGGAGTTATACTCGTTACAGATGATACACGTATAAAAATACATCATATTTTAGTAAGGCTTTCAATGAATAACTATTTCTTCTCAAACACTGAACTACTTTCTTTCAAAATACCTTCTCAACTAAACAACTAAACAACTAAACAACTAAACAACTATGTGGAAAGAAGAAAATAATCAACTTAGCCGAGAATTCAAATTTGACGATTTTACTGAGGCTTTTGCTTTTATGATGCGGGTAGCGTTTTTGGCGGAGAAACACGGGCATCACCCAAACTGGTCGAATGTTTATAATACTGTGATAATTAACCTTACGACGCACGACGAAGGTAACACCATCACAGAAAAAGATCGGAAACTAGCATCCGCCATCGATAAAATCGTAAAATAGGTTATTAACATTGTGTGTAACCTGTTGAAAATTAAGAAGTTAGACGGTTTTAGCGAGTCTTGTAAAAGCAATGTTGCAAATTGGGAAAAATAATTCCTGTTTTGCTAAGAGTTGTACGAGTATACTTAAAGCAGGAGAATCTCAGAGCGTTCAGTATAAGCTTATTTCTTGGAAAATTATTATATAGTACAAGACATGATTAAGTATACTAAGTTTATTACCAATTTTTTATATAAATAAAGGTATTAAGATAGTATTAGAATAATTATATGTTTAATAGGTTAAGAATAGGCATTTTAAATCCCAAAGTGAGTTTTCAGCAGTAGTGCAAATAGTTGATAATGAGCTATATACGATTTTTACTCCATTAATGAGACTTGCAGAGAGTATTTCAGAGGGATGTAAAAATTTGGTCGGATAGAAGTATCGTCTAAAGGCGAAGGCAGGAATCTAATAAAGGCGTGGCAGAGGTATCTGATATTCAGAGCCTGTAGAGGCCAAATAGGGGACAAAATTAGCGAGTATAAACGTTTTTTGGACGGGACATCAGAGAAGTGAGGTAGCTCTTGGGAGCGTATAAATCCCTTTTTTCTTTTAAGCTGGAAGCTACAATTCCGCCCAAGGTGATACACACCAATGATAGTAAGAACATAATTATTAAGTTTTGTGCACGTAAGATATGATGGTTAAGCAGTTTATTACAGTTACCATACAATGAAATTAGAACTATTTTCTAGTAAGTAGCTGAAATTCAATAAAAATCTTCCGTAAAACTTAATTATAAATATATAATTGGATATAATTATCCTGAAGTGGGAGGTTGTGCTCTAAGCTACTTATTATCGATAAGTAGTAAATGCCGAGATATAGTTATTATTCTCGTTTTATGGGACGCAATAACAGGACTGTTTCTGTGAAAAAAGTCTGATGTTCAGGTCGAAATGCCATTGTATCTTACAGGATAACAGTGGAAAAGATACCAAGTAACTTGTCTTGAACTGACTTATTCTTTAGGAAAAGGAGGTATACAAGGTTTTAAACTTAAATCAGACCGTCGCTAGAAGCCCCAATTGGATATAGTTACCCTTGTACCAATCGTAAAGGAATTGATTGAAAACGAGAATTAAAACTTGACCAAGGTAATAAGTTAGGTCGCAGATAAATTAGGGATTAGACTATCAAAAAAGACCCGTTAGCATTTTTTGAAAAGCTTAAATGCGAGTGGAAAAGATTTCGTAGGCGTCTAAAGGGCAAGGCTGCCCCATCTAAGTCCATTGAGCTATGTTTTACCGATGAAATAGGCTTTAACCTGACACTTAGTACTTTTACGGTGGAATCCCGAAGAGGAATAATGGAGTAACCAGTTAGCTAAATCGTGCAGGCAATCTTCTTGGGTTACTGTCCCGTAAAGGCATCTTCAAAGTCTGTTCTACCTTCTAAAATATCAATAGTGATACCATTATGAATGGCTCAGGTTAAGCGATTTTCTTTCTGCTAAGAATACAAAATGCCCTATTTAAACTCATTACCAAGTACGGTGACGGGTCTTAGATCAATATTTCGAAGAACCTTTTTGGTATAAGTTAATACTGCTTCAATAAGTGCTAAAGCTAAATTAAGGCACACTTATAAATAGTGTAATTAGCTGATTGATAATGACTTAATAATTTAAAATCGTACTTGCACTTGTTTAAAATGGATGAAGCAAACGCAATGTAATTTCTGAGATTCTGCATTTTCGCAAAACTCGTTGATTCAACACTTTAAGTGAAAATGACGACCTAATAGTGATATGCACTTTTGGGACGTGCCATCAGGCTCTTCATATAACCTTCAGGAGCATACTGGTCTTGCTTTTCGTCGATTCTGGAAGCTAAAAAACCGCCTATTGCTATACAGGCTATTGACAATAGAAACATAAGATTTTTGATTTTATTCACGTATGTTTGTACAAGAATGATGCAAGAGCGAAAAAATATTTTTTCTTTTTTTGCTATTTATCTGTCAACCAATCACTTGTGTATAAATGTCACTAATTGTTGTACCTACACCCATAGGTAATTTGGAGGATATTACCCTGAGGGCGATTAAAGTGCTCTCAGAAGTAGATTTAGTCCTTGCCGAAGATACTCGAAAAACGGGTATTTTATTAAAGCATTTAGAGTTGGCAAAGCCGCTCCAGAGTTATCATGCCCATAATGAGCATCGTACTGTTGAACGAATAATCGGATTGTTAAAAGATGGCCAACGTATTGCGTTAGTCTCAGATGCTGGTACTCCGGCTATATCAGATCCGGGTTTCTTGTTGGTTCGAGAAGCAGTACAAGCAGGAATTGAAGTGAGCTGCCTTCCGGGTGCTACTGCGTTTGTTCCTGCTTTAGTGAACTCTGGGTTACCCGCCGATCGTTTTACTTTTGAAGGTTTTTTGCCGCATAAGAAGGGAAGGCAGACCCGTATTCAGGCATTGGTAGAAGAAGAACGTACCATGATTTTCTACGAATCGCCTCACCGGTTGATCAAAACCCTGACTCAATTCATCGAATACTTCGGCAGTGAACGCAAAGCGTGCGTTTGTCGGGAGATTAGTAAGATTTACGAAGAGAGCGTAAGGGGAACATTGTCCGAAATTTTGGCTAATTTTACCGACCGTTCGGTTAAAGGTGAGATTGTTATCGTTGTTGGTGGGTTTGAAAAACCGAACAAAAATGACAACTAAGCTTCTTAAAACCATACATATTACTAACCATTTTGATGAAATTACTCGAAAATAAAGTTGTATTGATTACGGGTGCATCCCGTGGTATTGGCAAAGCCATTGCCAAAAGTTTAGCTGCTCAGGGAGCAAATGTAGCCTTCACGTTTCTTTCGAGCGTTGAAAAAGGAAAAGCACTGGAAGAAGAATTAGCTGCTGCTGGTACTACTGTAAAAGGTTATCAATCTGACGCTTCTGATTTTAAAGCTGCTGATGAGCTAGTAACCAATGTGGTTGCTGATTTTGGAAGGATTGATGTTCTGATTAATAATGCAGGTATCACCCGTGATACGCTTATAATGCGGATGACCGAAGAACATTGGGACGATGTTATGCGAATTAACCTGAAATCAGCGTTTAATCTAGTGAAAGCTGTCACAAAACCAATGATGCGTGCTCGTGCGGGTTCTATAATCAATATAACTTCTGTTGTGGGAATTATGGGGAATGCCGGACAAGCTAATTATGCTGCTTCAAAAGCTGGACTAATCGGGTTTACAAAATCGGTAGCGAAAGAATTGGGTTCACGGAATATCCGTTGTAATGCGATTGCTCCTGGATTTATCGAAACTGAAATGACGGGGGAGTTAAACGAAGATAAGCTTAGTGAGTGGATGAAAGGCATCCCATTGAAACGCATTGGTAGCGGGGAAGATATTGCCAACGCTTGTGTGTATTTGGGTTCTGATATGGCTTCCTACGTTACGGGGCAGGTTTTGATTGTGGATGGTGGAATGCTCATGTAATTTTAAATGCTGATTGCTGACGATTAAGTTAGGTCACTTGTTGATAATAATGAATACAGAAGTACTTTTTCAATACTCTCCGTGGTTTCTGTTGCTTTGTGTACTCGTGGGAGTGGCGTACGCAGTTTTCATGTACCAAAAGAAATACTCTTTTACGCGAAATCAACGGATAGGTCTCGCCTTCGTGCGTGGATTGTTAGTTAGTATGCTGTGTTTTTTGCTCCTCAACCCACTGTTTAAGCGGGAAGTACTTCGCACTATTCCTCCAACGGTCGTAATTGCTCTTGATGATTCAAGATCAATGAAAATAGGGAAGTCGGTTGAAATTATCTCAAAAATAAGAGCTTTGTCGGAGACCTTGACTGAAAGTGATGTTCTAACTGTTCTTAAGACATTAACTGGAACGGAATCTATTCCGTGGGAGAATATTGATCAAATTAAATTTGATGGCTCTGTTACTAATATCTCGAAACTTCTGTCTAATTTTTCAGCAGAATACGAAGGGCAAAACCTTACGGATGTTATTGTGGTGTCAGATGGTATCGTGAATGCTGGGGTTTCGCCTACATTTGCCACGTATCCTTTTAATATACATACCGTTGGAGTAGGCGATACCACTCGAAAGAAAGATGTTCGGATTTTGGGAATATTTGCTAATCAGGTGGCGTACATCGGCAATACTTTTCCCGTCGAGGTAGAGATGAATGCCTTTGGCTACGCTGGAAAGCAAACTACCGTGCTTCTGAAAAAAAACGACATCATAATTGATAAGCAGATTGTGCGGTTTGGTTACGACGATGAAATAAAAAGAATTTCGTTTACCGTAAAAGAAACGCAGGAAGGCGTTCAGCGTTATCGCGTTGAAATTTTGCCGTTGGCGGGAGAGTCTTCAATTCGCAATAACCGACAAGACACGTACGTAGATGTTATTGACGGAAAAGAAAAAATTCTGTTGTTAGCACTCGCTCCGCACCCTGACGTGAAAGCCATTCGTGCTATTCTCGAAAAAAATGAACTCTACGATTTAACGGTAAAGGTTAATTCCTCCGATAATTTTAGTGATCTTAATAACATAGATTTCGATATTCTGATTTTACACCAATTTCCTGATAAGTTGGGACGTGGTAGGCAATTCTTGCCGAAACTTCTTTCTCGCAATAAACCAACGATGTTTATTTTGGGAGGACAAACCGATATTCTGTCGTTTAACGGGATGCAACAAGCCTTGGGTATCAATCCGCAGGGAAATAGATTAGATCAGGTTACAGCGACGCTTAACGCTACTTTCAAGCGATTTAATTTAACGCCAGACCAAACCCTTATTCTTAATAAGTTTCCCGAGATGATTGTGCCTTTTGGAGACTTTCGAACTTCTGTGCAGAGTGATATTATCCTGTGGCAACAAGTGGGAAGTGTAACTACGAAGAAGCCTTTATTATTGGTTAACACGAATGTCGCCCGAAAAACTGCTGTTCTGGCAGGAGAGGGGATTTGGCGTTGGCGAATGGAAGAGTTCGACTTGACCGAAAATCAAGTAATCGTCGATGATATAATTTCAAAGACGGTTCAGCTCATTTCAGTAAAAGACGATAAGCGTAAGCTACGGGTTTATACTACGTTGCCAACCTATGATTTGGAAGAACGGATAAGTTTTGAGAATGAAATTTATAATAATATTTATGAACGGATTTATAATCAACAAATTAACTTAGAAATCACGAATGAGAAGGGACAGAAGGCGATTTTTAATTATACGATAGACGAAACAAAGAGTAGTTACGAAGTGTCTAATCTTCAGGCGGGAGTGTATCGGTATAAGGCAAAAGCAAACGTTTTAGGGAAAGCAGAAGCCGCCGAAGGACAATTTGTAATAACCGATACGGCATTAGAAGAACAAAATACTACCGCAGATTATGCATTACTTCGCACGGTGAGTCAACAGAACAACGGTAAGTTTGTTAAATTAAACGATACGCAGTCGCTGATTGATTACTTGAAAGCTAATAAAAGCCCGGGTAAAGCTCTTAGTTCTGAGTCAATCGACGAAGTGATTTCATTGCGTTGGTTATTGGTGTTCTTACTTTTACTCGCTATTGTCGAATGGGCGGTCAGGAAGTATTTAGGAACGTATTGAGAAAGATTTGAGGAGCGTGACGTAAACGCTGATAAATAATAACATAGAAAAACTTCTTCAGGGAGGACCAAGCCGAAAGTTTTGGGGAGGTCATATAAATAAGCACATGAACATAGGAGATAAAGTAAGAAATATCAGAGGTACAGAAGAAGGTATCGTTACCAGACTTTTAAAAGATAACCTTGTAGAGGTTGAAATAGAAGATGGTTTTGCCATTCCGTTTCTGAAAAGCGAATTGGTAATTGTTTCTTCAAGTGAAAGTAAATATTTCAAGAAAAACGAACCCTCTGCCGCTGAAATAGCTAAAACGGTTATTCCCCGTTCGGAGAAAGGTATATATTTAGCGTTGGTGCCCATTTCGGAGAGTACCTACACGGTAAGCGTGATTAATAATACCGACTGGGAAATGCCTTATACACTGCATGTAGGAGAAGGCAAAGGTATCCGAGGAATGCTATCTGGTTCGTTATCATCAAAAAGTAGTCAGCAAGCATCTTCAACTTTGAAAATGCAAGACTTTGATGAGTGGAGTACGTTAAGTATTCAAGCTCTTTACTTTCAGGCGGGTTACGCAAAGCCGCCGAACGCGTTATTACGTAAGTTGCGACTCAAAGCAAATTTGTTTAAAGAAAAGCGATACATTCCGCTGACAGACAGGAAAGGCTACGTTGTGCAGTTAGACGCAGAGGATTCTGTAAAGAAAGAAAGTGACCTTGATGCGGTTAAATTGCAGGAGAAGTTCAACTCAGGGGCATCGTATGTGAGTGAACCAGCCCGTCAAACTCCTAAGTCAGGAGCGAGTGCAACAGTCGATTTGCACATTGAGAAACTGACTACGCAGTTTCTTTCTATGAACAATGCCGAAATGATTATGCTGCAAATTAGTCATTTTGAGAAGCAGTTAGAAAAAGCTATTGCTACGGGAGCGGACGAAATCACGTTCATTCACGGAGTAGGCAGCGGAAAACTCCGCCAGGAAGTACATCGTCGTTTATCTCAACACCCAAACGTGGCTTGGTATAAAGACGCACAAAAAGAGAAATTCGGCTTTGGAGCTACGCTGGCGAATTTGAAGTAGGTGTCAACTCCTGTTTCGCCTTTCTTCTATATGGTGCTGGCGTTAGCTTTTATTTTTCTCAATTTTTCGCTTAGGTTATTTAAGTCTGAAGGATTTATCGAAATAAGTTTGAGATTTAATGCTTTTGAGAGTTCATTTATTTTCCAATCTGCACGACGTCTTCCACTTTTGTTGTATTCAGGATATTTAGGGTAAAGTGGTTCTTTTTCTGCTTTTATATTCTTTTCGAAGAGCCAATTGTCAATAAATATTTCATCTAAGGATAAGCATTCATTACCGCTTTTAGCTAAACATCTGATACCCCTTGAAGTTTTTAATGTACCATTAGGTAATACATTAGAGGATATTAATGCTTTGAACCAAGATCCAAACTTTGTGTTTATTTTTTTGTTTGAGCTTGATGAAGTATTAGCTTTAATTCCTAAGTCAAAAATTATTTTATTTGAATTTGGAATAAAATTACACTTAGTAACAAGTTTATTTATTAATGGAATCATTTCAGATTTCTTTGAATTATGGTTTATCGGACATTCATAGCAAATGGAAGTATTACCATTTGCTCCATAATAAAGCTAATCAGGGAAGTTTATTACTTTAAACCGATTACCACATATCTCACATTTTTTTGCTTCGGAAAATAAGCTTTGATTTTTTAAATTATTCAGTGAAGTTTTTATGAAGTCTTCTTTTATAATTTTTATAGCCGTTGATTCTCTATATTCTTTTTGATAGTATTCATTACACATTAAGATTAATCCAGAAGTTTCCCGCAAAGAATTAAAGTAAGTGTTTACTCTTAACCTCAGATATTTTTCGTAAAATTTTTCAAAGAAAACACTATTTCTCAAAACAGGTTTTTGGAGCAAAGCCTTGTCTTCTTTCCTATGAAACGTTTCAAAAATGTTTTTACCATAAATACTTTCCGATGTTATGGGGTATGTTTTCTGTCATAATTGAGTGGTAGTTGTCGTGATTAAAAAAGTCATTTTTAGAATTCAGTCCATTATTAAATCTGCACACGTTTTTTTAGATATCCAAACTGAATAAAGTGTTTGTTTTTTCATCTAAAATATTAAAGTTAAGTTTGCTTCATTTATTCAAATCGAAGTAACTATGAAAAATACCCGCCGTCAATTCCTCAAACGTTTTTCTGCTGCAGCCACGCTTATTACAACAGCTGGATTTCAATCCGTGCAAGCCGCTGAATTATTCAACGCTAATGCGGAGGAGGTGAATTTTCGTTTTATCGTGGCTTCAGATGCTCATTACGGTCAGCCCGATACGCTATTTGAGGAAATGACTGATATGTTTATTGAGAAGGCAAACGCTTTTCATAAAGTTGTTCCGTGTGATTTCTGCGTACTGAACGGTGATATTATTCATGATAATGCCGAGTTTATGCCCGCTGCGAAGCAAGCCTTTGATAAATTGAATATACCGACCTACGTCACGCAGGGAAATCACGATCACGTAACGGCGGAGGCTTGGAAAGAAATTTGGGGAATGTCTGTGAACCATTCCTTCTCGATGAAAAAATATAAAATTATTCTGACGACCACTTCCAACGAAAAAGGCGAATACCTTTCGCCTGATTTGCCGTGGCTTGCGGAAGAACTAGAAAAATCTAAGAGGAAACCTGTTATGCTATTTGTCCATATTCCGCAGGAGAAATGGACGAGACACGCTATTGAAACGCCGGAGTTTTTTGAACTACTGGCAAAGCACAAAAACGTGAAAGCGGTTTTCCATGGTCATGAACACGATCAGGATGGAGTTTACATAAAAAATGATATACCGTGTATTTTTGATTCGCACATTGGTGGAAGCTGGGGAACGGATTATAAAGGCTTTCGGGTAGTGGAGGTTTTGGAAAACGATAACATTATTACTTATATGATGAACCCAGACGTAGAAGTCGATAGGGTTGAGCTATAATAAAATAGATATACTCTCAGTCGCTTTTCTAACTTGTATCCTCAAAGTTTAGGTCTAATCCCTTATAAAGCTTGATAATCCTTTCGAGTTTCCTAATATGGTCATGGCGAACGACTTGACGTTGTTCACCATGACCATAATTTCTATGAGCTCCAAAAATGGCAATTTTATACTATAAGACAAAGGATTTATGTTGTGGTAAATTCTTGGTTATATACCTTTTCTTATGTTTTGTAACTCCTTAAATAGCACTTTTTCTTGTTCATTTAGTTCCGAGGGTATCTTTAGCTGATAAGTGACGATGAGGTCTCCAAATGTTCCTTCGTTTTTATAGACTGGGAATCCTTTTCCTTTTAATTTTACTTTCGTGTCGTTTTTAGTTTCAGGAGTAATGCTCAGCTTGACTTTATTATCGAACGTATCTACAACGACTTCCCCACCTAATATGGCAGTATACAGATCAAGGCTAACGTTGCTATATAAGTTATTACCCACTCGCTTAAACTGGGTGTCGTTATTTAAGACAAACGTAATGTATAAGTCACCTTTGGGTCCTCCATTTCTTCCTTCTGCCCCCATGCCTTTTATTTTAATCACCTGACCGTTTTCTACTCCTGCTGGAATCGTGATTCTTATTTTTTTTCCGTTTACGGTTAGAATCTGAGCTTGGGAAGTATAGACGTCCTTGAGTTCAAGGTGTAATTCGGCATTATAATCTTGTCCTTTAAATTGTGGATTTCGCCCAGGTCGTGAAGATTCCCCGGCTCCGCCAAACATAGATCCGAAAAAGTCCGAAAAATCATCACCTGAGTTTGAGTAGCCTTGTTGATTTGACTGTCGATATTGTGACCTTTGTGCCTGCTGTGCTCTTTCGTGTTCTTTGCCTTGTTTCCAGTTTTCTCCGTATCTGTCGTATTTTTTTCGGTTTTCTGGATCGCTTAGTACTTCATTTGCTTCGTTTACTTCTTTGAATTTCTTTTCAGCATCTTTGTCGTTAGGGTTTAAATCAGGATGGTATTTTCTGGCGAGTTTGCGGTAGGCAGCCTTGACTTCTTTTTCGGAGTCAGTTTTGGAAATATCCAAGGTTTTATAATAATCAATAAATGCCATTGTTTATCTTATTTCTGTGTGGTGTTAATATTGTACTAATTATAATGCAAGACCAAATAATTACCTTCTAGCGGAGGTTTTTTTGCCCTCTGACGAATAGGAAAGTAAGAAACTCCCCCAAACGGGAATCGGTAAACTTCTGGTAAGTTTGGTTTTGAGTAGTCTCCTACGGGCTAGGGATGATTTTAATTACTAGGTTGAAGATTGAAAAATAAGTTACTTAAATTCCCCAATACGCCAGAGTACGCCTGATGGATCGTAGAGAAAAAACTCGTTGCCCCAATCATTATAAACTATTTCTGTAATACGAACTCCAGCGTACTTCTTATCAAGCTTTAATTCTTTCATTTCTGAGAAATGTTTTTTTAAATTTTCTACCTCTAAAAATACCATTGAACTGTCAATCCAGTCTTTGACGTAAGCATCTTGTAGATAGAAGCCATACTCGCCAAGCTTAAAGTAAGACATGTTTACAGACAGCTTAAGTTCTTCAAAACCTAATTCTGCGTAAAAATTTCTTGAAACGTTGTAATCTTTCGTGCCGATAAAAGGTCGGATAGATTTTGGGATGAAGTTCATCATTACTTATTGGTACTATTTTTAATCAACTGCGTATAAAATTGAATCGAGTTCTCAAACTCTGCTACTGGAACTCGTTCGTTGAGTCCGTGAAAAGATTTAATGTTCTCTGGAGTGATTTTTATCGGGAAAAAGCGGTAGATATTATCTGAGATATTTTCGAAGAAGCGAGAATCTGTCGCACCAACTACTAAATAGGGTGTAAAAAGAACGTCGGGGTTTGTTTCAGCGATGGTGCGTTGAATAGTTTTAAAACCAAAAGAATCTGTACTCGAAACGTTAGATGCTTCCGAATTGAAACTTCCCGCCTTTATTCCTATCCGTTCGTCGTCCATAATATTCTTCACGTACTCAATTACTGATTTAATGCTTGTTTCGGGAGCAACCCTAAAGTTGATAGAAGCTGTAGCGTATTGTGGGATAATATTCTCTTTGACACCACTTTTAAAGATGGTCGGCGATGTAGTGGTTCTGATTAACGCATTGCCCGAAGCACTTTTTTCGTAAATGCTGATAATAATGGGGTGGAAGATAGACTTGTTTGCGAAAGCCAGCTTATTAAATAGTGGCATTTCTGGACCTAAATAATCAATAAATCCTTCAATTGGTTTTGAGATTTTAGCGGGGAAGGGGCTGTTTTTTAACTTGGAAACAGCGGAGGCGAGTACGTCGATGGCGGTTTCCCGTTCGGGCATTGAAGAATGCCCACCTTCAATAGTTACGGAAAGCTCTAATGTGAGAAAACCTTTTTCTGCAATCCCGATGAGGGCGACCTCTTTCTCTATCCCCGGAATAATTCCCTGCACGAAAGTCCCACCTTCGTCCAATATAAACTCAGCTTTAATATTTTGTGATGTCAAGTAGGCCGAGATTGCTTGAGCACCTTTCAATCCACCAATTTCTTCGTCGTGCCCGAAGGCGAGGTAAACGCTTCGTCTTGGCGTGAAATTTTCTGATAACAAAGATTCAACCGATTCCATAATACTGACTATGCTGCCTTTATCATCAATCGCCCCGCGTCCCCAAATGGTATCGTTTATAATTTCTCCACCGAATGGTGCGTGTTTCCAATTGGGTAAATTTTCTTTAATTACTGGAACAACATCAAGGTGTGCCATCAGGATAATGGGTTTTAGGTTGGAATTTGTGCCTTCCCATTTATACAGAAAACTGTATGAATTAAATACCTTTTTCTCTAACTGAGAGTTAGTCAATGGGTAAGTTTTCTCCAGAAAGTCTGCAAACTTTTTAAATTCGGTAGAATCAAACTCGGCAGGGTCTTCGTTAGAAATCGTTTGTATTTGTAATGCTTCTGAAAGGTGATTTTTCGCTTCGGAACTTATTTTAATATCGTTAATGGGTTTGTATTTTACCTGTTTTGACTTGAAGGTAAAAGTATTGATTGCCAAATAGCCAATGAATAATAAGAGAACGCCGAGTAGTAATAAAAGTAATTTCTTTATAGAAGACATAGAACTGAGTAATTTTTACGGAATGTAGAGATAAATTTGTTAAAATACCATTGCTGATTTAATCCCAATTTCCTGATTATCATAGTAAGGTACTACGAATGCATTGCCTTTTGTTTCTTCCTTTTGGCAACCTTTGTGCTTAAAATCCCGATTCCAGCACCCGCGGCTATGTCTGTTAGCCAATGTCTATTATTATAGACCCTGAATAATCTGGTTCTGGCTGCCACTAAATAACCAGAGAGATGTCCTTGTATTCCTGATATAAGAACTCTGCTCCCATAAAAGCCGTGGCAGTGTGACCAGAAGGAAACGAATTTGTGGAAGAACCACTAGGGCGTAGTACCTTGGTCGTATTTTTAAGAATATTTATGGTCAAACTCACAGCCTCACAGCTAGGTAAGCACCTGCCAGAATTACGGTTCTATTTTTAAGGTTATTTTTCCGTTGATTCCAGTAGCGTTTAGGTCGTAAACTGCTAAGAAAGGAGCGTATTGAGAAAAATTATCGACGGTCAGTTTTGTGTCAATATGTTCTTTTACTTCTTCTCGTGTACTGATGTTAAACTGTTGGAGTTTATGACTTTCAAGACCTATGATGCCATAACTAAGTAATGCTGAAGGTAAAATCAAAGACTCGTGTTTAAATTTCCCCACTTTATTCCCTTGCAATGAATCTAACTTTACGACATCCTGTCCAAAGGCACATAGGATAGTTAAAGTAAGCACAACCGCCATTTTCATTTTCTTCATTCGATTAGTACGTTCGGTTTATTTTCAGAAAAACTTTAAATCAACGTAGAAGTTTTGTGAAAGCCCGTAATTTTTTGAACCTTTGAAATTGCAGATGAGTATGCGTCGCGGAGGCGTAGATTGCTACTTAACTAGTTAATACTATTCTGAATAAACAAACTCTTCTCTGAAATAGCTCTTCCCTTTGCTTCGCGAGCACCTATTAGGTGTTGTTCTAATAGGTACTACTTGAGAATTCAGTTCTGCATTAAAAGTTATTACATCTAGCTAATCTACACGTAGGCTTCTCAAATATCCAAATTGCTCAGAAAACCAGTGAAATTTAACTCCCAAAAGCTTTGATGCTGCTTAGTAATCAAATTTCAGTCGAGGATAATCGCTAAATACCCCCAATTTCCGTGATTAAATGCGTTTCTAATCAGAAAAAGTCGTATTTTTGTTGATTATGCATTCAAGGCAAGAGAAAGGATTTAAAATCAACTAATAAGGGCTTCTAAAGTCATTGTTAATCTCGGAATCTTTCGCTCAGGATTTACAACTCAAAACTAAAAACTTTTTAATGGCTGAACAAACCAACGATTCAGAATTACAACCTTCCAACTCAGGAAATATTATTCCAATCAATATTGAGGATGAAATGCGGGGAGCGTACATTGATTACTCAATGTCCGTTATTATTTCCCGTGCTTTGCCAGATGTGCGTGACGGTTTGAAACCCGTTCACCGTCGTGTCCTTTACGGAATGGCTGACTTAGGTGTATATCACAACCGTGCTCACAAAAAATCTGCTCGTATAGTGGGAGAGGTATTGGGTAAATATCACCCGCACGGAGACTCCAGTGTTTACGATACCATGGTGCGTATGGCTCAGGAGTGGTCATTACGTTACCCACTCGTTGACGGACAAGGAAACTTTGGTTCAATTGATGGTGATTCACCTGCCGCAATGCGTTATACCGAAGCTCGCTTGAAGCGAATTGCGGAGGAACTACTGCAAGATATCAATAAAGAAACGGTTAATTACCAACCTAACTTTGATGATTCACTAACAGAACCTTCAGTTCTTCCGGCACGTATTCCGAACTTACTATTAAACGGTACTTCAGGTATTGCCGTTGGTATGGCTACTAATATGGCTCCGCACAACCTTTCGGAAGTAGTGGACGGTATTACGGCGTATATTGATAATAACGACATCGAAATTGAGGAATTGATGCAACACGTCAAAGCTCCTGATTTTCCAACAGGTGGGATTATCTACGGTTACACTGGCGTAAAATCTGCTTTTGAAACAGGTAGAGGACGTATCGTAATTCGTTCGGTTGCTAATATGGAAGTTACTAAGACTGGTAAAGAGCAGATTGTAGTAACAGAAATTCCATATATGGTTAACAAAGCTTCGATGATCGAGAAGACTGCGGCTTTGATTAATGATAAAAAAATTGAAGGAATTTCGGATATGCGGGATGAATCCGACCGTGATGGACTTCGGGTAGTTTATGATCTGAAACGTGATGCCATTCCGAACGTTGTTCTTAATAACTTATATAAGTACACGCAACTACAATCCTCTTTTAGTGTAAATAACGTAGCTCTGGTAGGCGGTCGTCCGTTGACGCTTAACCTTAAGGATATGATACGTCATTACGTATCTCACCGCGTTGAGGTGATTACGCGTAAAACTGTATACGAATTAAAAGAAGCAGAAAAACGAGCTCACATTCTTACGGGTCTACTTATCGCCCAGGAATACATTGATCAGGTAATTGCGTTTATTCGTAAATCGAAAGATCCAGACGAAGCAAAGCAAGGTTTGATTAACGGAGATTTCTTATCCGAGAAAGAGAAAGCAGTTTACTTTGAATCAGGACAGGAAAGTATGCAGATTATCGACGGGCTGACACTTGGTCTCGAAGATGGTAAAATGCTAAGTGAAGTACAAGCAAAGTCGATTCTTGACATGCGTTTGCAACGTCTTACTGGATTAGAACGCGATAAAATTATTGGTGAGTATGATAATGTTAAGGCGACAATTATTGATCTGAAGGGAATTCTTGATTCAGATGAGCGTAAGAATGGAATCATCAAAGATGATTTACAAGATATTAAAGAACGCTATGGTGATGAGCGTCGCTCTAAGATAGAAATGGCGGGCGGAGATTTCAGCATTGAGGACATGATTCCTGACGATGAAATGCTTGTTACTATTTCAAACCAAGGGTATATTAAGAGAACTCCATTGCAGGAGTATCGTACCCAAAATAGAGGAGGAGTAGGAGCACGCGGAGTAAAAACTAAAGATAACGATTACACTGAGCATCTTTTCTCTGCCACTAACCATAATTACCTTTTGATATTTACCGAGAAAGGTAAGCTGTATTGGTTAAGGGTATTTGAAGTGCCTGAAGGTTCTAAAGTTTCTAAAGGTCGTGCCATTCAAAACCTTATTAATATTGAGCCAGATGATAATATTCGGGCAGTATTAAACGTCAAAACACTTATTGACGAAGATTACATCAACAATAATTATATTGTGATGTGTACCGAAAAAGGAACGGTCAAGAAAACGTTACTTGAATCGTATTCTCGTCCGCGAGTAAATGGTATTAACGCTATCAATATAAATGAAGGCGATAACTTGTTAGACGTAGCCCTTACAAATGGAGATAACTATATAGTTATTGCCGCTAAGAAAGGTAAAGCTGTTCGATTCCACGAGTCGGATGCTCGCCCGATGGGACGTACCGCAACTGGAGTTCGGGGAATTCGTTTGAACGAAGACGACCGGGCAATTGGTATGTTGTGTATTAGCAGAGAAGATACACAATTATTAGTCGTTACCGAAAATGGCTACGGAAAACGCTCAGACGTGGATGAATACCGAATCACTTCAAGAGGAGCGAAGGGAGTAAAAGCCATGAACGTTACCGAAAAAACGGGTGGATTAGTGGCCATCAAAGAAGTGACAGACGAAGACGATTTGATGATTATTACCGTAAATGGTATCGCAATTCGGATGGCAATAGGTGACCTACGAGTCATGGGACGTGCCACACAAGGTGTGAGACTTATCCGTTTGAACGGTAAAGATAATATTGCGTCTGTAACAAGAATCGCGAAAGAAGAGGAGGAGGAAGATCCTGAAATCTCCGAGGAAAATGTAGTGGGAGAGAGCGATGCTGAAATAACAGACACAGCAACGGAATAGAGTTCTACAAGAAAAAGACTTCACTTGATATACAGGTGAAGTCTTTTTTGCAAATAAAATGTTAAACCAATCTCTTGAATAAAACGATTTCAACTATATCTTGTCAAACAATTAACCAAACCAAGTTTTTTAACAAACAAACCTTAAAGATGAAAAAAACATTATTAGCTTCGGTTGCATTAGCAGCTATATTATTCTCAACTGAACTCTACGCACAGGGCGTTGAAGATAAGCTTAGAGACGCTCAATGTGAATCAGCAGCAAGTGCAATTGAAAGTGCCGAAAAAAATACAGTTCATTCAAAAAGGAGCCTCAAAGGCTCATCGTGGCTCAAGTTAGCTGATGCTTACATGGACGCATCTACTTCATGTGGCCGTGACTCCATGTCTTCTAAAAAAGCTTATGAAATCTATCAAAAAGCTTTAGAAGTTGATAGTGCTGGAGACGGTAAAGCAAAAGAGGATATCGAATTAGCTTTGAAAAGCCCTAAGTTACACGCCTCATTATTATCACAAGGTGCTGCTTATTACAATGTACAAGAGTTAGATAACGCATTAGAGTTATTTAAATTAGCAAACATGGTAAATCCTCAAGATACTACCACGACTTTATACGCTGGTATTGTAGCTCAGCAAAATGGTAACATGGATGTAGCGGAAGATTTTTTCCTGAAGCACGTTGCTAACGGTGGTACAGATGCCGCAGTGTTTTATAGCTTATCATTGATTTATAATAAAGAAAAGGAATACGATAAGTCAATCGAGATACTGAAGGTAGGTATTGAAAAGCAACCCAATGATAAAGATTTGAAAGGTCAGCTTATTAATACGTATATCGTTTCAGATAAGATTGAAGATGCAAAGAAAGATTTGAAGGCATTAGTTGATGCTAATCCGACCAATACAGCAAATATGACGAACTTAGCAATCATATATGACAATACAGGTGATAAGGAGAATGCGAAGAAATATTATAATATGGTTCTTGCAGTAGATCTTGATAACTACGATGTTAACTTCAATTTAGGAGTTATGTATTTTAATCAGGCTGTTGAAATCAAGAAAGAAGTTGACGCTATGGATATGAAGGAATATCAGAAAACTGGAGCTGCGGTTGAGAAAAAAGTTTGCGAAAAGATGACACAAGCAAAACCGTATTTTGAAGTATGTGCGAAGTCAGATAGAACTGAAGCGGCTGTTACGGAGAACTTGAAAACAATAGATCGGATTCTAAGTCAGTGCAAGTAATTTAATAAGAATAACCAGTTTGTCTTGTCCTGAAATAGCGATACAGACTTTTAAGTGATTAAGTTGAAGAATAATTAAATAGTAGCAGCCCAAAAGCTGCTACTATTTTTTGTTTTATAGGCTTCCATTTTGATTTATTATAAGTAGATGGTTAGAAAAATGTGGGTGTTACTGATTATAAAGATAGTATTCCTCGTGTGTAAGTTGAAAATAGCATAGTAGGGGGTTAGACTTTTTAAAGTCTAACCCTTTTTTTTGTAAACAATCGGGAACTGATTTAGTATTTACCCCTTATTTATAGCCCCTCTAAGTGCCAAATACGCAGATTGCATCACCGGTTGGGAAGGATAATTTATTCTTTATTCTCTAGCGGGAATTCGTAGAATACCGGCTAGTTCTTTCCAATTATCTCTTCGGCTCTTGATTGATAGCGTAGGGGAGTACTTACTGTCCTATTTTTGGGTAAAATGCTTCCCCCAGAGCCACTTCTGCCTTTTCTTGACGGAGAGGTTGTAAATGTGCCTCGCGTTGCCTGTAAAGGTTTTTTGTCCTTCCAGACGACGTACCTACAAGCACCTTTGGTTCGGTGGATAGCACATCTGAGTCTTGGATTTGGGAAAGACATTGTTGTCCGTCAGAGCCACTTCTGCAAAGCTATTTTCCTTACCAAGCCTTACGGCGATATAGACTAGAGCGACATGATGAAGCTTTCGAATATCTGCCTCGTTGGTCATAGCTAGAATATAATGATTTTTTTGTTTGAGAGGTGGTGGCTGTTTGCAGCTGAACAAAGAAAATACCCTTGGGGACGATGGTTACTAGGTTGAAAAAGGTTGGGGACTGATATTAATGGCTCCTTTTTTAATGTTTCGTTCATCCAATCTGCTACCGTATTTTCATAAGGGTCTGACTTTGGGCTATATACTGTATTAGACTTTGGCTTTATACAAGACATAGGTCGTTACAACATTGTGTGCTTTCGTTAGAATGATGGATTAACAACAGCTTATTTAAAATGTGTTGATGCTATTTGGAGTGAGGTAGGTCAGGACAGACAGAAAATGCCTCGTCACTTTTATAATAATCATCTTTAAGTGGTAGAGTATAGCCTTTGTAAGTAATATCCGCCACCGCAGTAGTGGATGTTGGGCCCAAAATCGGGTTTTGTGTTTCCTGAGATAATAAGAGTTAGCGGTAACATAGTACTGAATTGATGTTTTGATAAGATTTATCAATCATAGTTGGGCTGCGAGTGTTGATATGAGCCCGTATCCTAACGATGCACTTTATTGAGGCGATGGGAAGCGAGCAACAGATACCTATATTCCTACTTAACATAATGTAAATTATATAACATTTAGAATCATCTAATTAGAGGCTACTCCATACTATATACATGGTTATAAAGTATGGAGTAGCGAGTTGTTTTTTATTTCCGCTTCGGAGCGGTACGTTTTCCTAAATAGACGAGGAAACCCATTACAGCTATCAGAACAAAAACCGTAGGTTTTAGCGGATTGCTGTATATTATATCAATCAGTATAGCTGCTATCCCTAAAACAGCGGCAGCTAAGGGAAGATAAAAGTAGCCCCATTTTCGTAAATTCATTTCTTAGTAGCTTAAAGGGTTGTAAAATTGCAAGGTAATTAAAAAACGAATATTTACAGTATTTGAGGAGGTCCGGCAAGTACTTCCATTGAGCCATCTGAATAAAATATAATAATTTTCTCAACTCTTCTAATTGATGAAGTCTGAGATGCTACATTATTATTTGCCACTAGGTCTTGGGGAGATTGTTCGTTCCTTGAATTATTACCGTTAGATTCAGTAAAGGAGTCTCGTTTCTGATATACTTTTTCCGTTTCTGAATTCCTCTGAGTTTTGCTTAACTGTTTTAGTTTCTTGAGGTCAAAATCTTCGTCGTCTAAAAACCATTTATAGCCAAGTTCTGGGTACCGAGCTATTATCTTTTGTACTATGTCTATACTAGGTTTATTGCGGCCTGATATAATATGAGAGATGGTTGGTCTACTTACAGATATCGCATCTGCAAACTTGGTATTTGAAAAACCTAAGGTCTCAATTATAGTTACAATCTTATCGTTTAATGTTTTCTCTGTTGACATATGTTTTCCCCAATAAATAACAATTGTTAATTCTTTACTTTTAAGTTGTTTACAATTATAACGCAATCGGTTTACAATTCCAAACAACCGAATTTTAATATTGTAAACAACCACATTTTAACATTGTAACGGTACGTTTTATAACTGTTTACTTGCTGATTATCAGATGATTGTAAGCAAAGAGGAACTTGGGTCAAATTATTTGTGCACTTGAGTTTACTCCTCTCGCATACCGAATACTATGGCTGTCAATAATACCATATGGTAGTTAATAACACTATGTTATGTAGCGATACGTAGTGATTCTTGATGTAAATATCCTATTGCGATCACTACACTGAATTTGACAGATATTCGTTGCGACAATATTTTATTGTGCGGGTATTTATCTAGTACTTTGAGGTATAATGAGATGCGGAAATTAATGATTCTGACTCACGTGCACCTACAAAAAAAGAGGCTTTAACTGACATCAGTTAAAGCCTCTTTTACTTTGCTTATCTTAGCGTATTACCATGTACTATACTACTAGGTCATTTTCTCGTAGTGCGTCGTTCAGAGAGGTCTTCAAGTCAGTGCTTGCCTTACGTTTACCAATGATCAACGCACAAGGGACCTGAAAGTCACCCGCAGGGAATGATTTGGTTGTTGTTCCGGGTATTACAACGGAATCTTCTGGAACGAATCCTTTATATATCACTGGTTCAGATCCGGTCACGTCAATTATCTTCGAGCTGCCTGTTATAGTTACGCCGGCACCTAAAACGGCTCTCTTGCTTATAAACGCTCCCTCTACGACTATACAGCGTGATCCAATGAATGCACCATCCTCTATTATTACTGGTGCGGCCTGAGCGGGCTCAAGTACGCCCCCTATCCCTACTCCTCCGCTCAGATGAACGTCTTTTCCTATTTGAGCACAACTACCTACTGTTGCCCAGGTGTCAACCATAGTTCCGCTATCAACATATGCTCCAATATTAACGTAAGAAGGCATCAATATTACCCCTGATGCTATAAAAGCACCATAGCGAACAGTAGCTGGCGGAACAACCCTTACCCCTGCTTTATCAAAATCACGTTTCAGCATCATCTTATCGTGATATTGAAATATCCCAGACTCACTAACTTCCATTTTTCTCAAAGGGAAGTACATTATAATAGCTTTCTTAACCCAATCGTTGGTTGACCATTTACCGTCAGAGTTCTTTTCTGCTACTCGTAATTCACCTGCATCAACCAAGCGTACTGTTTCTTCAATGGCTTCTATTACTTCTTTTTCATTCAGCCGGGCTCTGTTTTCCCAAGCACCGTCAATAATTTCTTGCATTATTCTATTAAGGTTTAAGTTTAGTAAAAGTTTACTTGATTTAGTTTAAATAACTTGTAATGTGCACGTTATAGCACAATTTATTATATAAATCTTGCTATATAAATATAAATATTACACTCAGCATATTATGTTGAGTAACGGTACTATAAGATATCGAAGTTCGTTCGAAGTGTAGTGCTTCATACCTTTGCTGAGTGGTGGATTTGTGTAGTATATAACGCCTACAATGTAAGATATCAATAATACAAACTCATTTAAAATAGCTATTGTTCCCTACCCCACTCAAATTCCTATACAGATACAAATTACGAACTAAGAACCTAATTACATACAGGGTACCAGACTAATATTTTAAAATAACCTAAGTAATAAGTTATTAGCTCGATATGATAAGATATCGAAGTTCGTTCGAGCTGAATCAATGGTTTTGAAAGCTTATCATAAGGTATCAATAACGGTCAGGCTGTTGTTTCTATAACCTACCTTGCTAAGCAACAACTATGGCTAGTCTTATAACTAGTAAACAATTGCTAATGCCGAGTAGTATACAACTATTTATTTTAGTAATTAATCCGCCCCACTAACTGATTTACTAATTTAGTTAGCGTTTAATTTGTGCTAATTGCTAATATCTTTGTCGGCTATAAGTTCTATTTTTGCATCTAATTATAAACGTTTACCCAGTAATAAGTATGTCAAAGAAAATTAACGTAGCTATCAATGGTTTTGGTAGAATTGGAAGGCTTGTCTATCGTCAAATCTATAATATGGATGGAATTGACGTTGTCGCTATAAACGACTTAACTAAACCAGCAGATTTAGCCCACCTTTTAAAGTACGATACAGCTCAAGGACGTTTCGAGAAAAGCGTAGAGGCAACAGATTCATCCATAATAGTTGAAGGAGAAAATATCGTAGTATATTCTCAGAGGAGTCCAGCAGACATTCCTTGGGGTGAGCACGATGTTGATGTAGTTCTTGAATGTACTGGCTTTTTCACAAGCGAAGAATCTGCATCAGCTCACATTACAGCTGGAGCTAAACGTGTAGTAATCTCTGCTCCTGCTTCGGGAAACTTAAAAACAATCGTTTTTAATGTCAATCACGAAATTCTTGATGGTACCGAAAAGATTATTAGTTGTGCGTCTTGTACAACTAACTGCCTAGCACCAATGGCAAAAGCTTTGAATGATTCATTTGGAATAAGAAACGGTTTAATGACAACCGTACATGCTTATACTAATGATCAAAACACACAAGATTCACCGCACCAGAAAGATTTACGTAGAGCAAGAGCAGCAGCACAAAACATAGTACCAAGTTCTACTGGAGCAGCAAAGGCAATTGGGTTAGTCCTTCCTGAGTTGAAAGGAATCCTTGATGGTTCTGCACAACGAGTTCCAACCCTTACTGGATCACTAACAGAATTAACAGTTATTCTAAATAAGAAGACTACAGCTGAAGAAATCAATCAGGTTATGAAAGATGCATCAGATGAAAGTTTTGGATATACTGAAGATCCTATTGTAAGCAGTGATATCATCGGAATAACTTTTGGATCATTGTTTGACGGTACGCAAACAATAGTGCAGAATGTAGGTGATTCTCAAATTGTACGTACAGTAAGCTGGTACGATAACGAGATGTCTTATGTTTCACAACTTGTTCGTACAGTTCAATACTTCGCGAAATTGATTTCTTAAAACCAATAACATAATTATCAAAAAAGGTCAAGTAATTTTATTTGACCTTTTTTGATTTAATGTAAGAAATAATATGACCCTGCCCCACGAATAATTCTTCGTAGTGAGTTTTTATCCCATGGTGTTCTGTGTATAATTCTGAAGAGTATAGATTCTCAGTATAATCAGTCACTTCAAATTCTGCAAAGTTCTGCAATGTTTTCAAAGTGTACTTATACAGCGGGTCATTATCGGTTTTAAAATTTAGCTGACCGTCTAGTTTTAGGACCTTTGAATAAAGAAGTAAGTATTTTTCATTTGTAAGACGCCTTTTTTCTTCCTTGTCACGAGGCTGGGGATCTGGATTGATTAACCATATCTCGTCAATTTCAGCGTCAACAAAAAACTCTTCTATAAATTGAATTCCTGCTCTTAAGAAACAAACATTACTAAGCCCTTTTTCAATTGCCCGCTTACTACCTCTTGCTATTCTATCTCCCTTGATGTCAATACCTATAAAGTTTTTATCCGGGTAAACCTCTCCCAAACCAACTGAATACTCTCCTTTACCACAGGCAAGTTCCAACACAATTGGATTATCGTTCCTAAAATATACTTCGTTCCATTTACCTTTAATAGTGGTATATAAATGCTTTCCACGCTCAATAACATTATCAGCCTGAATATTATGTTCAAAACGGTGTTTTTTTCTTCTGCTCATTCTAAAGATTATCAATTTCGGCAACTAAATAAGTGCTACCACCAATGAAAATAAAATCACTTGGTTTACAAGTGCGTGACACAAAAGCAATCGCTTCGTTCACATTGCAAAAATAATCTAAAAAGTTAAACCCAAATAATTTAGCCTGAGAAATAGTTCTACTTCTTGGACTATCAAATTCACAAAAATAGATTTTATAGCTATCTGAAAGTAAGCTTAAGATTTCATTAATGTTCTTGTCATCCGAAAACCCAAGAATCAAAAACTTGTCTGTTGCTTCAATACCTCCGATTTGCCTACTAAGATATTCCCAAGCGGCAGCATTATGGCCCGTATCACAAATTGTTAACGGACTCTCTCCTATTTTTTGCCAGCGTCCTTTGAGTTGAGTATTTATACGAACATTACGAATTCCTTCAATAATATGTTTACTTGAAACTTTTAATTCATGTCCGATAACTTCGAATGACTTGATAACAGCTAAGATATTTTTAATCTGGTAGATTCCTCCTAACGGGCTTTCAATTGATAAGTTGCCAATAGATGAATTAACCTCGAATTTTAATAAGTTTTCAATCGTCTCGACACTTAAAGCTTTCAGTTCATCTGCAAAATAAATCGGGGCATCATTTCTAAAAGCCTTATTTATGAATACGCTTTCGATTTCTACGGTTCGTTCACCAATAACGACAGGAATGTTATGTTTTATAATACCAGCTTTTTCAAAAGCTATTTCCCCGAGTGTATCACCCAAAATTTTCTGATGGTCTAAACCTATATTAGTTACGACCGAGAGAATAGGTGTGATAATATTTGTGGAATCAAGCCTCCCTCCCAGCCCAACTTCTATAACTGCAATATCAATGTCTGAAACATCAAACCAATAAAAAGCCATAGCAACAGAAACCTCAAAAAAAGTCGGGTTAATTTTAGCTATTATTTGAAAGGTTTTAGACGCAAAATCAATTACCGCATTTTCAGGTATCATTTCACCATTGATACGGAACCTTTCACGGTAGTTCTTTAAGTGTGGTGAAGTATAAAGACCTACTTTCAACCCTGATTCTTGCAAGATTGATGCAGTCAAATGAGAACAACTCCCCTTACCATTTGTGCCAGCAATGTGAATGCACTTGAAGCGGTCTTGTGGATTACCTAAAAACGAACAAAGTTCTATAACATTACTCAATTCATACTTTAACGCTTTATCTCCATCTTTTTGGAAAAATGGCAACTGTTTGAAGATTAATTCTTCCGCCTCTGAATAGTTCATTTACGAATCTGATTTAATAATAATTGTAATCAAACCTGAAGAACTAGGCGGCGGAGAACCTTGCGGACTTAGGAAAGAACTCAAGTTCCTTTTAAGGTAATCTTCATAAAATTTAACCACCGTAGGGCTAACTGTTGAGGACGTAGCCCGAATTTTTGTGAGCGTTCCTAAATCATTGACAGTGACTTCAAACACAATTTTTCCAGTTTCGTTAGTTTTATCTTTAGGTAGAGTGATATTTTTCTTTCTCCAACCACTAATACTGACAGATGCACCACCTGTGCCTCCGCCTCCAGGGCTTCCATAAAGGCTTTTTCCGTCTAATGTTCCTTGCGGAGAACCTTGATCTCCAACATCCCCAGGATTTCCATCACCGTTATTATTTCCACCAATTCCTTCACGAGTACCCACGCTACCGTTACTATTTGAAGAAGATCCACGCTTCTTAAAAATTGAACCGTTGTCTACCGAACGAGCCGGAGGAGATGGCTGGGCAGTTTCACGCGGAGCAGAACGTTGGGGACTTGGCGTAGGTGTTCTTTTTGTGGTAGTTCTGACAGGGGTATCTTCAATATCAGATGTAATTACTTTCTTAGATGCAGGTGTACTTTTTTGAACGACTTTACTATTCTGCTTTGGCGTGGGCTTAACTTCTTTTGGAGTTTGATTTTCACTGCCACTCGGAGCCATTTCCTCAGTAATCGGGGATGGATTGGCTTTATTAAGTGTTTGATTATTACCATAACCTACCAAGTCAACTCCGTAGTTTAAGTCCACTCCCATTGCAATGAACTCTTCTTCCGGCGTGTACGAAATAGTCATAAAAATAAGTGCCGCAATAAAAACAGCATAGGAAATTAAGCTAAAGCTAAAAGCTTTAACGCGGTGATTTTCTAAGGACATATCCGTTCAATTATTTTTTTAATAAAACGCCCCGCTCACCTATTAATTGCTCTAACTTATCTGATACCATCGAGGCTTCTGCCTGATTTGTAATATTTATATGAACAATACTTTTATCATCTTTGGTTGTTACCTGAGGAGATAGGTTATTGAGAACTAACTCGTTGTAGAGTTTATTAGCGTTACTGTTCTCGGAGAAAATACCAACTATTAATTTCAACTTTACCGGAGCTACAACTACTATATCAGTCTTTTCTACTTTAATGCTTTCGGTAAACTTAGGTAGTGCAACCAATTTACTCGTAGTAATAGGTTCTGCAAACCAAGATTTGACAGAATCAACGTAATCAATCGGGTTCAGACTACTGTTTGCATTCTGAGCAGTAGATGGATTAAGCACTAAAACCGAAACTAAACCCGAAATCAAGATAACTAACGGCAACGCATACAAAAATCTAGTGTAAAAAGATTTCTTGCTCATTTTTGACATCGAAATATTCATCGTCTCCAGTTCGTACTCGCTTGTCTCTGAAACAGCAGTTTCAAAATACTTCTCAGAGTATGTAAAGTTGCTATTATTAAAACTGTAAAGCGTATCAAAGCCGTAACTCTCGTTATAAAAGTTACTAAACGCCGGAGAGAATATAATCTTTTGATCTACTGACAATTCTAACTCACCAATTCCACTAAATTCAAATACGTCGTTGGATACTAACTTATTCTTAATCTCCTGTACGTATTCAAATATTACTTCTTTTGCTTTCTGAGTAGAAAGGCTACGCTTCTTCATTAACGTTGACGTCAACAAGCCATCGTCTTGTTTCAAAACACTGTTAAATGAAATTTTGCGGTTGGGGGGGGAAAAAGAATTATTCTCCGCATTATACGCGGATGGTTCGTAATGAGCAATGAAAGCACCAAGACCAGGCACTGTTACGTAATCATGGTCAAATAACAGCGAACGAATTTCATGGTTTATATTTATCATCACTCTAGTTTTTTTACTAACAACGAAATTATATCGAAACATTGACACCTACAAGAAAATTCAAACCTTGTTTTGGATAAAACAGAAATCTCTGGTAATTCTGGTTCAATAAATTGTTTAATTGCACAAAACACGTGAATTGATCGCTTAACAAATAGTCAAACTTTGTATTTAAATCTACGATTGTTGGAAGCTTCGTCACTTCATTAAAATTAAACGAATCTTGAGCGTACATACCTCCCAGAAGAAATAAATCTACCGCCGCAACGAAACGTTCCTGAATTACAAACGAATTACTAAAAGTCAAATCAATTGAAGGCCGATGAAATGGTTTTTCAAACTTCTCAGTTCCGTAGTAATAATAGTTGAAGTTCACATTTGAGCGAATCCTTTCCGTCGGTTGATAATTAACTTGTAGATTTCCATGAAAGAATGGATTTGAATTCGCATCGTAAACAATATCGTACTTTCTGGACTCAAAACGCTGATTCCCGTCGTAAGGAGTAAAGAAGTAAAGATTTGAATAACTTCCGTACGCCAGCTTTACATTATAACTACTTCCACCATAGATATCTCCTTTTGAAGAAACGTAAATTTCACGGTCTTTAGTTGTATTCAGTAGTGGCACCTGACTCCGCAAAAAAGGATTATCGTTTAAAAAAGAACCCAGTGTATTTCTCACAATATCACCGTCGTAGCCAGCAGAAAAATAAAGTAAATTAGGCGTTTTGTAAGTTAATTCTACCGTTGGAAAACCTACCGTTTCATTCACTTGATTTATTGCATCAAACTGATTAACAGCACGGTAGCCAACCTCCGCACTAAACTGATTATAGTTAAAGACGAAAGAGGGCTGCACCCGAAAAAGGTTACGCTTTTGTATTCGTTGAATATCGTTATCGGTTCGCTGAGAAATGTAGGCATCCGCATTTATTTTTCCGACAATCTTATTGGGAATCAAGTTAAACTTTAAGTTCAGGTTTGTTCCCCAATCAATCTCTTCGGCGGATAAATAATCATTCAAAGTTTTAATTTGCGTCAATAACTGATAGTCAATGACGGCATCTGCATCCGTATTTTCAAACCCAACGCCGAAATTGAATTTATTGAGTAGTTGTTTAATGTCTTCTTTTTCGAAAGTATTGGCAAAAGCGGTGGTATCGTATCCATAGAAGTAATAATTGTTTCTTTCATAACCGCCAAACGCCTTTAATTCAAACCCATTGCTATGATATTTTCCGTGAAAATCAATTTTTGAAATGCTGCTACCCGAGTTTTCACCCTCCACTGGACCACGCTTGGCAGAATTATGATGCATATTTAAGCCAAAGACAATGTGGTCGTTTTGAAACGAATTAATATTTAACTCACCAAACAGACGACCGAAATTACCCGCACCTAATTTCAGGTAGTTATAATAACCATCGCTTGTGAAATTATCTTTACCATTTGCAGCTGGATCAACCACCGAAGGCTTAAAGACTGACCGTTCAATTCCCGTTGGTTTACGGTCAAAGAAAGTATACGTAATTTTCTTACTCGCCTTTTCGGGTTCAATGACCTGAATTTTATCGTAAATCCGGTTTGCTTTCGGTAGCGAAACCTGACGTTCTTTTGTAATAGTAATTTCTTCGTTACCAATTCCCTGTCCAAATATGGAGCCGAAAGCGAGGGGAGTTAAAAGAGCAGAAATGACAAACGCTTTTTTCATAAAATTTGGATAATATTCTTTAGTAGCAACCGTAAGTTATTTTATTGAGTTGAGCAACTGTTTCGCTTCACTCACCGTCTCCGCAGATTCAGAATTTTCGATGATGGAGTTTAGCGTTGCTTTTGCCATAAATACGTCTTTCTTTGAGATGTAATTCTTAGAAATGAGTAGGAACGCTTTTTCATACCACTCGATAAAGTCACCATAATTTTGAGATAGGTTTTGCATTTCGATAATCGAACCGTCAAAATCACCTTGATTGTACAGCATCTCTCCAATCCGGTATTGGGCTTCGGCAGCGTTTTCGTCTTTAACAAGTTTCATCGTTTTTTCGTAGGCTTCTCGTGCGGCAATCCAATTGCGGTTTTTCTGCAAGCATTTGCCAAGGTAGAGCTGAGCTCGGTTTTCCAAACCAATCACAATATTACCCCCGTTATTCAAAACTTCATTTGTGTATTTTCTAACTTCATCGCAGTTACCAGTTTCAAAATTGGCTTTAATTAGCCCTTCCCACGCCAAAGCAATTTGTCTTTTATTAGACGAAGACTCCGCCACGAGAACGTAGTATTTTTTAGAATCGTCAAACTTCTTCGTTTCGAAAAGTATCGTAGCTGCCCGATACGCCGCCTGCGACGCAAACAAGGTTTGATTATCGCTCACAACTTGCTCATAATAGGGAAGTGCACGGGTATAGTCTTTTAAAATGTAGTAAGCATCAGCAATGTAATACCTCGCTTCTGGTACGTTTGAACTCGAAGGATACAAATCAACGTACCTTTTTAGTGCACTGATGGCTTGTTGGTACTTTTCATTAAAGTAAAGTCCTTTAGCAGTTTCGTATTGTAAATTAATAATACTGGTGCTTTCCGGATTATTTTTACGATATTCTTCCGCAATTGCCACAAATTCCTCGTTACGGTTCACCGTGTTCAGTAAGTCACGCAATCCGATTAATGCTTCTTCGGTTTCATCTGACTTTCCGAATTTCCTGACAATAACTTTATAATCGTTAATTGCCTGATCATAACGCTGTAAATTAGAGAAAGCTAACGCCCGACGAACCAATACGCTCGGAACCAAGATGCTTGAAGGTCTTCTGCGAAGTAATTCTGTAAACGTAGAAATTGCGTCATTAAAATCCCCCCCCTCAAGTTCGAGTTTTCCTTGCTGATACAACGCGTCGTCAATCAATCGTGAATTCTTATAACGAGACGTCAGAATTTTGTACGTGCGGTTAGCTTCGGCGATTCTACCCAGAAATTTGAGTGCGTTTGCTTTTTGGTACAAAGCGTAATCTTTTTCAGTACGGCTGTTTTGAATGGCATCTTCGTAAACGGCAAGTGCCTGTTTGAAATTACGTTGCACCAAATAACTGTCTCCTAATCGCATCAAAGCATCCTCGTATTTCTGGATGGTCTGCTCCTGCCCTTTCGTATTATTCACAAATTCACCAAAAAACTGTTGAGCTTTGGCGTAATCCTCCTTATTATAATAGAGGTAACCAAGACCGTAAAGGCTCTTATTTCTGAGTACCTGATTGGAGGAGCTAAGGACATTTCGGTACAATTGTTCAGCTTGCGGATCTTCCAAAGCAAACGCCGATTCTGCCAACCAAAACTTAGATTCCTCCGCCAAGGGTTTACTAATTTGTTGCGTCAGAGATTTCTGAAAATAAGAGAACGACTCTTTAAATTTTTCAATATTAAAATCTATAACCCCTTGATTGTAAGCAAGTTTCTGATAAGCTTCGTTTATTTTAGAGGTTCTTCTCGGCAAAGATTCTATGTACTCAATGGCCGCTTTATAGTTGTTATTTTCAAAAAGAATATCACTTAATAACTCATTAGTTTGGTCAGTATATTTGCCCTGAGGGTAGGTTTTTACGTACTTTTTGAGTTGCTCAATAGCTTCGTTTGTATTGCCTTTCTCTACCAAAACCTTTGTGTAATTATAAGTAGCTTCTTCGGTAATACCTCCGTCAAAATCGTTTGACTGAGCAACTTTAAAAGCAGCTTCAGCAGCATCCAGATTTTTTGATTTAAGAGCTGAGATTCCTAAATAATAAGCTGCTTGCTGACCAAGTTCACCCTTTTGATAAGCAATTTCTTTGAAAAATTCCGTGGCACGGGCAAAATCCTCCGCTTTGTACAAACTGTAACCATGACGAAAAGTAACGGCGGCATCGGTTGTTCCCCGGCGAAACGTTCGGTACTTCTCATAATACGTAGCCGCCCGCGTAAACTCATCCTGAAAAAAAAGCACTTCAGCAGCAACAAGGCAAACCTCGTCAATTTTCCTTCCGTTTGGATTCGCCACAATTGGTTCAGCGTAAGCTAAGAGTTCATCATAACGGTTTTGCTTAAAATAAATTTGGGCAATCCAGTTCGGAACTTCTATTTTATACGGACTCACATTCTCCACTCGTTTCAAGTCAATTAACGCCTCTTCGTAATCATCACGAGAAAAGTTAATTGCCGCAGCGTAATAAGCGGCGTGAATTGCTCTCTCCGAGATAGACTTCTTTACTTCGTTGAAGGTCCGCAGTGCTTCGTCTATTCGATCGGTTTTATAATAAGCTACCGCGAGTTTGTACTTGTCTTCATACACATCCAAAGTATTTTGACGGTACGCCGTGGCTTTTTGAAAGTATTCAATCGCTTTATCAAATTCGCCTTTGCCGTAAAAGCTACTTCCCAAATCACTATAAATGATTTTCGCTTTCGGATGCTCAGCGTACGTAGTTACGAATCGCTCAACGTAAATGTCTGCATCCAAGGCGTTGATATACAGTCCAGATACTGCTGCGTAATAAGAAGCATTCGCCAAGTTAAATTCATTCGGACTAAGCGACTTTATGGACTTATCTATGTATTCCTGAAACGAGCTTCGTGCCGCAACGTAGAGTTTTTTTTCAAATAGCTCGACCCCCTGATTATAGAAACGTTCGGTTTCGGTATAGCTAAACGTATTTTGGGCAAATGTGGTATGACCGAAGAGGATGGCCAGAAGAACTGAACGGAGAAATTTGTATTTCATGTGAGCTTTTTCTTTCAGTAGGATTGTATAATAAGCTAACAAAACCTAACTTTTCGACTTTAACGTTTATCGAGTAACTTAAATTGTAAACTAAACACTAATCAAGTATGATGAAATCAATTCAATTCAAATTGTTATCACTAATCATCTTTTTCCTAAGTAGCTGTACTGCTTCGAAAGTGGTAAGTCAGCTACCCACCACAAACTTATCCTATGTATTAGAGATGCCCAATCCGCACACGCATTATTTTGACGTGACGATGAAAATTGATAACGCTCAAAAGATTGCAAAAGACGGAAAGGTACAAGTGAAAATGGCAACTTGGACGCCAGGTTCTTACCTAATCCGAGAATACGCCCGAAATATCGACAACGTAAACGCGACATCAAATGGAAAAACTACAAAAGTAACTAAGATAAATAAGAACACATGGGAAATAGACTGCGGAACGAGTAACGAAGTAATGGTGGAATACAGCATCTATTGCTACGAACTTACCGTCAGAACTTCCTACTTAGACGATACCCACGGTTATATAAACGGGGCAAGCGTTTTTATGTACGTTCCTGAATTAATGAAAGACAAAGCTACGCTGACCGTAAAGCCACACGCTTCGTTTTCTAAAGTTTCAACGGCTCTAAAAAATATAAATGGCTTTAATTACGAAATTAAGTCTTTTGACGAATTAGTTGATAGTCCGATTGAAATTGGAAATCAGGAATTACTGTATTTTGAGGCCGCCGGAGTTAAACACACCATTGCGATGTATAGCAATCAGCCATTAGTATATGACAAAGAAAAAGTAATATCAGCATACAAAAAAGTAGTAAATGCTGCCACAGAAGTGGTCGGAGAACATCCTTGCGAAGAATACCTCTTCATTGTTCACCACTTGCCCAGAATTGGTGGTGGTCTTGAACACTTGTATTCCACCACTTGCCAAACTTCACCCACTGCTTATGCCTCAGAGCGAGCTTTTCGTGGATTTATGGGATTAATTGCCCACGAGTACTTCCACCTATGGAACGTAAAACGGATTCGTCCGGAAGCCTTAGGGCCATTCGACTACGAGAATGAAAACTACACCCACTTACTTTGGGTATCTGAAGGCCTTACTTCGTTTTACCAAGACGACTTAATCAGGAGGGCGGGAATGATGTCTGAGGATGATTACTTACGCTATATGGCAAGTGATTTGAACTCCATCGAGAACTCTCCCGGCAAAGAAGTGCAGGCGGTTACCGAATCTTCTTGGGATGCCTGGATTAAATATTACCGCCGAAACGAGAATTCACAAAACACTACCGTATCGTATTATTCGAAAGGTGGCGTAATTGGATTATTGTTAAATATTGAAATTTTAGCGGAATCGAAAGGTGAAAAATCTTTGGACGATGTAATGAAATATCTGTGGGAAGAATACTACAAGAAACAAAATCGCGGATTTACAGATGCAGAAATGCAGCAAGCCTGCGAAGCTATCGCTGGAAAGTCGTTGCAGAGTTTCTTTGATAACTACGTGTGGGGAACTACCACGATTGATTACGAGTACTTCTTCAACAAAGCGGGTCTACGCGTATCTGACGAACTTGCCAGCGAAGCAACACCTTATTTCGGAATATCTACTCGCGGTAACAATGTTAGTAGCGTAGTAAGAGGTTCAGGGGCTTATACCAACGGAATCTACGTAAGCGATGAAATTCTTGAAGTAAACGATCAAAAGTTCACCGGCCCAAGTCAGTTAACTGATGGCAAAAAAATAGGTGACAGCGTGAAGATTAAAGTCAAACGTTCAGGAGCAGAATTTACGTACGACATTCCGTTACTTCAGAATCCGGCGGTAAATTATTCACTTTCCAAAATGACTGATATGACAGCCGAGCAAGCGAAAGTTTACAACAAACTGGTTCACAACTAAGAAATAGCAAAGAGTTAAAATTAAAACCCCGGCAAGGACTACTTGTCGGGGTTTTACTATTCAAGCTCCCAGCAGTTATTCTGATTGATAAAGTATACCTCACCTTCAACTTTAACGCGGTTCCAGATATCTACCTTCCCTAAGTAATCAAGTTTATCTCCGGCATGGACACTTTGCAAGGGCTGAGAAGCACTGGATGGTTCAGAACGTAATTCAGCAACTGACGACTTTACAATCACGTTACGGACGCCTAATGGAGAATTAACGATAAAAATGAGTCCAGCAAGGTATAAAAGGAGGATGACTGAATGCCTTTTAAGAAACCGCTGATTATTTGAGAATTTACTGTACAGTATGTAGAACATCCCAAAACCAACCAACACAAAAGCCATGATGATATAGAAATAATAGGCGGCCATAAACGTCAAGATATTAGTCAAGTCGTTCTTTTGATACCCCCAGTATCCTTCGTTCTCCGCCAGTTCTCCAATCTTACTTGAAGCCAATGTTGACGGAAAAATCTGATTATACTTCGATAAGTAGAATATAGCTTTCGGTATATCTCCAAAGCGTTCCGCTATGAACGCAACCTTCAAAAGTACCGCTGGACTAGTTTCACTACTTGAAGAATTCAATTCGGCTTCGTAGTACTTTAAGGCTTCCGCATAGGCGTTTTGCCTAAAAAGGGAGTCTGCCTTAAAAAAAGTTTTAGGAGCTGAAGCCTTGGTAGTTAACGACATAACTACTAGGCACCAATTTATTATAAATATTTTAACAATGTTAGCTTGCATGATCATATATAAAAACCTACTTTTGCATCCGCATTTACAGCAAAGGTAGTCTATTTATTTTGATTCTGTAGCTCAGTTGGTAGAGCAATACACTTTTAATGTATGGGTCCTGAGTTCGAGCCTCAGCGGGATCACTTTTTGTGAAGACTATTTTTGTTGTGCGATTCTGTAGCTCAGTTGGTAGAGCAATACACTTTTAATGTATGGGTCCTGAGTTCGAGCCTCAGCGGGATCACAAGAGCGTTTGAAATTCAAACGCTCTTTTTTTATGTTTAATTTTTCAAAACTATTTAACTCCAGATTTTAAAGATGGCTCGTAAGAAAAAAGTGCTGGAAGCAGTTACCGTCACAGATTTCGCAGCAGAAGGGAAATGCTTCGTAAAGCACGACGGACAGATTGTATTTCTTAACACGCCCAATATAGCTCCTGGTGATGTAGTCGATGTTTTAATTAAACGGAAAAAATCAAACCATTCGGAAGGAATCGTTCTGAGAACGATTTCACTTTCTCCCTTGCGACGTGAGCCCATCTGTTCGCACTTCGGCACGTGTGGCGGCTGTAAATGGCAGCATATCCCGTACGAAATGCAGTTGGAGCAGAAACAAAAGCAGGTTTACGACCATTTAGAACGAATCGGTAAAGTTAACATCGCAGAAAAACTGTCGATTTTACCAACAGAAAATGAATACTTCTACCGAAATAAGTTAGAGTTCACCTTTTCAAACTCCCGCTGGCTAACTAAAGCAGAAGTTGAAACAGGAGAAGAGTTCGACCGTAATTCGCTTGGGTTCCACGTTCCTAAGAGATTCGATAAAGTTATTCCAATCGAGAAGTGTTATCTCCAACCCGACCCGTCTAACCAAATCAGAAACTACTTAGATGAGGTAGTCAAAGAGCAAGGATATACTTATTACGACCATGTGAAGCACCAAGGTTTTATGCGTAACATGATGGTACGCACCTCCACATTAAATCAAGTACTAATACTTATTCAATTTGGTCACGAAGCCGAAGAAGACATAAAGTTTGTCATGAACGCAATGGGCTCAAGGTTTCCCGAGATTACATCGTTGAATTACGTTGTGAATACAAAAGGAAACGACACCATTTATGATTTAGAAATAACTAACTACGCCGGACAAACATATATCGAAGAGCAAATAGAAGAACTAAGATTCAAAATAACTCCCAAGTCATTCTATCAAACAAACCCCAAGCAGGCAATTAACCTGTATAACATCGCCAAAGACTTCGCTGACTTAAAAGAATCTGATGTTCTGTACGATTTGTACACCGGAACGGGAACAATAGCTCTATTCCTCGCAAAATACGTTTCCAAAGTAATCGGTGTCGAATCCGTGAAGGAAGCAATTGAAGATGCGAAAATCAACGCCGTAACAAACGGAATTGAAAACTCACATTTCTTTGCGGGTGACATGAAAAAAGTGCTGAATACGAAATTTGTAGAAACGCACGGTAAGCCAGACGTAATAGTGTTAGACCCTCCGCGTGCCGGATTAGATAAAGAAGTCGTTGAAACGCTTTTAACGATACTTCCCGAGCGAATTGTTTACGTAAGCTGCAACACCGCAACGCAATCGAGAGACTTAGCTCTACTTGACCACGCTTACGAAACCGTGAAAGTACAACCAGTTGATATGTTTCCGCAGACGCACCACGTTGAGAATGTGGCGAAGCTTATTCTGAGGAAGTAAGTTTTCGGGACAACAAAACTTACTTACAAAGGGTACCCGATGCAGGTAAAAACTTTAGTCATTTAAGATAAGATGCACAAATAACTTCCACAAGAAATTTGCGGATTCCCCACTCATATTTAATTACATAAAAAAAATACCCTTACAAGATTTCACGAAATCTTGTAAGGGTATTTTTTTTTCTAACAACATTAGTTTGAATTAGAACATGTATTCTTCGTCATCTTCATTCTCGGAATCAGGAGAAGAGTCTTTATCACTTCTGATATTGGCTTTACTTCCAAGAACTACTTCACCAGATGATGACCCAGACTTCTCAAACGATTGGAAAGGATCATCTCCTCCACTTTCAGCCTGAACAGCATCGTACTTCTTAAAGCCTGCCAACGGATTGTAAAATCCGTCAATATCTGTAAATCGGGTAAATTGTCCAATAAACTTCAAACGGACAGTATCCGTCATGCCACTTCGGTTTTTGGCAATTATTAATTCAGCAGTATCTTTTGTTGAGTTTCCATCATCATCCACCGTGATTTTATAGTAATCAGGTCGGTACAGGAACATGACCATATCCGCATCCTGCTCAATCGAACCAGATTCACGTAAGTCGGAAAGCATCGGGCGTTTATCTCCGCCTCGTGTCTCAACCGCCCGACTCAACTGCGAAAGAGCAATTACCGGAACGTCCAATTCTTTGGCAAGGTTTTTCAACGCCCGCGAGATAGAAGCAATTTCCTGTTCACGGTTTCCTTTGGTGTTGGCATCACCCGTCATCAACTGAAGGTAATCAATGCCAATCATTTGTATATCGTGCTGAGCTTTCAGTCGTCGGCATTTTGCCCGAAGTTCCATTATAGAAAGAGCGGGGGTATCATCAATAAAAATCGGGGCACTTGACAAACGATCAATTCTGTGGTGAAGTTGCTGCCACTCGTGTTCTTCTAACGTACCTTTTCGCAGCTTTTCACTGCTAATCTCTACTTCAGAAGATATAAAACGCAACATCAACTGCGTTGATGACATTTCGAGTGAGAATATAGCCACTGGCTGATTAAAGTCAACGGCGGCATTCCGCATGGCATTCAACACGAAAGCCGTTTTCCCCATTGCCGGTCGAGCCGCAATGATTGTCAACTCTGTCTTTTGCCATCCACCGGTTATACGATCCAGAGCAGTGAAACCACTCGCTATCCCCGTTAATCCGTCTTTATTATCTTTCTTCTTTTCCAGTTCATCTATCGTGGCTTTCATAATAGATGCCGCATCCTGATAATTCTTCCGGATATTCCTTTCGGATATTTCATAAAAAGATTGCTCAGTCTTATCCAGCAGGTCAAAAACGTCCTGCGTGTCCTCAAAAGCATCCCTCAAGATTACGGAGGCTGCCTGAATCAGGTCACGTTTGATTGAGTTCTGGGAAATAATTCGAGCGTGATATTCAATATTCGCCGCCGAGTTAACCCGCGAGGTTAATTTAGCGAGGTATTGAGCACCACCCACAAATTCGAGTTCGCCTTCTTTACGCAATTGTTGCGTAACGGTAAGCAAATCGATTGGCTCTGACTTGGCGAATAAATTAATAATAGATTTGTAAATCCGCTGATTGGCCTCCCGATAGAACGAGTTTGCCTGTAGGATATCAACTACGGTTGTCAACGCGTCCTTTTCAATCATTAACGCACCAAGTACCGCCTCCTCAATATCAACTGACTGAGGTGGTATTTTCCCGGTTTCCTTCTGGTAATTTTCAAACCACAGATTCATTCCTGAACCTTTGCGGTTTTGTCTGAGCATGCTCGAAAAGTCTTTTTCCATTTAGTATATTTCTGTTGCAATACTACGACAAATAATTTGATTGTTAAATTTACAGCCTTTCCCGACAAAATAAGTCTAATATGCAAATTACTATCCAGCAACTATTTACCATTTAATCTAAACAAATATTGTGGAAAAAATGATGTATTTGTGAATAAATTATTGAATTTTGGGAATAGATAAAAATTAAATTATAACATAACTTGATAGAACGAAAAATAAGCTTAGAGGGAATATCACTAATTGATTTTTTGGGTATTCAAAACGCCAATGTTAGAGTAATTAGCAAAGCCTTTCCAAAGACAAAGGTAATTTCTCGTGGCAGTGAATTAGTGTTAAAGGGCAGCGATAGTGAGATAGACTACATTGAGAGTATAATTCAGAACTTAATTAGCCACATTGAAAAATACGGAAAACTTTCAAAAAAGGAAGTTGAGAGTTACGTCGCTGACGATAAAACGACTGCACTTTCAAAAGTAAACATCTCTGATGATGTTATTGTGCACGGGGCCAATGGTAAGGCCATAAAGGCTAGAACCGCAAACCAACGAAAGTTAGTTGCGGCAGCTAAAACAAATGATATTGTATTTGCGGTCGGTCCCGCCGGAACGGGAAAAACCTATACAGCAGTAGCAATTGCGGTGCAGGCTTTAAAGGATAAAAAAGTAAAGAAAATCATTATTACCCGACCAGCAGTTGAAGCGGGCGAAAACCTCGGTTTCCTGCCCGGAGATTTGAAAGAAAAAATTGACCCATACCTCCGTCCTGTTTACGATAGCCTTCACGATATGCTGAACACCGAAAAGCTGAACGGATACATCGAAAAGAACATCATAGAAATTGCACCGCTTGCCTACATGCGGGGAAGAACTCTCAACGATGCATTTATCTTACTTGACGAAGCTCAAAACACGACATCAATGCAGTTGAAGATGTTCTTGACCAGAATGGGCCCAGAATCAAAGATGATGATTACGGGCGATATCACTCAAATAGATTTGCCCCGAAGTCAAAGGTCAGGCTTGAAAGACGCCTATCGCATGCTCCGCAATATAGATGGTATTAAATTCATAGAGTTGGATGCCAGCGACGTAGTACGCCACCCCTTAGTAGTAGAGATTCTGAAAGCTTATGAAAAAGAGGAAAATAGTATTAAGTAGCTTGTTATTCGTACTTTTTCACGGTGGTTATTCACAAGGCAGGAAATGTGCTGCGGGCAGCAAAAGTAATGACCTGAAAAAGTACGAACAACTACAAAAAATTATCGAACGAACGAGGTTTACGTACGAACGCCAAGTTAGAACTGACGAAGAAATTATAACAATTCCAGTAGTGGTGCATATAATTCACGCAAACGAGTCGGGGATTATTGGCGGGAGTGGCAACGGAAACATCAGCGACGAACAAGTATTATCGCAAATTAAAGTATTGAACAACGACTTTCGGAGACTACCGAACACACTAGGATTCAACAGTAATCCAGTTGGAGCAGACATGGAATTAAATTTTGTATTAGCTCAGACAACACCCAACGGTTTGCCTACGAATGGAATAATTCGGGAGTATAATCCAAAGAAATCTTACGACGTATTCGGCGATAATGACCTACTATCCTCACTTTCTTATTGGGATTCGGAGCGTTACCTCAACATTTGGGTAACCACGTTAACCAATAACTATATTGGCTACGCTGAGTTCCCAACGGGAGATTTCAATGGTCTTGATTTTGACGAAACAGAAGCTTCAACCGACGGTATTATAATTGACCACTCAGTTTTTGGTAATAAAACAGGTACCGCACTGTTTGGATCATACAGCAGCGGTCGAACCACAACGCACGAGGTTGGGCACTGGTTTGGACTTATCCATACGTGGGGAGACGCTTTTTGCGGGACTGATTACTGCGAAGATACACCCAAGGCTTCGGGACCAAACAACACCAAGAGATGTAGTACAAGTCAATCAAATTGCGATGGAATACTAAGAATCCCAATGATTGAAAATTTTCTCGATTATACACCCGATTCGTGCATGAATACCTTCACTCAGGACCAGAAAGGAAGGGTGCGGGCTATTTTAGAAATCTCAAAACGTCGTAACAGACTAGTGAAAGCCGCGAGGTTAAATTTTCAGCCAGTTGCCGAACCAACGCTTTCAATCATTAATAACCCAGGCACAAATACATCAGTACAAATCAGCATCAAACTGCCTGATTTTCAAAATTTTACACTTAATCTGTACACACTGTCGGGAAAGTTAATGGCAAATAAAAGTTACATTGATTTTCCAGGAGCTTTAATTTCGGTAAACGAACTAACTGAAACCAAGGGCATTTTCTTTGTTCAGCTACAAACGGCCACCACCTCTCAAACAAAAAAAATTATTATATTCTAGCTATGACCAAAGTACAGAAACCTGATTTCGATACGATATTTATGGAACTCGCCGTTAACTTGTCAAAACGATCGCATTGCGTTCGGGCTCAGGTCGGGGCAGTGCTGACAAACGAAACAAGAATTATTTCAATCGGTTATAACGGTCCCCCCGCCGAAACCCATAACTGCGATGAAGACTTCGGTGCTGCTGGTTGTCCAAAAGACTCAAAAGGAAGTTGTAGTCTTGCCCTCCACGCCGAACAGAATGCCATACTACACGCCGTCAAAAATGGTAGCCGAGTAGAAGGTGGAACAGTTTATGTAACTTTATCGCCGTGTATTTCCTGTGCACGAGTAATTTACACCATGAAAATAAAAAAGGTATTCTTCTTAAATTCTTACGCCGAATACAAAGGAATCCCGACAGACGAAGGCGTAGAGTTTTTACGTAAGTTTGGAATTGAGGTAGAGAAAATGACTTTATGAATTACTTAGCTCACTTGGCACTTTCCGGCGGTATAGAAGAAGTCTTAGCGGGAAATATGATCGAAGATTTTATTACTGGAAGAATCGAACATCCACGAAATGCTTTTTTGACAGAAGAATTAAAAGTCGGCGTCAAGTTGCACCGCTTAATTGATACGTTCACCGATACAAACGAGAACGTTACAAACTGCAAAAGGTTTTTTCACAATTCAATCGGAAAGTATTCACCCATTGTGGTTGACATATTCTTCGATCACTTTCTGATCAAAAATTGGTCGGCGTTTTACAAAGTACCACTACCAGATTTCTGCCAAACAGTTTACAGCATTCTCCCGCGGTATAAGAAGTTTTATCCTCCGCTATTATCAAAAATAGTAGATTCTATGGTCTCTTACGAATGGTTAATGCACTACGAACATGAATGGGGATTAGAGCGGGCCATGCAGAGTGTCAATGTCAAAATTGGGATTGAAAACCACCTCAACGAATCTCTCCCCGCTTTCCGAGCAAATTACGTCTACCTCAACCAACAATTTATGGTATTCTATCCTGAGCTGATGGCGATGAGCAACAACTTTATTCAAACCACTATTTTTGCCGATGAAAAGTAACTTCTCGACCATCTTAAAAGGAATTACGAAAAAATCCCTTTCTCCGCTTTACTTATTTCACGGCAAAGAGCCTTATTACGCAAATCAACTTACCGAGCGGATTACCGAATTAGCTGTTCCGATTCCTGAAAAGAGTTTTAACGAACAAGTTCTCTTTGGGAAAGATGTAAAAATCGGTGATATTATCAATGCGGCAAGGCGTTACCCAATGATGGCAGAAAGGCAACTTATTGTCGTTAAAGGTGCTGAGTCAATTCTGGATATTAACATAAAAGAACAAAACGAACTTCTAAAAAGCTACGCCGATAAACCATTGACTTCAACGGTGTTAGTTCTTCAATTTGATACGCAGTTAGACGAGCGTAAATCGTGGGTTAAAAGCTTCATAAAAAACGCTTTTGTGTTCAAGTCCGCACTGCTTTACGATAACGAACTTCCCGATTTTATTTCGTCCTATTGTCAATCAAAAGGAGTAACCATATCCCTGAAAGCAAATCACCTGCTGATTGAACATACTGGCAATGATTTACCCAAACTCACCAAAGAAATTGACAAAGTACTGTTGAACCTGACCATTGGGCAGAGTATCGAGGAAGAACACGTAGAGAAATACGTGGGTATTAGCAAAGATTTTAATGTGTTTGAACTGCAAAAAGCGTTGGGCAGAAGGAATTTTGCCCAATCATTCAAAATTATAACTTACATGGGTAAAAATGCAAAGAAAAACCCAATTCAACCGCTAATCATCGTTCTGTTTAATTATTTCTCAAAGCTACTACTACTCAAATACAGCGGTCATAAGTCAGAAACCGAATTGAGTAAAATTCTTGAACTTCGCCCCTACTTTTTGAGCGAATACAAAATGGCAGCTTCAAGGTATGAAGTGTCGCAAGTAATTAATGCAATTAAAGCATTGAAAAATGCCGATTTGGCAAGTAAAGGAGTCGGGACTTCTTCCAATGACCCAAACGACATCCTACAAAACATGTTAATCGGTATTTTTACCTAAAGATACCTTAATCAACGACACTACTTACTTTTCTACCAACGTGCCTACCAGGGTTTCCCGTATCGTCTTACAGCTGATTCAAGAACAATCTTCAACGTTCTTGGCATAGTTTTTTGAGTACTACACTTTACGACTCACAAATCCCTTGGCACTAATCTCGAAATAACCTTAGCGGCTACGCCATGGTCATTTCCTTTGATTTTATGCCCACCAAAAATTCACCACGTTTTATATGAATAAGTTAACAGCCAACCGTAAAGGTTTTTTTGAAAAAGATTCTTCTACTGGCATATTATTAATGTTAACCACCATTGCCGCTTTAGTTGTCGCCAATACACCTTTACGCCACAGCTATCACCAGTTCATGGAGTTAGAGTTTATCATTGGTTTCCCAAATTTGAACATCTCGAAATCTCTCCACCATTGGATCAACGACGGGCTAATGGCGTTGTTCTTCCTATTGGTAGGTCTTGAAATTAAAAAGGAACTGAAGTTCGGTAGGTTAAATTCTTTTAGTTCGGCGGTATTTCCTGTAGTATCCGCTTTATCTGGTGCTTTTTTTCCCGCACTAATTTTTTGGGCTACTAACCAAAATACGCAATATATTGATGGCTGGGCCGTCCCCATGGCAACCGATATCGCCTTTGTTATCGGTATCATAGCCATCCTCGGGTCACGCGTTCCTTCGTGGGTAAAAGTCTTCGTGACCACCATTGCCGTAGTAGATGACCTTATCGCAATCCTTATCATTGCCTTCTTTTACACAGAACAGATCAGCTGGTCTGCCCTTAGTATTGCGGCTTTGTGTGCCGGAGTACTCTCATTTCTTAACTATAAAAACGTTGATCGGCTCGCTCCTTACCTTTTTATTGGTTTTTTTCTTTGGTGGGCGGTACTTGCTTCTGGTATTCACGCCACCGTAGCGGGAGTCATCGTAGCGTTAACCATCCCCTTGCGTCGGGAATGGGAATTGGACAAAGTACAGGATTTTGCAAAAAACGGTGTGGTCGATAATTTCAAAAAAGCGAAAGACAAAACCCTTCCCTATACCACCGAACAAGCACACAAATATGTCGAAAAAAAGCAACGTGAAATGGAACCTCCACTACTGCGTTTGGAGCGAAAACTACATACTCCCGTATATTTTTTCATCATGCCTTTGTTTGCCTTTGTAAATGCCGGAATATTCATTGACAGTGTGGCTTTGAGCCAAGCCTTCCAAACCACCATGACCTGGGGGATTATTTCAGGACTATTACTCGGTAAACCGATCGGTATTTTAATTGCTGTCTGGGTATTGGTGACGTTTTTCTACAAAAAAATGCCAATGTCCCGAGCAGTTTGGAAAGTATTATTTGGAGTCACCCTCTTGTGTGGCATCGGGTTTACCATGTCGCTTTTCATAGCTAATTTATCTTTTAACGACAAAGCCCTACTTGAAGGTGCAAAAATCGGGATACTAATTGCCTCAATACTGAGTGGCTTAGCTGGGTTTCTTTTGCTTTATAGCGGAAGTAAACAGCCCAAATCCCTCCAGACGCCTACTTTAGGAATGGGACAAAATAATACGGAAAATGAAACGACAACGGAAAAAACGCAACGGAAAATCCCATGAAATCAGACAACAAAGACCAAGAAAGTTACCAGAAAGAACTAGAGAAAAAGTCTAATAAAATAGACGGAGGAAGCAAGTATGGTGATATAATGAGCCGCGTTATTCACGAAGGTGAAGAAATATTCAAGTTAAAAAATAAGGCGGTCGTTCTTAGTGCCGTCATTGCCGGACTTGAAATAGGCGTTAGCTATTTCCTTATTTGCACGCTGTACTATTTATTATCAGGAAAAATTGCCGAGGATAGTATCTTCAAACTATTCAGCGTGGCTTATCCAGTGGGGTTTGTACTCGTCATTGTCGGAAAGTCAGCACTTTTTACTGAGCAAACCTCCGTACTGGCATTGCCCGTACTAAACGGACAGCGAAGCATTTGGGAGCTTTTTCGGGTTTGGGGTTTCGTAATTTTAGGAAATGTCGCTGGTGGGGTTTTGTTTACCCTATTCATCGGATTTCTCGCACCCAACTTAGGTCTCTTCACCCGTGCAACAATGGTAACCATTGGAAATCACGTACTGCATTATGATGCCTGGGTAATCTTATTAAGTGCGGTTGTTGCTGGTTGGCTGATGGGTCTTTTGAACTGGCTATTAAACAGTACCATGAATTCTCTCGCCCGGATTTTTCTCATTATTATGATTACGGGAGTTATTGGTTTTGGCGGCTTTCACCACAGTATTGTCGGGAATATCGAAGTATTTGGGGCATTTCTATTTACCGATCACATTTCAATCTTTGACTACCTCTGGTTTTTACTACTCGCCTTAATGGGGAATAGCATTGGCGGAGCCATCGTGGTCGGACTGTTCAAGTACAGGATTTTCGCATCAAACTACGGAGAGTAATACTACTAACTGGACAAAGTTTAAAACCTATTGAGCAAAGATAAGCATCCGCACAAGGTTCTGGGCTGAACAGAAAAACTTATCAGCGAAGTTCAGGAAGAGGGCATAAAAAAACCCAACATTTTTTTTGATAAATGTTGGGAAAATTAAGTAGCGGGATGGGGGATCGAACCCCAGACCTCCGGGTTATGAATCCGACGCTCTAACCATCTGAGCTACCCCGCTGTTTTTTCGAATCGCAAATGTAGGAATATACTTTTTATGATGCAATCTATTTTGAATAATAGGTTAACAAATCACAAAAAAATACTGAAATTCTTGCAAGGAATCTAAATTAGACGTAAATCGAAGGCAATCAAACTGCTACAATAATGGAAAAGTATAAATTCGTACGGGAATATAATTTCAGAACTTCCCCCAAAATAATTTACCAGTATATATCTAATCCCGGCGGTCTACAGCAATGGTTTGCCCAAACAGTAAACTTGAATGCAGACAATATTTTCTCGTTTGATTTCGGTGATAAAATCCAACGTGCTCAGTTATCTAGTAAAAGATTAAATAAGTCTGTCAAATTCGACTTCATCGAAGGTGAATCAGAAGGAAATTACATAGAATTCAAATTAGAGAACAGCAATTTAGACAGCACCTGCTATTTGTACGTCACTGATTATTCTCCAGCAGCCGATGAAGACGACCTAGCTGATATGTGGGACGGCTTGATTGATGACCTTAAAGATATCATCGGTGGTTGATGTAATTGAACTGATTTCTTAAATCAACTTAAATGATTTGGTTGCTCGGTTTTTTACGCTGAAATTTGTGCCAAATACACAATATGCGTAAAATTGACAAACTTACTTTAAAGGCATTCTTTAGCCCTTTTCTGCTTACAACTACCATTGTTGTATTTATCTTCCTCATTCGTTTCATCATGCTCTACTTCGACGAAATTGTCGGTAAAGGACTTGATTTAGAAACTTACGGACTACTCTTTGGGTATTTTGCGTTGATGACAGTTCCCCTATCGCTACCGCTCGCCATCTTACTTTCAGCGTTGATGTGTTTCGGAAACCTAGGAGAGCACACAGAACTAACCGCTATTAAATCAGCGGGCATTCCGTTATTCCGAACCCTAGCTCCTACCATAATTGTGGCAGCATTAGTTACCGTCGGGGCATTCTTCTACAATAATCATATTACTCCTTGGGCAAATCTCAAAGGATTTTCTTTGCTATGGGACATTAAAACTACTAAACTAACGCTGAATATAAAAGAGGGAGTATTCTACAATGAAATTCCTGGCTATCGCATCAAAGTCAACGAAAAGTTTGAAGACAAAGAAGCCCTGAAAGGAATCATCATCTACGACCACACCAAAAACGATGGTAACTCAAACGTAACATTAGCTGACTCTGGCAGAATGTACACTATGCACAATGATGAGTTTTTGATTTTTGAGTTATTCAACGGGTACAACTTCAGCGAGTACAGAGGCGATAATATGTACAATAACGATACCCGATTCCTCAAAAATAAATTCAGCCAAAATAAAGTTATTTTTTCGCTCTCTTCGTTCAGCATGCAGCGAACCAATGAAGATCAGTTCAAATACCACGAGTACATGAAAAACATTGATCAGTTGGTTAGTCAGATAGACTCTACCACTGTACTATTGAAAAAAAACCGCGATACACAGGCAATGGTTACTAAGCGTAGTTATAATTACATGTTTAGAACAGCAGAACCAATTCCCAAAATTGATTCTGTTACTAAAGACACTACTGGCTTCTATGAAGTAAAACCTGGACCCTGGATTGATGAAAAGTTTGCCTATTTGAATAGCGGCTACCGAGAAGAGGAGTCTATGGAATCTTCAAAATCTTCGGTGCAAAGCCTACTATCTCAGATAAAATCGGGAAATATTTCTATCTCCGCCAAACAGAAAGAGCTTTTCCGAGCAGAAGTAGAAAAGTGGCATAAGTACACCATGTCATACGCCTGTTTCGTAATGTTTATCATTGGTGCCTCCCTAGGTACGATTATCAAAAAAGGCGGCTTCGGAGTTCCGCTATTGGTGGGGGTTTCATTCTTCATACTCATGTACATCTTGATGCAGTTAGGGGATAAATACGCCAAAGAAGGCGTGTGGTACGTTTTCCCTGCCGTTTGGATGCCAGATTTTGTACTTAGTTTAATCGCAGCTTATTTTCTTTATACCGCCACAAACGACTCCAAGATATTCGACGTAGATTTCTATCGAACTACGTTCAATCAAATCAAGACAAAAATTGTTCGGTAATTGAATTAGTGCTACTTTTGCATGTTTAAATTTTTCACAATTATAATCTAAGGTTAGAATACATGTATTTAACTTCGGACAAGAAGCAAGAAATCTTTGAAGGTCAAGGATTTAATGGCAACACAGAAGACACCGGATCACCGGAATCTCAGGTTGCCCTATTTACGTACCGCATCAGTCACCTGACTGAGCACTTGAAAATACATAAGCACGATTATTCAACCCGTTTAGGTCTACTTAAACTTGTTGGTAAGCGTCGTTCACTACTCACTTATCTTCAGAAAAAGGATATTGAGCGTTACCGTGCTATTATCGTCAAATTAGGCATTCGTAAATAAAAAAATTAGGGAGAATCCACGTCTGCTGGGTTCTCCTATTTTTCTACAGAACGCTTTAGCTTTTTTAGTGAGTCCCCGCGGAAATTAAAGGATATTATCTGTTGCGTCGAAAGCGGAAAACGCAACTCAACAACCCATTTATGTTTACAGTACACTCCAAGACCATCAGTATGCCTGATGGAAAAGAAATTAAAATTGAAACCGGCAAAATGGCACGTCAGGCGGACGGAGCTGTTGTGGTAAGTTCTGGCAAAGCCATGATCTTAGCAACCGTAGTGGCCACTCAAGACGCCCGCGAAGGCATCGACTTCTTACCATTATCGGTTGATTATCAGGAAAAATTTGCTTCAAACGGTCGTATTCCTGGAAGCTTTCAGCGTCGTGAAGGACGTCTAAACGATTATGAGGTACTAACCTCTCGTTTGATTGACCGTGCCTTACGCCCTATATTTCCTAGTGATTATCACGGAGACGTACAAGTAATGGTATCGCTCATATCTTCTGATCCAGAAATTCAGCCAGATTCTCTTGCCGCATTAGCAGCCTCTGCTGCTCTTGCAATCTCTGACATTCCGTTTAACGGGCCAATTTCAGAAGTTCGAGTAGCTAAAATTGACGGAGAGTATGTTGTAAACGCCTCTACTACGCAGCTTCAAAATGCTACCGTAGATTTAATCATCGCCGGAACTGACAAAAATGTCATCATGGTTGAAGGCGAATGCGAAGAATGCTCAGAGCAGGAAATGATTGAAGCAATCAAGATTGGTCACGCAGCAATTCGTACCCAAGTTGCTGCTCAAAATGAATTGGCATTACTGGTAGGTTCAACCGTGAAACGTACGTACAAGCACGAAGAAAAGGACGACGAAGAACTGAAAGAAAAAGTTATGACCGACCTGTACGATAAAGTGTACGCGGTAGGTCGTGAAGGCGGAGATAAGAATGCCAGAAAAGATGGCTATAAGGCAATTCTGACGGAGTACCTTGAGCAGTTCGCTGATGACGAAAATACCAATATCGGATTGGTGAAAAAATATTTCAGCAAAGTAAAGTACAAAGCATCCCGTGACTTAGTATTGAACGAAAGCAAGCGTTTGGATGGTCGGGCATTAGATGAGATTCGTCAAATCCAATGCGAAATCGACGTATTGCCATCGGCACACGGTTCAGCTTTGTTTACTCGTGGAGAGACACAATCACTTTCAACCACAACACTTGGTACCAAGAAAGACGAAATGATTGTGGATCAGGCAATGGTTTCTGGTTACTCAAAATTCTTTCTTCACTATAACTTCCCTGGTTTTTCAACGGGTGAGGTTCGTCCAAATCGTGGAGCTGGTCGCCGAGAAATTGGTCACGGTAATTTAGCTCAACGTGCGTTAAAGAAAGTACTTCCAAATCTGGATGACAACCCATACACTATTCGCATCGTTTCGGATATTTTAGAATCAAACGGTTCGTCTTCAATGGCGACAGTTTGTGCGGGGTCTCTATCATTAATGGATGCTGGTATTCACATCAAAGCTCCCGTTTCGGGAATTGCAATGGGTTTAATTACTGACCCTGAAAATGACAAGTGGGCAGTTCTTTCAGACATTTTAGGTGATGAAGATCACTTAGGAGACATGGATTTCAAGGTAACTGGAACAGAGAAAGGTATCACAGCGTGTCAAATGGACATTAAATGTGATGGTCTTCCTTTTGAGATTTTGGAGAAAGCTTTATTACAAGCTAAAGAAGGTCGTTTACACATCTTAAAAATCATGAACGATACAATTTCGGAGCCTCGTCCAGAATTGAAGCCTCACACTCCGCGTGCCGAGACTATCGTAATTGACCGTGAGTTTATTGGTGCGGTAATCGGACCCGGCGGCAAAATTGTTCAGGAAATTCAACGTGAAACCGGAACAACCGTTAATATCGAAGAAAAAGATAACCGTGGTTACGTAACCATATTTGCCATCGACGGACCAAGTATGGAAAAAGCCCGTAACTGGATTAAGAATATCGTAATGGTACCAGAAGTTGGAACCGTTTATGATGCAAAAGTAAAGTCTATCCAGCCGTTTGGTGCATTCGTAGAATTCTTGCCGGGTAAAGAAGGCTTACTTCATATCTCCGAAATTACTTGGGAGCGTTTGCCAAGTATGGACGGTGTAATGGAAGTTGGTGAAGAAATACAAGTAAAACTGGTTGAAATAGATCAAAAATCGGGTAAGTACCGTCTTTCTAAGAAAGCGTTGCTTCCACGTCCTCCGCGTGACGAGAACCAAGATCGGGAACGTCGCGAAAGCCGTGAGCCGAGAAAAGATTAAACATAATTGGCTAACAATTACGTTATAAGATAGCCCGTACGATTGGTGCGGGCTATTAAAAGTTTATACTAGTTTAACCAAAAGCAAAAGACTAAGAATGAGACAGCTAAAAATTAGTAAACAAATAACCAATCGTGAGAGCCAGTCATTAGACAAGTACTTACAAGAAATTGGTAAAGTTGATTTACTTACGCCCGATGAAGAAGTAATCTTAGCCCAGAAAATAAAACAAGGAGACCAGCTTTCACTTGAAAGGTTGACAAAAGCCAACCTTCGATTTGTAGTGTCTGTTGCCAAACAATATCAGAATCAAGGACTTTCATTAGGTGATTTAATCAACGAGGGAAACCTTGGTTTGATTAAAGCCGCCCAACGTTTTGACGAAACCCGTGGTTTTAAATTTATCTCGTACGCCGTTTGGTGGATTCGTCAATCAATTTTGCAAGCACTTGCCGAGCAATCTCGTATTGTACGTTTACCGCTAAACCGAGTCGGTTCGTTAAACAAAATCTCTAAAACATATTCTGAATTAGAGCAAAAATTTGAACGTGAGCCTTCTCCGGAAGAATTAGCAGAAGTACTTGAAATTTCGGCGAATGAAGTGGTTGATACCATGAAAATCTCCGGACGTCACGTATCGGTTGATGCTCCTTTCGTTCAAGGTGAAGAAAATAGTCTTCTTGACGTATTGGAAAATGATACCGAAGTAAGACCTGATCAAGAATTAATGAACGATTCGCTTCGTCGTGAAGTGCTTCGGGCATTGTCAACACTGACTCCGCGGGAAGCTGAAGTAATCATGTATTATTTCGGATTGAACGGTGAACAAGCAATGACGTTAGAAGAAATTGGCGAAAAATTTAATTTGACTCGCGAGCGTGTGCGTCAAATTAAGGAAAAAGCGATTCGTCGTTTGCGTCAAACTTCAAGAAGTAAAGCCCTCAAAGCATATTTGGGATAAAAAATTCTAACCAAATTATTTAAGAGGCACTTTTATGTGCCTCTTTTTTTATGACATGGCGATAATACAAACACTAATAGATTGCGTAGAGGTCTGTGCCGAAAAAGGGATTAAAAACGTAATCCTCTGCCCCGGCTCCAGAAATGCCGCTTTGATTGTGGCGTTCGAACAAAATCCAGAAATCAAATGCTTTAGTATAAGTGACGAACGGGCTGCCGCATTTATAGCAATGGGAATAGCGTTGGCAACTAAAAAAACGGTCGCAATTGTCTGCACTTCAGGAACCGCCGCCCTTAATTTTATTCCCGCCGCCGCCGAAGCAATTCTTCAGGAAATACCACTACTTATCCTAACCGCCGACCGACCACCAGAGTGGATTAATCAATACGACGGACAAACAGTTTTCCAAAATGACGCTTTTGGGCAACACGTAAAAAGAAACTTTGCGTTACTTCCAGATTATGAAAAGCCAGATGTTGATTGGTTTGCAAATCGCATTTTTAATGAGGCAATAAATCTTTCTCAACAGCCACCGCTCGGACCCGTTCAGATTAATATTCCAATTCGTGAGCCTTTCTATCCCACTGATAATGAAGTCGTAAAAAGTAAACAGGATGTCCATATTATCTCTAATGCTTTAATCAAGAAAAGTATTGACGAGAAATCAGAAAAAAATTTAGTAACCGAAATTGAAAGTTCGGCGGCTGTTTGGATTGTTGTCGGACAACAGAACGATATAGAATTAGACTTTGCCTTCGCGGCAATTAGGAAACTACCGAATGTGCTGATTATTGGAGATGTAATTTCTAACGTAGGAAGTGATATTGACTCGCAGGATATTTTATTCAATCATCAGGGTTTTGGAGCCAAGCCAGATTTACTGATAACTTGTGGAAAATCCTTGATTACTAAAAGCTTAAAATTATTTTTACGGAAGAGTAAGGTTCGCAATCATTGGCATGTGCAGGAATCCGAAACAATCAGAGACCCTTATCAATCCGTTTCTAAATTGTTCAATATTAATCCAATTGACTTTTTCAATTCACTACGTTTCGCAAGCAACTCTTTTCAACAGAAAAGTGAAAGCACCACTCAATTACTTAAACACGATCAAAGAATAGTTGACGCACTAAAGTCTAAAGTTCAAAACCTGACCTTCTCAGACATTTACTGTGTGAACGCAATAGTATCTTCAATTGAAGAAAACAGCGTTTTGCATTTGGGAAACAGCTTGAGTGTGCGGTATGTAAACCTTTTAAAACACCAGCTCAATTCCAAGAACATTCTTGTTGAATGTAATCGCGGGACGAGCGGAATTGAAGGATCGTTAAGTACCGCGGTTGGTTACGCAATGAGTACTGATAAAATGGTTTACTGCTTAATCGGTGATGTCTCTTTTCAGTACGATAAAAATGCACTCTGGCACAACTATGTTCCCAATAATTTAAAAATAATTATCCTGAACAACAGTGGCGGGAATATTTTCAGAATGATACCAGGACCAAAAAGCCAATCTGCTTACAAGGAGTTTTTTGAAACAGAACAGTTGCATTCGGCTAAAAAAATAGCCGAACACTATAAAGTTCATTATTTAACGGTGAGGAATATTTCCGAGATTTCAGTAGTGGGTGCCTTCTTAGAAAATAAAGGTTGCTCGATAATCGAATTTTTCACCAGTCCAAAAGAGAACGAGCGAACTTTTAAGGAATTAATGAACATCCAAGTTTCATAATTCAGCCTTTGATTTACTGTCTTCGAGTGTTGCTCCAGTAGTAAAATACGCTTTTGCCTGACTCGAACTTCCCATCGCTTTTTCGTTGAGTCCGAGGTAATAATAAATCAGCACCGTTCCAGGATCTTTCGTTTCCGCTTGGTTGAGTAAACCTTTAGCGGCAGCGTAATCACCCTTCAAGTAATTCAACAACCCTTTATTTCTTAGGTAATAACTATTCTCTGCAAGATTTTTAGAAACAATATCTAATTCTCTTTCGGCTTTTATTAACTCACTGTTTATCAGCAAACCATATGCATAATTGTTTCGATACAAATTATTAGTTGGTTCTAATTTAACCGCAATTTCGGCGTGATAAAGCGATTTAGGAACTTTATCAATTATCCCGTAAAGGAAAGCTAAATTGTTGTGTGCCGCCGCTCCTTCGGGATTTATTTCAATGGCACGGATAAGACTTTCCTCAGCAGGCGGATAGCTTCGTTCTTCGATATAACTGTACCCAAGATTGGTAAACGCCTGACTATTTTCTGGCTTCAGAGAAATTGCTCTTTTAAAATCGATAATCGCTGCTCCAGTATTATTAACATTCATATAAACAAAACCACGGGCGACGTAGAATTCAGCTGAGTCTTTATAGATTTGGCTCACATTTTCAAAAGAGGCAAGTGCCGCCTGATTCTGACCGAGGTGCGATAACACTCTTCCTCGATTGAAAATTGCCTGCTGAAATTCTGGGTCAATACTGATTGCCTTCTCAAATGCTTCAAGGGCTTTTTCGTCTTTACCGCGTATTTCGTCAATCAGTCCAATATTATTGTACGCATCGGCAAGGTTAGGTTGCTTGCCAATTGCTTCAGTGAAAAAACGATGAGCGGTATCGAGTTCATTTTTCTTAAAGTGGTAAACCCCACGCTCAAAAAACTCGGCGGCTTCCTGATTATCTTGGTCACTACAATTCAATAAAAAAAACGCAAATAAGAGATAAAGGTATTGCTTCATAGAAATTTTAGCGGAACTTTGATTTTTCAAAGATATAACATGAGATACGTAAAAGACATTCCGAACGAATACTGTAAAACTTCGCTGTATTCATTTAACAATAAATTCATCATTAAGTTTGAAGGTGGAGCTTACGAACAAGTTTATAAAGTTGACGAAATGGATGTTTCCAGCGTTGATGAAGTAGAAGAAATGCTGGGAGACGGTTTTTATAAAACTGTTATTGCCCGATTTGAGTCAATGCAGTCAGATTTTGAAGAAATTATTGATTCTATTGATTGATAAATAGGTTGGAACTGTTACTTTTGCAGTTCTACTGTCAACCGGCGATATGGTGGAATTGGTAGACACGCCAGCTTGAGGGGCTGGTGGGCGAAAGCCTGTGGGAGTTCGAATCTCCCTATCGTCACGTAAAATCTAAGGCTTTCGTTTCTTAAGGAACGAAAGCCTTTTCTTTTCCCGCTTATCTCCTAGATAATAACAATCGTTGTTGATTTTCTTTTCCTTTGTGTAGAAAGAAATAAAAAGTCCGCCGTAAATCGAGACTCCTTTCGTCTTCGAAAAATTGAAGAATCCCAATAAATGATTTGTTCCTAAATAAAACGAACGGTAGCGGGCCGTCAGACCCAACGTCACGTGCTGAAAATTATTCGTTACGACAAGCGGAGAAGAAAGCATTGTATTTTTAGTTTCAAATCTTGGCACAACTCCAAAAGTTGATTGACCAAAAGGAGCAATTCTATTATTAGAAAAAACGGACTGATTCACAAAAGCAGTGACGTACTTTCCCTCCTTGAATTTATAATCTACAAAACCGTGAATTCGTGCCGGAGTTAAGTAACTAAAACTCGTGGTATAGTCTGCTGGATTTGTGCCGTATTTATTCTCAATTAAGTTAATTAAAAGACTTGGTCGGGAGTTTCCACGAAACTCGTCGTTATCAAAAGTTACTTGAGTATTACTTTTAATATCTGCAACTTTTACCCCACTATAGTTAAGGTACCCAAGATCTTCTACCGAGACTCCTACCCGATATTTATAACCAACTTCTTCTTGTTTCTCAATCCATTCACCGTCAACTTTTTTAGAATGGCGAAATTGCTCCGGGCGGTATTCGTAAGTAAAACCAATTGAACCTCCAAAACCAGTTCCCAAACTATTTATACTTGTTAATTCATTTATAATTGAAGTTGCTGAAATTCCAGCATTTCCTTCGGCGAAATAAAACGTGCCTTCTGTTTTCTGAAAATCAGTGCGACTTTTCGGTGGATTAGATACACTCGGCGAAACGATATAGTCAAGTGACGTAGCATCAATAGCTAAGTAATTGTTTGATGTAAGGTACTTTGCGGTGATTCCAATATTCAAACGTTGGAACTTTTGATTGACAATACGTTTTCCCAAACTCAGATAAAGCTCTTTATAAAATCCGATGTTGACTTTTGCCTGATTATTTATCACCGGTATTCCGTACAATCCCACAGGTCTGATTTGAACAATGTACCTGCCGATTTCTTTCGATGTATTTGTGAGAGAACCGAAACCAACAATATTTACTCCCGCTTGAATTCCCAAGTTTGCCTTTTTGATTTTAAAATAAACGGCAGGACCAAATAACCGAACGGAGGCATTTCCATTAATTATATCTTTTGAATTATTAGTTGCGGTGTAACCGTTTTCCCAGATTACTAAACCGTCAGAATTCCTATATTTAGAAGGAACTGAACCCGCAAATAAAGAAATAAATGAAAAAGGAGCCAACCACTTCGTGTAGTTATTAAAAATTGTTGCCTCGGCGTTGAAAATATTAATTCCTATGCTTACCTTGGAAGAACCTAGAGTGGCGGGGTTACTTATGTTAGTAACAACATCTGCATAATTTGAATATTGTATTCCAGGTTGAGACTGAGCCTTTGTAATTACAGACAAAAACGTAAAGTAAATGGTAAGCTTATAAAGCAGCGACATTAAAAGTTATGAGTAAATTAGATAATTATGCAAGCGAAGTTTTCTTCGACGAAATCATTGACCATTCTAACTCAGCCAGATTTGGAAACGAACCGATAGCAGATTTTATCAAAAACACAAATATAAGCGATTTAAGTCGGCTAAAAAGTATTGCCGAAGCATCAATGATAGATATGGGTATTACGTTCAACGTCTACTCAGAATCTGAAGGAACAGAACGCATTATTCCAGTTGATATAATCCCCCGTACAATCAATCAAACCGATTGGAAAATGCTTGAGAAAGGGCTGAAACAGCGTATTCTAACATTGAATATGTTTTTAGATGATATATATAACGACCAAAAAATACTGAAAGACAAAATCATTCCTCGTGAAGTAATCGAAGAAAGCAAAGGATTTTTAAAGCAATGTATGGGAATCCAGCCGCGAGGTAATATTTTCATTCATATAACGGGCACTGATTTGATTCGTGACAGCGAAGGTAATTTCAAAGTTTTAGAAGATAATCTTCGGTCTCCATCTGGAGTGTCGTATATGTTAACAAACCGTGAAATCTCTAAACGCATCTTCCCATCACTGCTCAAGAGTTCAGGTGTCCGTTCGATTGGCGAATACCCCGCAAAGTTATTTGATTCGTTGAGTTATTCCTCCTACGTTAATAATCCAAATATTGTTTTATTAACTCCGGGAGTTTTCAACTCAGCGTACTTCGAACATTCGTATCTTTCTCAGCAAATGGGAATTGAACTAGTCGAAAACTCTGACTTAGTAGTAGACGATAATTTTGTAAAAATGCGGACGACAAAAGGCTTTGAGCGAGTAGATTGTATTTACCGCCGTGTTGACGATACTTTTCTTGATCCACTGCATTTCAATAAAAATTCGCTTCTCGGTGTTCCAGGACTTTTTGACGTTTATCGAAAAGGAAACGTAACAATTGCAAATGCCTTTGGAACAGGAGTTGCCGACGATAAAGTGGTGTACGCGTACGTGCCAAAAATGATTAAGTACTACTTAAACGAAAATCCTATAATAGACAATGTAGAGACTTTTCTATGTCGCGAACCAGAAGCCAGAAAGTACGTACTTGAGAACATCGAAAAACTGGTGGTTAAAGAAGCAAACGAAGCCGGAGGTTACGGAATGTTAATCGGACCAAAGTCTACAAAAGAAGAGCAGGATTTATTTAGGCAAAAAATAAAAGACGACCCAAACAACTACATCGCCCAACCAACAATTTCATTATCAACAAGCCCGTGTATCACGAACGACACCATTTCTCCTCGCCACGTTGATTTACGACCTTACGTAATTTATGGCAAAGATGTTTACGTTACTCCCGGAGGTTTAACTCGGGTTGCATTGAAAGAGGGGTCTTTAGTAGTAAATTCCTCCCAAGGTGGCGGGAGCAAAGACACGTGGGTTTTCAACAAATAATAATATAATATATGTGGGTTGCAAGTTATACTTTTTCAATGCCTTTGGAAGAAAAAGACAATTTTCTAAATTGCTACAAAGCTTCTTTGTTAGATTTTATGAATGATCATGAGGGGGTGTCCGAAATTCAGTTACTTGATATTCTTACCGTAATTGATCCAACGGCGGCTTCGCTTTCGTTGCAGGTTCAATTCAAAACAGAAGAAGGATACGCTGAATTTTCGGAGACAGTTTTTCCGGTGGTCCAAAAATTACTAAATATTCAACTGCCAAACAAGTACGCTTACTTTCATACATTATTAAAGCGTATTTAGTCAAACAGTGGCCAAAGTACATGAATATTAAACGAGCGTCTGAGTGCAGGATAATCTGGAGTCAAAATTAGAGCTTTCGCAGTTTTAGTATTAACGTCTTTATCCAATACATTAACGCGAGGAAAAACTCCAGCGTTGACGTGGCTAAACTTTAACGAAAGTTTTACTTTTCTAACCATAAAGCTTACAAAGGCATCCGTTAAATTATAACCCCAAACGGCAGTACTGTTTTGCAGGTAGAACTGTTGAATAATCGGATTATAAGCTGGAGCATTATAAGATGATTTATAAAAATTGTCTAAACCGACCTGCAAATCAAGAGCTTTAGCGTAATTGAATTTAAAGTAAACCAAAAAGTTATTTTCAACCGTTGGAATCGGAAAAACTGAACTTGATGAAGCATTTACTTTCAAATTATTGTCAAAGTAAAAATCTCCTAAATTAAACCTTCCTTGTAAACCCAACGACAAAATTGACAGTGTCCCCGATATTTGCTGCGTAGGTAAAGCGTTTTCACCGAAATAAAGATAGTTATCTATTAATTGATATTTCGCGTAAGGTCTTAATTGAAATCGGTTTATGGTAAGATTATAACTGCCCGAAAATTCAGTTATATTTTGGTTGAGGAATTTATTGTTCCACGCATAATTTGGCAGTTGAAAACGCTGAAAAATTAAATTAGGAAGTGTGCTTGCAATTACGGCACTCAATCTAAAATTCTTAAAACTCAAGTTTCCGTTTAGTAAAAAGCCCCCTTGATTTACATTTATTTCAGTGTTGGCATTTAAGACAAATAAACTATCACGAAAAGACGCTTTAATACCACCGCCAATTAGGAACTCGTTCACCTTATAGATATTATCATCGTAACCAAGTGTCGTGGAGTCTCTAAAGTTTGATGTCACAAAACGATGTTTAGCGTAGGCATTTGCTAGAAACCCTTTATAGTATCCTTTTAATCCAAAAGTATTTTGAGCCACTAAATTTCTGCTCCTCCAAGAAATTGTGTCTGGTCTCACAGGAATGAAATTATAGAAGTCTGGATCACTATTTGAAGCAACGTTACCATCTATAAAGCCAAAACTATCGTTCCGAAGTTCTAATTGATGAAAAGCGTCAAAGCCGTTGGCTAATTTTAATTGTTGATACGCATAAAGTGTATTTTTGAAAGTACGGGATTTAGCGATAGAAATCTTGTCACTAAAAAGCGTGACACTATCGATCGGAAAATAAAACTGATCTCTATCGTACAGAATTCCACCTTGTTCTATTTGCTGAAAATTAAAATGATTCAGGTGAGCAACAGCATTATATTTTTTATTCTTCGAAACGAAGTTAGTGCTGAATATAACATTCCAACCATTCAGTAACCTTTCTTCGCGGTTTGTTCCCGGATTGATTTGCTTTGAAGAAGCTGTCCGATTTACATCGAGCGTAAGATTCAAATCTTTCGTCACGTTTTGAGAATGCACAAAATCAAAATAGGCTCCTCCCCGATTGGTTTGCTGGTACTCCATTCTGGTATACGGCGAGCGAGTATTATAATATTTAACTTCCTCTTTCTTTAACCGATACAGCTCAAAAGCATCAAATCCGAATTGGATACCAACACTTTCAGGAGCTTCAAAGTCGATTGACCTTGCCGCAGTACCAATATTTCCTAAGTCCTGATATTTATAGACAGCTTTTTCATTCGGCGACATCCGCTGGAAATAACCCAATGTACTATCGGGCAGATTATACGTGGTATCATTCGAGAACAATTGCCTCTCAACTCGGTAACCGACACTTTTATAACTGTACACCTGACGAGTAGAATCGTCAAGTATTTGAGCACTTGCAAAGTGTGGCAAAAGGAAGGCTAACAAAAGTAAATTTCTCAATGATTTTATTAATTTCCCAAAATTAGGAAACAAATAAGACTAACTGCTTTGGTACAACGCAAAACTTGTTAAAATAAAGTCATTGAACTCATTTTCTTTCTCAAAACTTACTTTTATGGGGAGATAATAAAATAAATTGGAGAACTCTTCGGGTACGACATTCTTGATTTTTACAAAGTCCTTCTCTGTTGTCAAATATTGTACTTTCCCGTGAACAGCTATTATATCGTCAATAGATTTGGAAGTAAACTGATGATGATCATTAAACCTGTACCTTTTAAATACGCTAAAATTTTCATTGGCATATTCCTCAAAAAGTTCAGGTTTGGCAATTCCAGAAATAAGGATTGTTTGATTGTTTGAATCAAAAGTTTGATTGTTATATCCAATTGTATTCTGGTAAGCGACCCGAGAAAAAAAAATTGGTTTATCATCATCAATGAACTCCCTTATTCTGTTGGTAATTAAATTTTTATATGCTGCGTCAACTTCTTCCGGACATTTAGTTACGACGATTGCATCGGCACGGTTTGCATTCGCTTTAAATTCACGAAGCCTCCCAACTGGAAGCATTTCATCTTGTGTGAAAGGCTGCTGATAAGTTGTCAGAAGTAGATTTAGGTGTGGAGAAATATATTGATGTTGAAAAGCATCGTCCAAGAGAATTACGGTCGGCTTACGTATTTTCATTATTTCAAGAATTCCTTTGGGTCGATCTTCGCAGACATAAACATTTGCAGAATCAGCATATTTGTTATAGACTTGAAAAGGTTCATCGCCAATTGTTTGTGGCGTACTTCTTTCATCCGCTTTTAAGAATCCAGTAGTCTTTCTGCCGTAACCACGGCTTAAAATAGCAATTTCTTCTTTTTTGAAAAGGTCAATAAAGTATTCTACGTGCGGAGTTTTTCCAGTTCCACCAATTTGTAGATTACCAACTGACAGAGTAAATACGGACGGTTGGTATTTTTTCAATATCTTTACACGAAAGAAAAAGTTTCGGAAGGATGTGATTGCACCATAGAATAAACCAATTGGTAAAAATATCCGTTTTATATTCATAAAAATTCTTCAGATTCCTTTACACATGTCATTAAACGCCACCTATTTTAAAAAGACCTTCAAATTTAAGTTCGATGCCGGAACTTCCCGAGGTATTCTACGAGAAAAAGATTCTTACTTCATTTTAATATCTGATAATCAGAAAAAGAAAGTGTTCGGAATCGGAGAAGCAGCACCGTTAAAAGGATTGAGTATAGATGACATATCTGATTTTGAAAAACAGCTAAGTCATATTATCTACAATTTCAACCTACTTGATATTGAAGTTTTCGATTGGAACATTAATATAATAGTAGGTCAGTTAATAAACAATAAGTTTCCTTCTATTGTGTTCGGTTTTGAAACTGCTCTTTGGGATTACCTGAACGGCGGTCAAAGAATAATTTTCAACAATGAGTTTGCCAAACGTCAAAAGAAGGTCGAGATAAATGGTTTGATATGGATGGGCTCCGAAAAATTTATGGGGGAACAAATCAGCAAAAAAATTAACGAAGGATACAAAACTATAAAAATGAAAGTAGGAGCTATCGACTTTGATAGCGAAGTGAAGTTATTAGAATCTATCAGAAATAAATTTGATAAAGATTCAATCACTTTACGCGTAGACGCAAATGGAGCATTTGATACGAATCAGGCTCGTGAAGCATTAAAAACGTACCGGCGGCTCGACATTCACAGTATCGAGCAACCAATTGAGGCAGGACAACCTGACGAAATGGCTGAACTTTGCCGCGAGAATATCATTCCAATTGCGTTAGACGAAGAATTAATCGGCATAAGTGATTACGTGGGAAAACGCAATTTACTCAAACAAATCATGCCGCAATACATCATTATTAAACCCACGCTCATTGGTGGGTTGCGTGCATCAAAAGAATGGGTTGATGCAGCAAATCAGTTTAATGTTGAATGGTGGACAACTTCGGCTCTCGAATCAAACATTGGTCTAAACGCCATTTGTCAATTTGCGGCTGAATACCCTACTAAACTACCACAAGGACTCGGAACAGGGCAATTATACGTTGAAAACATTGGTAGTCCGCTTAAAATTGAGAACGGCTATATTTCGCTTTCCGGACCAGATGATTGGAATATCAGTGAGTTAACTGACTCCGTAGAATTTCGATAGCCGCGTCTTCTTTTTGTCGCATTATTACCTTTTCACCTTCGCTTTTATCTCCGTATCCACACAAGTGTAATAACCCGTGTGAAAGCACCCGATAAATCTCATCTTGAAACGCTACGTTGAAATCAACCGCGTTTTCTTTCACTCGGTCTACACTGATGAATATATCTCCTTCTATATATTCGTTATCGTCGTCGTTATTATCAAAAGTTATAATATCAGTAAATGTCTCGTGTGCTAAAAACTGTTTGTTTATTTCTAAGAGTGCATTATCATCCACAAAAATATAGTTCAGCTCATCAATTTTCTTGCCTTCTTTCTCCGCAACCAGCTTCAATCCGTCCTTGATTTTTTGTTTATTGCCTAACTTAAATGACTTCAATTCTGAATTAAAATATATCATCGGTAAACTTTTAATTAAAATGTTTGAACGTATCAAAAATGGTACTAATTTTGTGTTCCCAAAAACGGGGATGTAGCTCAGTTGGCTAGAGTGCTTGACTGGCAGTCAAGAGGTCGTCGGTTCGAGCCCGATCTTCTCCACCTAAAAGTGACTTCTTATGAAGTCACTTTTTTTATGGTCGCTATCAGAGTTTCCAATTCGTTTTTTGTGCCAATCGAAATTCGCAAGCATCCTTCGCACAATTGAACTTTCGTGCGGTTCCGAATAATAACCAACTCCCGAATAAGTTTTTCAAATAATTCATCCGCCTGATTAAATTTAACCAGAAGTTGATTTGAATCAGACGGGTAGATTTTCTCAACGCAGCTCAACTTTCTCAACTCAGCCTTTAACCAATCTTTATTTAAGTTTATCTGGCTTACGATTTCTGGCACCTTCTCAAAACTGTCCAGTGCTTTGACCAATTCAGCTTGCGTAAGTTTATTCAGGTTGTAGGGGTACTTTATTTTACTCAACATACTTATTATAAACTCGTTGGAATAAGCCGCTCCCAATCTTAAACCTGCCATTCCCCAAGCTTTTGAGAACGTTTGGATGACTACTAAGTTTTCAAATTCATTAATTCTACTGATAAATGATTCGGTATTCGCAAAGTCAATGTACGCTTCATCAACTACTACAATAACTTCGGGATGACTTTTAATCAATTGTAATACGGAAGCCCCGTCAAGTAAATTTCCCGATGGATTATTCGGGGAACAGAGCCACAACATTTTAACTTCCGAAGTAAGTTTAGATTCAACCGCTGAGACATCAATTTGAAATTCCTCCGTTAACGGAACTTCAATAACTTTTACGTTTTGAACATCTGCACACACCTTGTACATTCCATACGTGGGCGGCAAAATCATGATTAAGTCTTTCTGCGGCTCGCAAAATACTTTTATTAATAAATCTATTGCCTCGTCAGAACCGTTCCCCAGAAATATTTGATTGGGAAGAACACTTTTAATAGCTGCTAGTTTTACCTTTACTTCACGTTGGTGCGGATCCGGATACCGATTATAGGGTTCGTTTGTGACAGAACCGAACGGATTTTCGTTGGCATCCAAAAAAATACCTTCGCTGCCGTCAAACTCATCCCGTGCCGAAGAGTAAGGCTTTAATTTCAGAAGGTGTGGTCTTACAAGTTGTTCTATTTTCACAAAATTTCTTTTTTATATTTAGTCAATGCTCTTTTCAAGTATCTATTATTAACTACTTGTTATAGAACTCAGGGCGATAATAATTAAATTTGTCACAAAATTACAAATCCAGCTTAATGTCAAAAGAACTCGTAATCAATTATTTTCAAAAGTTACAAGATAGTATTTGTGCTGATTTGAACTCCTTCGATTTAACAAGCAAATTTAAGGAAGATAAATGGAATCATCACTCGGGTGGAGGTGGGCGAACTCGAACTTTTCAAGGGGAAATAATTGAGAAAGGTGGCGTTAATTTTTCTGCGATTGAGGGCGTAACCAACGAATCTCTACAAAAGCAACTACAAATTTCGGAAGAGTTAGACTTTACCGCAACCGGAGTTTCGATTGTACTTCACCCGCACAATCCGTTCGTTCCAATCATTCATATGAACGTACGTTATTTTGAATTATCCAACGGAACATATTGGTTTGGCGGTGGCATTGACCTCACTCCTCATTTCGTTTTTGAAGAAGACTGCGTTTTCTTTCATTCAAAGCTTAAAGAAGTCTGCGATAAACATAGTGTAAGTCACTACCCAAAATTTAAAAAATGGGCGGACGATTACTTTTACATTAAACACCGAGAAGAAACCCGCGGAATTGGTGGTATTTTCTTCGATCAACTTTCTGGGAACGAAAGTATCACGAAAGAAGAAGTTTTTAATTTCGTCAAGAGCGTTGGTGAAGTATTCGCTGAGTTATACCTAACCATTGCAAAAAAAAGGTATCAGTTACCCTTTTCAGATAGTGATAAAAAATGGCAGTTTGTTCGTCGAGGCAGGTACGTTGAATTTAACTTAGTTTGGGACCGAGGAACAAAGTTTGGTTTGGAATCGGGAGGGCGTACCGAGTCTATTTTGATGAGCTTACCTCCTACTGCTCAATGGTTTTATGACTTTCAGCCACAAAAAAATACCGCAGAGGAAATTTCCATGCGGTACTTTAAAAAGGGAATTGGTTGGGTTGTATAGAATGAGTCTAACCAAGTCTATTTGCTTTCCACAAACCTTAAACTTGCAGAATTCATACAATACCTCAAACCTGTTGGCTTTGGACCATCGTCAAAAACATGACCTAAATGACTGTCGCAACGAGCACAAACATTTTCCACCCGACGCATTCCAAATTTATTATCAACTTTATCGGCAACATTGCATTTGTCTACTGGCTGCCAGAAACTTGGCCATCCAGTACCTGATTCAAACTTTGTTTCAGAAGAGAAAAGTGGCAAATCACAGGCTACGCAGACATAAGTTCCTTCTTTCTTATTATCCCAATAGACTCCCGAAAATGCTCGCTCGGTGCCCGCTTCGCGGACTACTTCGTACTGAATAGCCGTTAATTGCTTTTTCCATTCTTTATCAGTTTTTGTGACTTTTTTTATGTCACAATCTTTGTTACTGATTGCAGAGGAGTTGTCAGTCGTTGCTAATCTAGCATTCTGCGACTGTGAGGTACAAGCCGAAGCGAGTAGGGTCAGTGTAATTAGTAAGTACTTCATATTATTTTTATTTCATATACGAAATTAACACCCAAATTGTTCAATCGCGGGGTTTACGCAAGTCATTTGCTTTGATATTGTACGTCCAAAGTAGACTTCCGGCAGCATTCATAACGTCAATTTTCAAATTACGGTCGGTTCGCTTTCCCGAAACTTCCATCATTGCGTAATTGTGTTCTTTCACTAGCGTTCCTTCTACCATCGGAGAATTTATCATTTCTTCATCAATCGGAGAAGCAGTTCCAGAAGTTAACGGCGAGATGGTAATATCATACAACGGGTAAGTTTCCGCACGTTCAAGTTTTTGCAAAACGGTACTATGTCGGTCGCCCGTGATAAATAGTACGCCACTGATATTATTTTCTTCGATTCTTTTTAAAAGTCTTGTTCTGGCTTCGGGAAATGTTGACATATTTTCAAAAACAGCTACGGGATTTATCACCTGACCTCCGGTTACAACAAACTTGAAAGGAGCACTCGACGACGCCAACGCGTCAATCAACCAGTCTTCCTGCTTTTGTCCGAAATAATCTTTAGCATCATCTTTCAGATAATTCGGGGCTCTAAAATAACGATCATCCATTAAAAAGAACTGGCAATCTTGCCAGAAGAACGTTCCGGTTATCCCTTCGTTTTCAAAAACGTAATTAGGGTTTCCCCAATTTTTCTTGAAAGCTTCGAGCGTAATATCCTTGTTCCAGAAACTGCGGTCAGAATCGTTTGGTCCATAATCGTGATCGTCCCAGATTGCGTAATGCGAGGTATTTGCCCAAAGTGGTTGAAGCTCAGGCATCTTTCTAAATTCTGCGTAGCGGTGATAGATTCCTGTCCGGCTGTTCCAATCTGGTTCGCGGAGGTAAACATTATCACCCGTCCAAAGCATAAAATCTGGTTTGTCGTCGTAAATTGATTTAAAAATCCCGTTTTCTCCGCCGTAAGGTCTTCCCGGTCTATCAAAACGTTCTTCATTAGTGTAAGTACAGCTTCCCACCGCAAATTTAAACTCGGGCGGATCGGTACGGTATTGCCATAAAGTCTGCGTTTGAAACGATAATGGATAGCTAAAATCCATCTTTTTACCATCAATATAAAGCTCGTACTCATATTTCTTCGATGGAAGTACTTCGTCAGCAATTAGCTTTATAATATAAGCATCGGATTTACTCGAAGTCATTTTCTCGGTTACAAATGACTTATTATCTCTGTCTATTTCGTGGTATTTGAAATAAACCTCCGCGGCTTGTTCAGTTTGAACCCACAATAAAACTTCCCGCATAGTAGAATAGCCTACCATTGGTCCTGATTTTACCTGAGCATTAGCGGTAAAAAAAGGTGTAAAGAATAATACAAATGACAAAAGTCGTTTCATTTTCATTTTTTTGACGAAGTTAGCGATTCAATAACTCGCAGAGCAATAATTATCAATAACTTTGCGTGAATACTAAAACCGCCTACTGTGCCTGTCCAAATTAAAACTCAGAGAGAAACGCTTCTTGAAGCAATTGAAACCTACGGCTCCCCGCTATATTTTTACGATGCCGAAAAAATAATTACCCAAATTGAAAAAATGCGGAATGCATTTAGAGGCGTTGACTTAAAACTCAAATACGCTTGTAAGGCATTAACCAATATCAATATTTTAAAGTTGATGAACAAACACGGCGTAGATGTCGATGTAGTTTCAGTTGAAGAGGCTCAAATAGCTTTGAGAGCGGGTTACGCCCCAACCCAAATTCAATACACTCCGAGCGGTGTACCTTTTTCAGAAATTGAAGAGGCCGTTGCTTTAGGAATCAGAATGAACCTCGATTCATTGCAGGTTATCGAACAATTCGGCGAGCAGTTTGGCTCGTCCATGCCGATTTGTTTGCGAGTAAATCCATCGATTATGGGAGGTGGTAACGCTAAAATCTCTGTTGGACACGCCAATTCCAAATTCGGAATCCCGTACCAGCAGTTTGATGAAGTTGTAAAATTGACAAAAAAATACGGCTTAAAAGTTATCGGATTACACCAGCATACTGGTTCTGACTTCAAAAATGCCGAGGTAATTATTGATGCCGCCGAAGTACTTTACAAGTTAGCGATGGATTATTTCCCAGAGTTAGAATTCATCGACCTCGGCTCGGGCTTCAAAGTTGCTTACTCCGCCGATGATTACGTAACAGACATGGAAAGTCTTGGCAAAAAAGTGGTAGAGTCTTTCAACGCATTTACCAAACGTTACGGAAAACCCATCCAGTTATGGTTTGAGCCAGGTAAATACTTAGTGAGTGAGTGTGGTTATTTACTGACAAAAGCCACCGTTATAAAGCACAATCCTTCGGTAAGTTTTGTGGGGATTGATTCTGGGCTTAATCATTTAATCCGCCCGATGATGTACGACGCTTACCACGAAATTGAGAATCTTTCAAACTCCGACGGAGAGAAGAAAATGTACCATGTGGTAGGTTATATTTGTGAAAATGATACGTTTGGCGAAGATAGAATGCTCAACGAAGTTTCTGTAGGAGACGTAATCAGCATAAAAAATGCGGGTGCTTACGCTTTTTCGATGGCATCAAATTATAATTCACGAGTTCGCCCAGCGGAGGTGATGCTATATAATAATGAACTCAAACTCATTCGTCGCCGAGAAACGCTTGAAGATGTTCTCGAAACTCAAATCGAAGTATTATGAACACAATCAATGTCGGACTCGTAGGTTTTGGGTTATCTGGAAGGTACTTACAAGCTCCTTTTTACGAAGCACTTCCCCAATTCAAATTGGCGAAAATTGTTACGTCCCGCCCCATTCCTAAAGAAATTTTCAAGGAAGCAACAACTGCTTCATCCGTAGATGACTTGCTAGAAGACAACGACATTGAGTTAATCGCGATTTGCACACCAAACAATACGCATTACGAATTGACAAAAAAATGTCTCCAAGCTGGAAAACACGTTTTGGTTGAGAAGCCCGCCACCGCGACGCTTAAAGAAGCAAAAGAACTGTATACCATAGCGAGGGAGCAAAAGAAAGTTCTCTGCGTTTATCAAAATCGCCGATTTGATAGTGATTTCTTAACTTGCCAAAAACTAATTAAAGGCAACTTTTTAGGGAATATACACACCTACGAAGCCCATTTCCATCGGTACAAGCCTGAGTTGAATATAAAAGGTTGGAAAGAAGAAGTCTCTCCTTCAAGCGGTATCTTGTACGATTTAGGTGCTCATTTAGTTGATCAAGCAATTTCCCTATTCGGGAAGCCGTCCTCTTTTAGCGGAGAAACGTACACGCAACGAAACGGCTCTACCATAGACGATGCTTTTTTCATACAGCTAAATTACGAAAAACTTCGCGTAAGGCTAAAGAGTAGTTTGCTCGTGGTGAGTCAAGGACCCAAATACGAAATCCACGGCATGGCGGGAAGTTTTCACAAAAGTGGCATAGACATACAAGAAGGTCACCTAAAACTAGGTATGACTCCAGGTCAAAGTCAATACGGCGTTGAACCACGTACCGATTTTGGAGATTTAACCACAACATTAAATGGAGTAAGTTTAAAGGCAAAAGTCACTACAGAAACCGGTAATTGGCAGTTATTGTATCTTAATTTAGCCGACTCCATCAGAAACGGAACTCCGCTAATTATTAAGGAAGAAGAGATTTTAACTCAGATGGAAATTTTGGAGAGTATTAAAAATAATGATTAGTCTTAAAAAAGTATCGCCTGTTCCGATTTTGCTGAGTGACTTCACTACCTCTCTCACATGCTCAAAAAGAAAACCCAAAGTCAATCTTATTTTTGAGTAGTATAAAATCTATGCGGAACACTGCCGTATAAGACGCAGTATTGAGTTAATACTCTAATCAACTACTTCGTTCAAAATTACCTAAAGCAATAAATTGCACAAAAATTTATACCAGCGATTCTTTAAAAAAAATTCTGCTACTTATTTCGCGACGCGAAAACGTTAACATTCTTCAAAGCAAATATATTGAGAACCCATTATTAGCACTTATGCTTCCAAGCTTACCACCGAGGAGTTAGTAATTATTATTTCAAGAGGAAAGCAGAGAAAAGTTAAATTCGAAGAAGGCTCTCCCAAATCTATCTTTTCTGCTCCAATTCCAGTAAGAAGTTTTATCGGACTGTCAAGCATACGTTCAAGAAGACCAACTTACGAATCCGTAATTATTAAAACACGGCACGAATTATACTTTCTTGTAATCAATAGTAGAAAAATCAAACATTTCGATAAGTACTACTTCAAAACTTCGCCCGTTGATGAAGAATACTTAGACAGTGTTCTTCCCAAGTTAAACCGCAAACTTTAACAAGGATTATTCCCAAAGCTTAGCGGGGTATTTTCCTTCTTTCACTAATTCGGAGATAGCATTTGTGACTTCCGCTTTATCATCCGGATATGTTACGCCAAACCAATTTGACGAATTATCAAAAACCTGACAGTTGCCTAAATTAGCTTCAATCAAATGTGACATAACCGTCGGAATATAAAATTCAGCTTTAGGTGAGTCAATATTTTTCGCAGCATAATCTTCAAACAGACTTTTCATTTCCGGAAAAACATTTGGTTTAAATCCCCAAAAGTTCATCGAAACTGTCGCGTTTTCGTCAAGGACAGTTTCCTCTTCACCCTCGATAAAGACAATTTCTTTAGTCGGCTTTCTTAGAATTTTTGTTCGTTCAATTACTTCAATAAGTTGCCCGCTCTCATTTGTTTGACAAACACCTCTTGATACGGTTCCGTTATCAGAAAGAGTATTTTTCACTTGGTAGCCCACCATTGCGTGTAAATTATCGTCGTTATTTTCAGATAAAAACGCTGACATTTTTGCATAGGCCTCCGCTCCGTAAAAGTCATCTGCATTAATTACCGCAAAGGGGGTTTTTGTATTTTCCCACGCACAAAGAACGGCGTGCCCAGTACCCCAAGGCTTCGTTCTTTCGATGGCTCCTAGTTCTTTCGGCACGTACGAAGCAACTTCCTGAATGGCGTATTCGTAATCTATTTTACCAACGAGTTTTTGAGAAAAAATACTCTCAAAATCGTCTTTAAGTTCTTCCCTAATTATAAAAACTACTTTACCAAAACCCGCCCTAATGGCGTCAAAGAGCGAATAGTCGATGATTGTTTCACCGTTTGGTCCAAAAGAGTCAAGTTGTTTTATACCACCATAGCGGCTTCCCATTCCAGCAGCAAGTATCAATAAAGTCGGTTTTTGCATAATTACGTAGTTGCGTGTTTATTTTTATGCAAATCTCACCAATTTTAACTTCAACCCAAAAATTATAAATTTAAAAATTGACGCCGATAAAGATATGGTCTGCGATACTATTATAGTCGATTCCGGTATTTCCAGCGTCTAGACGGCTAAAGAACTGTGTGGTAAGAGCCTAAAGAATCTTATTCTGGAAAAGGGAAGAAACGGAAAATATGTAGAAAACTATCCTACTGCGATGAAAAACTATGGAATTTCTTGCCCCCGTTAAAAGGAAACTTAACAGAAAATAGGCTAATCCGAGCACAGATAAATGCTACACTCACAACGAAATAACTTCTCACTTTTTGTAGGAGACAATCATCATCCTTACGTTCAGGAAAACCATTTGACTGGATTCGCAGTTATTGAGTATGCAGAAAATAATTGATTGAGACGAAGCAGATTCAATATTAGAGCAAATACGAACTTAAAGCACCTGACCATAATAGTTTTACCATTTCATGACCCATTTCTTACGATGATTTAACCCCGTTGTATTCTAAAATTGAAAAGTTTAATTGCGTGAAGAGACACATTCGAAAAAGAGTAACTGGTTTATATAAAGACCGTCGGGTAATTATCAGTAGGTATGCCCACCTGACTAATCCACAAGCAATCCATATAGAGCGAGGACAATCCCGGTATCAAGCCCAAGACTTATGTTATAGGGGTTGTCTTTACGAGGCATATTTCTCTTCAAATTCTTCCATTATTCCGTAGGAAGCGGTAAGTGATATGGGTACTACTACGCCCATTTTTAATAAAATGTCTATTACTTACGAAAAACAAAAGGAGAAAATAGCGGACATTAAAGTAATTGGCATCAAAAGTGGCAAGGAATTTGACTGATACGCAAAAATTGTTTTTGTAGATGGTACAACGCTAAAATCAACTCCCTTTTTGTTAAATTCTGCGTCCAATCGTTTTCCGAACGATCATAAGTAATGGTAACGAAATGCTTGGTAAATATATTAGCTTCCACCAATACCGCGGTAAGCAGATTAGGAATATTTAAAGGTTTCGAAGGCAGGTATTACCACGAAATAAGACCTAAAGCGGCATTTATGACTTCGTTTAGGAACGGTCGGAAACAAGAAACTGGTTTACTGCGAAGGTCTATGGTTCCATTTTTAGCTTCCCGCAGAATGGGAAGTTATAATGCAATACGCCAAAGTTTGGCACGGAATTTAAGGGTTAAGGTACTAAAATTAGTCCATGATAATTGCTCATGATAATGCAGGATAAAACAATTCCGAAAGAGGACAATCACGTGCGTTTAAGTAAAGATCTAAAAAATAAGTGTGGCGTTTCGCAGCTAATCACGTCTATTGACTGCGATAAGAACGACGAAAAAAAAACTGAAATATTTTCACGAACAGGCTACCGAAATACTCGAAAGAGCTGATGGTTAGAATATCCGAATGGTTGATTTAAACATGTGCGAAATGGACAGTGCAAGCATGGGGCACGACCCTAAGAGAGTCGGTGTTGAACGGATCGAATTAATTACATCATTGCAAAAATGTGTTTACGACCAAGGAATCAAAACCCTTCTTTAACATTTATAACATTAGCAGCAAGAATAATAAATTACGCCGTTGCAGAACTAAAAAAACTTATTATGAAATACGATTTAATGGTGGTTGGAGGTGGGGCAGCAGGTTTCTTCGCGGCAATAAATGCTGCGATGCTAAATCAAAATCTGAAGGTTATCATTCTCGAAAAAAGTAAGCGGGTTTTACAAAAGGTTAAGATATCTGGCGGCGGACGATGTAATGTCACAAATGTAATCTCCACCCCACGCGACCTAATAAAAAATTACCCTCGAGGGGAAAATTATTTAGAAGACCCTTTTTCAAGATTTACTTCGACAGACACAGTCAAGTGGTTTGAAAATCAGGGTATTGATTTACATGCGGAAAAAGACGGACGTGTATTCCCGAAAACAAATTCATCGCAAACTATTATCGACTGCTTTCTTGACCTTTGCAAAAAGTACCAAATCAGTGTAGAAACAAGTATCGAAGTAAAGTCTTTTAAGAAAGAAAATAATACTTGGGTCATCGGTACTTCTGACGGGATACTCGAAACCAAAAAGCTTTTACTTGCTACCGGAAGTAGTCCTGCTTTCTGGAATAAATTAACACAGAGTGGCTTTAATGTTACCTCGCCCGTTCCCTCATTATTCACATTTACCTTAGAAAATAAACAAATTTCTCAACTAAGCGGTCTTTCGGTGCCTGATGCCAAAGTTAGTATTTCCAGTTCTGGGGAATCTAAAAATGGTCCATTGTTGATTACACATTGGGGATTTTCGGGGCCAGCAATCTTAAAGCTCTCCTCCCAGTCAGCGTTAAGGTTAAACAGTTTGAATTATCAATTCACACTTCGGGTAAATTGGATTAATCAAGAGCGGAGCGATATTTTACTATTGTTGAAAATGCTCGCAGAATCAGACGGGAAGAAAAACATAATTACTCATAACCCCATGGGTTTACCAACTCGGCTCTGGAAATTCTTGTGCGATAAGGCAGAAATCAGGCAGTTTCAAAATTGGGCAGAATGTGGGAAGAAGCATTTCAAAACCATTTCTGAGATTTTAACAGATGATAAATATCAAGTAACCGGGAAAAGCACAAATAAAGATGAGTTTGTGACAGCTGGCGGTTTAGATATGGAGGAGATAAACCTATCAACGTACGAACACAAGCAGCATAACGGTTTATTCTTTGCTGGTGAAATTTTAAATATTGATGGTTATACGGGTGGTTTTAATTTTCAAGCCGCCTGGACCTCGGGTTTTTTAGTAGCAAAAGCGATTAAAGTTGATAATCTACGTGACGAATAACAAAAACTACGTCAAATATTACAAAAGTATCAATAAATAATTCACGGAACACTTCAAGAAAAACTTCAATGATTCATTTAATCGACAGGTTTACTGATAAGCTAAAAAAAGGGAAGTATAATAACGCGACAATTAAGGCATACCGAGATGCTGTGTTCATGTTTTACAACAGATTTAGGGATGTTCCGTTAAGTCAATTAGACGAAACAAAAGTCAGCGACTATCTCAACATCTAAAAGTAGAAAAGGCATTAAGTCAAGATTCCATCATTCAAAATGGAAAAGCGATTAAACTGTATTTCAAAATAATTTTAGATAAGCCTTTGGATATTAGTGCCACTGGGAAGAAGAAGCAAGACCCGCCTTATATTTTATCTAAGGAAGAGATTGCCAGAATTATAAATCATACTAAAAATAGCAAGCACAAATTAGTAGTTCAGCTTGCGTACGGCCTTGGCTTAAAATTAAACGAACTTATAAGTTTGCAAGTCTCGGACATTGATTTTGAAAAGCGACTTGCAACTATTCGTGGCAACGATAATTCAGAAGATAGGGTACTTAATTTAGGGCGTAACCTCGAAAATGAGTTGCAAATTTTTATAAAACAGAAAACAATCCCATCTGATTTTGTCTTTTCGAACACGAAAGGTTTATTAATTAGTCCAAGAGGGGTTCAGATATATTTTTCAAAGATAGTCACTGAACTCAACCTCGACTCTTCGATAACAATGCAAAACTTACGGCATAGTTACGCTATTCATCTTTTGAATAAGGGCATTGATTTACATCATTTACAAAAGTCTTTAGGGCATAAGTATTTGCAAACTACTGCTCTGTACCAATGTTTAGTAGATTTCTCCATCGAGAAACTCGAGACACCAATTGATGACTTATTTTGAAAACTTATTCCCTATTTTTTTCCTTATCAAATCTTTATCTATCTGATTAGCGGTATTAAACTCGTTCTCTTTGCGTTGGGTTATCACGTTCAACGCAAGGAAAATGGCATTTAGTAACGAGGAAGGACTTGCAATATCTTTGCCCGCAATATCATAAGCTGTTCCGTGATCCGGCGAAGTACGAACAATTTTCAAACCAGCAGTAAAATTTATTCCTTCACCAAAAGCGATGATTTTAAACGGAGCTAACCCCTGATCGTGGTACATGGCAAGCACCGCATCATAGTGCTGATAACTTGACGAGGCAAAAAATCCATCGGCGGGAAAAGGGCCAAATACTAACTCACCTTTCTGCTTATATTTATCAATAACCGGAGTAATTGTCTTCCCTTCCTCTTCGCCTAAAAGACCATTTTCTCCGGCATGAGGATTCAAACCTAAGACCGCAATTTTTGGTTTATAAATACCGAAATCCGACCTTAAAGAATCAAGCATCAAGTCCAACTTTTTTGCAATCAGTTCTTTGGTTATGCTTTCTTTAACTTTCTCTAACGGTATATGTCCGGTTACAACACCAACGCGTAATTTTTCACTGACCATGAACATCAAACTTTCCTTCGCATCAAACTGCGAAGTAAAGTATTCGGTATGTCCAGGAAAATTAAAGTCCTTTTGCTGAATGGTATCTTTATTTATCGGACAAGTAACAATACCATCAATTTCGCCTTTCTTCAAATCGTAAGTAGCACGCTCTAAAGCGTCAAATGCTAGTTTACCCGCTTGTTTTGTCGGAACACCAACTTCTAACTCAAAATAGTCTTCATTTAAACAATCCAAAATATAAACCTGATTATCAATAGCTTCATTCGGATTTCTGATTCGCTGGTACTTAAATTCTTTGCGATCCAGTAATTGATTTACCTTTACAATATGCTTCGCCGAACCGTATATAATCGGAATAAATAACCCTTTGGTCATCGTAGATTCGAATGCTTTAAGAATTATTTCCGGAGATATTCCGTTTATATCTCCAATCGTTATGCCTAACTTTATTTTGCGTGAATTTTCCATATTTTCAATTTGAATCACAAAACTAATCATCTCAAGACGTTAAATAAAATGAATGTACTTATTGTTGATGAAATGCATCCGTCTATTGTTGAAATGCCCAAAAGTTTGGGTCTAAGCGTTGACTACTTACCTAAGATTTCACGGGAAGAATTCCTCCGTATTCTACCCAACTACGAAGGTTTGATTATTAGGAGTAAGTTCGTTATTGACGAACCGTTGATAAAGTCAGCTACCAAGCTAAAGTTTATTGGTAGAGCTGGTGCAGGCCTTGATTTAATAGACGTTGAAGCTTGCCATAAGAACCACATCGCAATTTTTGCGGCAAATGAAGGCAACCGTATTGCCGTAGCAGAACACCTAATCGGAATGTTATTGACATTATTCAATAATATTCACGTGGCAAATCAAGAAGTGGCAAATGGCGTGTGGAAACGGGAAGAAAATCGCGGAACTGAGTTATTTGCCAAAACGGTTGGAATTATAGGGTACGGCAATAACGGGCAGACAACCGCCGAAAGGTTAGTAGCTTTCGGTTGCAATGTCTTGGCTTACGATAAGCACCGCTACGGATTTGGAAATCAGTTTGTTACCGAATGTTCGATGGAAGAAATCTACCGCGAGGCTGATATTATCAGCTTGCACGTTCCATTAAATTCTGAAACAGTTGGTATGATAGACAGCGATTACCTGAACCGATTTAAGAAACCAATTTATTTCTGCAACGTCTCTCGTGGCGAAACTGTCAAATTACAAGATTTGACAGATGCTCTTGAAGAAGGTCAGGTTTTAGGTGCTTGTTTGGATGTTTTAGAAAACGAGAAACTAGATAAGTTAACTCCTGAACAGCAGGTGACGTTCACGAAATTAACTAATAACCCTAAGGTAATTCTGACACCGCATATCGCCGGATGGACGCACCAATCTTACAAAAGAATCAATAAAGTACTTCGTGATAAGATTGGGCGTTTCCTCGACTTACATCAATAATTTAAAGTTGGAGAAAGCCACTTCTCCGCTTCACCTTTCGTGACTGCTTTTCTGGCAATATAATCTTCGACTTGGTCTCTCTCAATTTTTCCAAGCCCGAAGTACTTACTTCTTGAATGAGCGTAATACATACCACTCACCGAAGAAGCAGGATACATCGCCAACGATTCTGTCAACTCCACGCCTATTTTTTCTTCCGCCCCCAACAGTTCGAATAGCGGAACTTTAAGCGTGTGATCAGGACAAGCAGGGTAACCTGGTGCCGGACGAATACCGTGGTATTTTTCTTTAATAAGTTCTTCGCTCGTCAAATTTTCTTCTTTTACATATCCCCAATATTCCGTCCTTACTTTATAATGGAGCAGTTCGGTGAATGCCTCCGCAAAACGATCTGCCAAAGCTTTAACCATAATGCTATTATAATCATCCAGTTCTTCGATGAACCTTTTGGCAATTTCATCGGCACCAAAAATTGATACCGCAAATCCACCGCTGTAATCGGTTTTTTCGGAGGTAATTGGAGCCACAAAGTCGGCTAAAGATATATTCGGAACGCCTTCAGCTTTCTTACCTTGCTGTCTGAGGTGCTCAAACTTTGCAACAACCTCATACCCGTTTTCGGCGTACACATACTGCGTATCATCCTGTACGTTTGTTTTCCAAAATCCAATTACTGCCTTCGCAGTAAACCATTGCTCATCAACAATCTGCTTTAGCATATCTTGGGCATCATTGAATAATTTTACGGCCTCAACTCCCACTACTTTATCCGTCAATATTCTAGGATAACGCCCGTGCAAGTCCCAAGATTGAAAGAACGGTGTCCAGTCAATGTATTTAATAATTTCGGACAAGTCATGGTTCTCAAAAACCTTCGTTCCCAAAAATTTAGGTTGCGTAGGTTCGTAAGTTGTCCAATCAATTTGAAACTTATTTTTCCGAGCCTGAGCTATCGGGATATACTTCTTAAGTTGCTTACGGTTGTTATATTCGTCACGGAATTTATCGTAATCGCTTTTGATATTTGCGATGTAACTTACCTTCGACGCCGACAACAGATTACTCGCAACAGGAACCGACTTGGAAGCATCCAAAACATGAACCACCGAACCCGAATAATGCGGGTCAATTTTTACGGCAGTGTGAACCCGCGAAGTAGTTGCCCCACCAATCAAAAGCGGAATTTTCATTCCACGCCTTTCCATTTCTTTGGCAACATATACCATTTCGTCAAGCGATGGAGTAATCAAACCGCTCAGTCCGATAACATCAACATTATGTTCAATTGCAGCATCCAAAATCTTATCAGCAGAAATCATTACGCCTAAGTCAATAATCTCGTAATTATTACAAGCCAAAACAACGCCGACAATATTTTTTCCAATGTCGTGGACATCGCCCTTGACAGTTGCCATTAAGATACGACCATTATTGGTACTAAGGTCACCTGATAACTTTTTCTCTTCTTCCAAATACGGCAATAGATAAGCTACGGCTTTTTTCATTACCCGAGCAGACTTAACCACCTGAGGAAGAAACATTTTACCCGCACCAAATAAATCTCCTACTACGTTCATTCCATCCATCAAAGGACCTTCAATCACGTGCAATGGCTTATCGTATTTTTGTCTGGCTTCTTCAATATCATCGTCGATGAACTCAATGATTCCTTTAATCAATGCGTGTTCTAAGCGTTTTTCAACCGTTTCTTTACGCCACTCTTGCGTTGCTTTTACTACTTCTCCCCGCTCACCTTTAAGCGATTCTGCAATGTCAAGTAAACGCTCCGTGGCGTCGTCCCGACGATTAAATAGGACATCTTCAACCGCATCAAGCAAGTTTTTCGGAATATTATCATAGATTTCGAGCATGGTGGGGTTCACGATTCCCATATCCATTCCCGCCTTTCTACCGTGGTATAAAAACGACGAGTGAATAGCTTCGCGTACAGTATCGTTTCCTCGAAACGAGAAAGACACATTACTGACGCCGCCACTGATATGGGCATGTGGTAGATTCTCCCGTACCCAAGTTGTTCCTTCAAAAAATGAAATAGCGTTGATGCGGTGTTCCTCGATTCCAGTAGCAACGGGGAAAATATTCAGGTCAAAGATGATGTCCTGCGGCGGAAAACCAACTTTATTTACCAAAATATCGTACGACTTTTTGGCAATTTCTATTCTCCGAGCGGTTGTATCGGCTTGTCCGTCTTCGTCAAACGCCATGACAATTACCGCTGCTCCAAACTTTCTGATAGTGTTGGCATGGTGAATAAATTCTTCTTCGCCAGACTTCAGTGAAATGGAATTAACAATCGCCTTTCCTTGCACACATTTAAGTCCTTCCAGAATAATTTCCCACTTTGACGAGTCAATCATAATAGGAACTCGTGAAATATCAGGTTCAGCGGCAACGAGGTTCAGAAAGACTTTCATCGTCTCGACCCCGTCCAGCATTCCTTCGTCCATATTAATATCGATAACGTTTGCTCCGCCTTCCACTTGGTCACGAGCTACCGCTAACGCTTCTTCGTACTTTTCGTTTTTAATCAAACGCAAGAATTTGCGTGAACCCGTTACGTTGGTTCGTTCACCAATATTTATAAAACCGATTTCACTCGTCAACGTTAATGGTTCGAGACCGCTCAACCTTAACAATGGTTTTGGTTCGGATTTTTTGCGGGGCTTATACTCCGCAGCAATTCGGGCAAATTCCCGAATATGGTCCGGTGTTGTACCACAGCAACCGCCCAAGATATTGACGTAACCCTCCTCCATAAATTCACGAACTTGGCGACCCATAAATTCAGGCGACTCGTCGTATTGACCCATCTCATTGGGCAGTCCTGCGTTCGGATAAACGCTGATAAAATTGCTCGAAACCCGTGATAATTCAGCTAAATAAGGCTTCATAGCTCTTGCTCCTAACGCACAGTTCAGACCTACTGAAAGTAGATTCCCGTGACCGACAGAATTATAGAAGGCTTCAGAAGTTTGTCCGGTAAGCGTCCGTCCTGACTGATCGGTAATCGTACCTGACACCATGATTGGCATTTCGAAGTCAGGGTTATCCTTCTGTTTATCTTCGATTAACTCCTGTATTGCAAATAATGCAGCTTTTGCGTTCAGCGTATCAGTTACCGTTTCTATAAGGAGGGCATCCGACCCACCGTCAATCAAAGCAGTGGCTTGCTGCTTAAAAGCAACCTTTAATTCATCAAATGTAATATTCCTGAAACCAGGATTATTCACGTCTGGCGAGAGTGATGCCATTTTTGTGGTTGGTCCCATGGAGCCAATCACAAACCTGGGTTTATCAGGAGTCTTAGCCGTCATTCTATCTGCCGCCATCCGGGCAATTTTCGCCCCTTCATAATTGATTTCATAGACTAATTCTTCCATGAAATAATCCGCCTGAGCCACGGTTGTCCCGCTAAAGGTATTTGTCTCAATAAGATCAGAGCCCGCCTCTAGGTATTCGGTATGAATGGCTTCGATTATATCAGGACGAGTGAGTGAGAGTAAGTCATTATTACCCTTTATATCGTGCGGAAAATCTTTGAACCGTTCACCCCGATAATCCTCGTCCTCTAAGTTATATCGCTGTATCATGGTACCCATTGCACCATCTAGAATTAAGATTCGTTCTTTTAAAGCTTCTTTTAACGTCATTTAGGCTTATTTTTGAATACACAAATATAATAATTGTAGATAAATAATACACCAATTCCTGATTTTATAGATAAAATATCTACAAAAAGTCAGTTTTGCTTATATTATTATCTATTTTTGTTAATCACATTACTCAAAAATGATAGTAAAACTCGACGACACTGATAAGCTCATTATTAAATTTTTACAGGAAGATGCTAAACTCACTACCAAAGAGTTAGCAAATCGCCTTAACTTGTCTGCCACACCCGTTTATGAGCGAATCAAACGACTTGAAAACGAACAAGTTATCAAGAAGTACGTCGCCTTGGTTGATCGCGAAAAAATCGGAATGGGCCTCATGGTACTGTGCAATATCCGGCTAAAAGAACACGCTCAGGAAGCTGGAATGCAGTTTGTAAAATCAATCATCGCTATGCCCGAAGTAGTGGAATGCCTCAACATTTCGGGTGATTACGACTTTATGATTAAAGTAGTGGTGCCCGACATGCTAACTTATCAGAGTTTCATTATGAATAAATTAGCTTCGCTTGATAATATCGGCAGTACACAAAGTATATTTGTCATGGGCGAAATCAAAAACGAAACGGCGTACGGGACGGAATAGCCCCTAAGTTCCAGAAAGAGACATAAATTACAGCAATAATTAAACTCTGTTAGCTTGAACCGAGTTAAATATATCAAACTGAACGTACCGAACTACCGAACGGTCGAAGCCCACGTATAATTTGGAAAACATTAATTCTACGCTACCTTCAACAACATGCCAAGCAACGTTTGCTCAGGCTGACAACTCTACGGTAATTAAAGAGCTTAAAAACCCAAAAACTCATTATAACTTTACAGCACAACAAATTTTAAAACTTAGAAACTCCGCATGGAAAAAAACATTGAATTTCTTTACAAATACCTTAATAACGCTTCACCAACGGGATTTGAGTCAAGCGGTCAGCAGATTTGGCTAGATTACCTAAAACCTTACATCGACGAAAAAATAACGGACGTTTACGGTTCGGCAGTTGGTGTAATCAATCCCGGCAAAGAATACAAAGTAGTGATTGAAGCACACTCGGATGAGATTTCGTGGTTCGTAAATTATATTGACGATAACGGTTATATCTACGTTTGCCGCAACGGCGGTTCGGACCATCAAATTGCCCCGAGCATGCGGGTAAATGTTCACACCCGCAAGCACGGCGTCGTTCCTGGCGTATTTGGTTGGCCGGCAATCCACGTCCGTAGAGGCGAAAAGGAAGAAACACCAACGATGAAAAATATTTTTATCGACATCGGGGCGGAAAGTAAAAAGGAAGTAGAAGAAATGGGCGTTAACATAGGCTGCGTAATCACGTTTGTGGACGGGCTGATGGAACTCAACAAAAATTACTACACCGGACGGGCGTTAGACAACCGCATGGGCGGATTTATCATCGCCGAAGTCGCTCGTAAACTAAAAGAGAACAAGGTTGAATTGCCGTTTACGCTTTATGTCGTGAATGCAGTTCAGGAAGAAATCGGATTGCGTGGTGCGGAAATGATTAGTCGTCGTTTGAAGCCCGACGTTGCCATCGTGACCGACGTAACGCACGATACACAATCGCCGATGTACAACAAAAAAGAAAGCGGAGACCTAAAGTGCGGCAAAGGACCCGTTCTCTCTTACGCACCCGCCGTACAGAATAATTTGTTGGACTTTATTATTGATACTGCCGACGAAAAGAAGATTGCGTTTCAGCGTCAGGCATCCAGCCGTTCTACCGGAACAGACACTGATGCGTTTGCTTATTCCGCCGAAGGCGTTGCCTCCGCGTTGATTTCGTTACCGCTAAAGTACATGCACACAACCGTCGAAACCGTTCACAAAGCTGACGTGCAAGGTTGCATTGACTTGTACTACGCAGTTTTGACGAACCTGAAAGCAGGTACTGACTTTGGGTATTTGAAGTAAGAAATATAATTATCCGTTTGCAAGTAATTTAGTTTACTTGTGAACGGATACAATTGATTTTGAAAGCTATTTTCTAACTTGAAAAGTATTGAAACAAACATATTACATTTAGGTGTAGCCCTTCGATGACACAAAAACGATTCTTTGCAGAATAACTATCACCTACTATAAAATGAGCAAGATGAAGTCAGGAAGTTATTCAAAATTAACAATTGACGAGCTTAGAAATATATCAACATTCTTAAAGCGGTAATCGTCATAGACCCCATTCTGACAACCTTGATCACGTCATACTACTTTTACCAAAATACATTTGGCACTAGAACATCAATTTCATTATGGATTTCTGTTCTTCTAGGTGTATCATCAGTCTTTTCGGTACTGAACTTAAAACCTTTGCAAAAAGAATTGAAAATAAGGTAACGTTCATTTCTCATGAATGCGTTGCCTCCGCGTTGATTTCATTGCCGTTGAAGTGCATACAAATCACCGTCGAAACCGTTCACAAAACCGACGAGCAAGATTGCATTAACTTGTACTACGCAGTTTTAACGAGCCAAAGAAGGTACTGATTTTGGGTATTTGAAGTAATCTATTTGTTTGCTTGTAAATACTTATAAGTAAATCTGGGAACAAAAAATTAATGGGAAGACAAATACAATATACACGCTACTGTTGCGTGTATAATGATGTTGTGCAACAGGCGAAAAAAATCAACCACAGAATAAATTCAAGCTAAAAAAGACTCTAAATGTGATTATTTCACTAAATTTGCGTAAATAACAAACTAAATTATGCTAATTAGGTTTACAGTTGAGAATTTTTTGTCATTTAAAGACCGTGAAGTGTTTTCTCTTATTCCGGGAAGAGGAACTCTAAAATCACATCATAAATCAAAATCAATTAAAGGAACTTCTGCTCTTAAAACAGCAGTAGTATATGGTGCTAATGCATCTGGAAAATCTAATTTAATTAAAGCTATCGAATTCGGGAAAGTGCTTGTTTTAAAAGGAACTAAGGCGGAACAACCTATAAAATTCAATAGTTTTAAACTAGACAAAAAACTTTTAAAACAAAATTCAAGAATCGAATACGAAATACAGCATAAAAATAAGAATTATGCTTATGGTTTTATTTTCAACTCTAAGGAAATAATAGAAGAATGGCTTTATGAAATTTCTAAAAAATCGGAAAAAGAGATATTCACTAGAAATAAGAATAGATCAAAGGAATTTGATCTTGAAGCAATACTAAGCAAAAATAAAAAATCAGAGGAAAAGCAATTTTTAGAATTCACTGCAAAAGGAACTCAAAAGAATCAGTTGTTCTTGTCTGAAATTAGAACTAGAAAAGTAAAAGAAAATGTTTCAAACATTGACGACCTTATAAATGTTATTGATTGGTTTCAAAATGCATTAACTGTTATATATCCTAATTCAACTAATGTTGGAAAGAAGTTTGAATTATTAGAAGACACTGATTTAAATAAAGTATTTACTGAAATGCTTGGCTATTTTGATACAGGTATTGACGGTATAGAATTTAAAGAGGTAGATATAGATAAAATTGACATTCCAAGTGAAATTTTAAAAGATATTGAGAACGATTTATTAGGAGATAAATCGGAAAAGACAAATGCATTCATATCTAATCTTCAAGATGACAAATATTATGTTATTTCTTTGCTTAAAGACCGCTCATTAAGAGCTCAACTCTTGAAAACAAAGCATAAAATTTCTGGAGGTGGCTATGAACTATTTGACTTAAGAGATGAATCAGATGGAACAAGAAGAATAATGGATTTAATTCCATTAATAATTGACTTTTTCAAAGGAGACAACGTTTTTGTAATTGACGAAATGGAAAGAAGCCTACATCCTAATTTGATTTATGACTTATTTGATTTCTTTCTATCAAAATGTAAAAATGTTAATAGTCAGTTTATTGTTGCAAGTCACGAATCAACGCTTTTAACTCAAAAATTATTAAGAAAAGATGAAATATGGTTTGTTGTCAAAGACAAATCAGGTGCCAGTAGACTTCATTCATTAGAAGATTACAGTATTCGATTTGACAAGGAAGTAAGACGTGATTATCTACTTGGCAGGTACAGAGGAGTGCCTAAATTTGGCAATAGAGATAGCTTAACGGTTATCCCACATTTGAACTGATATGCCAAGAGAACCAATACCATTAATAAGAAAAGGCGGATTTAAGGATGCGGAGAAATTGTATATCTTATCTTTTGAGGGAGAAAAAACCGAAGTCAAATATTTTAACAACTTTAGGCAATCCGAACTTTTTAATGATTCGGGAATAATTGAAATTGTTCCTTTAAAAAGAACTGCAAATACAGGAACAGATCCTTTAAGTGTAAAAAGACTACTAAAAAAGGCTAAAGCGGACTATAAATTTGAAAAATCAGATGAATTTTGGTTAATTGTTGACAGAGACGATTGGGAAACTATCCACAAAATAGACTTCGATCAATTAGTTATTGACTGTAATAAAGAGGGCAATTTTTTCCTAGCTATGAGCAATCCTTGCTTCGAAATATGGCTCATTATACATTTAAAGGATATTACTGAATACAGTGAAGAAGAGCAAAATAAACTTTTAGAAAACGCTTCAGTAAGCAGGAAGAAAAACCACATTGATATAGTTATTGGCGATTTACAAGGTATTGGTTATAATAAAAACCCTAATCCTGAAACATTTTTACCTTTAACAAAAACAGCTATTAAAAGAGCTAAAGACATAGATATTGTTACTGAACCATATCCAAAAAATTTAGGTACTCATATTTATAAATTAATAGAGAAGCTATTGAAAGAATAAAGCCCGATTGCACAACGATGTATAAAAGCAATAGCGGTTTGGGTGTATACTCAAACCTTTTTTTGTTTAATTAAGTATATTGCAACCCCAAAGTTAGTGCGTTTTAATCCGCTACTGCTTTTGTACCAAACGTTAGCAACAATTACAAAAAAAGAAAAAGTGACCAAGCAAATAAATACTTTCAAATTTTTAATTCTGATAATTACGTTTAATTCATGTTTCTCCTCAAATGAAAAAGGATGAGCGAAATTAGATGTAACCAATTTAATTAAAGAAAAAACTGATTTGATAATAACTGAAAATTTGAGGTTTTGGAAGACTCGGTTAAATACACCGAAAGGGCGTTTGATTTAGGATATACGTATAGTTTAAAGATAAAATACGACCCAAAAGCAGAAAAATATAGTTGACCAAATTACAAACTCAAATTTATTTGATACAGTTCAAATAATTAATCATGCTGACCCAATTTGGAAAATAATTGATTCGAAAACAGAAAAAGGTATTTGGGTAACTGAAGAAAACGGATTTCAATTTTTACATTGTAACAATGAAAAGAACAAACCGGAACCTTTCTATTCGAAAATAGATACATCGACAAATAGAATTAACTTGAATTTAATTCACCTATAAAAAAAGTAAAATATAGATAACAAAGCATCCAACGGTCATTCTCACTATGCGGTCGCACGACGCGGATTCAGGGACGTTCTTGTATAGTCAGTTATTACCAAATGATACTTGTAGAACAAGGAGTTTATAGAATGGTCCCATCGGTACGACTCCAAAATAAGTGAGTTTCATTAACAGTGAGTTTTGTACAATCTATACAGGTCAGGTCATCCCGATGCACCTCCGAAAACTTAAAGAGAATGACAAGCAAAAAATATACTTTAGCGTTTGATGTATACGGAACACTTATAGATACCTCCGGAGTTTTCAATTCATTGGAACGGATGATTGGAGACAAAGCAACAATTTTCATGGATACTTGGCGAAACAAACAGCTGGAGTATTCTTTTAGAAGAGGACTAATGAATGCGTACACAGACTTCTCTGTTTGTACCGAAGACTCACTAGAGTTTTGTTGTCAAATGTTTAAGACTGACCTAAGCCAAAATCAGAAAGATAGCTTAATGAATGAGTATGCTATTTTGCCCCCCTTTTCTGACGTTAAGACTTCACTGACGAGCTTAAAAAAGTCAGGACATAAACTGTTTGCTTTTTCAAACGGAAGTAAAAAAGCTGTGTCAAAACTTTTAACCAATGCACAAATCATTGGCATGTTCGATGGTATCGTCAGCGTTGAAAGTCTGGAAACTTTTAAGCCAAACCCATCAGTTTATGAATATTTTAATCAACAGACTAATTCTAGGGAAACTGACTCGTGGTTAATTTCAAGTAATACATTTGATGTAATTGGTGCTGTTTCGTTTGGGATGCGTTCAGCTTGGGTTCAGCGTTCTCCTGATTCCATCTTTGACCCGTGGGGAATTAAGCCAACAACGACAATTAATAAGCTGACCGACTTGTCTTTGGAGTTAGAGAAACCCCACTACCAACACAAATATATAGCAACTAAACACCGTGAAAAATACACAACAAAATGAAAGAAACTTCTACTACTGTGCCATCAATTATTACCAACCGATAAACGTAGAACAGGGGAAACCACCCTTCACTTTTACAGTTCGACCTCCACAACAAACAAAAAACACTACAAACCATGCCTTCAGGATTTTTTGCCTTATTTGATGACATCGCAGTACTCATGGATGATGTAGCGGCAATGAGCAAAGTTGCCACCCGAAAAACAGCAGGTATTCTCGCAGACGATTTAGCAGTCAACGCCGAAAAAGCTTCAGGCTTTGTTTCGTCAAGAGAGTTACCCGTTTTATGGAAGATTGCGAAAGGCTCCTTGCTGAGTAAATTCATCATCTTACCGATTACCTTTCTGTTGAGTGCCTACCTTCCGTGGGTTATCGTACCAATTCTTTTAATGGGGGGAGTATATTTAGCGTACGAAGGTGCCGAAAAAATATACGAATACCTATTTCATAAAAGCGGTGCTGAGCGTAGGATTGTGAAATTGGAAATGACGCCAGCCGAGCAAGTTGCGTACGAAGACAAAAAAGTAAAAGATGCAATTATTGTAGATTTCATCTTATCCATAGAAATTGTAATCATAGCCTTAGGTACGGTAGCTAACGAGCCAATACAGACGCAAATCCCAGTAGTCACGATAGTTGCCATATTAGCCACCATCGGAGTTTATGGTTTAGTGGCATTATTGGTACGAATGGACGATTTAGGTTATCGACTAATAGCTCGTAGCAAAGGGGAAGCGGGTTTTTCAAAAATAGTTGGGACAGGATTAGTTAAGTCATTACCAGCTATAGTCAGGGCTTTGGGAGTATTAGGAACCATCGCGATGATTTTGGTTGCGGGAGGAATATTTGTTCATAATCTACACTTCTTCCATGACCTCTTTCCATCCGTCCCCTCCACTATCGTGGAGTTTATTACTGGCTTACTTATAGGAATTATAGCTTTGACTATTGTCAAGCTATTCTTTAAAATTTCCGGAGTAAAACAGTAACTGAGTTTGGACTTTTCTTGATAGCATCTAACTATCAGGAAAATAAGACAGCAATATCCTCTATCACGGATAACTTTTATGTAGATTATGAACAAGTGTATTGCACACTCGGTATTTATTTATCACGTCATATCTAAATAGAAAACCTTCTTTCAAATGATAGAATACATCCAATCTCATCCGCTGTACATTCCCTTTCTGGTTTTTAATGCGTTGGTTATCTACGAAATCTATAAAACTATGGCAGGGAAAAATAAAGGAAAAGACGACGACGACGATAATAACGATGGAGGTATTTTAGTAGGTAACGATGACCCTATATTAGATTTACCACCCGGTGTAACACTTCCCGTCTCACCTAAAGAGCCCGTTTTAAGCGAATAAACGCGTTGACTCTTTGACTAAAATCTAATTTTGAGAGAAAACGGAAAAAACTTTGACTACCCACACAAGTAAAATGAATAAGTTGATAAGAATACTAATGCCATTTTTTTGTGCCTTTATATTATCGGGTTGTGCTAAGAAAACAACTAACTTACCTTACCTCAAAAGTTCTAAGGCACTGGTGGAACCTCTACCGGCATTAAATGTTTTCCAGCCCAATAAATCCAGAAATAATCCAGTGGTTATTTTTATTCACGGTGGTTACTGGGAAGCGGGAGATAAAGATACTTACGCATTTTTGGGTCGTAATTTTGCCCAAAAAGATATCGTAACCGTTATACCGGGTTACACATTAAGCCCCAATGGTAGTTATAACACGATGGCACAAGAAGTCGCGGCGGCCATTAAATGGACCTATGATAATATCTCCAAATACGGTGGAAACCCGAAACAGATATTTCTGATGGGACACTCAGCAGGAGGTCACTTAATCGCTCTCGTAGGCACGAATTCAAAATACTTAAACAACACCGATTTAGTCAAAGGCATCATTCTTAATGATGCGGCGGGATTAGATATGTATTCCTACTTAGAGCAATACCCTCCAACAAAAAGTCACAACTACACCGTTACTTGGACCGAAGATCCGGAAAACTGGAAGGATGCTTCACCGATTTACTCTTTGTCCGAAAAAGCACCGCCATTTTTAATATACGTAGGTACTAAGACATACCCTTCTATTATTTCTCAAAATAAAGACTTCGTCAAAGAGCTGAAAACGTATCAGCCAAATGTAGAGATAAACTACTTACCCAAGAAACATGTGCCGATGATGAGCCAATATTTGCTTCCGTGGAACAAGCATTACAAAGAAATTACTAAATTTGTAGCTACTAACAAATAAGCGAAGGAACGATAATCAAAGTTCATCTTGATTATCAAATCAGTAATCGCACGTTCTATCCATTCCTCTATGAAAAACAGTATTATTCTCCGCCAGTTTAGGTATATCTTCGATTTGAGTGACGACCAAATGATTCAACTATTTGGGCAAGCCGAAATGATAGTGACTCGTCCACAAGTCAGCGACTGGCTCAAAAAAGAAGACGACGAAAATTACAAGGAAATTACTGACGTAGAGTTTGCCTCACTCCTTAATGGTTTTATAAACGAAAAGAGGGGTAAAAGAGAGGGCGAACAACCACAGCCAGAGAAACGCCTGAGTAACAATATTATATTTAGAAAGTTGAAGATTGCTCTGAATATGAAAGATACTGATATTCTGGAAGTCTTTGAAAAGGTAGATATGTCTATCAGTAAACATGAACTTAGTGCCATCTTCAGAAACCCTAATCAAAGCCAATACCGCGTTTGTGAAGATCAATTCCTTCGTAACTTCCTACACGGCCTTCAATTGAAGCATCGCCCCGCTGAATCTGCGTAATTTTTCATTTATCATTAAGGCCTCGCTCCTACTTTTCAGAGATAATAACGGCACAAAGTATGGAAAACCTATTGACGTTTTCAATCACTGTATTCACGGGTTTTTTGGCCATAATGAATCCAGTTTCAAATATGCCTATCTTCCTAACTTTATTGGAAGGGGCTGATCACCAAACAAAGCAAAGAGTAAATAAAAAAGCGGTGGTCACTGCATTTATAATAGTGAGCGTATTTGTGGTACTCGGAAGGTTTATCTTTGAATTATTCGGGATAACCATACCCGCGTTTAAAATAACGGGGGGGATTTTAATTTTCTTCGTGGGATTTCAGATGCTGCAATCAAAAAAATCTCAGGTTAAGCACATACAAAACACAAACTTCGATGAGAATATAGCCGTATCTCCCCTCGCAATTCCGATTCTTGCGGGTCCCGGTACTATCGTGACCGCAATGAATTTCGTCTCAGATGCAAGTTACCTGCACATTGCCATCGTTGTGGTGATGTTCGGTTTGATGTGCTTACTTACCTACTTTACTTTCAGTTTTAGTAATATTATCTCTAAGAAAATTGGCGACAACGTAATTTCTGTCATCGGTAAGATTATGGGTTTAATAATCGCAATTATTGGCACCAGTATGATTATTGAAGGAATAAAAATATCTTTCAATTTAGAATAGGTAAAATTTCTTTGATCGCAAAAACTACCTATTACAATCGCCTAATACAAAATAAGGAGAATAACAGCCAATCACGCAATGAGAAGACCGCGATGATACTCTGAAAACAGTTTTGATAAAATGACCGTTAAGCAAAGTGCAGCACGTACTTAGTCGTATCGAAAAAGGCTGACGTAAGTATCAAAAGCAAAATCAGATGTTCATCAAAAAAACGAAAAGTACACGCAATGGTACACATATTAAAAACCAAACCTTTCAAAGCGTAAAAGTTGAAATAGCCAATAGTCTGGTGGTTATGCTCATTTGCTCGCTTTCCTGCTTACCCCACGCATCTTTTTCGCAGAATGGTTGGGTCAAAGATTTAAAAACTGTCGGTACTTTCTCTTCTCCAAGAGTTGCAGACCTTAATAATGATGGCGTAAAAGACATTATTCTGGGAGCTGGAAGATTAGAGTTTCAGGCGTGCGATTCTGCCGTGGTTGCCATCAACGGAAAAGACGGCCATCTCATGTGGCGAGTATCGGCAAGCGATCAAATTTTTGGTTCAGCTATATTTCAAGATATTACCAAAGACGGAATAGACGACGTTTTTATCGGCGGGCGTTCAGCGGAATTAATGGGAATTGACGGCTCGAACGGCAACGTTCTGTGGCGTTTTCTCGAGGTCAACAAAGAAACGGACATTACGTGGTTCAATTTCTACAACCCCCAGTTTGTTGCGGATCAGGATGAAGACGGCCTACCCGATCTACTCGTCTCAAACGGTGGCGATGTATTTGCCGAACCGCACAACTCCAACCGACCAGCGGGGTATTTATTAATCATTAGTTCAGCAACCGGAAAGTTACTTGCTAAAGCTATAATGCCTGATGGCAAAGAAACCTACCTTTCACCCGTTGTGCTCAACTCTAAAGAAGATAAAGACACCGAAGTACTTTTCGGAACGGGCGGCGAAACCATTGGTGGAGGTTTCTACATCGCATCACTTGAAAGTATTATAAACGAAGATTTATCACAAGCCATACAATTGGATAGTTGTACCAATAAGGGATATATCGGACCTCCAGTTCGAGTTGATATTAATGAAGATGGTATTCTAGATATTTTGACCAATTCAGTAGATGGCCGCCTGATAGCGTTTGACGGAAAAGACCACCACCGCATTTGGGAAGCAGCAATGCCAAATACTGAAAGTTACAGTTCCATCACGGTGGGAAATTTCAACGGTGATAAAATACCTGATATGTTTGTCTCTTACGGCAAAGGAGTTTGGCCAGATTTAAACTGGAGCATGCAAATGATGGTAAACGGTTCTACGGGAAAAATAGAATTCACGGATTCGCTTGGCTTTTATCAAAATACAACGCCACTTGCCGTGGATGTTACCGGCGACGGAATTGACGAAATAGTAATGAGTTTGAACTTTCAAGAAATTACGGAATATAACCAAACGTTTTTTTATAACTCACTCATCGTGATTGAATTTAGTAACCGCGAGATTCTGCAAATCACCAATAATCTGGAAGGCAGCAACCTTTCTTCCACGCCTTGGGTCGGTGATTTAGACGATAATGGCTTCTTAGACATTCTATACTGCCACAGCACTAACCTCCGACTGACCTACAAATTTGACGGAATGAAGCTACACCGAATCGAAACTCAGATTCCAGTTTACAAAAATGTAAACTGGGGTGCTTATCAAGGAAGTAATTATGACGGAATATATTCAGTTAAGTGATTACCTGTAATTGATTTTAACACGTTATGACCCCTTTTAATCTACTTTACTCTCACTTACAGCCTAATCTTAAAATCAGGCGTTAATATTTTACTGATAAATGATTTACCCTTACTAAAGAATACTATCTATATTAAATGGTTTGGAAGGTTTCAAGTATTGCGATAGCACAAGAAGTACGAAAAAAAGGTACAAACTTTCAGTAATTGTACCAATGACTTGAAAATTCTGACTTTTAAAGGCAAAGTAGTAAAAAAGATGTGCGACATTTAACTAACCTTGTTTCACCAACGCAGTACACTAAGGGTTTAATAACCTCATACTATATTGAAAAAGAGTAATGTACTTACCTAATGCTACTTGAATTAAGCAACTAATTCCCCATTTAATACCCATTTTTTTTAACACACCACCACACACACTCCCAACGATGAATAGCAAGAGCGTCATACAGGCAAGTTTTGATAAATTATTGTCGCACAAGGCAAAAGATCGTGTAGAAAGAACGATACTTATCATTGCGATATTTAGCTACCTTATTCACCTTTTACTAATTCTGCTCAACGTTCAAGGGATTATAGAATTAGAACAAAAGTTCTTCAAAAACCCGATTGCAGCCATCTACACTCCGTTCTCTTTCATATTGCTGTATGAGGTATATTTACTAATATATTTTTTACCCAAGTCAATTACCATATACATTGGAAAACAATATGAAATCATCACACTCATCGTTATAAGAAGAATTTTCAAAGACATTGCATATGTAGAACTAACTTCAGACTGGTTTCAAGATAAGAATGACCTGCAATTCACTTTTGATGTGTTAACATCCTTGATACTTTTCTTTCTAATATTTTTATTCTACAAAAACATTATAAAGAAGCCTAATGGACCAATTGACAACACTAATATCCAAGAAGGTTTAGATATTAAGAGGTTTGTGCTTCTAAAGAAATCATTGGCTGTAATGCTCGTTCCAATATTGACTATTCTGTCTATTTATACATTGGTAAACTGGGGTTCAGCGACTTTCAATAATTATGCGAACGGAATCATGGAATTCAAGAAAATCAACAACGTTTTCTTTGATGAGTTCTTTACAGTATTGATAATTATTGATGTTTTGTTACTTTTATTCTCTTTCTTCTACTCGGATGAATTTCATAAAATTATTAGAAACTCAGGGTTTGTAATATCTACGATATTAATCAAAATCTCTTTTTTATCTGATGGAATAATCAATAACCTGCTTATCGTCAGTGCAGTTTTATTTGGGTACGTTCTCTTGATTATTCACAATTTGTACGAACGAAACAATATTGAAGATAAATCGGCAAACGGGTAAAGTTCCAGACGTCTGCTCAAAACATTGGCAAAAATTCACCATCGGGCACGTTTGTTCAGTCAAATTCACACCAAGTTATACTTACTCAGCTTTCACATCAATCCAATAAGTTCTATGCAAACAGACGCTCACCTCATCGCTGCCATCAAAGAAGCAAAAAAAGGACTCCAAGAAGGAGGTATCCCGATTGGTTCCGTGATAGTTCACAATGGTAAAGTCATCGGGGCGGGTCACAACAAACGAATTCAGGAAGGAAGTGTAGTGCTTCACGGTGAAATGGATGCCTTAGAAAATGCGGGTCGGCAGCCAGCCTCAGTGTATCGAAATTCCGTTTTATACACCACACTTTCCCCCTGCCCGATGTGCACCGGTGCAATTTTACTGTACGGAATTCCAAAAGTCATCATTGGAGAAAATCAAACGTTTCTGGGCTCCGAAGAACTACTGAAGCAACACGGTGTTGAAGTCGATGTTATGAATGATGAAGAGTGTATCAACATGATGCAGGATTTTATAAAGACCAATCCTACTTTATGGAACGAAGATATTGGAGAGGGTTGATAAATAGCCTAACAATCTTCAAGTTGATTTACAGTAAGTTTATCCCTCAGACTGAGAAATTTCACTAACACTTTTTGGTAAGCTAAAAAATGTGGTAAGCTCAGAAGGCAATTAAAAAGGAGTTCAGCATAAAGGTTTCAGACTTCACAAAACCTAACAGGAAATAGACATAAACATCAAAGAGCAAGTCTTACTATTACTGTCATTTACGCAGTACGGAAGCATTCGAAAGATAGTTAACAAAAGAAAATATACTTCGACAAGAAACTCCAATTTTTCCTAAAATAACTACGAGCTTCCGCGACGGGAGACTAACCGCAGTGAAAAATCATTAAACATTGAACTAATTATTATCAATGCAGGTTTATCATTAGTTACTGAGCCTAAACAGCTCAGTGGTATAAGAACTATCGAAAGATAAATGGGGCTGACCGGTTTTGACGGCGTGACGTTTTTGCAAGTATAAGCATGTAGGGTGTTGGTAGAAATTCCCTTTAAATAATCTTCCGAAACACAAATGGTAATACACAGTATGCCATGGCTGCCTAATTACGGAGTAATTAAGCAATAGTCACATCCCTCCGCTACTAACCTTTGCTGCGGCGGAATCAGGGGTGTCGACCCGCAAAGGCGTTCAAAGACGGACTTCTGATCTTTGGATAGTACACGAGAAGATAAGGATTGGTTAAGGTATGTCAGACGGCTACCCAGTCCCGAAAATCAAGACTGACTAAACATGTAGAAGGCTTGACAGGAGCCATGTTCGGACCAGGGTTCGAATCCCTGCAGCTCCACAAAATCCGATTGTTGAACAATTCAACAGTCGGATTTTTTTTGTTCCAAAACAGGATAGCCCTTTTTCATTGTGGCTTAACAAAAAGTCATTCTCAATAAAAGTTCTCAATTATTACCCGCTAGTTTTATCTACTCTCCTGACTTTTGATGGGATGAATACAGATTTACTTGGAAGTACAATCAATTGCGAACTCTCTGGAAGTAGAAAAATCTCAAAATCTGGTTTTTCTTAATTTTGAGTTTAGCATGATTCCAGAGAGTTATAAATTCCACCAAAAGAAGCTTTTGAGAGAAAAGGTATTGAGACCCGTAATGTTGGAGGAAGCCAGCAAGTTTACTGATACAAAAACTGACTCTTTAAAGTCAGTTTTTTAGTTAAGAATTCTGGGTAGACTGCACAGCGTGTTTTTTTCTACATTTAGGATAGTAGATTAGATTATACCGCAGGTCATCAGACGAGATGTAAGGAAACTCAATTAAGAAGTTTTGCAAGTATATAAAATTAGATACGGAAATGACTTACCCGAAAAAAGTAAGTTTTAGGTCCAAACAAATTCTTTTAGTTCAAGCCTAACAAGCAAATAAAACTCCTGCAATCAGTATTGTCAATTGTGGTGTACTCTGACCTTGATTGGTTAGACATTGCCAAAGAAACTACCGACAATGACACGATAAATGAATCAGAGGTAAACCCTACGAATACCTACCGATGTTTATAAAATTATGACTCAGAAGCTAATTTCTCCAAACGAACGGTTACAGCATTTTTGTGCCCATACAAACCTTCGTTCTCCGCCATTACTTCTACGTGACCTCCTAAGTTATTCAATCCTTCCGCAGTAATGCGTTGAAGGGTTATTTTTTTAACAAAGCTATCCAAAGATACGCCACTGTACATTAGGGCGTAGCCATTTGTTGGTAGCGTATGGTTGGTTCCTGAGGCGTAATCGCCGCATGATTCTGGCGTTAAATGCCCCAGAAATATTGACCCAGCATTGGTAATTTGTTCTGCGATGTCTTCTGCGTTATCGCACGATAGTATTAGGTGTTCGGCAGCGTATTCATTCAGAAAATCGATGCAACGCTCAGTGGAACGAAACAGAATAAAAGTTGAATTATTAAGCGAAATTTCAGCAATCTCTTTACGAGGCAAAGCTTCCAATTGTTTTGCTAATTCTACCTGAACTAGTTCAATCAACTTCTCTGAAGTTGTTGCCATGATAACCTGACTATCAATACCATGCTCAGCCTGAGACAATAAATCAGCAGCAACAAAAACTGGGTCAGCTGAATCATCTGCATAGATGGCAACTTCAGAAGGTCCGGCGGGCATATCAATCGGGATTCCCTCTTTCGAAACCAACATTTTGGCAGCAGTCACGTACTGATTTCCAGGTCCAAAAATCTTATAACATTTCGGAACAGTATCTGTACCGTAAGCCATCGCAGCGATAGCATGTGCCCCACCTACCCTGAATACTTTAGTTACGCCCACAAGTTTCGCAGCGTAAAAAATAGCCGGATGATCAGATGGAGAACACAAAACAACCTCTTTGCAACCCGCAATTTGTGCCGGTACACCCAACATCAAGACCGTTGAAAACAAAGGGGCAGAACCTCCGGGAACGTAAATACCAACCTTTTCGATGGGTACTGATTTTCGCCAGCAAGTTACACCAGGCATAGTATCAACCTTTGTTATCGTCTCTTTTTGACTTTCGTGGAAAGTCGTGATATTCTTATACGCAACGTCGATAGCTGCTTTTAGCTCACTAGAAATATGCATTTCTGCATTCTCAATGATTTTCATGTCAACATCAAAACTCTCCACCGAACGGTTCTCAAATTTCTCGATAAAGCTCACTACGGCTTCGTTTCCGTTATTTTTAATAGCGGAAAGAATCGGCGAGACTGTCGCTTCGATAGAATCGTTTGATTCTACGGGACGCTTAACTAAAGCATCCCAGTAAGCGATTGGTGGAAAACGAACAATATTCATCAATTTATCATTTTTTCGATTGGTACAACTAATATTCCCTGAGCACCCGCTTTACGAATATTCTCGATATTTTTCCAGAAGTCATCTTCCACTAAAACAGAATGGATGGAAGACCAACCTGATTCTGCCAAGGGTAAAACCGTCGGACTTTTCATGCCAGGCAACATAGCTACTATTTGTTCAACCTTATCGTTTGGTGCATTCAAAAGAATATACTTTGAATTTTTCGCTTTCTGAACCGAATCTACCCGAAACGTCAATTGATTAAGCAAATCCTGCTTCGTGTCACTCAATTTATTACTGGCAATTAAAACTGCCTCTGAGTTATAAATCCTCTCGACTTCCTTCAATCCATTACTCAACAGCGTACTTCCTGTACTCACAATATCGCAAATGGCTTCCGCCAAACCAATGGACGGAGCTATTTCAACCGAACCACTAATTTCGTGAATATCAGCTTTGATATTATTATCAGCTAAAAATTTGCCGAGTATATTTGGATACGAAGTAGCAATACGTTGGCCATCAAATTGTTGAATCCCCGAATAAGTAATTTCCCTCGGCACAGCTATAGAAAGACGGCACTTTGAAAAGCCGAGCTTTTTCACAATCGTCACTTTAGCTTTCTTTTCTTCCAACACGTTCTCTCCTACTATGCCAATATCCGCAATACCGTCCTCGACATATCCCGGAATATCATCATCCCTTAGGAAGAGGAAATCCGCATCAAAATTTGTGGCAGAAGCTTTAAGGCTTCCGTAACCTGCCTTGAACTTTATTCCGCAAGCTTTAAACAGTGAAAGCGAGTCATCGCTAAGTCTTCCCTTCTTTTGAACAGCTATTTTTAATCTTTCAGACATTTACATCATTTTTTGAAAGGTCAAAGGTATAAAACGCACGTAGCTAAAAAAACGAGCAGCCCATATTTATCATAGGATTCACATAAAATTGCGGAGAAATCATATACGATTAATGGATGTTTGTCGAAGTTTCACAACAATGCTTGTACATCCAATGTTTGAAACGGAAATTGCACCACACATAATCTAAACTCAAATGAAAAAAATTGTTCTTATTTGTTTTGGAGCGATGGTGGCTTTGGCGGCGAATGCTCAAGTCACTTTTCACCAAAACGATGTAGCTGACGAACGTAGCGGCAGTTACCTATTCACTAATGCAACCGTCCACGTTGACGGAAATACAATCATCGAAAACGGCGAAGTCTATATCGTCAAAGACCGTATAAAAAAAGTAGGGCGAAATCTCAGCGTACCAAATGGCGTAATAAGAGTTAATTTAAAAGGCAATCATATTTATCCTTCATTCGTTGATCCGTACAGCAGTTACGGGATGCCCAAAGTGGAAAGGCCCAAGCGGGGAAGCTACTACAATACTGTCCTTGAATCTGACAAAAAAGGGGCATTCGCTTGGAACGCCGCCTTAAAACCAGAAAATAACGCCAAGGACCTATTTACCATTGACAAAAAGCAATCCGAAATACTTCGCAAAGCTGGTTTCGGTGCGGTGATTACCAATGCTCAGGATGGAATTATCAGAGGAACCTCCGCACTTGTTTCACTTGCCGACGAATTAGAAAATAACAGCCTGATAAAATCGACTATCGCGGCAAACTACTCATTAGATAAAGGCAGCTCCCTTCAGTCCTACCCCATCTCCATGATGGGAGCCGTTGCTCTTTTACGCCAGACATTCTACGATGCCGACTGGTATAAGAAAGGCGGAATAAAAAAAGAACGCAATAACTCATTAGAGGCTTTCAATGCTGCGTTGAGTTTACCGCAAGTCTTTGAAACAACCGACGTACTCGCAATTTTGCGTGCTGACAACATAGGTGATGAGTTCAGCAAGCAATTTATCTTTGTTGGAAACGGCGACGAATACCAACGTTTACCAGAGGTAAAAAGAACGAACGGAAAACTAATCCTTCCGTTAAATTTCCCAGAACTTAAAGATGTAGAAGATCCGTACGATGCTCAATTGGTTTCGTTGCGAGAACTTAAACACTGGGAAATGGCTCCCGCCAATTACGTGAAGGTCTACAACGAAGGAATTCAATTCGCAATCACCGCTGATAAATTAAAGAAGCCCGAAGATTTACTCAAAAACCTCCGCAAGGCAATTGAGTACGGTTTACCAAAAGAAATAGCATTAAATGCAATCACAAGTATACCCGCCGAGCTTTATAATATCACAGACTTGGGAAAGATCAAGGTTGACTATTTAGCTAACTTCCTGATTACCGACAGAGACGTTTTTGAAAAAGACGTAATTATGTACGAAAACTGGATTCAGGGCAAAGCATTTGTACTTGAAAATAAAGATGCTCTAAACTTGACGGGTAATTATAAAATGACCGTTGGAGATTCCACTTATTTGCTCGCAGTAAAAGGCTCATCACTGACGCCTTCGTTTGAACTAATGAAGCAAGATTCATCAAAAGTTACCGTAAATATCAGTAACTCTGGCGATTTGCTGAGTATCGGCATCAAAGAAAACAACGGCACCACCAGGTTATCCGGCTACGTTGACGGCGAGGATTTTACGGGAAAAGGCGTTTCATTTGACGGGAAAGAAATAGCCTTCTTAGCGGTTAAAGTCTCTGATATCGACAAGAAAGAAGAAGAGAAAGCCGATAAGGAAACTCCAAAGATTGGTGACGTAATCTATCCGTTTCAAGCGTACGGGTCAAAAGAATTACCGAAGCAAGAAAATATGCTAATTAAAAACGCCACGGTTTGGACAAACGAAAGCGAAGGAATTATCCAAAACGCCGACGTTTTAGTGAACAATGGTAAAATTAGTGCCGTTGGCAAAAACCTTTCAGCGGCGGGTGCAACAACAATCGACGGAACAGGAATGCACCTTACGTCAGGGATTATTGATGAACACACGCACATTGCCTTATTTTCGATAAATGAAATCGAATCAGTCTCGGCAGAAGTGCGTCAGAGTGATGTAGTTGATTCTGAAGACATTGACATCTACCGCCAATTAGCAGGCGGAGTTACTGCCGCTCAGCAGTTACACGGTTCAGCAGATTGTATCGGTGGACAATCATCGTTGATTAAATTCCGTTGGGGACAAGCTCCCGAAGGTTTAAAAATTCAGGACGCCGACGGTTTTATCAAATTTGCTTTGGGTGAAAACGTAAAACGCGGAAATGCTCCTTCTACGCCAAACCGCTATCCAGCAACCCGAATGGGCGTTGAGCAAGTAATCAGAGATGCATTCTTGCGGGCAAAAGCCTACGAGAAGTCGTGGAAAGAATACAACGAACTTCGTAATAAAGACGGCGTTACGCCACCAAGAAAAGACCTCGAATTAGATACTGTACTCGAAATCCTGAATGGAGAACGCTTTATCACGTGCCACTCCTACATTCAGTCAGAAATAAATATGCTGATGAAAGTTGCCGAAGACATGGGTTTTCGAGTAAATACATTTACGCACATATTAGAAGGATACAAAGTTGCCGATAAAATGAAAGCTCACGGAGCAAGTGGCTCAACTTTTTCAGACTGGTGGGCGTACAAAATGGAAGTAAAGGAAGCAATTCCTTACAATGCCGCATTAATGGCACAAGTTGGTGTGAACGTAGCGATAAACTCAGACGATGCTGAAATGGCTCGTCGTTTGAATCAAGAGGCTGGAAAAACTGTCCTTTACGGCGGAATGAGCGAAGAAGAAGCGTGGAAAATGGTGACGCTTAATCCCGCAAAAATGCTTCACCTTGACAAAAGAATGGGTAGTATCAAATCGGGCAAAGATGCTGATTTAGTACTTTGGACCGCAAATCCGCTTTCAGTTTACGCAAGACCCGTAAAGACAATCGTAGACGGAACGGTTTACTTCGACGTTAAGAAAGATAAAGTAATGACTACCGAAGTCGCTTTAGAACGAAACCGGATTATCCAGAAAATGATTAACGAGAAAAAGGGCGGAGCTACGGCAAAGAAACCAGTCAAAAAGGTAAAGCCAGACGTTCACTGCGATTCGATTCTTGAATTCGGCGGAGTTTCCATCGAAAACTTAGAGTATGTTTTGGATTTATAGTTTATTGACAATAAAGGAGATAAAGGCTATTTGTAAGAGTATGTTTTGGATTTATAGTTTATTGACAATAAAGGAGATAAAGGCTATTTGTAACATCGCTTCTGCCGATAATATTGTTTTTTCTACATCCCGGAACAACCTTCGCCTGAAATTGAGCCA
>Ga0222647_1000011_pt1 | contig 105507 bp, 90 predicted proteins | sample AntAcemetagen333_FD_179864 | JGI IMG/M metagenome (GOLD analysis project Ga0222647, IMG submission 179864) | Saline water microbial communities from Ace Lake, Antarctica - #333 | ecosystem: Environmental > Aquatic > Non-marine Saline and Alkaline > Saline | place: Antarctica: Ace Lake...
GGCTCAATTTCAGGCGAAGGTTGTTCCGGGATGTAGAAAAAACAATATTATCGGCAGAAGCGATGTTACAAATAGCCTTTATCTCCTTTATTGTCAATAAACTATAAATCCAAAACATACTCTTAAAGTAACGGACCGTAATATTGGCATAGATTTAACCATTGACGATTCGGTGAACCAGTTCTATACTGGAGATGAGGTATTGCTAAATCAGGTGCTGATGAATTTGGTGGGAAACGCCGAAAAGTTCACTTTAACGGGAACCGTTAAAATAGTCGTTTCCTCGGTATTGACCGATGAAGAAAATGCTAACCTAAGCTTTAAAATTTCGGACAGTGGAATTGGCATTGATGCTAATAAATTGTCTGATATATTTAAGAAATTCAAACAGGTTCACCGCAAAAATGAAGCCTATACTAAAGGAACGGGCTTGGGTCTTGCGATTGTGAAACAATTACTCAACCTCTTACAAGGCGATATCGCCGTAAGTAGTGAGTTGGGGGTAGGAACAACATTTACCGTCACAATTCCGTACGTACTATACGTACAACCTAATGATCAAACTACCGAAGCACAAGCGGTTGAAGCAGTGAAAAATATTACAGAATTGAAAATATTAATTGTGGAAGACAATCGTATTAATCAGCGGTACGCTGGGGCGGTACTGAAGCGGTTATCCATTGATTTTGACATTGCTAACAACGGAAAAATTGCCTGTGACCTATCTGATGAGCGGGACTACGATATGATTTTAATGGATATTCAAATGCCGGTGATGAACGGTTATGAGGCTGCGAGGTACATCCGTAATTCTGATAGCTCTAATAAATCAATTCCGATTATTGCGTTAACTGCTTGGGTAATGGCAATTGAGCATAATAAGGCCATTGCGTCGGGTATGAATGAAATTCTCTCGAAGCCATTTACCCCCGATCAGCTCAGAACTAAGATTGAGCAGTACTATGTTTCTGCGAAGGAAAAAGTAGTACCCGAAACCTTGATAGTATTGAATGATAAAATAATTCAGGAAGTGTATGATGGCGACGTTGAATTTCAGCGAATTGTTTTTGATTCTTTCGTAGAGGAAATACCTGATCAGGTGGCAAGTCTACAAACCGCTTATTCAGGTAGAAACCTTCAAAAAATTGCAGCCGTTTCCCACCAAATTAAACCAACTTTTGGCATGGTCGGATTATCAGAATATCAGGTGAATTTAGGACGTATTGAAAGGGTAATCAAGCACCAATCCAAACTCCCAAAACTTGAAGAGCAATTGCTTGTAGACTTTTTTGTTGATTTGCCTAAAATCATGGCAACTATGAAAAAAACGCTTGAACAGCTGAAATAAAGCTGCTTGTTTGTTAATTTTAGTTTTCTGAATCATTTCGGGAGTTTCCCAAATCATCAACTCAATGAGAAAACTACTTTTCCTACTAACCTTTTTGCCGGTTACTTTATTTGCTCAACTACTTACAGAGAAATCGAATAACTATACGCTCGATGATTCACTTCGGGGCAGTATTACGCCGCAGCGGGTGTGGTGGAACCTACTCCATTACAGCCTAGATCTGGACGTAAAACCCGATTCGAAATACCTATCTGGTTCAAACATAATTACTTACGAAGTATTAGCTTCACAGCAAGTTTTACAAATTGACCTGCAACCCCCGTTAATGATCGATAAAGTTTCGCAGGATGGCGAAGCTCTTTCTTATGAAAAAATAGGGCGGAATGCGTACATGGTTACGCTTCGGAAAAACCAGCAACTAGGAGATATAAATCAAGTTAGGGTTTATTATTCAGGCTTGCCAAAAGAAGCTGTGCGTGCCCCGTGGGACGGCGGCGTCTCGTGGAAAAAGGACGATAATGGAAAGCATTTCGTAGCAACTTCTTGTCAGGGACTCGGAGCAAGTGTGTGGTGGCCGTGCAAAGACCACATGTACGATGAACCTGAACGTGGAATGGATTTGAGCGTGACTGTTCCGCAAAACCTGATGGACGTTTCAAACGGACGATTGGAGAGTGTCCTGCTCAATAGTGACGGCACCCGCACTTACAACTGGAAAGTTACCAATCCGATTAATAATTATGGGGTAAATATCAATATCGCTGATTACGCTAAATTCTCTGAAATCTACGAAGGTGAGCGGGGTAAATTAGACATGGATTATTACGTATTATCGTACAATCTGGAAAAAGCGAAGGAGCATTTCAAAGATGCCCGCAAAATGATGGAAGCTTTTGAGTATTGGTTTGGTCCGTATCCTTTTTACGAAGACGGTTATAAACTTGTGGAAGTGCCTTATTTAGGTATGGAACACCAAAGTTCTATCACTTACGGAAACAAATACATGAAAGGCTATTTAGGTCGTGACTTATCTGGTACGGGACAAGGCTTAAAGTGGGATTTTATCATTATTCACGAATCTGGTCATGAGTGGTTTGCCAATAATATTACTTACAAAGACATCGCTGATATGTGGATTCACGAAGGATTCACTAATTACTCCGAAAATCTATTCATCGAATACCACGAAGGCAAAGCCGCTGGGCATGAATATATTATTGGTTGTCGCAGAGGAATCAAAAATGATAGACCCATTATTGGTGATTATGATGTAAATAAAGAAGGCTCTGGCGATATGTACCCAAAAGCGGCTAATATGCTGCACAGCATTCGGTACATTGTTGACAATGACGAAAAATGGCGGGCGTATCTGAGAGGGCTTAATAAAGATTTTTATCACCAAACAGTCACCACCGAAGACATAGAACAATATTCTTCCAATTTCTTGGGAGTAGATTTGAGTAAAGTATTTGACCAATACCTTCGTACAACCAAAATTCCGACGTTGGAATGTAAAATGAAAAAAGGCAAAATTTCTTACCGTTGGATTAATGTAGTTGACGGTTTCAATATGCCCGTTAGAGTAAGCATCGACGAAGGCGAACTTCAACTCATTAAACCAACCACTACTTTTCAGGAACTAGAAGGAAAGAAGCTGGAAATTGACGAAAATTTTTACGTGTTTCAGAAATGAAAATGGAGAATCAAGAGCAAATATTCATTACCGATATGACGATCAAAAAGATACGTCACTTGGAGGATATTCACATCCTACTTTCCAAAACCGAACGTAAAAATATAATTATTACGGGTAAAAATGGAAGTGGGAAAACGAGCTTTTTGGAGGTTCTAAAAAATAACATTAATGCTAGAGTACACTTAGGCTTCGAGTTTGGTGCAGAGTGGATCGGAAGCGTAGTGACTGATAAAAAATATAGTAATAGCTCGAGGAAAAACTTGTTTAATCCTTTGGGAAGTATGTATAATAATTTGGTTGACGATGAATGGAACGCTGATGTTAATCATGAGTTATTCAGGGAATTGAATCTGATTTTTAATGTAAATTCTACGCCTAATGGATACTTCAGTCAATCGTCAAATGGTATTGGTTATTTTATAAAGAAATCTAAGTTTCTTTTCTCGTCATTTGATGCGTATCGTAAAGTAAAGTTTAAAGACCCAAAGGGACCAATCGGTATTGATGAAGAATCCTCAACCGACGAAAGTGATTTTATTCAGAAGTTAGTCAATCTTCGTAACGAACGTTTAGAAGCGAGCGATTCAGGTGAAGAAGAAAAAGCGAAAGAAATAAACGATTGGTTTAACAAGTTTGAAAAAGACCTAAAAATCTTATTTGAGGATAAACAACTGAAACTAAAATACCTCAAATCGCCCAAGTTTAACTTCGAGATTCTCCAAACTGGAAAGTTACCATTCACGTTTAATCAGTTATCAAGTGGTTACGCAGCTGTTCTGAAAATTGTGGCTGAACTGATGGTACAAATGACCCGTGAAAAGCTGACAACCGACATTCAGGGCGTGGTGTTGATAGACGAAATTGAAGCCCATTTGCACATTGAACTACAAAAGAAAATACTGCCTTTTTTAACTTCTTTATTCCCAAATATTCAGTTTATTGTAACTACACATTCACCGTTTGTGCTGATGTCTGATAGCAATTCTATTGTTTTCGACTTGGAAACAAAGCAATTGGTAGAGGATATGACTAAATTCTCGTTAGATGCAATCATTGAAACCTATTTTGATTCGGATAAATACTCGGACTCGATAAAAAAGAAGGTAGCAGAATATGAGGAGCTGATAAAACGCATCGAAGAATTGAATGAGAGTGAAGAAGAGAGACTAATTGATTTACGTCGCGAACTGAAAGATGCTCCAAAAACATTAGCACCCGAACTTTCTCTAAAATTAAATCAACTCGAAGCGGCGGGAGTTTTATGATAAATGTAGTAAAATCTCAACCCGCACCTGAATGTTTAACGTTGGAAAAAGCAAAAAGGAAGAGTGTAAATTACCGCTGTGGTGATGTTGTCTATCGTGTTCTGGAAGATTTTTATAACAAGTGCTATTTGTGCGAAGAAAAATACCCGTCAACTATAAATGTGGAGCATTTTCGTCCGCATCAGGGTGATAGAGATTTGATGTTTGACTGGAATAATCTCCATTATGCTTGCGGTCATTGTAACAACACAAAACTTCATCAATTTATTAATATTCTGGATTGTACGGATGCTAAAAGTTCCATAACGGCAGTCCTGAAATTTGAAATAAATCCTGCATTCCCAAAAGAAAAAGTGAATGTAAGTTCAATGGATAATTCAGCAGCGTCTATTGAAACAGCTGAATTATTGAACCTGATTTATAATGGAAAAAATACGCCGATTAAAATAATTGAGGGAGAAAATATCCGGCACAAAGTGTGTGATAACCTAAATGGCTTCATCGCAAACATGAATGATTACTTTAACGATAAACTCACTGAACCGTTGCGTAAAGTGCTAAGAAAAAGTATCGTTAGAGAATTGCAACCCGACTCGCCATTTACCGCCTTTAAAATCTGGGTCGTGAAATCGAATGACCAGTTTTTAGAAGAATTTTCAAATTATTTACCTCAATAAAAACGTACTCAACCTTTACTGATTTTCACTGTTTTCGTTTGCTGTAGCTCAAAAAATCTGTTTCGCAACCGCCATTGTGGTCGTTGATTTGCTCATAGTATAAAAGTGTAATGCTGGCACGCCAAAATCAATCAACTCTCTGCATTGCTGTACGCACCATTCGACTCCAATCTCACGAACATCTGAGTTGTTTTCTGTTTTTTTAACTGCGTTACGCAAATCATCAGGCATATTGAGAAAGAAAATATTGGGTAAAATTTGGAGCTGTTTTTTGGTAGCCAAAACCTTTAAACCGGGTATAATCGGAATGTTTATTCCGGCGGTTCTACATTTGTTTACAAAATCAAAATACTGTTGATTCTCAAAAAACATCTGCGTGACAACATAATCGGCTCCGGCATCAACTTTCTTCTTTAAGTTTTCTAAATCGAAGTCCATGCTGTCTGCCTCAAAGTGCTTTTCTGGGTAACCCGCCACGCCGATACAAAAACTACTCTTGTTGAGATAATCAGCATCATCGTGAAGATAAATGCCTTTGTTCATATCAGTTACTTGCCCTACTAAATCACAGGCGTAGGAGTGTCCTTCTCTTTTCGGCTTGAAAAAATTATAAGGTTTTGCGGTATCGCCACGTAGGGCGAGTAGATTCTCGATCCCTAAATAATTTAGGTCAATTAGTAAGTCCTCGGTAGCGTCTTTTGTAAAGCCGCCGCACAAAATATGTGGTACGGGATCTACGTTGAATTTGTGCATGATTGCCGAGCAGATACCCACTGTACCGGGGCGTTTTCGGGTCCGCACTTCTTTGATCGAGCCGTCCGGCATTTTTTTCATGAAGTACTCTTCTCGGTGATAAGTTACATCAATAAATGGTGGTTTTAATTCCATCATTGGCTCGATATCGTTTAATAATTCATCTATTTTTGTTCCTTTAGCGGGAGGAATTATTTCGATTGAAAATAAAGGTTTTCCGTTTGAGTTCTTGATGTGTTCGGTAACTTTGGGCATGAGTTTGTCTTATTTACAGTTCAAATTTAGTAGCATCGCTGATGCTATTAAGGGTTTTACTAATACTTTTGTTTTTTTTCCCTAACTTTAGATAAATTATCTATTTTACTAACAAATCTCACTTCAAAACAGATGAAAAAACTATCCCTATCGCTCATTTTTGCACTGATCGCTTTTGCAGGATTCAGTCAGGATGCAGCAAAGCTTAAAAATTACGTAGGAACTTACGAGATCGAGGATGGACCAATTTACGAAGTCAAGGTCATCATAAAAGATGGAAAGCTTTATGGTTCTTCTGATCAGGGCGAGGCTGCACTCACCAAAATGGAAATGGCGGATGCTTTTACGATTGAAGGCTACGATGGAAGCGTCAAATTCAAGAGAGACGGCGATATTGTGAAGTCAATGACCATGAGTATTCAGGGACAAGAAATGATGGGAATGCGTAAAATGCCTTCTGCGGATGATTTCGCGGGAACTTATACATTTGAGAATGCCCCGTTTTTAGAAATGATGGTAACGTCTGAGGACGGTTCAGTACAAGTAGAAGTAGCAGATATTGGCAAAGGACCTGTTGAGTTTACCAGTAACCTGGATGAATTCTACGAGCCAAATTACAGCAGTATCATGACTTTTAAGCGAAATGAAGCGGGTGAAGTTGAAAAAGTAGTGGTGATGGCTCAAGGCTCTGAAATGACCGGGATGAAGGTAGTGGAGAAAGAAGCCGCTTCTATGGATCAATACCTTGGTACGTTTACGTTTGATTCAGCTCCTTTCGGTGAGTTAGTTGTAACGATGAAAGACGGGAAATTACACGGAAACGCTGTGGGTCAGGGCGAAGCAGCTATGAACTCAACTGATACCGCCGATGAATTCGAAATTGAAGGTTACGATGGAACTGCTACTTACGTACGGGATGCTGAAGGTAAAATTTCGGGTATATCGTTATTTATCCAAGGTTCAGAAATGAGCGGGAAAAAGAAGATATAAAGCTATTTATTGTACCTATAAAAAGCGGAACACTTTACACAGTGATTTCGCTTTTTTGTTTCCAAGCATTCAATGCTTTTCTCCTTTCTTACGTCTGACTCAACATCAACAAAATATCTTCCACGAATTCTCGTGAGTTGCTCAGGCGTGGTACTTTATTTTGGCCACCAAGTTTTCCTCGCCTCTCCATCCATTTATAAAACGTTCCTGGAGCTACAAAGTGTACTTTCGGTGCTTGCAAGGCAGCATCGTTCTTTCGCTTGGCGTCGTAGTCGGAGTTGACTTCACGTAAAGTATTGTCGAGAGCCTCGATGAATGTTCGCTCGTCATTTGGTGATTTGAGACATTCAATAATCCATTCGTGTCTTCCTTTAGACTTTTTTTGCATAAAAACTGGAGCGGCGGTAAAGTCAGAAATAGTCGCTCCTGAGTTCTTACAGGCTTGTTCAATCGCTGCTTCCGCGTTCTCAATGATTACTTCCTCGCCGAAGGCATTGATAAAGTGCTTGGTGCGTCCGCTAATTTTCAGTCTAAACGGATATTTATTTGTAAATCGGATGGTGTCACCAATTTTGTATCGCCACAGACCGGCATTCGTGGTAATTATCATGGCGTAGTTAACTCCGATTTCAACTTCATCCAGCGTGAGTGTTTTTGGGTTCTCTTTTTCCCATTCTGATATCGGCATGAACTCGTAAAAAATTCCGTAGTCAAGCATCAGTAGCATTTCACCATCAGAAGAAAGTACGTCCTGAATGGCAAAAAAGCCTTCAGAAGCGTTATACGTTTCCATATACCGCACACCTGATGAGGGGAAAAACTCAGTCTTAAAGAGCTCACGATAAGGGGTGAATGAAACCGCTCCGTGTACGAAAACTTCAAAGTTCGGCCAGATTTCAAGCATGTTTGAAATCCCTTTTCGTTTCATAATATTTTCCAATAAAACCACGCACCACGTGGGTACACCGAGGAGGGAAGTAATGTTCTCCCCGGAGCATTCCTCAATCATTCGCTCCATTTTTTCTTCCCATTTTTCTAACAATGCCACTTCTAATGAGGGCGATCGAACGTACTGTGCCCAAGTGGGCAGGTTTTCCATAATTACCGCCGAAACATCACCTACTCTTGAGTGTTTATTAAACGGATTTTCTCGTAGTGATCCACCGATAGAAAGCCCTTTTCCGTCGAAAATTTCAGATTCGGGACAATTTTCGAAGTACAGCGTCAGTAAATCTTTACCACCTCGGTAATGGCAGTTTTCGAGCGATTCTTCCGTAACCGGAATGTACTTACTGCGTGAATTTGTGGTTCCAGAAGAAACGGAGAACCAACTTGTTTCGGTTGGCCATAACACATTTCGTTCGCCTTTTAAAGAGCGTTCTATGTAAGGATAAAGGTCTTCGTACGTTGAGACAGAAACGGCCTCCTGAAATTCGGAAACGCTTTGAATAAGTTTGAGTTTATGATCATTTCCCCATTTTGTGTGTTTTCCGTGTGCTATTAAATCATCAAAGACATCTTTCTGAGCTTCGATTGGGAAAGCTTGAAAGTTTGCGATTCGGCTAGCTCGCCGTTTTATGAAAAAAGAAATTACGTCGTTTACTATGCTCACTGAGTGGTTTGTTTTTTTAGGGAGTAAAATATTATTCCATAACTTTTTTTGCCCGATTAGGATAATCGGTAATCAGCCCGTCACATCCCATTTCCTTGACGGTGATTATATCGCTGATTTCGTTGACCGTCCACGGAATTACCCGAATTCCCTTCCCGTGAAGTTCGTGCACAACTTGCTCATTCAATACCTTATAATACGGACTCCAAATACCTGGTTTGAATCCAAGAAGTTGTAGATTATGCGTCACGTCATTATTATCTAGTGGTTCTATAAGAGCGGATAAAGTGACTTTAGGGTAGTTTCCTGCTGTTATTTCACGATTCCAATGTTTAAGAATATTAAAATCGAAACTCTGAATAGTTACTCTTTCAGGGGGAAGTTTCTTAGAAATTATCCGCTCAATTAACTCTGAAAACTCCACAACTTCTGGTTGCGAAATATTATACTCCTCAACCAAGCTTTTCAATTCTATATTATATTTTAATGGTTCGATCCCTTTCTTTCTTGCGTAGCCCTCAATAGCCTTTATAGTCTTTTTCAATAATGGTTTGTGTACGGCTATTTTTTGTTGTTCTGGAAAAACTGCGTTTCCCCGCTTTCCAACGTCGTATTTTTTGACCATTTTGTAGTTCATCTCGTAGATGTTTCCTTTAGTTTCTTCCGTTGCAGATTCGCCGTTAGGTAATGTTGAAATTTGTGGGTTGAAATACGGCTCGTGCGAAACAATAACTTTCCGGTCTTTACTGATTACTACGTCAAGTTCAATGGTATTAACGCCTTCGTCAATCGCCCTTAGGAAGGCTGGAATCGTATTTTCGGGCATTAATCCTCTGGAACCACGATGTCCCTGAATTTCAAAATTTTGTGTTTGTGCGTTTGTTTGCATCGAAAGTTGAATGAGTAAAAAACAAACCAAAAATGGTTTTAATGAGTGCATTTAGATGTATGGTTTACTGAAAATAAAGCAACTTTATTGAACGGTAGATAACAAAATCTTGCCGTAAATTTATTCGATTCCAAGTCTTAAAATACGTATTTTTGCCATTTATTTAGAAAAATAAACATTTAGACTTTATAAGAAACTTCCATGCAAATTAAACAGTTGCTTCAGCAAATACCTAACAATCAATCTGTTACAGTAAAAGGTTGGGTGCGAACCAAACGCGGTCAGGCCGCTTTAGCTTTCGTTAGCTTAAACGATGGTTCCACTATTCACAATATACAAGTAGTGGTAGATGCCGAAAATATCCCCGCCGAGACTACGAAATTAATGACCACTGGAGCCTGCGTAGCTGTGGAAGGAAAGTTGGTAGAATCAACTGGAAGCGGTCAGGCGGTAGAGGTAGTTGCTGAGAATGTGACTATTTATGGAGTGGCTGATGAAACATTCCCGATTCAGCCGAAGAAACATAGCATGGAGTTTTTGCGGGAAAAAGCTCATTTACGTTTCCGCACGAGTACTTTTGGGGCGATTTTTAGAATTCGACATACGCTGCAATACGCCGTGCACAAATTTTACAATGATCGCGGTTTTTTCAATTTGCACACACCCATCATTACGTCTTCCGATGCTGAAGGGGCGGGAGAGATGTTTCACGTCACCACATTTGACATAAAGAATCCTCCAAAGACCGAAAACGGAGACATAGACTATTCAAAAGACTTTTTTGACCGCCAAACTGCTTTGACCGTTTCGGGGCAACTTGAAGGTGAGCTTGGAGCGTTGGCGTTATCGAAGATTTATACTTTCGGTCCAACTTTCAGAGCGGAAAATTCGAACACTACTCGGCATTTGGCTGAGTTCTGGATGATCGAACCCGAAGTGGCGTTCCACGACTTGAAAGATAATATGGATTTGGCGGAGGAATTTATCCGTGAAGTCATTAAATACGCCCTCGAAAACTGTCAAGATGATTTAGCATTTTTGGAAAAACGCTTGTTAGACGAAGAAAAATCAAAGCCACAAAACGAACGCAGCGAAAGAGCATTGCTCGAAAAACTGCAATTTATTGTGAACAACGATTTTGAGCGGGTAACGTATACTGACGCCATTGACATTTTGGTAAATTCGAAGCATAATAAGAAGAAGAAATTCAAGTTTCCGGTGGAATGGGGAGTCGATTTACAATCCGAGCACGAGCGTTATTTAGTAGAAAAGCACTTTGAAAAGCCAGTTATTCTGACCGATTATCCGAAAGGCATCAAGGCGTTTTACATGAAGCAAAATCCCGACGGTGAAACTGTTGCGGCGATGGATGTTTTATTTCCTGGAATTGGTGAAATTATCGGCGGTTCGCAGCGGGAAGATGATTATGAAAAACTGCTTGCTCGTACGAAAGAAGTAGGCATTGACCCCGAAGAAATCTGGTGGTATTTCGATACCCGTAAATTCGGCTCTGCTCCGCACGCTGGTTTCGGCTTGGGTTTCGAGCGATTGGTTCAATTTGTTACTGGAATGGGAAACATCCGCGACGTAATTCCTTTCCCAAGAACACCGGGAAATGCGGAGTTTTGATAAGTGCAATAGTAATGACCAATGTTCAATTTTCAGTGATTAACATTAAAGTAAAAATGCTCAATCAATAATAAATACGAAACTAAGAGTATACGATTTAGAGGAGCGTTTGATAAACTTTGCTTTAATGGTTCTTGAAGTCTGTTAAAACCTACTTGCAAATTACATCGAAATCATCTTACCAAACAGTTGATAAGGTTGGGGTACGTTACCTGTTTTGAATTATGGTGAAGCTCAAGCAGCAGGTTCTTTTAAGGCTTTACCCACAAAGTGGGTAAAGCCTTAAAAGAACCTCGCGAGTCTAAAGTAACTCTGATTTTATGAACACGAAAAGTATATGCCGATTGGGAAGATATACTCTTGGAAGTTAAAGAGTTAACAGCTTTTTTGGGTAAAAGCACTGAAACTTCAAAGCGTTCATTAAAAAGTTAGTAATTCTACAAGAATACTTGGTTATTGAACATTATTAAATTGCTAATAAACTTTTCTCATCCGTGTTCTATAAAATAGTGTACAATTTAGCAATCCAAGTTTACAAAGGTCTAACGCAGTTCGCTTCATTGTTCAACAAAAAAGCAAAGCAACGAATAGAAGGCTTGTGGAATAATAGCGTGGTGTTAGCTGAGATTACTGAAAAAAAAAGTCAGTCAAGAAACTGGCAATTGGCTTGGTTTCACGCCGCATCGCTTGGTGAATTTGAACAGGCCCGTCCGGTTTTAGAGCAATTCAAGCGGGACTATCCAACGTACAAAATTCTCGTAACGTTTTTTTCACCTTCGGGTTTTGAAATTAGAAAGAATTACCCGTTAGCCGATTTCATTCTTTACTTGCCTTTTGATATTCAATCTGACGTGGAAGAATTTATTAATATCATTCAACCAACAATCGTATTCTGGGTGAAATACGAATACTGGCGAAATTTCCTGCGAACGGCTTCTGAAAGAAACATTCCTGTATATCTGTTTTCCGCAATATTTCAGGAAACCCAACCATTCTTTAAATGGTACGGTTCATCCTTTGTGCAATCGTTGCGGTACTTCTCGCACCTGTTTGTCCAAGACAGTAATTCAAAATACTTACTCAATTCTATTGGCATTCAGAACGTTATTGTAGCTGGAGATACCCGTTTTGATCGGGTTGCGGATACACTGAAAAGCGTTCGGGAAATTGAAATCGTAAAGGGTTTCAAGGAAACTAGTAAATTACTGGTCGTAGGAAGTGCGTGGGAGGAGGATATTACTTGTCTAAGTTCTTTCTTCTCTGGCGGCGGCAGCCGTAGCTGGAAGGCATCAATGGGGGTTAAGCTAATAATCGCCCCGCACGAACTACACGAAGAGCAGCTCGAACGTTGGAAAACGCAGCTTAAAGGAATTCGGCATTCAGAAGTCAAAAACGGCACTGATTTATCGGAATTTGATACGCTGATAATTGATAATATCGGGTTATTATCTTCTATTTATCAATACGCTAATTTTGCATTTATCGGTGGTGGATTTGGGAAAGGGTTGCACAATATTTTGGAAGCTGCTACTTTCGGAATGCCGATATTTTTTGGGAATAAAAACTACAAAAAATTTAAAGAAGCTACTGACTTAGTTAACCTGAAAGGGGCATTTGTGGTTAGTAATTCAGAAGAGTTTCAGTCGAAATTCATGCATCAATTAGTCGATAATGAATTTACCGCTAAAATAACAAGCGATTACGTTCAAGGTAAAACTGGAGCAACTCGAACGATTTTGAAATGGATTCGTAAAAATACAGAACACACATTTAGTTAGGTGAAACTAGTGCCTACATTTTATCGGTTTTAACTTTTAGTGCTTTGTAGGCACAAAAGCCAGAATATTGGTTGGTAGCAAAGTTAATTACGCTAAAATGAGCAAGCAGGAACTCGCTAAAACCGACGAAGAATCACCACGAAATATGGGTTCAGTGCTCAGTTTTAGACTGAAAATCAAAGTTGAGTAAGAAGTAAAAGCATTAAGCTGGGACAAGAATGCTGAATGTTTTCAAATTGGTTTAGAACTTCCTTGTTTTATTAATACCGATTCGCCGGATAAAGTCTTCGAAGTTGGCTGGGATTTCGGAGCCGTGAAATACTAAAATTTGTACCGAACCTGCACCCGAACGTCCGTGCGGTACGGAACTCCTAAAGCATTATTCCCGCTGCCAATTTTTACTCCGTCGAATCTCTGAGTTCGGGAAATTCTTGCCCATAAATCAATTTTATGAGAAATACTGAGTCGATTCACCAAATAGAATCGCATTCCTTCACCGAAGTAAGCTGGAAAAGATACGGCGTAAAGTACGTCGTTTTCGTAAGCGTAAACCCGTGAATTGAAATCATCGGTGTTGAAATAAGCAATCCTACCTTTCAGTTGGAGTTTCCCGACCGTTCCTTCAATATCCTGCATGATGGCAAAACCGTTGGACACAGAATAATTCACGAAACTGTATCGGTTATATTGAATCCGACTTTGTAATTTAAATTTACGACTTGGTGTAAAGTCAAAATTGACTAATATATTCTGCCGCCTTGTGGTTGCTATAATATCCGTTACGGTGTCGTTATTTGGCAAATTTCGTCCTTTTTGTTCCTCGTGATATTGCATGTAAAATACGTGCCGACGAGTTGGTTTGTAAGTAAACCGAAGTAAATAATCAAACCCGCTTGACGGAGCATCGACCAAATACCGTAGCCACGGAAAAGTGAAACGATCGTAAAATACACTGAATGTGATGGAGCGTTTCGGAGAATATTTGAACCCGGTATAAACTCCCCGTTCGTTAATGGTTCGGCTGCCTTCACCGAAAGTGTTTGAATAGAAACTGTGAAAATCTGGGTCGTAACTCCGTAAGTTTAATGACCATTCTACTTGCGGGCTAAGTGATGCTACTACGCCGCCAACGGCCCCGATTCCGCCACTCGCTGAACGAGCAACTTCCCCGAAAAAGTTGAAGTTTTGCCAGCCGTAGCTCCCGTCGATTCCTATGATAGAATTTGTCTTACCAGTAAACTCAAAACGGTTGTAAAGTTGTTCCCGCCGTTGAAATAACTTATCAAACGAAGTATTTAGAAAGGAAACCCCAATATGCCCGTTTTTGATTTTGTGAGCCGCGTTAAGGCCAATATTTTGCTCATTTAATGCCTTTTTTTTCTCGATTTCACTTTCCGTTCGGTGGAAGCCATTGGTCAGTAGTGAACTGAAAATTTCTTCTCTTTCAGGCAACTCATCATATCCGTTAAACGCCACGCTACCGTCTCGCTTATTTCGGGCAACCATTGCGGTTAGCTCAATTTTTCCTAAATTAAAAGTTGCTGCCCCACCCCTGAAAAATCCGCCTTCTACTACGGAGTTATAGGTTCGTAAACCCACGTTACTTCTTCTCGTGGTGTAAATCGGCTCGCCGCCTTTTCCGATAAAATAACCCGCTGCAAGTACTAAACCTTGTCCGAAACTGGCTTGATAGTCGCCTAAAATGAGATTTTTGATTCGCCCTTTGTTTTGAAGTTGAGCGTGGAAGATGGTGTAATCGAAGAAATTAGTCTCTCCCGCATCTTTTTCAGCAATAAACCCAAAGCTGAAATCTTTCGGATGCTGTATTCGATAGCGAGTGTAAAATCGTTGCGGACTTCCTAAATACTTCTCTTCGGTAAAACCACGGGAAGATTCTACGGTTTGGTCCGCTCGAAATGTTAGTGAATGGTCCGTGGTTCTTTTGAAAATAGTCGTTAAATTATTGGTCGTAATTTGATTGGAAACGGTGAGAAACGGTGCAATTGTTCGGATAAAATTTATGTCAAAGTCGGGGATTGCCTGTAGTTCGTAAAGCGTCAGTAAATTGCCGTTTTCTTTACGGTAATGTATCAGGTTATTAACCTGTAATTCTGAAAATAAGAAAAGGCTTCGTAGGTCTTCGGAGTCTGCTTTATTTAGATCAAGCGGCGATTGATACCGTTGGTAGAGGTTCTCGTACAAATCTTCGTAGTTGATATCATTTTGCTGCGTAGAGACAATCCTCTGAATAAACTCATCCAAGTTTATATTCTGTTCAGGATACGCTTGCCCAAAAACTCTCGATGAGCTGAGCGTAAAAAGAGCTAAAAGTAGAATTGTGTGGAAGTTTTTGCTCTTACCCACGTTTTCCTCCCTTTCTTTTTAGAGCCGCACCTACGGTAAGGTGGTGCGAAAACCCGAGAATGTTGGAAGTATTTATGGCGTAATCAAATTGCAGATTTCTCAATCGCATTCCGGTTCCGAAATGAAAAGTATTGGTCAATGAATTCACTCCACTTCGAACAAAAAATGATTTGCGGATTTCGTATTCAATTCCTGCTTTAATATTTAGCTTGTAGAATGTGCTTTTTTCGGCTTCGGCGTTTAATGAAATCTGCTCGGATGGTTGGTACGAAAAGCCCAGCCGTAGTACCGTCGGGATATTTTTCGAAGCGAACAATTTTGCTCCGGTAAGATTATATGCGTGAAAACCGACGCGGAAATTATCCCGAATGTCTGCCATCATACCAAATTCAGTCAGTATTGTACCTTTCGCCGTTAAATCCTGCACGGCGGCTTGGAAGTAGCTAACTTTTAGTCCTAAAGAAATTCGTCCTTGCTTTCTGGAAACGGCGATTCCGCCTTTTACTTCGTTGTACAGTTCATCGCCAAATTGCTCAAAACCCACGCTAAAATTTACGGCGTTTGTTTTAATTACCGCCCCAATTCCAGCGTTTCCTAATCCGGGAATATCAAATCTGCTGTGGTAAGAAGCAAAGGCGTGGGTGCTTTCGGCGTAAGCTACTCCCGCCGGATTGTAGAAAAAACTCTGCTCGTGCGGCATTGCTACCACGGCATTTCCCATTCCCCAACTTCGTGCACCGATTGGAAACGGGTCATTGCTGAAGGCCTTGAAAGTGAATAGTTGTAAAAAAAGTAGAGGCAATAGTTTCTGCAAACCGTATAAATTAAGTACTAAAGATTCTTAATCTATTGTAAATATACAATTATTCGGAGTTATTCTTTGAGTATATCCGCAATCTTATTCCGCCAAGATGCTTGTACCATCTGATTAACTCCGTGCCCCGTTTCGTCGTCGTACATTTCCTGAAGGCGGTTCATCTCACGGTACGCTTCGAGGTATTCGTACTGAATTCTGCTCTGTAAATCTTCGGGCGTCAGTTCGTAGATTTGTTCCACTCTTTCCACGTAACGATTCATCGCAATTTTAGCAATATCGAAGTGTAGACGTTCGTGTTCCAGTGAATAAATGCTCAGGTTCGAATTACGTACCCAAGACATTCCTTGCACCATATAAACTCTGGGCGTGAAATACGCTTTCAAAACCTGATCCTCAATTTTCATTTCCAGATTAAAGGCGATGTTTGCAAAAATGGCTGCGTCGTAGCGGTTGCTACCGATTGGTTTTCCGCTGAAGTCACCCCAGTTTATTGGGCGACTACCGTAGTAAATAGTATCGTTTACGTTCAGATTATACGGTGGTTTAATTATTATTTCCGAGCTTTTTACGAAAGCTTCGTGATAGGATAGGTTCAGTTTCTTCCAATCCGAAAAATATTTTAGGTTGTTTCCAAAAGCTTTCGCGATAAGGTTTTCAAAATTATCTGGCGTAGCCGAACCGAACGTACGGTGATACAACGCTTTCGATGTTTTACTTATCAGAAATACATTACCGTAACTCCTTTTGCTGATATAAGAAATAGTAAGAGATACTTCTCCTTTGACGGCTCCGCCCGATTTACGCTCTGTAAGTTGGAGGTTTTTTATTGCGAGTGAAATAGTGTCCGAGCTTATACTTTGTGATGCATCATTTTTTAATAAATCTGTAAAGTACCTGTCTGTAAAGCTGTCTATCTTAACCAGTTTGGTACTTTGTTGATCTGTCAAGAAAATTTTGCCAATGTTCTTTGTTTGAAAACTATCAATGACTGAAGCTACTTGGTAGTTACTCGTTTCGTACTGAACCGTTTTCTTTGTTACCTTTAATATAAGCTGCGACTTTGCCGCGAACGGAACTAGCAGCACAAATAATAAGTATTTCATCAAAGAATATTTTTCACGTTTTTTTAACGAATTTAGAATAATTAAATTCGCTAAAAAAGTAAAGCCGATGAACTATATATCCGACAGCTTTCTTCAAATGAATATTTTAGTTAACGGGCAATTGTCAGAAAACTGATTTTTTGTCGCCCGTCTTTGAGTTTAAGCGAGTAATAGTAAGTTCCGTCTGTTAAACCCATATTTGAATTTGCCAGTAAACCGTTATTGGGCTTTCCATCCCAGTTATTCTGGTATTTTTCGGCATTATAAACCAAGTGTCCGTACCGGTTATAGACTCGAAATGAAGCTTCGATCTCGCCCAAGTTTTTAATTTGGAATACATCATTTACTCTGTCTCCGTTTGGTGAAAAACCTCCTGGAATTCCTAACTCGTCTAAGAGATTGTTCGGTTCCGCTGAGGCTATTACGGCTCCAGTATCTGTGCTCTGCACAGTTTGGTTTGAGATTATATCAGGTTGTGTGGTATCAACATTATTTTTAGTAACTTCTACATCCTCGTTAGTTTCAGAGATAGTTCCTTGATTATTGTTGTCAGTCTTGTTCACTACTATTTTTACGGCATTGCTCACGCAGTTGCCGCCGTTACTTCGCTCAACTACGTAATAAGTGCCGGCTTCGGAGGCGTTAGTCGGGTCAGAAATCTTTGCGGCAGTCAAATCGTTTATTAGACGAAATTCGTACACACCGCTAGAAGTCATCGTTTTGCCAACGGCGGTAGTCAAATCCACGCTTTGCGGATTATTTGTATTTATTGTAAACGTTTTTGAAACTGTCGGTTCGTCAACTTCCGCAATAAATGCCAACTGCAAACGATTAGACTCATTGCCGAGGCATTCCAAAAACTGACACCTTGCCGTATAAAAAATATTATTCCCGCCTTCGGTAACTTCAACGGAAGTGCCACGCCTGATTTCTTCGGTTGTGGAAACTTCACCCAAAAGTAGCTTATGCTTGTACCATACATAGGCTCCGGCGGTACACCCGTCAGCTTTTATAATTACTGATTCGCCACCGCAACCGTATTTCCACGTAATGCTTGGATTCAAATCACCTTTATCTTCGTACACAATTATTGTTCTTGAAATTGGTTCTGCGGAGCAGTTATTCGAGTTGGTACAAATTGCGGTGTAAGTAGCCGTTTTATCTGGCGAAACTTTAATGTCTCGCCCTACTTCTCCGTTCGACCAATTCACCGTTCCCATACATCCAAATGTCTTGATGCGAGTCAAACGTCCTTTCTTTATTTCGTCGTCGTTACACATTAGGTAAGGCGTTTGTGGCTTAGGTATTGCCTCCACGTTCAGCGTAATTTTGTAACTGAAGAGTAAACTTTCACCTTCCATACAAACCGCCGTGAATGAGGTGTCTGTACTAACCGAATCAACGATGCTAAATCCTCGCATTCCGTTTGACCAGACCACGGTTTTATCGCATCCAGTTGCGGTTAGTCTGACCGGCTCTCCCGCACAAACTTTGGTATCGCTCTGTGTTAAAGAACGAATTTGTGCCTTCAGGCTAAGTGAAGTAATTAGTAATAAGAATAGAAAATAGAAATTTTTAACGGGCATATGTGATACTTTATTGACTTTTATCGTCTAAAAACCATGCCATGCGTATATGATTAGTGCTATTAATTTTATTGAATTTTGGGCATTACTAACGGTCATAAATCCATTAATTGGTTATCAATATTTAATCAGCTAATTTCGTTATTCGGTGAACCTCTATCTATTGTAAAGTTACTAAGTGAAAAAGCTGCTACCACTCCTCTTACTTCTACTCGCTATTCCTGCTCTTTCTCAGAAAATACTCTGGGCAAACGAGCTACTCGGATTTTCCTCCGAAGAGCGAGATATGCATTATAGTCCCAAGTACCGTGCTACCCAAATTTTAGGAAAACCAAATGTTTTTCCTACTGGTATTTCTACGCCTTGTGCGTGGTCTCCAAGTGGAGCAAATATCGGAACAGATTGGGTTTCGGTTGGTTTTGCAGAAGGTATGAAAATCAAACAAGTTGCTGTTTGTGAAAACGTTAATCCTGGTGGGATTTCACAAGTTTTAGGAATTAATAAAAACGGCGAAGAAATATTACTTTACGATAACTCTGAAGCTACGACAAAAGAAGCTGGGAGAATCTGGAATATCTTTATTCCTGAAACAGATTTTGAGGTTTACGGTATAAAATTGATGATCAACCACGCGTTGAAAAAGGGGCAGAAGGAAATTGATGCAATTGCGGTTTCGGATAGTGGAGAACCCATTCAGGTTCTACTAAATACCATAGATTGGGGCGAAGGAGAAGTCGTATTAGAAAGTTTGGGCTACGCCGTAAACTCGGCGTACGGTGAAGTTTCTCCGATAATTTCACCAGATGGGAAAGAGCTATATTTCACCAGATTGAATCACCCTGATAACATCCGTGCGAAGGATGATAAAACAATAAAGCAAGATATTTGGTACACTCAGAAGCGGGGAAAATTCTGGAATGCTCCGCAAAATATTGGAGCCCCACTCAATGACGAAGAAGATAATGCAGTTACCTGTATCTCTGCCGACGGCAAAACACTTTTTGTCTTAAACGTATATAGCAAAACGGGAAGAACCCAGGTTGGATTGTCAAAGTCCAGAAGAACGGTGAATGGTTGGAGTTTTCCTGAAAAAATAGTAATCGATGACTTTCAGGCATTATCACATGATGAAACGATTGATGGTAAAAAACAACCTAAAATTTACACTGAATTTAGTATAACTCCTGACGAAAAAATTATTGTAATGGGATTAAAGCGTAGCCAAACCTACGGCGAACGTGATATTTACGTTTCGTTTCGACAGTCAGACGGTTCTTATTCTTGTCCCCGAAGCCTCGGACCAATCATTAATACTGCTGATATGGAGGGTTCGCCATTTCTGGCGGCTGATACAAAAACCCTTTATTTTATGTCAAAAGGACACTTGGGGTACGGAAACGGAGATATTTTTGTATCTAAACGTTTGGACGATACCTGGGCGAACTGGTCCCAACCGCTTAATTTAGGAGAGCCTATTAACACTCCCGAATGGAATGGTTATATAAACGTACCGGTAGCAAGTGATTACGGATTTATAAGTACGAAACGTAGCCGTAACGAAAGCAATGATATTTATCGCGTGACTATGCCGCCTCAATTACGGCCCGAACCACTGGCTGTGGTGACTGGAATACCCACTAATTTGTTGACTAAAGAGGCAATACCCGCCGAAATAACGTTACGTTCTGTAAATGGAGACGCGGGAAATGCTATTTCAATAGATTTAACATTTAATCCTGAAGAAGATAAAGAATACAAGTTCATTCTTCCGATTGGACAGGATTACGTGTTCACCGCAAAGCAAAGAGGGTACATTGAAATTGTGGATTCATTAATTCTGCGGCGGGAAAAAGGATACCGTGAAATTCGGTTCGACTTGTCTATGACCGAAATTAAAGCTGGGCAGAAGATGATTTTGAACCAGTTATTTTTCGAGCGGGCTAAATACGAAATTAAAGAAGAATCTTTTGACGAACTCAAGCGGATAATTAACTTGATGAAAGAATATCCGAGCATGGAAGTCATGTTGGAAGGACACACTGATAATCAGGGAGATTTGTTGAAAAATGTGCAGTTAGCGAAGAGTAGGGTAGAAGCGGTTAAAAGTTACTTAATTGAAAAGGGAGGTATCCAAGCCGAACGAATATCCGTAAAATCTTGGGGACCCACTCGCCCGATTTCAAGTAATGCCTCGGAAGTAACTCGCAAAAAAAATCGTCGGGTAGAATTCACGATTGTTAAATTGTGATTAGTTTTGCCCAAACAACTTCTAAAAAAATGTCAGTTAAACTATTGTTGGTTGTGCCTTGCTATAATGAAGAAGCTGTTCTACCCATTACTTACCCGCAATTTTCAGACTTCCTGCGTTCACAAATAACAACTGGAGCAGTCTCTGATGATTCAATGGTCTGCTTCGTAGATGATGGCAGCCGTGATGATACTTGGAAATTGATTCAAGAATATTCTACTGCTGATAGTCAGGTTATGGGAGTGAAGTTATCACGAAACTGCGGTCACCAAAATGCTATCTTAGCGGGACTCCTCGAAAATAAAGATAATTTTGATTGCTACGTAACCATCGACGCCGATTTACAAGATAATGTTAACGCAGTGGCTGATATGATCGCAGCGTACAAAGAAGGTGCTGCGGTAGTTTACGGAGTACGAAACGATCGTACGAGTGATTCTTGGTTTAAACGGACCACTGCCGAGGGTTTCTATAAAGCGATGCAAAAAATGGGCGTCCCCGTAATATTTAATCACGCTGACTTCCGATTGATCGACAATCGGGTTTTAAACGAACTGGAAGGATACAAGGAAGTTAATTTATTTATCCGAGGTATTATTCCAACAATTGGTTTTAAAAGTAAGCAGGTTTTTTATAAGCGATTGGAACGTGAAGCGGGAGAATCAAAATATCCGCTTGGTAAAATGATTATGTTTGCTTGGAACGGCGTTACCTCTTTTTCAACTTTCCCAATGCGGGTGGTATTGTGGTTTGGGGTGCTGAACTTTTTCGTGGCGTTGAGCATCGGAATGTACGTTATTATCAGTAAAATGTTCGGTATTACCGTTGCGGGGTGGACTTCCATTGTACTCCCGATGGCATTTTTTAGCGGTTCAAATATGATAGCTATTGGACTTATTGGCGAGTATATCGGCAAAATTTATCAGGAGGTCAAGCAGCGTCCACGTTACATTATTGAAGAACACCTAAAATCTCATTAATTTGTTACAAAAAAAATCATCAATTTACATTGCACTTTGTACGCTATTACTGATTGGTGGCGGTTTGCGTCTTTATAAATTAGATGCGTATGGTCTGGGGGGAGATGAGAAATATGCACTTTTGGTAAGTAATTTTATCTATCAGGAAGGCGGTGGACAAAACGAAGTTCTGAGAAATGAATCAGAAAACTACTTCACGAATAAACAACTCGTACCCCCGACTTCTTTTCACGATTTTCAGCGGGCAATTGCAAGTAGAGATAATGGTAGCGGTGCAACCTATGATTTACTGCTCCATAATTGGATAAAACTATTTGGGGTGAGTGATTTTGCTCTCCGGTCATTATCGGTATTATTTAATATGCTGACCGTTTTGCTACTATTTGTATTCACAAAAACTTGGACAGGTAATTATAAGTTAGCCCTTCTCATAGCATTTTTAGCGGCGGTTTCGCCTTTTTATGTGGTGGTTTCGCAGGTATCACGCGGGTATTCCCTGTTATTCTTGCTGGCATTACTCAGTACCTATTTATTACTATTTTATTACCGCAGTCACAAAGTGGTTTATATGGTGCTTTACAGCATCGTGGTTTTCTTAGCTCTTCAAACGCACTATTCTATATTCCCGCTTTTCTTTGTTCACGGTTTGTACATTTTGATATTTCACCGTAAGCTCAATTCGATGGTTGCGTTCGGCTTGGCAATGGTTTTTCCTTTTGTTGGGATGCTTGCTTGGTTCGGAAGTACTGGAGGGCAATGGGCCATGCATTCCGTGAGTCAAAGTGCAATTGCTTACAATCAAATGGCATTGATAGAGCCTTACGAATGGTTGAGGATTTCTACGTTAACCACGGTGTTAGACCAGACCTGGCGGACATTTACGCTTACGTTTCCGTTAATTCATAATATTGGTGAAGTTCTGATTGGTGTAAAAAATTTAGTTTTGGCGGGCTTTATTGGTGTGGTAATTGCCTTTGCGTATGTAGCGAAACCGTTGAAGCCACTTATAAAATTTGGGGTTGTCAGTTTATTTTTGGGGGCTCAATACTTTTTCACGAGCGTTCAGCCGTTATCCTTTATTTTGTTTTCGTTAGTAATAGCTCTCGTAATAATCAGCGTGAAACAAGTAGTTTCGGTCAAGAATGAAATGCTACTATTATCTGGAATGATTTCAGTTTTATCGTTTGTTTTTTTGGTAATATTCGCCTTTCAAGACGGAAATACCATGCGTATTTTACCGAGGTATTCTGGTTATAGTTACGCATTTAGCTGCGTGGGAGCAGGTGCGTTTCTTTATCACTTTAGTAATAATAAGCACGTGACCAGCTTTATTCTTCTATTGGTTTTTTGTCTGGTAACTTTGAATTATGTGCATATATTCAGAGCAATTTATGCTGATAATGCCCCGAATTATTTTCATCAATTCCCTGAAAAACGCTTACCGAACCCGTACTACTTCTTGGCAGAAACTATTTCTGAAACGTATTCGAAAAGCGATACACTAATCCTTCCTTCTGCTGCTATCGATACTACTTATGGAGGATTCGAAATTGTGAAATACTCGGTTCAGGATGCTCAATATTTGAATATTTACTTGTCGAGAAAAGAACTTAAAATTATCCAAAGAATTGATAGAAGTGAGCTGAATAAAGTAATTTTGAAACATGCCGACGGAACTTCAGAAATACTGTTTGATTTCGAAGGCATGAAATACCGGTACTAATTCGGTAGATGCCTGAATTTAATGAATACCACTTTTAAAAAAATATTGGCAGTTTGTCTGGGCATAAGCCCTTTGTTACTCATGGCTTATCTATTCGATAAATACGCCGTGAATATTCCGCATTGGGATGACCATGCCCTCAAAGGGTTCATCCTGAACCTTGACTTTGCCAAAAGCCTTTCCGAAAAGTTGAGTCTTTTCTTTTCTTTTCACAACGAGCACCGTATAGTCTTTACCCGTTTTGTGACTTGGCTGATTGTTAAGTTCAACGGCACTATAGATTACCGGATTATGATGATTGTGGGCAACTCAGCCATTATCGGAATATGGGTTTACTTCATATCCTGTGTCAATAAATACCGGCTTTCTGCTTGGTATATTGCTATATCGGGTTGGTTACTCTTTTCGCTGGCAACGTCAGAAATTTTGTTTTGGGGGATGGCATCCGTTCAGAATTTCTGGGTGATTTTCTGGTCACTAACAACGTTTTACCTACTGGTTTATGGCGAAATGATGGACATGAAAAATCCGTTTGTAAACCGTAGTATAGTACTCCTGAAAAATAGACCAACTAATCGATTGATGTTCTACACGGCTATGTTAACTGCTTTACTTGCTTTATTTACAAGTGGTAACGGCGTTTTAGTTCCGTTTATCGGCTTGTTTATTCTACTCTTGCAAAAGCGGTTTATCAGCTCATTGTACTGGTCGTTGAGCGTAGGATTAGTTACAACGATTCACTTCCTCACCACAGAAGTTCGTCCTGACGAAGTGAACGACGCTTCTGAAGTTACTTTTAATCATATTTTGTCGGGAGCAACAACGTTAGCCGGAGCTATTTTTGATACGGATTGGGCGTACCCAGACTTGAGGTTTAAAGTTGCTCAGGGAATTGGTGGGATTCTAATCATAACTAGCATTGTACTCTTTTTTAGGCGAATTTTTATTGACTACGCCCTGAAACTAAACCTATACGTTTTGACAAAACGAAAGACGGATTTGTTTATGTCTGCTACAATATTGTTTGTGGGTGGAACGATGGGGGGAATTATATTTAGTCGTCTGGGGCTTGGAATGGGCGTTTTTCTGACGGGCAAGTACAAAATCTATAGTATTTTACTGTTGATTGTCTGTACGCTATATTTAGGAAGACTGTTAGCAAAGAAATACCGTAAAGTTGGATTAATAGCGGCGGTGCTGCTAAGTATCGGATTGTGGGTCAATAGTTATTTTAATGATTATCAGTTTGTTCAAAATCAGTATATGCAACGTCGGGTGGACTTGGCAAACTGGAAGAAGGAAGCCCGTACTAATAATGTTGAGTTGGCTGACTATCCTTACAAAGCCCCAGAAGTAAACCTTTTCGACAATGTAAATTTTGAGAACTACGTAATTTCTGATTCGTTAATTGATGATATTAAAATCTTCGGAGATAAAGTTATCTTCTATGAGAATGAGTTAGAAGCTGTTAATCAGCAAGTTTATTTTATTCTTAAATCCGACACGAAGACCTACTATTTTTCTACAAAACCACAACGGAATAATTCCCGCATTGGGATTTTTAGAAATTATTTTCAAAATGGATTTACTGTGAATGTTTCAAGATTTGACGTAGATACTGACTTTTATCAGGTTTATGTGATGATTCGTAATAAGGAAGAGCAGGTTTTAATTACAAACAAAAAACTGATCAGGATTGATGGTTTGCTACGTAATGTGGTTAAAACAAACTGGTAAAATATGAAGAAAGGATATATTCCTGCCCTTGACGGGTTACGCTTTTTAGCGGTGGCTTTAGTATTAGTTGACCATTGGTCTGGCGATGCGATGCCCTTTCAAGCGAGCTACTTAGGGGTCTGCTTGTTTTTTGTGTTAAGTGGATTTCTAATCACCCGCATTTTACTAAACGCTAAACACCGGGATGAAGAATTAGAAAGAAATCATCGTTTTTCTCTCAAGCAATTCTATATTAGGCGTACTATTCGGATTTTCCCCGTTTATTATTTAACGCTTGGTATTCTGTATGTAATAAATATTGAGCCCGTCCGGGATAAGATTTTTTGGCTGTTAACTTACAATACAAACAACTACATCGCTATTTATGAGCGTTGGCTTGGTAGTGTTGATCACCTGTGGTCACTGGCGGTAGAGGAGCAGTTTTACTTGTTTTTTCCCTTTTTGATTTTGTTTCTCAGTTGGAAAAACCTTAGTAAGATGCTTTACTTATGCATCCTCCTCTCGGTTGGTTTGCGGTTATTCTTCTACCTTCGGGGAGACGAATGGGTACGACCTTATGTGCTCGTCTTTACGTGTTTAGATGCATTTGGGATAGGCGGATTATTCGCTTATTACGTTTGGAAGGGTGAACAAAAGGTAATTGACTTTTTTGGTGGCTGGCTGCTAATTTGCCTGAGTTTAGTGGCTTATATTGTAATAGTATTCTGGTCTAAATCTTACGGTGAGGGGCATAACTTCGTCACGGATGTATTACTCAGACTTTTCGAATCACTTCTTTCCATTTCTATAATTGGTAAAATTGTGGTAAACGAGTACCAAAAAACTGCGAACTGGCTCACCCGATTACTCTCGAGTGCAGTATTAGTGTACATTGGTAAGATTAGTTACGGTATTTATATCTATCATAACTTTGTGTACAACTTTTACCACACGCCAGATTCCAGCTTTACTTCAAGAGCACTGAATAGAATGCAATCTATTGTTTCATCACCTGCCCTATTTCAAATCGCGAAGATTTGCCTCTTATCCACCATCACAATTATTTTGGCGAGCTTGTCCTGGTTTTTGATTGAGAAACCAATAAATAAATTCAAAGAACGATTCGGGTACTAACTTTGTCTTCCCTCTATCTCTATCACTCCCAAGAAAACCTTTCTATTTATGAGCTCATTCTATTTGCCGTTCCTATATTGGTCGCTATTTACAATCGGCGGTTATGTGATCGGTTTTTTATCGAAAAAGCACATTTTACCCCGACTTAGTGCCGCTTCAAAGCTTACTACGACAATTTTTGACGATGCGATAGTTTTGGGAATGCAACGGATCGTAATTCCTCTTTTTTCGCTTACTGGTTTCAGCTTTGGCTACGCGTTCACAAATATTTTTGCGGATCAACGTGGACAAATCGGTCAGGGAATAATAGTTAGCTTCATCATTTTGATTACGTGGGTAGTTATTATCATTGTTGATGAAATCGCCCATTTTCAAATGAACAGGATTGGTAAAAATCTACCCAAATCTTCCATTTTACTTAATATGATTAATGTAACTTTCGCATTAATCGGATTCTTGTTCATTCTTCAATACCTAGGTATTTCCATCCTTCCGGCATTAACTGCACTCGGAGTAGGAGGTTTGGCGGTAGCGTTGGCGTTACAAGATACACTTTCCAACCTTTTTGCTGGATTGCAATTGGTAGCGTCAAAGAAAATACAAGTGGGAGATTACCTTGTTCTGTCAGCTAGTGAAGAGGGCGTTTTAGAGGATATTTCGTGGCGGAATTCTACTATTCGAACGCTCAGTAATCACTTAATCATTATACCGAATAGTACACTTGCCAGCAGCATTGTTAAGAATTTCGCGTTGCCCGATACTGAAAACTCGATTTTAATTCCCGTTGGGGTGGCGTACGACAGTGATTTGGCACACGTTGAAAAAGTGACCATTGAAGTGGCAAAAATGATTCAGGAAACAGTAGAAGGTGCCACTCGCGAACATCAACCCGTTACCCGGTATAATCTTTTTGCCGACAGTAGTATAAACTTCAACGTTATTTTACGAGGAGATAGTTTTACGAGTCAGTTTTTGATGCGGCACGAATTTATAAAAGCGTTGCATAAACGCTACGAGCAGGAAGGTATCGAAATTCCGTTCCCAATCAGAACGCTCTACCATAAAAATAGCACAGAGGGTGATAATAGTAAACTAGTTGACTGATTTACTATTTCTCGAGTATAATAAACTCGACTCGGCGGTTATTACTTTGGTTTTCTTCTGTGTCACTTTGAACAATGGGAGTAGAGTCGCCCATTCCTTTGAATTTAATGCGATTACCGTCAATTCCTTGTCCGATTAAGTACTGCCGAACTCCAAAAGCTCGACGAACGGATAATTTCTTATTCAACTTGGAATCGCCTTGATTGTCAGTATGACCCACTACTTGAATTCTCATTTTTGGGTTGTCCCGCATCATTCCCGCCAAACCTTCAAGTTGTACGTATGATTCTGGTAAAATGGACGCTTGACCTAAATCGAAATATACTTTATTTAACCGGAAAGCATTTTCGTTAATTGCTACGGGTGAAGTACTTTCTTCGGCTTCAATCATTGCTTCGTTTTTTTCTTCCACGATTTTCTCTTCAATCATCGGCGGAGTTTCGCTTGTCATTGATAAGGGAGTCAGGTAAAAATCGCGAGTGAATGTCCTGTCAGATTTTAGAAAAGATAAATCGAAAGATTCTTCACTGGATTCATAACCCATTGCTGATATGGTGTACAAATAATCGTCAGGAGAGATGAAGAATTCGTATTTGCCTGATTTTGAGGTAATTACGGAGTCAAATTTTATTTTGGAGTCCTTTGCAACGCAAACAATTTTTGCGGCTATGGATTCATTTGTTTCTGAGTCTAATACCTTTCCCGTTAAACTTATAACGATCCTTGATTGCTGTTCTTCCACGATAACTTCTGGTTTCGGAGTAACACTTTTAACTGGCTGTTCTCCTGGATTATCTATTTCTACACCGTAAAAGTTCCAATAACTTACTCCACCTGATTTGGCACTCTCGCCTTCAATAATATCAACTGTTTCAATACCGGGGGCAAGCTTTTCAAAGTAAATTTTGAAGTAGTATCGTTTATCGGCTTCAACAATAATGCTTTCTGGTGAAACGGGAATAGAACTTGCCTTGATGAATTTGAACCGCTGACCATTTTTACTCAATAAATAAGAATTTGGCTGAAAGCTAATGGTATTGCCACCTTGGGTAAAGCTTCTCGCCATTCTGTCCATAACATAACGTCGGGTCTTAGAATCTAAGCGGTCAAGCTGTTCTTTTTCTTCGGGGTTCTGTCGGAAATAATCTTCCATCTGCTCCTGCATTGACTTGCTGACGTATTTCATCGAAACGATGGTATAATTATCATCAATCAGAATCTTATTAATGTAGGTATCGTTCGAACTTTTGCGGGTAACTTTTGGGTCCATTGTAGTTTGTGCAATCAATGATTGACAAGCTAAAAGTACAGCGAAGAGTGAAATGAATCTTTTCATGATTTATAAGGGTATTTCTTGAAGTATGGTAATTTGAAAACGTCTTTGCGTCGGTATTTAGTTTTTAAAACCCTGTTAAGAAAAGTTAATTGAGTTGTTTGATTAAATGAAAGTTTGAAATTGGAATTCCGTAGAGTTCGAACCTCTTCTCCTGTTGAAATATAAAACCCTTCTTCTCGAAAAAGGGTTTTGAAATTGCACTGGCGTGGGTATTAAGTTTGGTCACGCCCATTTTTTGTAAATATTTTTCTGCTTGACCGTAGAGTGTACCTGCAATTCCTCTTTGTTGGAAATCAGGATGTGTAAACAATAAGTCAACGTATCCTTCGAGCGAAACCGAAACGAAACCAATAATCTGAATCTCTGACTTAGCAATTATAAAATACTGTTCTTCAATACGTTGAAGCCATTTGTTATAATTGTCTCGACCTTTTCTGACCCAGGCTAATTTTTGTTCGTAGCTGTAAATTTTCGTATCAATATCTGTTATGGCTGAGCTGAAACAGCTTAGCAAACATTCTATGTCTTCTGCTTTAGCTTTCCGTACGACGAATTTCATGGGGTTAAGTTTATTCAGCAAAGGCTTGATTTGTATATTTGCAAAAAAAAAGAAATATTTATGCGGTTCAGTAAAAATGCACTCATCGTTTTTCAACGTAGTATTGATCAATACCACATTCATGATAACGTAAGCCAAGCTATCAATAATCCTTACGAAAAGGAAAGTATTGAAGCGGTATTGTACGAAAAAAACTGGATTGATACCGTGCAATGGCACTTTGAAGATATTATTCGGGATACTAATATTGAGCCAGCTGCGGCACTTAGTTTAAAGCGTAAAATCGACAAATCTAATCAGGAGCGAACCGATTTAGTAGAAAAAATTGACGATTATTTTTTGTCAGAATACGCGAATATTTCAGCAAATAAAGGAGCTACGCTTAATACTGAAAGTCCCGCTTGGGCAATTGACCGTATGTCAATTTTAGCGTTGAAAATCTACCACATGGAGGAAGAAACCAAACGGGAAAATGCTTCCGTAGAGCACAAAATCCGTTGTCAAAAGAAACTCGACGTTCTTTTAGACCAACGCACAGATTTGTCAAAAGCCATTGATCAACTGCTCAACGATATTGCGGAAGGAAATAAATATATGAAGGTTTACCGTCAAATGAAAATGTACAATGACGAATCTTTGAACCCAATTTTGTATAAGAAGTAAACTTTGGCCTTCGACTTTTGGAATAAAAAAAGGCTCTGGGAATAACTCCAAAGCCTTTTCTGTAAGAAATTAATTGTGTCTTGTTTACAGATTCATTTTTTTCATTTCTCTCACCGCAAAATCTGCCGCACGGGCGGTCATTGCCATATAAGTAAGTGAAGGATTCACGCATGAAGAAGAAGTCATAAATGCTCCGTCGGTAACGAAAACGTTTTCTGCTCCCCACACCTGATTATTTTTGTTCAGGCATGAAGTTTTTGGGTCAAGACCCATTCTTGCTGTTCCCATTTCGTGAATACCGATTCCGAGAGCTTTTTCCTTATCGTGGTACGTGCTAACGTTTTTCACGCCGGCGGCTTCGAGCATATTAGCGGCTTCGTTTACCATTGCTTCCCGCATTTTCCATTCGTTATCACGGTACTCAGCGTCGAAAGAAATGATGGGTAAACCCCATTTATCTTTATTTGCGGTTAGTTCCATACGGTTTCTTTCGTCAGGAAGGGTTTCACCGAATCCTTGCATTCCGAAATACCACGGACCAGGTTTTGTCATGGAAGTCTTAAAGTCTGCTCCAAAGGTTTCTTCCCCGTTTGTACCGTCACCGTTGCCTCTTCCGGCACCGCCCTGATAACCAAATCCACGCACGAAATCACGTTTGTCTTTACCCCAATTGGTAAATCGCGGAACGTAAATGCCATTCGGACGGCGACCAACGTAGTATTGGTCGTCAAAACCTTCCCAACTACCGCTTGCTCCGGCGGCCAAGTGGTGATCCATTATATTACGACCCAACTGGTCAGAAGCGTTTCCTAAACCGTTCGGGTGCGTCTTAGATTTTGACTGCATCATGATCCAAGCTGAATTGATAGCTGATGCATTTAAGAAAATTATTTTCGAGAAATATTCTACCTCTTCTTTCGTGTTTTGATCAATCGCCCGAACGCCAACGGCTTTCTTCTGCTCGTCATCAAAAATTACTTGATGAACAATTTTATCGTTAATAAGGGTAAGATTTCCAGTTTTCACTGCGGCGGGGAGTGTGGCTGATTGCGTACTGAAATACGCACCGTACGGACAACCTCGCATGCAACGGTTACGGAATTGGCAACTTGCCCGACCAAGAGCCGTTTGCTCTTCGGTAGGAGCAGTTAAGTGAGCTACGCGACCGATGGTCATGTGCCGACCTGGAAAGTTACCTTCAATACCTTTTTTTACTTCCAGTTCTACGCAGTTCATTTCCATTGGTGGTTGAAATACGCCGTCTGGCAATACGTCTAAGCCATCTTTTGAGCCAGAAATTCCGGCAAAACGCTCTACGTAATCGTACCACGGAGCTACGTCTTCGTAACGAACTGGCCAGTCAACACCGATGCCCTCTTCGGCGTTTGCGATGAAGTCCTGCTTGTTCCAACGGTAACTTTGTCGTCCCCACATTAGTGAACGTCCGCCCGTGTGATAACCACGAATCCAGTCAAACCGCTTCTTTTCTTCGTAAGGGTTCTCAGAGTCCTTTTCAAACATATGACGGTGCTCTTCATTTGCAGCGTACCCCGTACGAACTACCGCCCAGTAATCATCTTTTGTTTTTTGATCTACCCGCCCGTGGTGCGGAAACTCCCACGGTCCGGATTGTGCTGTTGTGTAGTCTTCAACGTGTTTGACGTCTCGGCCACGCTCAAGTATCAAAACTTTTAGTCCTTTCTCGGTCAATTCTTTAGCGGCCCAGCCACCCGAAATTCCCGAACCAACCACGATTGCGTCGTACGTGTTTGCCTCGGTTCCTTTTCCTTGTATATACATTGTAATGATTAGATTTAGTAAATTTGATGGTTTGGCTTTCAATGATTAGATTTTCAAGGAGGGACGGTTTAACCGCCAAAGCTAAATCTGTGAATAGATAAAATAACCTCGTTGAAAACTGTAAGTTTAGAGTGCCCAGGCTTTTTGACCTGGCTCCAAGGTAACGCAACCTTCGTATCGACCCGGAATTGGCAAATAGGCGAGTGCTTCTTTACAACCTGGCTCTGAAGTGAAATAACCAAAAAGCGTAAGTTCCTTCATAATATTGAAGAAAGGAGTTGGTACTTCTTCTCCCGTATTTTTACCAACTGACTTTTCGAGTCCAGTTTCTGCGTCTCTTATTTTCGTTTCGGCTTTACCCTTTTGAAGTTCAAGCTCATCTTTCGCTCCGGTCTCCATTGATTTAAGAATACTTATTTTTTGCTCTTCTGACAACGAAGCAAAGTCCCCACCCTTTGCCTTTGCCTTTGCCGACACGGCATCAAGTCCGGCTACAAAATGTTTCTGTTGGAATTCTTTGTAGCAATCACCAATCATCGTTTCAATGAAAGGACCAACGCCCGCTTCTTTAGCTCCGGGAGTATCCGTTTTCGGAATAATTACCTCGGCTATTTCAGCAACAAGTTTTTGGTAATCGGGAGAGAATGAAAACGAGGTGACAGCTTCTGTACCTAGTGTTGAGCATCCTTGCATCATTGCAACCATCGTGGGAGCAGATATCACTCCTCCCATCATTATCGCAACCCGTTGTAACGCGTTTCTTCTATTCATGAATTATAAATTAATAAATTAATAACTTGGATATTTTGCAGATTAGATGTCAATTTACGGGCAATCCGTATTCGATGCAAATAAAACATTAGAAAGTACTTTTGGTTCGAGATGATTACCCTTTTTTTGTAGATGAAATTATTTTAGATAAGAAGTCGATAGAACTCAATAATCAATACTTAGTAACCAATTGTCAATAGGGAACGGCTAAAGTCAATAATAAACCGGAACCCAATAACTCACTAATCATTATGAACTGGACTTTAGAAGGTAAGACCGCACTCGTAACCGGAGGCTCAAAAGGCATTGGAAAAGCGGTTGTGAAAGAATTTTTGGATTTAGGAGCAACCGTAATCGCCGTGGGGCGTTCGGTGGAAACGTTGCAAGAACTTGAAGAAGAGTTTGCCAACCAAAAGCTTACTACGTTAGCTGCCGACGTGAGTACTTCGGTGGGTGTTGAAATAGTAGTTTCGGCAATCTCTGAACTGGATATTTTGGTGAATAACGTGGGAATGAATATCCGTAAAAAGTACGTGGATTATCAGGATGACGAGTTTACGAAAATCATGAATACTAACCTTTTTTCTTATTACGAACTCACGAAAAGCCTTTATCCGTTGCTTAAATCTTCGAAAGGAAATGTAGTTTCTATTGCGTCAGTAGCGGGAATGAATCACTTAAAATCGGGGGTGATTTACGGAATGACGAAAGCCGCCATGATTCAATTTACGAAAAACATTGCCGTAGAATGGGCACCGGAGGGAATCAGGGTAAACGCCGTTTCGCCGTGGTACATTTTTACGCCACTGACGGCGGGAGTGTTAGGAAACGAAGAATTTCTGAATGAAGTAATTAGTCGAACGCCGATGAAACGCGTGGGAGACCCCGAAGAAGTAGCTGCCGCAGTTGCCTTTTTAGCGATGGAAAAAGCATCTTATATTACTGGACAAAATATCGCCGTTGACGGAGGATTTATTGTGAATGGATTTTAAAGCTTGGGTTACCTAATACAAACCATTGACAGTATTTTCAACGACTGTCAGGGATTCCCCGTCAATGGTCAATGACCTTGACGGTGGTTTTAGATCAATAATACTTTGATTTGAGCATTTAAGATTTCTGAAAACTGTTTTCGAGCATTAGTTTCCATACGAAACGTATCACGATTGTACGCCTGTCGGTTGGTATCAACCGACAGTACGGGGAAGCCCAAAAGAGCTACATATTCTTAATCACCCAATAACTCCTCCACCCGCTCCAAAACCATACCTACCGAAATCGTTTTAATCGCTTTTTCATAGCCAGCGGGCGTATTATTTCCGTAAACGGAAGTCGGGATGTTTGGATAATTATTGAGGTTGGGGAGCAGCCATTTTTTTTCGGTAGTTCCGTACGGGGCAAATCCGGTAAAGGGATGGGTGAGTCCCCAAACGGTTAAAACCTTTACGCCGTAATTTGCGGCAAGGTGCCCATTTCCGCTGTCCATTGAAATCATTAAATCGAGTGTGGAAATCAATTGAAGTTCTTCTGTAAAAAACTGCTTTCCAACTGTATTTGTGACATTGCTATTTTTGTCCGCCCAATCCTGCAAAGTTTTCTGTTCTTTTGCACCGCCACCAAATAAGTAAACCCTATATTTCTCAGCAAGTATTTTTACAATATCTTCCATCATCTCCAACGGATACTGCTTGGCGGCGTGTTGAGCAAACGGAGCAATGCCAATTTGCAGCGGGCTATTCTTTAATGTATTCGCTTGCTCAATTGGTTTCAACGCCAAATCAAAACCCAATTCCCGAAAAACATCCGCGTAGCGTTCGGGGGTGGTTTTGAGTTGTTTAAAAATCTTGTTTTCGGAACGGGTTAAGGCTTTCTTTTCGTTTCTTCCTTTGTCAATTTGGGCAACTTGCTTTCCCGATAATCGAAACAACGTACGTAATAAATGCGACCGCAAAACGCCGTGTAAATCCGCTACGGCATCGAAATTATACTTTCTGAGTTCGAAGAATAAACTAAAAATACCCGATAAGCCTTTGTGCTTGTTTTTTAGGTCAACGGCTTTGAATGAAATGTTGGGTAAATTCTCAAATATCGGTTCAAAAAACGGACGGGAAAGAATTGTAAACTTCGTATCGGGATATTGCTTACTCAGCGATTTCAACACTGGAATGGTCATCGCGACATCGCCCATGGCGGATAGGCGGATAACTAAAATGTGTCTGGGTAAAGTAGGTGTTGTGGGATTCAATAGCTTACGATAGGATTAAATTTTGTGATTGAAATTATGATACATTGCTCTCGGGAGCCTCTTGGTGCATTGCTCAACAAAACTAATTTAAACGACAACTTTTTTTACTAAAAAGGCGTTTAACTTGCAGCCGTAATCTATGAAAATATTTCAACAAGTAGGAGCCATTTTAATCATCGGACTTTTCTTTATAAAGTCGATGGTTGCACCTATATTGTTTTTAGATTACGAAATTCGCAAAGATTTCATCATTCAGAATTACTGCGTAAACAAAGACCGTCCCGAACTTCATTGCGATGGTAAATGCTACTTAGCAAAACGTATTGAGGCTACTCAGCGGGAAGACGAAAAACAAGCGAATGATCAGTTTCTAAGCAAAGTTTTTACCGTTGAAACGCATTTTGTGAAAGAGGTAATCATTTCTCGTGATTCACGAATTGATGAACTCAGTAATGTTGTTAATTTTCATTACTTTGAACGCCCGTTCGTGGAAATTCATCCGGTAGTCTTTCACCCGCCGACACTTATCTAAACCTCATTTCGTGGCTTTTTGTCCTAAATTATCAGCTATCTAATAGCTGTGTAATTCTCCGTTTGCTTACGCTTAAACGGTCAAGAATTCATGCATAATTTGTCAATCTTCAAAAGCCATGCCTTTGCTTAAACTATCAGTTTAGCATTTCTTAAACGTACTTTATTGTCATTACCTCTTCAAAATGCGAATACCTTTTGGAGGTAAATTACACATTATACAATATTCAGAATACAATGAAACTATTACAATATACTCTTGTTTTAATCGCTTTCACTTTCGCCATAATTAGTTGTGAAGAATCCGACGATATTAATCCGAATACTACCAATGATGTAACGATAGAATTTGAAAATGTGGTGGGAAATAAATCCTTGGTGCTCGATGATGCTACGTACAAAAATGCCAACGGCGATGAATTCACCGTATCCGCATTTAATTACTATGTAAGTAACTTTAAGTTGAAAAAGACGGATGGAACAATCGTCATACTGTCAGTAAATGATAGCTATTTCTTAATTGAAGAGGATAAGAACGCTTCTAAAACTATTACGCTAAAGGATGTTCCGTCGGGAGATTATTCGGAAGTTTCTTTTGTGATTGGTGTCGATAGTTTGAAGTCGGTTTCTTCCGTAGAAGAGCGGTTAGGAGCATTGGCGGAAGGAAATGGCATGTACTGGCGTTGGAACTCTGGTTATATATTTGTTAAAATGGAAGGTTCTTCGCCGCAGGCTCCGGCTGACCCAACGGGTCAAAAGAAGTTTCGTTTTCACATTGGCGGATTTGGCGGTTACGATAGCCCAACAATCAATAATTTGAAAACTTCTACGCTCGTTTTGAGTATGCCCGCAATGGTTAGAGCCGATAAATTACCGACCGTTCACTTAATCGTGGATGCCATGAAGCTTATGAATGGTTCTACAAATGTTCGGATGGCTGAAAACGCCACGACGATGGGCGGGCCTTTTACTCCCATAATTGCAGCAAATTACGAGAAGATGTTCAGCGTAGATCACGTGCATAATTAATCACAATAAACAACCCATTTGAGCCTTCTTCTTTAGGGAGCGGTAGCCGTTGCTGAGGGCAGGATGAGATAAAGTAAATGAAAAATTGCCAAACTATATTAAAAAGTATTGTCGCTTTTGCAATTCTTTTTAACCTAATATCCTGCGAAAAGCAGACCGATATTGAAGAGCCAGAAGTTATAGAACGTCCGCTTTTTCGCCAACCTGAACATTTTCCCAAAGCGACGTATAATTTCAGCAGCCCGTTGGTTTCGGTAGCTGGTTTTTGGTTGGGGAAACGGCTCTTCTACGATGCTCGTTTATCCCGCGACGGAACGGTTTCGTGTGGAAGTTGTCATTTGCAAGCGGCGGCTTTCACTCACCATGGACACGATATTAGCCACGGTATTGACGATCAACTCGGAAACCTGAACGCACTACCAATTCAGAATATGGCATTTAAAAAGACATTCTTTTGGGATGGTGGTGTGCATAATCTGGATTTACTCGCTTTAGCTCCCATTGCAAATCCGGTCGAAATGGACGAAGTTCCAGAGAACGTTTTAACTAAATTACGACAGGACGAAAGCTACCGGAAGGACTTCAAAAAAGCTTATGGAACGGACGAAATAACGATGGTTCAATTCCTGAAAGCCCTTGGTCAATTTCAGGCGGCATTGATTTCTGATAATTCCAAATACGATAAGTACGTTCGCGGTGAAACGAACCTGGAAACCGAAGAACTCCAAGGTTTGGAAATTTTCAAACAGAAGTGCGGTAGTTGCCATGGCGGAATTTTATTTACGGATGAAACTTACCGAAATAACGGACTCGAAGTCTATTTTCGAAGTACGGATTTGGGCAGGTTTAATATTTCATCTTTGGAAGAAGATAAGTATAAGTACAAAGTGCCGAGTTTGCGAAATGTGGAGTTAACCGCTCCTTATATGCACGACGGGCGTTTTAGGAATCTGGAAGCTGTTTTGAATCACTACGACGAAGGCGTAAACGATACGCAAAACCTTGATAAATCTCTCAAAAATAGCAAGCGGTTAGGGATTCCACTTTCTGACGCTGAGAAGAGTAAACTTATTACTTTTCTTAAAACATTAACCGATAATGACTTCATCACCGATCAACGCTTCTTTGAAGCTGTGAACGCAAAATAACAACTATGAAAAAGCTATTACTTTTAATAATACTAACTGCGACTACTTCTGCCTTCGCTTGTGATATTTGCGGTTGTGCAAATGGCGGGGCATTTTTTGGAATTATGCCGCAATCTCACCAACAACTTTTAGGAATGCGGTACCGTTTGCGAACGTTTGACTCGCACCTAAATAGCGAACGTTTTAGATCAGTGGAACGCTTTCAAACTGCTGAGCTTTGGGGGCGGTTTTACCCTGTCAAGCGGGTGCAGTTATTAGCATTTGTTCCGTTTAGTGTAAACGAACAAACCGTGCTGCTGAACAACGAAACCAAGCGAATTCAGGGATTGGGTGACATTTCGATAACGGCACAATACAATGTACTGAACACTTTTTTTGATTCAACGGCTCATATATTTGACCACACACTTAATCTCGGTATCGGAACTAAATTAGCGACGGGGAAATATCAATACGACGAAAATGTTGACGACGCAGTGGAGAATCCTAACTTTCAACTTGGTACTGGAAGTACAGATTTATTGCTTTCCACGATTTCCACGACTCGCTATAAAAAAATGGGCTTGAACACGGAAGTGAATTATCGGGTAACTTCGAAAAATAGTCAAGGCTACCGTTTCGCCAATCGTTTTTCGGCGGCGACTACCTTCTTTAGAACAGTTTCGATAAAATCTATTTCTCTTCTGCCAAACGTAGGAATCAGCTTTGAACATGCCAAACAAGACGTCCGAAATGGTACTCGAAATGAATTCACGGGCGGAAGTTTGGTTAATATCGTTACCGGAACGGAGTTATTTGCCAAGTACTTTACCGCTGGAGTTTCGGTGCAATTACCCGTTTTCCAAAACGTTGCGGGCGGAGATTTGGCGGGAAGACCTTCGCTGAGTTTACACTTGACTAAGGTCCTATAAATTCATCCGTTTTAATTCATTTACTGCGAAATCTACCGCTCGGGCGGTCAGTGCCATATAAGTTAACGATGGATTTACGCAGTTTGAAGAAGTCATGCAAGCACCATCGGTAACGAAGACATTTTTGCAATCCCAGAGTTGATTGTTCCCATTCAAGACGGAAGTTTTTGGGTCGCGTCCCATTCGGGCGGTTCCCATTTCGTGTTTGGAAAGACCAAGTGGTGGATTTTCGAGTCGGTAACTTTGGATGTTTTTCGCCCCCATAACTTCGAGAAATTCAGTGGCGTCTTGTTCCATGTCAACCCGCATTTTGTATTCGTTTTCTCTAAACTTAGCGTCAATTACGGCAAGCGGAATGCCGTACCTATCCTTTTGGCTTTGGTGCAAAGTTATGCGGTTGTCTTCGTATGGAAGCGTTTCGCCGAATGATGATAAGCCAAAGCCCCACGAACCAAATTCGGTTTGTGATTTCTTAAATTCTGCTCCGAAACTTTCATCGCTATCAGAACCACGACTGCGACCTGCCCCGCCTTGATAATCAAAACCCCGCAGGTACGAGCGTTTGTCTGAACCAATATTTTGGTATCGGGGAATAAAAATGCCGTTGGCTCGCTGCCCGTAGTAAGTTTTGTCTTCAAATCCTTCAATTTGGCCAGAGGCTCCAACGCGTGAATGATGATCCATCAAATTTCGTCCTAATTGATTTGAGTTATTTCCCAAACCATTTGGAAAGCGATCTGAAGTAGAATTTAATAAAATCTGTGCGGTTGCTATGGTGGAAGCATTCACGAAAATAATCTTCGCCGAAAACTGAATCGCCTCCATTGTTTCGGTGTCAATAATTTCCACGCCGCTGGCTTTCTTTGTTTGCTCATCGTAGATGATTCTGCTCACAACGGCGTTTGTGCGGAGCGTTAAATTCCCGGTATGTTCGGCGGCGGGTAAAGTCGCGGCTTGTGAACTGAAATATGCTCCGTAAGGGCAACCGTTGCTGCATTTATTTCGGTACTGGCAAGAGGCTCGTCCGAGAGCTAACTGTTCGGCTGTGGGTTTGGTAATGTGTGCTACCCGCCCGATGGTCATTAGGCGGCTATCGCCGTATTTGCTTTTGATTTTAGACTTTGCGGCCTCTTCCACGCAGTTAAACTGCATCGGTGGCTGAAACTCACTATCGGGTAAATGGGGTAGGTTCAACTTTTCTCCACTCACACCAACGAAACGCTCTACGTAGCTGTACCACGGAGCAATGTCTTTGTAGCGAATTGGCCAGTCGATGGCTATTCCTTCCTTAGCGTTTGCCTCAAAACTTGTGTCGCTCCAGCGGTAAACTTGCCTTCCCCATGTTAGTGACTTTCCACCCGTTCCGCCGCCTCGAAACCAATCAAATGGTGATTTCTGGATGTATGGACTTTCTGTTTCGGGAAGCCAGAAGTCTTGATTATATTCTGAAATTGGGTAGTTGCCTTCTTTTGTTTGGATAGGGAACTTCTCTTTCAAATCTACAGTAAGTTGCCCTCGATGCGGCATTTCCCACGGGTCTTTCAAGGCAGACTTGTAGTCTTCTACGTGCCTGATTGGGTTTCCCCGTTCCAGTACGAGTGTCTTTAATCCTTTTTCGCATAGTTCTTTTGCCGCCCAACCACCGCTTATTCCCGAACCAATTACTATGGCATCGTAGGTGAGTTGTTCCTTTTCGGACTTTTGTTGATTCATTATAGAATTGTAAAGTTGAATAAATTGGTATCCAAAAATACAAAAAAGGTCGGCGAATAACCGCCGACCTTCAATGAAATATGTTATCTGGAAAGAATTATTTCTTTGCCGTAGAATCAGTTTTTATTTTTCCTTTAATTGATGCGTATTCCTTGTTCAGGCCTTTCAGTACTTCGGCGGTGATATCCATTTTCTCTTTGGCGTACAATACGCCACCACCTTTAGAGTAACCAATTACCATATCGTAAAGGTCATCTTCGTTATACTTCTTTAAATAGTCTTGAATATTTGAAATCAATTCGTCTGTTTTACCCGCCTGCTCTTCGGCAAGTGCACTTGATGTGTTATCACGATACATCATGATGTCCTGCTCTTTGGCGGCAAGTTGCTGTTGTTTGGTTTGTCCTTGTTGTTGCGACATTCCGCCCGCTTGAGCTTGACGTTGAAATAAAGCTACTTCATTTTGAAAAGACTTCGAGCGACGTTGTAGTTCGTTCTCAGCCGCAAAACGTTTATTTTCAAACTCTTTGACGACATCTTTGTAGTAGTCGTAATTAGTCAATAATGTATCGGTGTTTACGTAAACAATCCGACTGGCGGTTGCCTGAGTTGTTGAAGCGGTTGCAGCTTCCCCAGTGTCGTTTTTACATCCAACTGTAATAACGGTAGCAAAAATTGCCAAAGCAAATAGGTGTTTCATCAGAAATTTAAGTTTGTTCTTAGTTTAAATAGGTCGTAAATATAGCTAAAAACATAGTGATTGGGGTGTCGTTAAATAATTATAATCGTATAAAGTCAATATAAACAATGGTTACCAGAGGCTTTTCGGTCGTTTAACTTCAATTATTACTCGAATTATGAGTGCTTACTAAATGGCAAAGCCAAAATTCTGTTAAAATTATCCCGAGTGCGTTTAAATTTTTACATAATTTGCAACTTCAATATATCCTTTGGTTAAAGTGATGTTAGGAAATAAGTAAAGTAATCAATAGATATGAAAAAACTTGCACTGCATTGGCAAATATTAATTGGGATGGTTCTTGGCGTAATGTTCGGCTTTGGTGCCGTGCAGTTTGACGGAGGACAAGAGTTTGTTACCAACTGGGTTAAGCCATTCGGAACGACATTCATCAACTCGCTAAAACTCATTGCTGTTCCGTTAATTGTAGCTTCGCTGATAATGGGAATTGCGGGGTTGAAAGACATTTCTAAGCTCTCTAAAATGGGCGGACGTACTATAGGTATCTACGTAATTAGTACTATTTTGGCGGTTTCTACGGGCTTATTATTGGTCAATATTATAAAGCCAGGTAGCTACGTAAGCGAGCAGACACGAAACGACCTGACGTCAAATTACGCCGGGGACGCGGCTCAGAAGCAAGCGGATGCCGTTTCGCAACAAAATCAGGGCCCACTTCAAGCTTTGGTAGATTTAGTGCCGGAAAACGTAATTGGTGCAGCGGGAGATAATGCTAATATGTTGCAGGTGATTTTCTTTATTATTTTTTTTGGGGTCGGTTTGATTCTAATCCCACCTGATAAATCAAAACCAGTAATTGACTTTTTTGATGGCGTGAATGAGGTCGTCCTAAAAATGATTGATATTATCATGCTTGCGGCACCTTTTGGAGTCTTTGCTTTGCTTGCCTCTTTGGTGGTAGAATCTCCGAGTCTGGATATTTTTAAAGCTCTTGGTATGTATAGCCTTTGCGTTTTATTGGGTTTAGGTTTTCTGGTACTTGTTGTTTATCCACTTACCGTAAGATATTTTACCGGAGTTTCGTACGGAGATTTCTTTCGGGGAATTTCGCCGGCTCAACTACTCGCCTTTTCTACCAGTTCGAGTGCCGCTACGCTTCCTGTGACCATGGAACGCGTGACCGAACACCTCGGCGTTGACGACGACGTAGCAAGTTTTGTGTTACCCGTTGGAGCAACCATAAATATGGATGGAACCAGTCTCTATCAGGGAGTAGCGGCTGTATTTATTGCTCAGGCGTTAGGGCTGGGATTAGATTTTGGACAACAAATCACGATTGTTGTTACCGCAACGCTCGCTTCTATCGGCTCAGCGGCGGTGCCGGGTGCTGGAATGGTAATGCTTGTGATTGTATTGCAATCTATTGGTGTACCCCCCGAAGGCTTAGCGTTGATATTTGCCGTTGACAGACCACTGGATATGTGCCGCACAATTGCCAACGTAACCGGCGATGCGACCGTAGCCATGCTGGTTGCAAAATCAGTGAATAAAATCAGTGATCCTGACGCAAAAAACTGGAACGATAATTATCCGTCTGCTACTACTTAAAACCACAGAATTTACTACTTGATGAATTTAGAAGAAATACGCTCGAAAATTGACGAAATAGACGGTAGACTGCTTGAATTGCTCAACGAGCGAATGGAACTGGTGCACAGCGTGGGAGTGATAAAACGTTCAACAAAAACGCTCATTTACCGACCCGAACGCGAAAAATATATTTTAGACCGCTTAAAGGGTATTAATGTGGGATTGCTTTCGGAAGTATCCGTAGACGCAATTTTTTTGGAAATTTTTGCCGCCGCCCGAAATATAGAATTACCAGAACGGGTAGCATATTTAGGTCCCGAAGGAAGCTTTACGCATCAGGCCGCTGAAAGTCGTTTTGGGGCAATGAGTGAATACATGCCTCTTCCCACAATTAAGGCGGTATTCGAAGCTATTGACACCGAGCGGGCTAAGTTTGGGGTGATACCGATAGAGAATAATCAGGAAGGTATTGTTTACGAAACGGTAGATTTACTCAAGGAAACTAACGTCAATATCGCTGCCGAATTAAAAATTCCGGTTCATTTTGCAATGGCTACCGTGGCGGAGAATGTCAATAAAATTAAAAGAATTTACTCGAAAGACATTGCATTCAGACAATGCCGCGGTTTCCTGAATAAGTATTTTGAGCAACGAAATGTAGAGGAGATTCAGGTAGAATCAACGTCAAAAGCGGCAAAACTCGCGATGGAAGACCCTGAAAGTGCCGCTATTTGCTCGGAAGTCGCCGCGAAGATATTTGGTCTGCCCTTGTTGTTTAATAATATAGAAGACAACAGTAATAATCGAACTCGCTTTTTTATTCTCGCAAAAGACTTCAAAAATCAACCGAGCGGAAACGACAAAACTACCATTGTTGCCCAGCTTACCCGATCCGACAAGTCAGGCGTTCTTGCTGATTTTCTGCAAGATTTCAAATACGAAGGAATAAACCTGACAAAGATTGAAAGTCGTCCGCATAAGGGTACGGAGGAATTTAATTTTTGGTTCTTTATCGAGTTTTTAGGTTTTGAAGAGCACGAAGGTTTTCAGCGAATAATGAATAAGCACAAAGACGAAATTAAAATATTGGGGAGCTACGTAAAAAACGTTTAAGAATTGTCGGCAAGTAATATTTTGGCTTTTGCTGAATCAACCTCGATTTGATTCTTTAATTCCGCAATTGAAGAAAATTTCACTTCGTGTCTGATAAAAGAAATGATTTCTACCGTGACTAATTCGCCGTAGACATCGCTGTTGAAATCAAAAATGTGTACTTCCTGCGTTCTTCCAATGCCTTCTACGGTAGGTCGGTTTCCAATGTTCATGACTCCCAAGTGAGTACCGTCTCGCACACAGACTCGTACGGCGTAAACTCCGTTTGCAGGAATCAATTTGTAGTTTTCCTTAATCTGTACATTTGCGGTTGGAAAGCCTAACTGTCTGCCTAACTGACGACCTTTGGCAACAATTCCGGTAAACTGATAATTTCTACCCAATAAGTTAGACGCCAATAAGACCTTACCACTGGTTAAGGCATTTCTGACTTTAGTGGAGCTAATTGTCAAGTCTTCAATTGCTTGTTGTGGAATTTCCTGTAAGTCAATCCCGAAGCGGTGGCTGTTTTTTTCGAGGTAATCAAATCCTCCTTCACGGTTTTTCCCGAAACGATGATCGTACCCGATAACGAGTGTTTTCGTACCGATGGTGTTTATTAGTACTTCCTGCACGTACTTTTCAGCCGATAATTCTGAAAATTCACGCGTGAAAGGTATTACAAGCAAATGCTTTACACCTAACTTTTCAATAAGCTCTATCTTTTCGTCAATGGTAGTAATCAGTTTTAACTGCTGACTGTCCTGTGAAACCACCATTCGAGGGTGTGGCCAAAAGGTTAAGACAACAGATTCACCTCCTTTTGCAGCTGCTAATTCGTTTAAGCTTTTTAAGATTTTCTGGTGTCCGATGTGCACACCATCAAACGTACCACTTGTTACAACTGCGTGTGAGAGAGCCGTAAAGTCTGACAATTTGTAGTAAACTTTCATAGCAATTTTAACGTGGATTTTGATTGACAAATTCCTCAACGGTGATGGCATCGTCCACGTGGAATTCACCAATCCTCGTTCTGCGTAAACCACTCATATAAGCACCTGAATCAAGCATTCTTCCGAAATCTGAGACGAGCGTGCGAATGTAAGTTCCTTTTGAGCAAACCACCCGAAAGGTTACCGTAGGAAAATCAGTGGTGTCAACCTCAAAGATCTTCACTTCTATAATACGCGATTTGATTTCAATTGTTTCGCCGTTTCGGGCGGCTTTGTAAGCTCGCTGACCATTTACTTTCACGGCTGAATATTGCGGAGGAATCTGCTCGATGTTTCCGGTCAGCTTTAGAACGACTTCCTGAATCTTTTCCGTAGTTATGTGGTCGGTGGGAAATTCACCGTCAAACTCGGTCTCTAAGTCAATGGAAGGGGTAGTTTTCCCTAAAACCAAAGAACCCGTGTATTCTTTTTCCTGAGCTTGATAACTTTCTATTTCCTTGGTCTTTTTTTCGGTGCAGAGAATCAATAATCCAGTAGCAAGTGGGTCGAGCGTCCCGGCGTGACCCACTTTTTTGTACTTACCGAAGTATCGCACTTTTTTTACTACACCGAACGAAGTCCATTCGTAAGGTTTATCGATTAATATTACGTCGCTACGGAGTAGTTTTTCTTCCATCAGTTTTTTTAGACAATTTTTAAATCATAACCAGCGGCTAATAAGCTCAGTAGAATCAAACCAACCGCAATTCTGTAGTATCCGAATACTTTAAAACCGTACTTTTGTAAAAAGGAGATAAAGAATTTTATTGCCGCCATCGCTACAACGAATGCGACGATATTTCCAACGGCTAACAGTTGCAACTCGTTGGTTGAAAAGCTCAAATCCCCTGCTAAATATCCTTTTAAAAGTTTATACGCTGAAGCGGCAAACATGGTTGGAACGGCAAGGAAGAAGGAAAATTCGGCGGAAGTCTTGCGGGAAAGTCCTTGAAACATACCTCCAATAATACTCGCTGCCGAACGGGATACGCCTGGAATCATGGCGATGCACTGAAACAGTCCAATTTTTACCGCATCCGAGTAGCTGATTTCTTCTTTAGTAGATTTGTTTTCAAAATGTTTATCAATAAAAACAAGTACAATGCCTCCTAATAAAAGCATTACCGCCACCACTATAACACTTTCGAGCATCTGATCAATAAAGTCACTGAGCAGTAATCCGAAAATAGCGGCGGGAATAAATGCCACTAATAATTTATAGTAAAACTCAAACGATTGAAAGAATCGTTTCCAGTAAAGTACCACAACCGAAAGGATTGCCCCGAACTGGATGTTTACCTCAAATATTTTAGTAAAGTCGAGGGTATTAATACCCATAAAAGAAGCCCCAATAATCATGTGTCCAGTGGAGCTGACGGGTAAAAACTCGGTTATCCCCTCGATAATCGCGAGAATGATTGCTTGATATAAAGTCATTTATTTTAGTAGAAAGGGAAGTTATTTCTTTTTAAGGATTGCGTAGAACTCGACCATAAAGCCGATGAAGGCTATTACTGGGCCGAGTGTAATTCCCAAAAATCCGAAACCAAATTCTTCTTTATCAAGTGTCATGATGAAGAATCCGGTAAGTATTATACCAATTCCGATAAGCATCACAGTATAGTTGCCTTTCCCAAACGGAAGTGCAGACCCCATGACTACCTCACTTTTTTGGACTGTTGGAGAGATAACTTCTTCAACTTGACTTGTCTCAATTTTTCTTTTTTTGCTCATTATTAAATTAATTAAAATAAATCGTCCAAATCTGTTCTTAAATACCTGCTGACAGATGATATTGTGCTAAAGACTGCTAATAAGGGACCTAACACCAATAGAATAAATGCCAAAATCAACATTCCTTCAAAATTCTGAATTACTTCAAAACCAGTTATTTGCCAACTGGCAATTTGTTGTAAACCAATCAATGAAACTACTGCAAGTACGCTGGCAACAACGCCCTGAATAACTCCCCGTTTTACAAAGGGAGCTTGAACAAATGCATTTGTGGCTCCCACTAATTGCATGGTATGAATAATGAAACGTTGCGAGTAAAGTGCCAGTCTAATTGTATTATTAATCAAAAGTAAAGTTGCAATCAGAAAAACCAGTACAATTACCGAAACAACGATGTATGTTTTATTTGCATTTTGAGCAATTCCGTCCACAAAATCACGGGCGTAATCTGCTTCGTGAACTCCTGGAATCTTCTCTACGTCGCGTTTTATCTCTTGCAGGTAACTTTCCCCAAAGTAGTCTTCGGTGATTTTTAACTTGAAAGCGTCACGAAAAGGATTCTCCGATAGAATGAATTGGTAATCTTCATTCGTTTCCCGAAAGAAAATTTCTGCCGCTTGCTCTTTGGTAATTAGCTCAATAGCTTCGTCAGATTTGACCACAAATACTTTTTGGCGAAGTTGGTTTTTAACACTTGCTTTTTGGGCTTCTGAAAGGTTCTTGTCTAAATAAACCTGTACTTCTATATTACTTTTCACAAAGCTGATAAGTTCTTTAGAAGTAATCGCAACCCAACCACAAAATCCAATTAGAAACAGGGCAACGCCAAGACTCACCGTAATAAGTGCGGTAGGGTAGTTTCCTAATTTTTTGTTTTGCTGCATCTATGGAGGGGCATCAGTTCTTTGATATGCAAATATAAGGTAATTACCATTTTACGGTAATTTATTAAGTAAAATTAAGAGGGAGATATCATTCACTCGCTTCTTTTACTCGTTCTTCTTCGGCTTTCCACTCAACAATTTGTTGCGGCATATCCTGCTCGATGATGTTTTTTACAATTTCCGTAATTTCTTCAATCGATTGATTTTTTGTAAAATAAATGGGTTCCTTAAACCGAACGCTGAGTTCGGTGTTTCTTTTCCTGTAACCCAAGCCTGTTTTGTTAAATGCTCTTCGGAAACCGTTAATCACTACCGGAACCACAATTGGGTTGTTGTCTTTAATAATTCTGGCGGTGCCCTTACGTATTGGTGCGTAGGGGCTGGTTGTTCCTTGCGGAAAACTCACCACCCACCCAAAGCTTAACCCCTGTGCAACCTTATCCGACGCAGAAGTATCTACTGAGCGTTTTACGTTTTCACCTTCGGCACGCCAAGAGCGTTCAACCAAAATAGCCCCCGCCAAACTGAAAAGTCGGGGGAGAATACCTTTCTGCATGGTTTCCTTAGCCGCAATATAGTATGTTCGGGCTCGGGGAGCCAACATATAAAACGGAATCAGAACTCTTCCAAAACCCCACTTCACAGAACAGAAAATATGGTAGAATGTGATTACATCCGCAAAATAAGTTTGGTGATTGGAGATAAAAAAAACGTTGGTATTGGGTAAGTTTTTAATATGTTCTGACCCTTCGATGCGAAGTTTATTTGCAATTGCCAATCGCCAGAAAGTAGGTAAAACGGCTACTGAGACGACAATACGCTTTAAAATAAGCCAATTTCCAAACGGATCTTTTTCAAACAATCCGAAGATATCAAAGTAGGATAAAACCCTGATGATTCGGTTAGGATGATTACTTGGTATCGGTAAGAAATTGGACAGAATTTTAAATATCATATTGATGGTTTAGGGTTAACGAAGTTACATATTGGGCAATCTAATAACAAACAACGCCTACTGCACTTTGCAGAAGGCGTTAGAGTAAACGTTGCTAATATACGGTTTAGTTGCGTCGATCTATTTCATCACGAATAGCCGCCGCACGCTCGTATTCTTCATTCTGTAGTGCATTGTCCAAAAGCTTATTTAGTTCGGTCAGCGACTTATTCTTAATATTTCCGTCTGACTTGCCCGCTGGATTATCAATCAACTGTTCAATTTCAGCTTCAACACTGTCATCCGTCGATTCATCGGTTGAGATACTCGCTTCCTGCATTATTGCCTCATTCGTGTAAATTGGTGCATTAAAACGCAGTGCTATTGCAATGGCATCAGAAGGGCGGGCATCAATATTCTTTGAGCGGATGCCGTCGGTGCAGACTATCTTTGCGTAGAATATACCTTCCTGCAAATTGGAGATCATTACTTCTTCCACGTTAAAATCGAAAGCCGATGAAAAAGATTTGAATAAATCGTGGGTCATGGGGCGGTTCGGGCTTATGCGTTCCATCTCAATGGCAATAGCCTGAGCTTCAAACATTCCAATTATGATTGGTAAACGTCTGTTCTTGTCTTCCTCCATCAGAATAAGGGCAAAAGAGCCCGTTTGAGATTGACTGGGAGACAGACCTAAAATTTCAAGTTTTACTTTATTCACGATTGTATTGTGATATTGATGGGTACTTACGATCACGTAAGGAAACTACTGACAACTCTTAATATAAGCTTTTTCTTAAGCTTACTGTTGTAAAATTTCTAATGAAACATCTAATGAACCTTTAAGCACTTTTCCGGCAGCTAATACAACTAATCCATCTTCGCTATTAAAGGCATTGATATTTGACGTTTGCGATTCGATAGCAATACTACTTCTTGAAGGCGGCGTATAAAGCACAATATAGTTTAACAAACCTTTGCCAACTTGCTGCCTGATAGTGAGTGCTAACTCGTTATCACTCAGTTTTGTTTCAGCAAAACCGGTTTGGTTAGCTACTTTGTATACATCATCAAGTATCTCATTTTTAAGAGAAATGCTTTTGCCTTCGTTTATATGCTGTGTCTTGGATTCTTTTGTTTGGAACGGAATAGTAGAATCATCCACCTCGAACGTATAATGTTCGGGTATCGAAACTTCTAAATCCCCAACTTTCTTATCCTGTAAGCTAAAATAAGGATGCCAGCCAAAGCCACACGGCATCGTAGTACTTCCTGTATTTGTAATGTTATAGCTCAATCGAAACGTATGCTTCCGTACAATACTGTAAGTTACATCCATCTCAAAAGGAAATGGATAACCTTCAACCCCTCCGTGATAAATATAACGAAGCGTTACGGCATTTCTTTTCTCATCTACAATATTAAATACTTCGTTCGATACAAATCCGTGTAAAGCGTGTCCTCGTCCGGTTTCGTTTCTGCTCAATTGATAATCTATTCCTTCAAAAGTATATTTTCCATCTCGAACTCGGTTTGGAAACGGGAAAAGTAATGCTGAAGGGTACCCTTTGACCAAATCGTTCTCAAACAAAGGAAATTTGATTACAGTCTTATAATTTAAAATTAGGCTACTGATAGCAGCACCATTCGTTGGCAAAACCGAGAATGAGTCTCCTGATTTATTACCAATTAATATTTCTTGCATTAACGCTCTTTTCTTTGGGTTTACTCATACAATTTCACTGCAAAAGTATAAAATATTGCTCGATTCCTAATCCAAAAAGTGCAAAATCGTACTTTACCGGATCTTCGGAATCAATTAACTTCAGGCGGTTTGTTAATTCTTCGGCGGCTTTCCAGTCAGGTTTAGGTCGAGTAAACAATCCAAGGTGCCTTGCCACCCGTTCAACGTGCACATCGCAGGGGCAAATAAGTTGAGAAGGTTTGATCTGAGACCAAAGTCCGAAATCTACTCCTTTATCGTCTTGTCGCACCATCCATCTAAGGTACATATTAATGCGTTTGCAAGAAGAATTCCTGATTGGAGTAGCAACGTGCTTACGCGTACGGTGAGGGAATTCAGGTAACGAAAAAAAGTAATCGTGGAAACCAGTTAAACTCGTGCGTATATTGTCGTCCTCGGGAGATAAAGTATTGGTAAACGCATTTTCTAAAGATGGGTGCTTGCTGTAATGTTCACGAAAAAATTCAATGAAATATAAGGTGTCTGTAGCGTTGAATGTGCGGTGTTTGAAATCTAAGAAACGCTTCAAGTCGCTGTCAGTGTGCTGAGTTATGAATTCAAACGGAGCATTATCCATTAACTCCATGAGTTGATTACACTTGTTAATGATTGTCTTTCGCTGTCCCCAAGCAAGCACCGCTGCGAAGAAACCGGAGATTTCAATATCTTGTTTGAGCGTAAATTTATGCGGAATGCTGATTGGATCATTCTCAATAAAATCGGGCGTGTTGAACTGCTCGTATTTCTCGTTTAGTAAATCAACGGTAGCTTGCGGTATTTTCAAAAGGTTACTTGATTTTTTTGATAATGCTCACTACAAGCCACGAAATGAAAGAAAATACGCTTAAAATCCCTGTAAAAAGCAAGGAAAACACGGTGATAAAAGGATACATCAGCGTAAATACGATGTTCCAGATGATAGTTTTTGACTTATTCTTTGGCTCTTGTTCTTCGTTCATTAGTTTCTGCGGGGTACTTCATAAGTTACCGAAGCCCGAATGCGGTTGTCCCGCGGCTTCAACTTATTAAATGCACTTGGTGTCAGTCTTACTAACACATTTTGGTTGTTTCCGGTTTCCTGTAATTTACCAATTACTTTTGCTATCACAAAAGCTCCTGTGGCTTCGTTTTCTACTTTTATCTCACTGCCGATGGGGGCCGTCCGGTGCATTGCCCAATTGTTGTTTGAGCTATTTTTAACTCCAATCGTAGTGGCAATTCCTACTTCCTTGACCTGAATTCCCCGTGGAGCATTGGGAACGTAGTCAGTGGGAGCGGAGGGTAGTTTTCTTACTCTGAACTCCTCTCCGTCGGCGGCTGGACTTGCTGCTACGTAATCACGGGAAACTAATATTTTCTGACCAACTGAAATGGTATTATCGGGTAGGTTATTTGCTTTGCGAAGTTGCTCAGGAGTCACTTCGTATATTTTGCCAATTGCGTAGACTGTTTCACCGATACTTACCACATGGTACAGTTTTTTAGGCTCTTCGGTAGCTGTGTGAAGCGTGCTTTTTAAATCTTTGTCTATGTTGTTGTCTTCGTTCTTTAGTAAATCGACCTTCTTTCCGCTTTTAGTCTTATACGGAACCCGAAGTACCTGATTTTCGTAAATAGTACTGCTGCCGTCTAAGGTAGGGTTTGCCGCCATTATCTCAGCGGGTTTGCAGTGATACCTACGCAATAATCGAAAAAGTGTTTCTTTCTTTTCCACCTTATGAATCACGTATAGCTTACCTTTGTCGTTTTCGAGTGCAAGCGAGTCAAAGGGTGTTGTAGCGAAAGTATATACAGGCAATGCCGCAGCTAGCAGGGCTATATGGAATGAATTTTTCATGGAAATTAGGACACGTTTTACACAAAAATATGTATTTATTATCGATCTGGCACCTTTTGCACACTAATTTATAACAAATGAGCTTCGTTTTGAGAACCGTCGTGATTGTTCCGGCACGTTATGCATCTACCCGCTTTCCCGGGAAACCGCTGGTAGAAATTGACGGGAAGTCAATGGTTCAGCGAGTGTGTGAACAGGCACAACAAACTAATTTAGTTGATAAAGTAATTGTTGCAACCGATAGTGCACTGATCAGCTCCCACGTAAGAGGTGTGGGTTTTGATGTGATTATGACTTCCGAAAACCATAGCAGCGGCACAGAAAGATGTGCCGAAGCACTGGGAAGCCTAACCGAAGAATTCGATATAGTCATAAACGTGCAAGGTGACGAACCGTTTATTGCCCCTGAGTTAATTGAACAAGTGATCAAAGGTTTTGATGAAACAACTGAGATTGTTACGGCGGTGAAGAAAATTACGAATATTGAAACTTTACTGAACCCGAATGTGGTGAAAGCCGTGCTTTCGGAATCAAATCACGCGATGTATTTCAGCCGTAATGCAATCCCGTACAACCGTGACGCGGTGCTCAAAGATTGGGTAAATCGGGGTACCTATTATAAACACATTGGTATCTACGGTTTTAAGTCAAAAACGCTACAGAGATTAGTTAAACTTCCGGTCACTTCACTTGAAAGTATTGAAAAACTGGAACAGCTCCGCTGGATTGGTCACGGGTTTCGTATAAAAGCCATCGTTACAGAACATGAGAGCGTCGGAATTGATACTCCCGAAGATTTGATGCGAGTAAAGTAATATTTTAACAATTTACAACAACTGTCTGACAATAAAACTGGTTAGAATCCGTGTTTAATAGGCAGCTCGGTATTTTTCTCACAAATAACCGACTGAAAAGTTTACCTCTAAAATTACAATCACAACATTATGCAACGATATAAAATACTCTGGGCTGACGATGAAATAGACTATCTGACTCCTTATATAAAATACCTTGAAACTAAGGGTTACGACGTAACTCCCGTACCGAGCGGAGCGGACGTTTTTGACGAAATAGAAAAGCAAGACTTTGACATCGTATTCCTTGACGAAATGATGCCTGGTATGACAGGGCTCGAAACTCTGGCTCAGCTAAAGCAGGTTCGTCCAAACCTTCCAGCGGTGATGATTACTCGTTCGGAAGAAGAGCATATCATGGAAGATGCCATCGGGTCAAAAATTGCTGATTACCTGATTAAACCAATCAACCCGAGTCAGATATTGATGTCGGTGAAAAAGATATTGGATAATAAGCGGTTGGTTTCGGAGAAAACCAACTTAGGTTATCAGCAGGATTTTCGAAATATCTCTATGCAATACCAAGATAGGCTGAGCCACGAAGAATGGGCGGATATCTATAAAAAGCTTATATTTTGGGAATTAGAATTGGATAAATCTCAGGATAAGTCAATGGAAGAGGTTTTTGGCATGCAAAAATCTGAGGCGAATAGTAATTTTACTAAATTTATTCAGGAAGAATACGAAGGCTGGATGTCTGATCCGGATGTAGATCGCCCGGTGATGTCGCACCACTTACTGAAAAAGAAAGTATTGCCGTTACTTAAAGATAATTCGCCGCTGTACTTTGTGTTGATTGATAACCTACGTTACGATCAGTGGAAGGTTATGCAGGAGATTGTTAATGATTATTTTCGAACTATCGAGGAGGATTCTTACTACTCTATTTTACCAACAGCTACTTCTTACGCTCGCAACGCCATTTTCTCGGGAATGAACCCCGCTGATATGGCGAAATACCACGCGGATATTTGGGTAGATGACGAAGGAGAAAATGAGGATGCTCTCAACAAGCACGAAGAAGAGTTTCTGTCCCGATTTTTGAAAAAGAACCGCAAGAATACTAAGTTCAGTTATCACAAGATTCTGAATAGCCATCACGGAAAAAACCTTGTGGATAATTTTTCTAACTTACAGAAAAATGACCTGAATGCCGTGGTATTCAACTTCGTAGATATGCTTTCGCACGCCCGAACAGACATGCAAATGATTAAAGAACTCGCTCCCGATGAGTCAGCGTACCGTTCCCTAACTAAATCATGGCTACAGCATTCGTCGTTACTTGAGTTCTTAAAAAAAATCGCCGATGTAAAAGGCCGCGTTGTGATTACAACAGACCACGGAATGATTCGGGTGAAGAACGCAAAGCGTATCATTGGTGACCGGAATGTGAATACAAACCTTCGTTTCAAGCAGGGGAAAAACTTAAACCTTGACGATAAAAAGGGCGGCGTTATTGAAGTTAGGAGACCTGAGAATTACGGTTTGCCAAAGCCAAATATTTCTACTTCTTATTTTTTTACAACGGATGACTTTTTCTTTGCTTACCCCAACAATTATAATTACTATGTAAGCCATTACAAGGATACTTTTCAACACGGCGGCGTTTCGTTGGAAGAAATGATAATTCCGTTTGTATATTTGGAAGCTCGGTAAATAAAATCCGTTTTCAAATGATTAAACTTTTCAATGCAACTCTCTTCGTACTATTCATGTGCATCGGCTCTAAAGCCGATGCACAGAGAGTTATCAATTATAAATCGTCCATCTATTTTTCTGGCTTTGGGAGCATTGCCAGCGGGAAATACGCTCGTTCGTTAGAAGCATCCAATTTTAAAACTCAGAGTTCGGGTGGTATTTTAGGGTACCTTACTCGACTTGGATCGGATGTTTCTTTTCCGGTTTCCGTAGGCGGAGAATTTGGCATTCAATCATTAGGAGCGGGGACGGTAAATAACCAAACTTTCGCCGGAGAATTCCGAATCTCAAACATGGCCTATTGGCTAAACGCCGTGGCACGATACCGTCCAATTTACTGGACGAGTAAAATTAATCCATTCATTGACCTTTCGGTAGGACCGAAATTGATTTCAACTGGAATTTACGAGCAATTTAGCAGCGAAGAATATACACGGTTGGATGGTAAAACAAGTGTTACGCTGAATACTACGATTGGAGGAGGAGTAGGGATTAAAGTCCCGAATAATGAAGGTCGCGTAATCTACTTTGATATTAGTGTTTATTATCAGCAAACCGGCTCTACCAGAATCGTAGAACAAAACTCGGTGACTCTTTTTCAAAATAACGAATTAGACTATCGCCAACAAGTTACGCCGTTGAGTAATACTCAGATTCGGGCTGGATTTACATGGTTCCGCTAATATCCTCCACCTTTCCGTTGCGACAATAAAGGGTTCGGTGTGGAAAGCGTTCAATCAGGTCAAGGCTGTGCGTTCCCATCAATACCGCAGTTCTATATTCTTTACTTATTGAAAAGAATAACTTCAGAATTTCCATCGACATTTCAGGGTCAAGGTTTCCCGTTGGTTCATCAGCGATGATGACGTCGGGTTTATTCAAAATTGCTCGAGCAATGGCAATGCGTTGTTGTTCACCACCGGATAGTTGGTGCGGCATTTTCTCCAGAACGTGCGGTAACTCTACCTGCGTTAATACTTCTACTATTCTTCTTTCAATTTCTGGTTTATCTTTCCAACCCATTGCCTGCATAAAAAAAATCAGGTTTTTACGGATATTACGGTCGGTCAATAATTGAAAGTCCTGAAAAACAATTCCGATTTTCCGGCGTAAGTACGGCACATCTTTTCGGTTCAGTTCGTGCAGTTTGTAGCCAACCACTTCACCTTCACCCTCTTGTAGCCATAAGTCAGCGTAAATAGTTTTTAGCAAAGAGGACTTTCCGCTTCCCGTTTTACCAATCAAATAAACGAACTCACCCGGATGTAATGCAAAGTTCACATCTGATAAAATCAGGTGATCTTTTTGATAAATATTGGCTTCTTTTAGAGATATTATTGCTGACATTCCCTTTCGGACAAAAGTTAGAGGATAGGAACAAATTACGTTTTTCGAATTTAGTTATAAAACGACTTCTGTACTTCAAATGTGGTGATTAGTTCTTTTTGACCTTTTTTTACGAATCGGTAACTATGGTGAAGTTCGGTGTAGGGACTAATGTACTCAAAAACCGTTTTCTTTGAACCCATATCAATCTCAATTATCCGTTCGTATGCATCGTAAGTTTCGATTTTAAACGCTTTGTTAACTGCATTTTCGTGTTCTTGAAATGGCAAATAGGTATAAATTTCCTGTTTACCATCAGCTTCTTTTTTGATTGTGGTGTATTCTCCGTTGACTAATTGATTTCCCAAATAGGTAAACCGATGATAATACGTCTTGTCCATATTACCTTCAAACCTATTGGTGAAAATCTTCGGGTAAGTAACCTCGTTATCCAACAGGATTTTATCTTTATCCCTGAAATAGAAATAATCTGTAGTATTGGTATTTTTTGGGAATTTTATTACCTCAATATCGATTAAATTATCTGAGTCAAATTTACGTTGATTAGTTTTATAAGCCCGTTTGTTACTACTGTCCGGTGATTGATAGTTTTCGTCATCTTGTAATAACCGTGATAGTAACCACGATAACTACCCCCGTTGGAATAACAGATAAATATCAAGTTCCTCCTAATTTTACAGAATAAGGTGATTTCCACTTTTAGGAGATCGCCCGTGTATTTTGTAATGCCCACGAGCGATTTTCCGATTGCCAAACGATTGTTTCTCTATTAGTCAATAGATTGTGTTTCGTCCTTGTCTGTCATAGTAAATGGCTTCGACTACTTTGCTTTTGTGAAAGGATACCTCACTTTTAAGCATTTGGTCATTACCAGAGGAATTATCAAAAAAGGTTTTCTGCCCAAACACGATGGAATAAGACAGCATGATTATACTGCTTACCGAAAAACAAAGCGTTGTGCGGGTGAAAACCATTCTGCCCCTTAATTAAACGGTTTAAAGATTAAATTTCGGTAATCCATCATCGTCTGCTTAATCACTTCTTTCGCCCCTTCCACTCCGTAATCGTGCGATATTTCGCAATGTTGCGGTTCGCCGGGTAGGTTTTTGTAAGTTAGGAAGTAGTGACGCAGCCGTGCCATAATGCCTTCGGGGAGTTCTGACATATCCTCATATTTACCATAAATCTGATCCCCAACTAAAACGGCAATAATCTTATCGTCGGCTTCGCCTTTGTCCACAAAGCTAAAACCACCAATTGGGCGAGCTTGAAGTAAAATATCACCGTGCGGAATATGGTGAGACGAAAGTACGCAAATATCCAACGGGTCGCCGTCGCCGCAAGTAACGTTTGTTGCTCCGTTTGCACGGGCGTATGCGGCGGTTCCCTCGCCACAATACGTCTGTGGGATAAAACCGTACAGGGCTGGAATAATATTGGAATATTTTTGCGGGCGGTCAATGGTGAGGTAGCCCGTTTCTTTATCAATTTCGTATTTTATCGTGTCTGAAGGCACGATTTCAATAAAAGTAGTGACTATACTTGGGGCATTATCTCCGATTGGAATGCCGTGCCACGGGTGAGCTTTATAAGCTGGTTTCATATTTTTTTATTTTGAGTCGCAAGTTATTTCTTAAATCGGAAAGAAAAAAGCTATACGAGTGGAGTCTGGAAGGATATTGTCATGTAAAAGGGTATGTGAAGCTTTCACAACGTCTTTGCGGCAGCAGGTTCACTGCAGAAATATTTATATTTGTTAGTCAAAGTGCTTTGTATCTTCATAAAGTTGAACTTGCTGAACTACTATTTCCAGAATATGATATAATATCAACTTTTTCCACGCTCTCAAGGAATAACGCCGGAAATGAGAAAAGTCATAGATTGTTTTCTTGAACAAAGTGACAAAATTGACTCAAACGTTCATAAACTGAAGAGTAATGAAGTTTTAAAATATTTATGTATTCCTCTTTCAGACATTGGTTACGCAGTCGAAACAGGTAAAGCCAAGGACGATAAAATAGATGTACCAGTATTATTTGGGTTGGACAACCGAATTGATAAGAGTTATAATGCAGATGCGTTGAGTGATGATGGTAAAATTGTCATTGAAATTGAAGCTGGACGGGCCACGGAAAATAACCAGTATATGAAAGACATCTTTCAAGCTTGTATGATGTTTGAAGTCGAATACCTGGTTGTAGCCGTTAGAAACACCTACCGCGGACACAAGGATTTTGCAATCGTATTTACATTTTTAGAAACTCTTTACATATCAAGTCGATTGCATTTGCCATTAGAGGGTATTACTAATTGGCTATTAGTTCGTGGCTAATTACTGCTGTCACTCTTCATCCAAAGTCGTTATTACAGGCTGTGTCCATGCCGTTTCGTACGATAAATCTTCAACGGGGTTTTTTTGTAATTTTGACGAGGTAATTTTGGACCTTACGTAAAGTATATCACTGGTTAATTCAAAAGCTGCTTTGTCTCCTTTAAAAGATATAAATTCTTCGGGTTCAGTCTTTCCTTTTTTACACCCAATGAACGAAATTTGATATGTTACCCCCGCTTCTTTTTTCACTTCAATAGAAAGCTCGTTGTTCTTCGATATCAATTCTTTGAGTTCAACTCCGGTACTGGCATAAAACTCTCCCGCTTCCATAGCTGTTATTAGTGACTTTGGATTGAGCGAATCTGCCCGCACCATAATCCAACCTCTTCCTGCATTACTCCATTTATTACCCTTCACGTGATAATTATGAGAGTCGTCGGTAGCAAGTCCGTACATTACTGGCTTATTATCTTTCATGTACGCAATATTAATCAGGTCCCACATTTTCTCAGTTGATATATGGCTCGAATCTCCTGAGTTATTGACTAAGTGGTGACCGTTATAGACTTCAAAGAACCTTTCATTTCTCAGAGCAATCATATCTTCGAGACTCACTGCATATCTAAAATTCGGGTGATTTATATGTACAATGATTGGTTCGTCTAATAAATCCCTTTGCTTTATTACTGCGTCTATATTGTTTTGCAGAATTTCTACTACGGTGTTGCCTCCTTGAGGATAAATTTTATTTTGAATATTGGTCGTATTCAAGTGCAAGGGTATATCGCCCAAGTGATCTGAAATTTCTTCCGCCTGAATAATCAAGAACTTACCGTTTTCTTCAAACTCTCCCCGGTATTCTTGATAAGTTTTCAGTTTAACAAGTGTTTGGTTTAGTGAATCTATCTTGTAGTCAACCCACTCAGAACCGTACTCGTCGAGGTAACTTTTAAATGCTTTTGAGTATATTTCACCTTGCGGAATCGTATGCCACTTATCGCCTTCTGCTAACGTATTATGATCCGTTAATGCAACGAATTGATAATCACTGGATTTGTACCAATCCATTATTACTTCGGGAAACTCATCTCCATCACTCCAATACGAATGGGTGTGTAAGTTCCCTTTAAACCATTGTTTCTCTTGCGGTAATTTTTGTCCGCTACAACTAATAGCTACGGTAAAGGATAGTAGGAGACTTAATTTCAGGTGATTCATTATAATAATTGTTGAATATTAATGACTTATTTTAGCATATACGAACGTATCTTGAGACCGCTGGGTAATCATTTTGGGTACATCCCAAACTTAGCTTAATTTTGCCAATTAGCGTACGGATTGGTAATTAAAGATGAATTATAATACCGGGAGTCGGAAGAAACCTCTTTTCCTAGCCAGTGAGGAGTTTCAAAGTCCTCGTCTTCGGATATTAGCTCAATCTCAGCCACAATCAATCCGTTGTTTTCTCCCTCAAAGACGTCTATTTCCCAAGTCTTATTATCGGTAGATACCAAGAATCGTTTCTTTTCAATAATGGGCTTCTCGCATAACTCAAGTAAGTCTTGAGCGTCAGCTAACGGAATTTGATACTCAAATTCTTTACGGGTGAGGTGTTGGCTCTTACCCTTTACCGTCAAAAATCCTCGTTCTCCGTATATCCTTACCCGAACTGTTCTGTCTGCTTCTGAATTAAGATAACCTTGCTTTATCGATACTTCCTCTTTTATTTCGTTTTTCCAGGAGTCACCTTTAATCAAGAACTTCCTTTCAATTTCTACTCCCATATTATTTATTTTTTAGACATCAGAACATGCAACTTAAAAGTGTACCCATATAGTATGGTTACTAAAACAGATAAAGATTCACACAAACACTTACCGTGAGACTTGAAAAAGTGTCAGTAATAAATCTTAGTCACTCACTTCTGCTTAAAATAATTATAAAATACAATCAATTATTTCTAATTTCGCAGCATTTCCAAACAAACCTAACACTATTTTTATGAAAATTGCCAAAGCAATTGGCAGCCTGCTTGCACTTCTCGGGCTGCTCTATTTTCTGGATGTTTCTATTCCGGGCGTTCCAGCTCTCGGCAAGCTTTTTAATCCGTTTTCGGGTTTTTGGCAAAATACCGAGCGAAACATTTATACCGATGAGGAATTCATAATTCAAGGCTTAAAAGACGAAGTTGTTGTCAAATACGATGACATGGGCGTTCCGCACCTTTTTGCCCAAAATGACGAAGATTTGTATTTCGCTCAGGGGTACATTATTGCCCGTGACCGTTTGTGGCAGATGGAGTTTTATACGCTCAATGCCGCCGGACGGCTTACGGAAGTAGTCGGCGGAGGTGCGTTAGAATACGATCGCTATAACCGCCGAATGGGAATGGCTCAAGCGGCCCATACGATTACGGAAAAATTGAAAGATGATCAGTTAAGCAAGTCCATATTAGAACCTTACGCCGCTGGAGTCAACGCACGGATTAACGAGTTAACTGATAAAGACCTACCAATTGAATACAAAATATTGGGTTATAAACCCGAAGCGTGGTCGGTGGAGAAAACGGTATTAATGTTGATGAATATGCGGCAGGTTCTCAACGGTCGTTCAGACGATTACCGCATCACCAATATTGTAAAGAAATATGGACTTGAAGTTTCAAAAGATTTATTTCCGAACTACCCCGAAATGGAATCTCCAGTTATTCCTGAAGGAACAGCGTGGGATTTCAGTCCGACGGAAATTCCGCAAGTTCCTTCGCAAATAATGGCGGATGGAGAGGAGATTGCAGGATTGAACGTTCCGCGTTCTAACCCAAACATTGGTAGTAACAACTGGGCGGTTCACGGTTCTAAATCCGCTACGGGTTTACCCATTCTGGCAAATGATCCGCACCTGACGCTTTCGTTGCCTTCTATTTGGTATCAGATGCAATTGCACTCGCCTAATGTTAATGTTTATGGTGTTGCATTGCCTGGTTCGCCGTGCATCGTAATTGGTTTTAATAAAGATATTGCCTGGGGCGTAACGAACGTGGGGTCTGACGTAATGGATTTCTACAAAATCAAATTTCGGGATAATTCCCGCAGCGAATACTGGTACGAAGGTCAATGGAAACCCATAACTAAAACCCTCGAAAAGTTTAAACTGAAAAATGGTGACGTGATGGTTGATACTTTATTATCAACGCACCACGGACCAATCGTTTACAACGCGAACGAAGAAAGGAGTTTCAGTAAAGATATTCCCGTGGGTCACGCCATGCGTTGGGTTGCTCTCGAAACCGAAGGGTCGGATATATTGACATTTCACTTCTTGAACCGAGCGAAAAACTACGACGATTACCGCAAAGCGTTAACGTACTATGTTGCTCCTGCTCAGAACTTTATTTTTGCCAGTAACGGAAATGATATTGCCATTACGCCGAACGGGAAACTCCCATTGAAGTGGGAAGGTCAAGGTAAATATATCCTTGATGGTTCGTTGGCTTCACACGATTGGCAAGGCTGGATTCCTGCGGAGCAAAATCCGCACGTGAAGAATCCGCCGCGAGGCTTTGTGAGTTCGGCAAATCAGTCTTCAACCGACCCATCGTACCCGTATTATATGGGTTGGAAATACGCCCCGATGTACCGTGGAACACGAATCAACGAACGCTTGGCGGCAATGCAAAACGCAACGGTGGATAGCTTACGGATGCTCCAAAATGATAATTTCAATATTGCAGCGAGAGAAATTCTCCCTTCTTTATTGCCTTTACTCAATGGTAATTCAGCCACGAAAAATAACCCAGCGTTGAAATATCTTAATGAATGGGATTACGTAAATAATGCTGAATCAGTAGCTGCGACAATTTTTGAGAATTGGTTTGGTAACTTAGAAACGGCGATATGGGAAGATGAGTTTTCGTACGATAAATACCTCATGTATCCAACGGATGACCGCATGTTTACGATGATAAAAACGCAGCCTGACGCTAAGTGGTTTGATAATGTGAACACTAAGAATGAGAAGGAAACAATGACCGATATTGTGACTTCAAGTTTTATGGCAACGGTTGACACATTGATTGCTCACAAAGGGGAAATTACCCCTGAAACTTGGGCGTGGTATTTGGATAAAAGTACAGATATTAAGCACCTCGTGCCGCAGCTTACTCCTTTTGGAAGAATGGATATAAAGAACGGCGGTGGAAACAAAATTGTGAATGCAACTACCAACCGTACTGGACCTTCGTGGCGAATGGTGGTGCAATTAGACAAAGAATGGCCAAAGGGTTACGGACTCTATCCTGGTGGACAGTCTGGGAATGTGGGTAGTAAAAACTACGATAATATGATTGACAAATGGACGAATGGCGAATTAAACGAGTTACTATTCCTGAAAGATATTAACGAGAAATCTGGCCGTTTGAAATCAACGGTGAAGCTTCGTAAATAAGTTTCGTTGAATTTAGTAATCCCTGCCTGACCGGGGCGGGTCGATACACGTAAAACAACTCTCTCAATTAAATATAAAAACTGATTAAAATGCTTTATATAATCATCATAATTGTTGGCGGAATTGCCTCGTTTTTTCTTCCTTGGTGGATAGTTGCACCCGTTTGTTTCGGAGTGTGCTTTTGGCGAAGTAAGTCTGGTAAATCAGCTTTTGGCATTGCAAGTGCAGCGGTGGGTACGCTTTGGCTCCTATATGCTCTCTACCTTTACTTTACCGCTGACGTGGATATGCTATTGCCAATGACACAACTCATTAGCGGATCGGGCTTCTTGTCGGGTGTTCCGCAAGTACCATTAGGCTTCCTGATAATGCTTTTGATAGCAGGTTTAGTGGGCGGTTTTTCGGGATTAGCGGGGTACCATACGGGACAACTTAAAGAAAACTAATAAGTGTCAGCTCACTCATTTCGAGCGAATGGCTTTTTCAGAAGTTGCGTAGTAGCATTTTTTAAATACTGACGTCGGATGCGTTGTAGTTCAGGTAGTAATATATCTAAATCTACGATGCTTCCGGCGTATTTTTTTGCCAGTTTGCTCCAGTAATTTTTTCCCGAAAAAAGGTCGCGGGGCTTTACGGATGTGATTACTTTTTTCTTTATCACTGGAACACCTGCTTCCAACATTTTAATGTGAGAAATTGATTCTGTTTCCTCCCAAAAATATTCGTTCGCATGGAAGTACCCTTTCGCAGTTAATCCGTTCTTTATAAAGTACTGGCTCAGCCCGATTTCCCAATCATTAATTACCTTCATTTTTAGGTCTTTGACTTGCTCAATCTTCAGTATTTCCTGAAAATTTAACTGTTCGATGAAAGACAATAACGTTGAAAAAGACGAGCGGTTAAAAACTAAAAAGTGACTTTGAATGTGGAAATTGCCATCATGTGTGGAGTAGGAGGGGCGAATCTCAGCATCCATCAAACCCCACAAATCTGTGGGGTTTTCTTTTGCCCAATCAAATAAGAAATTAAGGTTTTGAAGTAAAATATTCGAGTCGTTCAGGCAACCGATTTGTTCGTATTTATTGACGTCTATTGTTTCGAATGCCTTCAGGAACATCCCTAAGTCATAGCCTTCGTTCTTGACTTGCATCAGGCGGACTCCACCCGAACGAACTTCATCGGTATTAGAAATTTCTCGTTCGTTTGTCACGATTATTATCTCGCTAAAAAATTTGGTAAGTTCTTTTACGTACTGTAACACGTAATACGGTACGTAGTTGAAGTTTGAGTAGTGAACGAAAATGCATAACTTTTTCATCCCCAAATCTACGACACAAAAAAAGTTGATTCGCAATGAATCAACTTTTTTGTTATTTACAAATCGCATCCTAATCGGAGCAATAAGCGATATCCAGTTACTAATTGATTGTATTTGAATAAGTTACGTGCTGATAAATCGGCGAATAAATGTTCACCTGCTACTTTGATAAGTTGGCTCTTAGTACGGTATTTGCGGCTAACTCAGTACGGTTGTCTAACTTTGCTGCCCATTTTTAAAATACTGAGCTCTTTCAGTAAAATGCCCTCAAACTAACGCAAGGTCCGAAATTAAACCAGAATCAACTCCGGTAAGTTTTATATCAGCGAGGACTATTAATTGATTCATAAACGATTGAACTAGCCGGTTAACGAAGCACAATGTACACATTTTACGTAAAATGTTATACTTAATCAATAAAGTTAAAAACTGTGATGCAAGCTGAGCTGGGTTTGTCCTTTTGCCCAACTATTTGTTGTTTGTTTCATCCAACCTCCTTGGATACGAAGGTTATCTTTTAAGCCAAAACCTAATCCGAGGTACGTACGATTTCTGTCAAATAATTCGACAGTCTTATTATTGCCAATATCACGTTGTCCGTTGATAAATATCTCATTATACAGTGCGGCGTAAACGGTTCCTTTTTTTAGTTCAGTAGCGTTTAATGGAATATTCAGGAGTAAATTATAGCGATAACGTGTCCGGAAATCTTGATTTTGTGCCCAACGCTGTTCGTACCTCATTCGGTGAGTAAGATAAAAGCGATTTCCTACCTTTTGCGGAATGAGAGCTTCTTGGTAAATACGATTTTCGTTTACGTTATTTTTTTCTTCACCAAATTGCCCCGTGGTAATATTAGCGTACCCAGCGGTGAATAGGATATTGGCATTTTTGGGAGTGTACGTAACGCCTGTACGAAGTAAAAGTTGTTCTAAATCTGTTCCGACACTCCACAGTCGGAGTTGATAATCACCTTGTATTCCAAATTGGCTATTCTTTATTTTTTTCTGAAAGAAATACATATACCAAGAGCCAAGTTGGTCTTCATCCGGACCACCTTGTGCCATTGAAGAAAAGGTCGTTGTGAATAGAAGAATTATGGTAAGAAGTAGTTTCATAATTTAGGGCATTAAAATTAAAATAAGTCCGACAATATTAAATTGCGGGACTTACTTTAACCGTTATCAATATTTTGAAGTTTAGGGAATTTGGCAATCGTTTTTCGGGAAACCTAACTTGTATGGGGTGGGCGTTATAAACTACTCTGGCAATTACTTTTATTGCTTTTCAGATACCCCTAAACTTAAACTAAACCCCTACTTCTTCCAAGACTTTTTCTACTACGATATCTTTCTCAATTCGTAAATTGTCAATGATGAATAACTGTCGGTCGGGCGTGTTTTTACCCATATAGTACGACAGTACTTTCTTGATGGAAGACTCTCTATCCAGAATTACTGGGTCAAGTCGGATTTCTTCACCAATGAAATTTTCAAACTCGTGAGGTGAGATTTCGCCGAGACCTTTAAATCGGGTAATTTCGGGTCTACCACCGAGTTCGTTTATCGCCGCTACTTTTTCTTCATCGGAGTAGCAATATATGGTTGTTTTCTTGTTCCGAACTCTAAAAAGCGGTGTTTGAAGAATGAAGAGGTGTCCTTCTCTCACTAAGTCGGGAAAAAACTGTAAGAAGAACGTTAATAATAATAACCGAATATGTGAGCCGTCAACGTCGGCATCGGTCGCGATAATTATCTTGTTATACCGTAAACCGTCAATGCCGTTTTCAATATCAAGGGCGTGCTGAAGTAGATTAAATTCTTCATTTTCGTACACCACTTTTTTGGTCAACCCGTGGCAATTAAGTGGCTTTCCCCGTAAACTGAAAACTGCTTGCGTCAGCGGGTCGCGAGCTTTTGTAATCGAGCCACTTGCCGAATCTCCTTCGGTGATGAAAAGCATCGTTTCCTGATAGTTTTCAAACGATACGTCTTGTAAATGATATTTGCAATCCCGCAATTTTTTATTGTGTAGGTTAGCTTTCTTCGCTCGTTCGTTCGCCAACTTTTTTACTCCTGCTAATTCCTTTCTTTCCCGTTCTGATTGCTCAATACGCTTTTTTAACGCGTTGTGCGTTTCGGGATTCATGTGGAGGAAATTGTCCACCTTTAATTTTACGAAGTCATTTATGAAAGTCCGAACTGTCTGAGCATCGTCTTCCGGCGACATAGTAATCGAGCCGAGTTTTGTCTTTGTCTGCGATTCAAACACAGGTTCCTGCACCCGAATCGAAATTGCAGAAATGACCGATTGTCGAACATCTTCGGCGGCGTAGTCTTTACCGTAGTGCTCTCGTACAGCTTTCACGATAGATTCCCGAAATGCCGACAGGTGCGTTCCGCCTTGCGTAGTGTTTTGTCCGTTTACAAAGGAATAGTACTCTTCACCGTATTGGTTGCCGTGAGAAAAGGCAAACTCAATATCATCGCCTTTTTGGTGAATGATTGGGTAACGAAGCGTTTCAATGTCGGTTTTGCGTTCTAATAAGTCAAGTAATCCACGTTTTGAAAGAAATTTTTTGCCGTTATATTCTAAAGTCAACCCCGCGTTGAGGTAACAGTAGTTCCACAGCATGTTTTCAACAAATTGCGGGATATAGCTGTACTTCTTGAATATCGAAGTGTCAGGTTCAAACTCTACTAAAGTGCCGTTTGGCTTATTAGTGGCTTCGAGTGGTGATTTTTTTAAGATTTTACCTCTGGAGAAAGTCGCCCAAGCGGCTTGACCGTCACGGAATGCATGTACTTTAAAATATTCGGAAAGGGCATTCACTGCTTTTGTACCCACACCATTTAATCCAACAGATTTTTGAAACGCCTTACTATCGTATTTTGCCCCAGTATTTATTTTAGAAACAACGTCAACTACTTTTCCGAGCGGAATTCCCCGCCCGTAGTCACGAACGGAGACTTTGCCTTCGTTCATCGAAATTTCAATTGACTTTCCGTGGCCCATTGCGTACTCGTCAATACAATTATCGAGTACTTCTTTTAGCATAACATATATTCCATCATCGGGCGAAGAGCCGTCTCCAAGCTTTCCTATGTACATACCCGGCCGTAGTCGAATGTGTTCTTTCCAATCAAGTGAGCGTATACTGTCTTCGTCGTATCTTACTTTAGAGCTATCTTGAGCCATTTATATATTCTATAGTGTTATATGAATTGATTGTAAATTTAAGGTTTTTTCGGTCAAATGAAGCGTCTGTTTGTTAACTTATTTCAGACATATTCGCTGAAATTTAATGACTACTGGCAAATCTTGCGTTAATTTGCACGTTGTCTCAAGACACTGAAAAAATATTGCTTAGTAAAATTAATAAACGGCTCCTTTTCGAAATGAAAATGCACATCAAGTTTAGCAGAAAGTTACTATTAGCGGCAGTTTTCTTATCTATAACCGGAATTTCAACTGCCCAAACAGCTCCTTCTTCGCAAGGTACGGGTTCAAATACTTCGCAGGCGGCAAGTAGTAATCAGGCGGCAGCGGCAAATCAAGGTACTGCACTTAGTAATACCGCTACGTTGAGCGGGTTATCTGATACAAATCAATTACAAAACTTGCCTCCGGTGGGACTACAAGCTCCTCAACCTAAAACAGTTTTGGAACGGGTATTTGGTTATAATTTATTCAGTACAGTTAAATTGGCTGCAATCAGTACAACAGCAAATATTATCACGCCTAATAATTATGTTTTAGGGTCGGGAGATGAACTCGTAATTGATATTACAAACGTAGATGGTTATTCGCAGCAGCTTGAAACTGTAACTGTTAATCGCGACGGTAACATAACTGTTCCCAAAGCTGGATTGATTTACGTGGGTGGAAGTTCAATTTTACAGGCAAAACGTAAGATAGCGGCGGCACTTGGTAAGTTTTACGGCGGAATTTCAATTAGTGCAAGAGGCGGTTCAACCACGCTGAACCTTTCACTTGGGCAGCCCAGAAGCATTACGGTTCAAATATTGGGTGAAGTTAACGCTCCTGGTACGTACTCAGTTACATCACTGACGAGTATGATGAATGCCCTTTATTTATCTGGAGGTCCGAATGAAATAGGAACCTTCAGAAAGGTCAATCTTGTGAGAAATAACGAGATAGCCGCTACGCTTGATCTATACGATGTTTTGACAAAAGGTTTTTCGCCGTCGGATGTATTACTAAGAGATCAGGATGTGATTCAGGTGGGTACTTTTGCCTCGAGAATGGCAGTTGAAGGCAATGTGAAGCGACCGGGCTTGTTTGAACTCTTACCGGGACAACGATTGATTGATTTGGTAAATTACGCTGGTGGATTTGGTCCTAATGCATATTCGAAACAATTAAAAGTATACCGTAACACTACGCGTGAGAAAAGTATAGTAAACATAAATAAGATTGACTTTGATGCTTTTGAGATGAATGACGGCGACTCATTGGTTGTTGACCAAGTACTTAATCGTTTTGAGAATTTAATAACCATACAAGGAGCCGTTTTCCGTCCCGGAGATTTTTCTTTAGATAATAATCCTACATTGTTGCGTCTTATAGAATCAGCAGAGGGTTTCCAAGAAGATGCACTTATCGGGCGTATAACGATTCTACGTTCAAATGAACTGCTGGAATTTGTGAACATTCCGGTAAACGTGCGTAGCATCATGGACGGAACAACCGAAGATATAAAGCTAAGAAGGGAAGATCAGGTTATTGTACCTTCAATATTTTCCTTAAATGAACTTTCGACGGTGCGTATTCAGGGTGCTGTAAATAACCCGCTTGTGTTGGACGGTGGAATAGGCTTAGCTTACGTAAAAGGGCTGACATTAAAAGATGTGTTAATTGAAGCCGGAGGTTTGAAAGAATCAGCCTCGTTAGGACGGGTAGAAGTAGCACGACGTAAAAGAAACGTTGACCCGAACTCGCTGGACGCAACTATCTCCGATATTTATTACTTCGATATTGACCCCAATCTTAATTTTGCAGCTGGAGGTTCGGAGTTCGAATTACGTCCTTATGATGAGATATTTGTGCGGACATCGCCTAATTACGTCGCTCAAACATTCGCAACAATTGAAGGGGAAGTGCTTTTTCCATCTAATTATGCACTGAGATCGAAAGACGAAAAAATTTCAGACTTGATAGCTCGTGCGGGAAATTTATCACCCCTTGCTTTTGTAGAAGGAGCCACGCTTATCAGAAGAATTCAGCTAAGCGAACAAGAAATCAAACTTAGGCAAGAAACGTTGTTAGATATTCAAAAGGGGGCACAGAGTAATGAAGTAGTGAATACGGAGGAAATTGACCCGACTGAGATGGAAGCTATTGGTATAAACTTGAAGAAAATTTTAGCTAATCCTGGTTCCAAAGATGATATGATTCTTATTGATGGAGATGTTGTTCGAATTCCGAAGCGTCTTGAAACAGTGCGGGTACAAGGAGAGGTTCTTTATCCTACGTCTGTTCGTTATCAGGATAATAAGAACTTCATAGATTACATATCAGAATCTGGCGGGTTTAATAAAAAAGCTCAAAAATCGTTGGCGTACGTACTTTATCCCAACGGTTCGGTAGATAGAACGAGAAGGTTTCTATTTGTAAATATCTATCCAGACATTGAGCCAGGTTCTGAAATCATTATACCGAGACGAACTGTGAATACACAGCAGAAAATTGCCCAGACAAATTCACTGGTTTCAACAATTACTGCATCTGTTACTGGACTGCTTACGTTATTTACTCTCCTACAATTTCGAAACTAATTTTCTACAATGGATAATAATCTTAAAGAACAAGAAGTTTCTACCAAAGAGTTTCTCGCTGAAACCGCAAAGCTTTTACGAAGTATCGGCAAAAGCTGGCGTTTACTGATGATTGGCTTGCTTTCGGGAGCCATTGTCAGTTTTGTGATGGATATTGTAAACGAAAAAGAAACAAATTACATCGCTACGGTAAGCTTCAATCTCGATATTAGTGGAGGTAGCAGTGGTCAGAATATGAATCAGATGTCGGGCTTCGCAACGGCTTTTGGTATCGGTGGTTTTCAGCAAAGTCAGAGTGGTGACCTCCTGAGTGGAGCCAACTTTCCTACATTAGCCAAGTCAAGAATTGTATTTGAAAAGGCTTTAATGACTAATGTAGTTGTGGAAGGCGATACTATGCTGATGGCTAACTATTACAAAGATAGCAGTGATATTGAAAATACGGAATGGGCGGGGAGTCTCTTCAAGAAACCCAAGGAAAATTTTATCGATTATCGATTCGTCAAGAAGTCGCCTGATGAGTTTACACCCGATGAAAACGAAATAGTAACCTCACTTTACACCTATCTATATGATAAGACAAACTTTGAAGGTGTAAACAGTAGTTCGTTAACTCAACTTTCTGTGATAGGTACCAATGATATTTTAGCCAAAGTATGGGTGGAAACTTTGTTAAAAACAACAGAAGTTTTTTACAAAGAAGTAAAAACACAAAAGACTCGTAATATGCTCGTTGAGCAGCAAAGTAGGTTAGACAGCCTCCGCAATCTAATGAACGGAACAGATAGCCAATTGGCTAATCTGGCATTCCGAAACCCTAATATTATAAACTCAAATGCTCAGATGAAACAGCAGCAGGTCGGGAGAAATAATAGTTTTTATAGTACTCAGTACTATACTCAGTTAGCAAATGTAGAGTCTCTTAATCGGTTGCTGACAGAGCAAACACCGATTTTTACAATTATTGATCCTATTCGACTGCCGTTGATGGTCTATTCAGGTGGTTTGGGGCAGAGTTATAAACTTGGTAGTATTTTAGGTTTGGTGATAAGTCTTGTCATTGCAATCGTTCTAAATACTTATCGCGAAATTGTTGGTGAAGAAAAATAAAAATTATGGATTCGTCTTCGAAAGAAGTATTAATATCAAATGGTAAATCGGCACTTCATTACTGGAGGGAAGTCTGGCAAAGTCGGGAGTTATTTTGGATACTCGCAAAGCGTGATATCTTGGTTCGGTACAAACAGACCGTTCTGGGTGTTGCTTGGAGTATAATCAGACCGTTATTAACCGCGTTAGTGATGGTTTTTGCCTTTGGTAAAATTGCCAAACTTGACGAGGATACAAGTATTGCGTACATGCTTGTTGTGATGCCTGGTGTAATTGTGTGGCTATTTTTCTCACAATCATTAGCTCAGATAAGTAATTCTATCGTGGGTAATACAAACTTGGTTTCCAAGGTCTATTTTCCTCGTTTGATAGTTCCGCTAAGTTCATTAATGATTGGGCTGCTAGACGCTATAATTGCGTTCGGCTTATTCGTTCTCCTTTGTTTTTGGTACCAATACATACCTGACTGGAAGATAATATTTGCCCCCGTTTTCATGTTCTTAGCCTATATGGGAGCCTTCGGTTTTGGTCTTATTGCCGCTGTACTAAATGTAAAGTACCGGGATGTTGGCCAGATAATTCCGTTTATGATTCAGTTTGGATACTTCGTTTCACCAATCGCTTATACGAGTGAATTAGTTCAAACTAATTTGAATCAGACATCGTACGGAGATTGGTTCTACCTATTATATACTATAAATCCAGTAGCAGGTTCTATTGACGGTTTACGTTGGAGCTTGTTGGGTGATTTCTCTGCATTCAATTTTCAGAGTTTTATTTCATTAGTTATTTTTGACATCGTTACGCTTGTCATATCAATTCGGATGTTCCGCAAAAATGAGAACTCCTTCGTTGACTACATCTAAAAAGTATTTATGTCCGTTATTTCAGTAAATAATATTTCTAAAAAATATATTATTAAGCACCAAGGTAAGCAGCAAGCAAATGTCAAAGATGCAATGTCTGGTTTTACAAACGCACTCTTTGGAGGCCGGAACAAAGTAGAAGACGAAGAGTTTTGGGCATTGACTGATATTAGTTTTGAAGTTGAAAAAGGTGATCGCCTTGGCTTGATCGGATCTAATGGCGCGGGGAAATCGACCCTGCTTAAGATTTTGAGCCGAATTACCGAACCAACTTCTGGTAATATTCGTATGAAAGGCCGTCTAGCCAGTTTATTAGAGGTGGGAACTGGTTTTCATCAAGAACTGACTGGAAGGGAAAATATATACCTCAACGGTGCGATTCTGGGAATGCGGAGAACAGAAATTAACAAGCACTTTGACGCTATTGTTGATTTTGCCGGAATTGAGCGTTTCCTCGATACACCTGTAAAACGCTATTCTTCAGGAATGTACGTACGCCTAGGTTTCGCTATTGCTGCCCATTTAGAACCAGAAATCCTGATTGTTGATGAGGTATTAGCCGTTGGAGATGCTGACTTCCAGAAAAAGAGTTTGGGCAAAATGAAAGACGTTTCTAACAGCGGACGCACACTTCTTTTCGTGAGTCACAACCTTACAGCTGTTCAAGGGCTCTGCAATAAAGGAGCTTTTTTACAACACGGTAAGCTGAAAAGTTTCGGAGAGGTTGGAAACGTGATTAATGAATACGTTCAGAGCGTTTCAAAGTTTAAGTTGTCTCAAACTTGGGCGACTCCTGAAATTGCTCCGGGAACGGATGATATTCGAATAAAAAGGATTGAAATAAGGCCAACAGTTGAGCTTAAAACGAGCTATATAGATGTGAGAATTCCGCTTAAGATTGAACTTGAGTTTTGGAGTATGATTGAAGATGCTGATTTAAATATCAGCGTATTTCTTTACACAATGGCCGGTGAATGTATTTTTAATATTGGCAGCAATCCTAAAAATATGAAAAAGGGGATTGTCAGAGGTGAAGTAGATATACCGGGAAGCTTCCTTAACGACGGTTCTTATTACTTGTCAGTAATGATTGTGAAAGATTCGGCAACACCGTTGTTCTTCTTTGAAGATGCAATCGCTTTTGAAATTCAGGATTTCCGGGAAGAAACAGCTTGGTACGGTAAGTGGCCTGGTGCAATACGCCCGTTATTTATTCCGGTAAATACATGGCAACAAGAACTATTATAATTCTACTCAAATGAGCAAAGGAATCGAAAAATATCTTGCAGTATGTAAAGTTCTCCTTACGGCGATTTTCCTTTGTGTGTTTACCGCTTCGGAGTGCCAACAGATAAAAGCACCAGTCGAACCTCGTGAGCTTGCAATGACCCTTCTAAACCTTGAAGAAGATGATCCAAACCACGGCATTTCTTGGATAAATGAAATGTATACGGCGGGAGTCAAAACGATTATTCTTACCGTCAGGTGGGACATGGTGTACGTAGACGATAAGTCTAAAGCAGATTGGGGGCTGTTTGACAAACAAATGCAGCTTACTTCCGCACTGGGTATGAAAGCGGGTCTCAGGATTCATTTAGGAAGGAAAAGGTTGAAATGGCAGGGATTTTGGACTGATGAGGAAATCATGCGGGATTTTCTGGGAAACCCTTCCATATATGGCTACGCTGAATCTCATCCTTCTTACGCGAGTGCAGTCGCCACCGCTAAAGCAAATGAATTTATCAGAGAAGTTTGCGAACGTTATAAACCTTATCAGGAAAAAGGCTTTATCCGGTTTATCAATGTATCTTCAAATCAATATCAAGAAGCGGGCTACTTTCATTCAAACCGAAGCCCAGACGCCCCAGGTATAAGTTATGAATCCTTGTACGATTTTTCTAAACCATCTATGGCTGATCTTCAACGCCGAATGGAGGAAAAGTACGAAAATGTGAACACGCTAAATAAATACTGGATAACTAAATATACCAAATTTTCTCAGGCGGCACCTTACATTACGAAGTGGAATCCACGCATATCATTTATTGGCAAACGGGGAAAAGACTTCTATATGGCACGAAGCTACCAAGTAAAAGACTTCCTCAAAACCACTGGTGACGTTATTAAAAGTGTAGACCCTACTTACAAAGTATGTTATGATTTTGGCTCTCTTACTGATGATGCCAGCGACCTGCGGGGTACGTTCAACGCCACCTCACTATCTGAGCATTGTGATATTTTAAAACATAATGATGAGCGGATGGAATGGTCTTTCGACATTCTGGCTCACAACGTAAATAAACCACTGTATAACGAGATACACCCACGGGATATGTATTCTATACAGGATATGGTGAAAATTACAGATTGGTACTTTGAAAACGGATCCTCGCTGGTTTCTTATTTGGTTGCAAATGACGAACATGCCCGAAAATTTAAAGAAGTTCTTGCTCAGACAAAACGATGGTATAATGAACCGATTAAACCAATAGTTGCTGAGAAAAAGATGGATATATATGTCTCTCAGTTAGTTGACAATTACCAAAAAGTACTTGACCGGTGGCAAAGTGTTTCTAAAAATGGAACAATTAAAGTAGCCGTTGACTTAAAAGAGGATGTCCTTGAAGCTGAAAAAATAGAGGTTCTGCCCTATAAATCACCGCAAGAGCTCGCTACATTGTACGGTTACTATACACCCGATGATGATACTAATCAGGGTACCGGAAATGGCACCATTGGTGGAAATTTTGGTGGAATGAATGGGAATGGTGAAGGCGTTGTGGTGAACCCACCCCCATCGCCGAGTACGAGTGATGGGACTAATAGTCTACCTTACGCACTTCGCAAATTCACTCCTGAACCGCTTATCATAAAAGAACTATTTCGGACTTGGTTGGACAACGATATATTTCTTGATGTAGACGGGTATATTTCTACTATTGAGTTAGTTAGCGGTCCAAAGTGGCTGACCTTTCATCCAGAAGGATTCTTTTTTACTGGGCAACCGCTTGAGTTAGGCAAATTTGATGTCAAATTACGTGCTTATGATAATCGGGGGGCGTGGGTAGAAGACTCATTCACGTTCGAGGTGGTCCAGCCAACCATTAAGTTTACTATCATTGAAGCTAATTATTTTGATGTTCCAATCGTTGAATGGTCCAACCTGACCGATAGTCAAGTACTGTATATAGACGAGCTTCCTCAGTTTATGAACCTTATTGCCGAGTGCAACGTCGATTCCATCACTATGGATTTTGAGATGACTGGTCCTTTCTACAAAAAGAACTTATCAGAGCGTTTGCCATTTAGTCTATTCGGTGAGGGTAGGGGATATTATCCGCCAGAAGGTACTTACCAACTTACAGCTGTAGCTCTCAAAGGAGACTCTGTGATTACTACAAACTCTATCTCGTTTACATTACTCGCAAACAGAAATTCGGATAAACCAACCGCATGGTTGACCTACCCGAATCCTTTTGTAGATGTGTGTAATGTGAAAATGCCCACTGATGTTGATCCGACAAATATCTCGTTTAAATTGGTCGATTTGAGTGGACGGATTAGCAATATCGATGAAAGTCAAATTACTTCCGTGAAGCAAACCAGTTACATTGATTTACGAAAAAACTACTTGCAACAAGGAGCATATTTCCTTCAGGCCATTTTAAACGGTGACGTAGTTTACCAATTCAAAATCTTTAAAAAGTAGTTAGGTTATAATTCCGTTCACTACTTTACCCGCTACGTCTGTTAATCGGTAGCGGCGTCCCAAATGTTTGTAGGTTAGCTGCTCGTGATCTAAGCCCATTAAGTGCATAATCGTGGCGTGGAAATCATTCACGTGAACTGGGTTCTCTGTGATATTATAACCAAATTCATCCGTTTCTCCGTAAACCATTCCTGGCTTTACTCCACCGCCTGCCATCCAAATAGAATAAGCCCTTGGGTGGTGATCGCGGCCATAATTTTCTTCGCTAAATTTACCTTGACAGTAATTTGTTCGTCCAAACTCCCCCCCCCATATTACGAGGGTTTCGTCAAGCATTCCGCGTTGTTTCAAATCTTTCACTAAAGCTGCCGAAGCTCGGTCAACGTCAAGGGCTTGCATAGGCATTTCGCCCGTCATGTTCCCGTGCTGATCCCAACCTTGATGGTAAAGTTGTACGAAACGCACACCAGACTCGGATAGTTTTCTTGCAAGTAATGCGTTGGCTGCGTACGTACCAGGTACCAAGCACTCCGGTCCATACATTTTTATGATATGATCGGGTTCTTTTGATAAGTCTGTTAATTCAGGTACGGCGGTCTGCATTCGGTACGCCATCTCGTACTGCTTTACTTTTGCCTGCACTTCGGGGTCACCATTCTTTTCGAACCCCAAATGATTAAGTTCTGCCAAGTTATCAAGCATCCTTCTTCGACCGACCTTATCCATGCTTTCTCGGTCATTCAAATAAAGAATTGGATCATCGCCGCTACTAAAAACTACACCTTGGTGTGTAGAATCAAGGAAGCCATTTGTCCATAATTTGGAGTAAACTCCCTGACCATTTCCTTTGCCTTTAGAAAGTAAAACGCAAAAAGCGGGTAGGTTCTGGTTTTCACTACCCAAGCCGTAACTCATCCAAGCTCCCATACTCGGACGGTTCCCGACTTGTGCCCCCGTCTGCATAAACGTTAACGCAGGGTCGTGGTTGATTGCCTCCGTGTGCATTGACTTTATGATGCAGATTTCATCTGAGATACTTGCTATATTTGGAAACAGTTCACTTATCCAAGCTCCTGATTTCCCGTGTTGGGCAAATTTAAAATACGAACCAATCAGCGGGAATTTGTTTTGATCTGCAGTCATTCCTGTAAGCCGTTGCCCGTTACGAATGGATTCAGGTAAATCCTGTCCCGCCATTTTGTTTAGCGTAGGTTTATAATCAAAACTCTCCAATTGACTCGGAGCACCGTTTTGAAACAAGTAGATGACTCGTTTTGCTTTAGGAGCAAAGTGAGCGATGCCAAGAGGTAGTTCTGCTCCTGCGTCAGCGGCTTTACCAGTGAATAAATCTGGTACTAATAGCGAACCTAAAGCAACACTGCCTAAGCCGACGGCTGAACGGCTCAAGAATTGACGACGGGTTACGTTAAACTTGTGATTTAGAAATTCTTTTGACATCTTTCTTATAGGTTGAATAAATTAATTTCTTACGATTGCTTCTTCCATATTGTACATCATCTGTACGGTTTGCATAAAGGCAGCTGCTTTCGGAACGTTCTTGATTTTTGCGTGCGGAGCTTCGCCAATCTGTAAGGTAGCTTTAGCTTTATCAGGTTGCTGCTCAAAGAAATCGAGTTCGGCATTGAAATACTGACCGATTATCTTCATCTCTTTATCGGTTGGTTGACGACATATAATCTTGCGGAAAGCTTTTGTGAGGTTTGCCTTATTATCAGCTGTTTTATCGCTCAACTTCTCCGCAATCACCCGCGACGCTTCCATGACGTGCGGATCGTTCATCATGACAAGTGCCTGTAAAGGTGTGTTAGTTGTACCACGTTGAACCTCACACTGATCGCGGTTACTAGCGTCAAAAATGAGCATGGTCGGAGGTGGAACGGTACGTTTGATAAATACGTACATTCCCCGACGGTAAATATCTTGACCTTCGTCCTGAATATAACGCATTAATGAACCACGACCGGAAGAAGCCACTTCCCAAAGTCCTTTGGGTTGGTAGGGCTTTATACTCGGTCCGCCTACTTCAGTATTTAGTAGGCCACTACTTGCCAATACGTGATCTCGAATATTTTCTGCCATGAACCGCAAGCGTGATGCTCGTGCTAGGTAGACATTATCTGGATCAATGGTTAAATGCTTCTCCGAGAGAACTGACGATTGTTTGTACGTTGATGAAAGAACCATTTTTTTGATGAGCCTCTTTACATCCCAACCATTTTCTTGAAAATCTACGGCTAACCAATCCAATAATTCAGGATGCGAAGGTAAATCACCCTGCATTCCGAAGTCTCCGATTGATTTCACGATTCCTCTTCCGAAAAACTGACCCCATATTCGGTTTACATAAACTCGGGAAGTAATCGGGTTTTCATCACTCAACAACCAATTGGCTAAACCCGCTCGGTTTGGGGCGTACTTTGTGGTGTCAAAGTTGAGAACACTTTTAGGTAAACCAAACGTCACTTCACGTCCGTGATTATCATAGACTCCTCTCTCTAAAATATAAGTTGGACGAAGTATCTCATCGTCTTCCATGATCATGACCATGACATCAGATGTATCTTTTTTATTAATAAAGTTCAAAATACCATTCACTTCTTTCGTCGATATTTTCATATTGGGTGGATCAGCGAAAGATGCGTCAATGGTTCCATAAAGCCCTTTTTCGGGAACCTGATTAAAAAACGCAAAGGTTTTGTAGTACTCTTCCTGACTGATTGGGTCGTACTTGTGATCGTGACAGTGAGCACATTCAAACGTAAGTGATAAGAATGCCTTTCCAAACGTATTCGTTCGGTCTGTGACGTACTCTATGCGGTATTCTTCGTCAATTACGCCGCCTTCCTGCGTGATTTTGTGGTTGCGGTTAAATCCGGTTGCGAGTATTGATTCTTCATTGGCGTTCGGAATCATGTCTCCCGCCAATTGCCAACGGGCAAATTTTTCGTAAGAATAGTTGCTGTTGAATGCGTGAATGACCCAGTCTCGCCAAGGCCACATCGTACGAAGTCCATCATCTTGGTAACCGTGCGAATCGGCGTAGCGAGCCACGTCTAACCACGACGTTGCCATCTTTTCGCCGTAATGCTTTGAAGCTAATAACGCGTCCACGGCTTTTTCGTACGCATCGGGTGAATTATCTTTAAAAAACTTATCTTGTAGTTCAAGCGATGGTGGAAGTCCCGTCAAATCAAAACTTACCCGTTTTAGCAGCGTTTCTTTATCCGCTACTTCGTTCGGTTTCATTCCTTTACTACGCATTTTAGCGAAAGTAAAGTAGTCAATTTCGTTTGTGACAAAATCCTTGTCAGCGTTTGGTAATTCTGATTGCTCAGGTAAAATAAACGCCCAGTGTGGTTTGTATTTCGCCCCTTGCTCAATCCACTTTTTTAGAATTTCAATTTCGAAACCTTTGAGGGCGAGATTGGATTCGGGGGGAGGCATTAGTTCCGTTGAGTCAGGTGAAATAATGCGTTGAAATAACTCTGATTTAGCTATGTCTCCCGCCACAATGGTGTGAGCTGCGGGGTTCTCTTTTAGTGCAGCGTAAGCACCTTCTTCCGTATCGAGCCTTAATCCCGCTTCCCGCTTATTTGCATCCGGACCGTGGCAGACAAAGCAACGGTCAGAAAGTATTGGACGGACGTGAAAGTTGTAATCAATTGTCTCGGGAACTTCGGCGAGTTGCTCTTCCACAGAAGATGAATCCGAACAGCTATAAATGGCAGAAGTAAGTAAAATAGACAGGCTCGAAAGTAGCAGATAACCACGCTTTTGAAGGTAGTTCATATGTTATTTTTTTTACTTAGTTGAATAGGCGATAAACAAATCTATCAAGTAATGGATGGATTTACAAGTGATATAGTTTGGGATTATTAAATTTTTTTAATAATCCCCCCAAATGGGTATATTTACCTGATAGTCAATAAGTATTCTGATTAGGAAGTCGTTGAGTTCTCTTGTTTAGTCAGTACTTTCAATTTTGTAATCAGATAACTTTACGATAACTCCGTAGAGTCTGAAATCTATGTAAATAATATTAGTGGGTAAGACTAAAACCATTTATAAGCTTAAATTAGGTTTTCTCCTCTCAAGAGGATTAATAAGGGAAAAGTCGTTTTAGAAATGTATTTCATTTCAATACTCTTAATATTGGATACTGCAAGTACTCCCCATCCACAAACGGGCTATTATTATAAAACCAAGCCGATATATTTCGTGGATTATTAGCGAACTTTAAGTCTTTCATTTGTTTGTCAAAAGCGGATTTAATTTCGGAATTCGATTCTATCATGCGTAGCATATACGGTTCCATGACGTACTGTTCGGCGTATTCGGTGCGGCTAAAAATATGATTCATAAAGCCCCATTGAAAGAAAGAGGAGGGACTTTGTGGTTCGAGCATTACTGCTGTCAGTATAAATTTTGGGTTATTATTTTTGATGATAATACTTCCCGCTGGTACTTGTCTGGTAACTTCCGTAATCTCAGGTATTGCGGCTACTTTAATGTGCCCTTCAAATGGTACCGGCTCAAATCTAGGGTTGCTGAGCTGGTATGAAGTGGCCATGATAACCGTATCTGATATGATAGTTTCGTAAGAAATTCCGTGCAATTTTATCTTATTAATTACTTCATTTTGGTACGCAGGAATAATGTACGCGGTTGGCAAAACAATGGTATCTTTTGGCGTGTCGTTTCGAAAAACGGGCATATCGTACGTGATTTTTTCTCCTGTAAACTTCCTATACTGTGCTCCGGTAACGGGAGACTTTACATTATCGAAAGCGATTCCTAAGTGTGGTATAATTTCAGATTTGACAGCTGATTTACTGTCTCCATCCCAAGGGTTATTAGACGCACTATTCGCAGACGCGTCGAATGTCCAATTGGTTAGTAACTGCTTCTTATCGCTTGCTTTGTCTTTTTCGATTGCCTTGGTCAGACTTTCAGACTTTTCGGCGAGTAGTTTCAACGCACTTTCCATCAAAACGTACGTTCCCAACACTCGCTGACGAAACGGTTTCAGCGAATGATTTTCAATCAATACTGTGGGCAAATGAATGGCATCGCCATAAGCGTGAGAGAAGTCAGGATTGAAGGTATAATCAAGGTTCCCATCAACAAACGTTTTGCCATTTTTAGCAAATAGCAACGGTCCAGGAATGTGTCCGAGTTCAGTTAAATCTGCATCTACAAATGGACGTAGCTCTTTGGAAAGCCAGGTCGAAATATTTGGAGAATAACCGTGTGAACCCATAAACCCGTACGTGATATCGTATTGATAATCTGCTCCATCTGTTACATGAACGTCAAAATAAAGCGACGGTTTGTACTTATCTATAACGTTTATTACTGCTTGAATTTCGCCGGTTTCCACCTTTATATAGTCACGATTCAGGTTGAGATTTTTACCATTTGTTCGCCAGCCCATATTACTTGGACCGCGTTGGTTCATGCGGTTATATACTGAAATACGTTCGTGTCCTTCCACGTTTAGAATCGGAATAACAATCAGGTTTACCTTATCGACTAATTCGGGTTTTTCGGTCATAATATCCCGAATCAACATCATAGTGGCATCTTTTCCGTCAATTTCTCCGGCGTGAATTCCGCACTGAACCAAGAGAACAGGCTTCTTATCGTTTGGCTTTTGATGAAAATCCTTATCCGAAGAAACAATGACCATCGGAATGCTCATCCCGCCGCTGCTTTTACCCGCTTCTATAAAGCTGACTAACGATGAACTTGCCGCTAATTTCTCGAAAAGTTGAAGTGTTTCTGTTCGGTCAGCGGTAAAAGTAAAATTACTCTTCTCTGCGGGCGTAACCCATTTGTCGGTTGTCGGTTTTATCAGCGAAAGGCTTTTTCCCGCCCACGGAATTTCGGGAGGTAGATATTCAAATATTTGGGAATGGGCGATGAATGAACACGCTACGAGGAGACACGACAGAAATAACTTCAAGGAAACAGAAATTTAAGTGAATAGCGAAGATAGAAATTTATTATTTATTCAGCTTGAATAAATTGATTATCCTTACTTTTATAGAATGGTATAATTTCAAGAAATAATAAGCTTCATCAATAACATAACTATGCAAACCTTAACTCATTATCGCACCTGTAATCTCTGTGAAGCCATGTGCGGCTTAAAAATAACCGTAACTGATAATACCGTCACGAAAATTGAAGGCGACAAAGAAGACGAATTTAGTCGTGGGCATATTTGCCCGAAAGCCTACGGGTTAAAAGATATTTACGAAGATAAAGACCGCTTGAAAAAACCGTTGAGAAAGACAGAATCGGGCGAGTGGGAAGAGGTTTCGTGGGAAAGTGCGTACCAAACTATTGTTTCTAAAATAAAGGAAACTCAAGCTAATTTTGGTGATGACGCTATTGGCGTTTATCAAGGAAACCCGTCGATTCATAATTTAGGAACGATGCTTTACGGACCGGGATTTTTTAAAACACTTCGCACAAAAAATAACTACTCAGCTACTTCTACTGATCAGTTACCGCATCATTTTGCTTCGTGGCTGATGTTTGGGCATCCGCTGTTAATTCCGATTCCTGATATTGACCGAACGGATTTTATGTTGATTATTGGTGGTAACCCGTTGGCTTCAAACGGCAGCATGATGAGCGTGCCGGACGTGGCAAACCGTTTGCGGGATATTCAGAAGCGAGGCGGAAAATTTGTGGTGATTGATCCTCGAAAGACCGAAACGGCGGTTAAAGCAGATAGGCACTTATTTGTTCGTCCCGGAACGGACGTTTACCTGTTACTTTCGTTTATTCATATTTTATTTTCAACGGATAAAGTTAATCTTAAAATGACTGACTCTTACACCGTTGGCGTTGATAAACTACGTGAATTGACAGCAGATTATACCCCCCGCAAGGTTGCTGATATTACGGGCGTTTCGGAAGATGATATCTACGAATTAGTTGGCGAGTTTACCAACGCAAAGTCGGCGGTTTGCTACGGGAGAGTTGGAGTTTCAACGCAATCTTTTGGTGGCGTATGTCAGTGGTTGATTAACGCAATTAATGTACTTACGGGTAATTGTGATGCCGAGGGCGGAGCAATGTTTACGCTTCCTGCCGTTGACTTTGTGGGTCACGCCAAACCGAAAAATCGCCATAATCGTTGGCAGAGCCGAGTTAGAAAATTTCCCGAATTTATCAGCGAGCTTCCCGTTGCGTGTCTTGCTGAGGAAATCTTGACCGAAGGCGAAGGGCAGATAAAAATGATGTTTACCAGTTGCGGAAACCCCGTGCTTTCAACGCCCAACGGTGGACAATTAAATAAGGCATTTGAGCAACTTGACTTTTACGTGGCGTTCGATATTTATTTAAACGAAACTACTCGCCACGCTGATATAATCCTGCCGCCCGCAACTGGATTGGAGAATTCTCATTACGATATGACTTTCCATAATTTGGCGGTACGGAATACCACGAAATATTCCCCCCAATTATTTGAAAAAAGCGAAGGAGCTAAATACGATTGGGAGATTTATCAGGAACTGAATTGCTTGTTATCAGGCGGGGATTTAGAAGGTTTTATTCCCGAAAAACCCGAAGAAAAGTTAAAAATGGGTATGAAATTCGGACCGTACGGGTTGGATTTTGAAGAAGTGAAAAATGCAGTTCATGGAATTGACCTGGGGGCGATGAAATCGCAGTTTCCTAAGCGGTTGGTTTCGGAAAATAAAGAAATCGATCTCTCTCCCGATTTGCTGGTAAACGATTTACAAAGAGTACGAGATAGCTTTGATGACTTAACCAAAAAAACGGATAGTTTCTTGCTAATTGGGCGGCGGCATTTGCGGGATAATAACTCGTGGATGCATAATTCAGAGCAGTTAATGAAAGGTCGGAATCGTTGTACGTTACAAATGAACCCCGACGATGCAGCGATTTTGCAGTTGATTGATAAACAGTCAATTAATGTTAAATCAAGAGTTGGGGAAGTAGAATTGCCACTTGAAGTTACGAATAATATGATGCCGGGTGTGGTCTGCATGCCGCACGGTTATGGTCATGGTAAAAAAGGCGTTCAACTTGGAGTTGCGAATAAGCACGCTGGTGTAAGTATCAACGATTTGACGGATGATTTAGTAATCGACGAGCTTACGGGAAATGCCGCTTTTAGCAACGTGAAAGTAACGGTGAAAGCAGCGTAAAAAGTCGTACACTCTTATTAGTTTGAGCGAGTTAAGCGGTCAGGAATAGTATTATTGCGGTCTTCGATTCCGCTCAGACTGACTTATAAGTACTTTATATTATTCGATGCTATATTTTAAGAACTTAAGTAACTTATTTTCAATCAGTTAAAAGGCAATTTATTAATAAGAAGCACTTAAAATAAAATTGCAGCTACCGAATTACTGCTACTTTTCCCACGAACTTTTCTGTGAAACTATCGTTGAGAACAAAAACAAAGTAAACTCCCGACGCAACTTTGTTCCCGTTTGGTAAACGTAAATCCCACGTAGCGATTCCACCGTTTGAAAATCCGGTGTGAACTATTTTTCCGTCTGGGGCGGTGATTTTTATGTTAGAGTCAAAAGACAACCCTTTTACCGTAAAAACGCCTTCAAAGTTTGGTCGGATTGGGTTTGGGAATAGTGTAATATTGTTTAGCGACTCCTCAGGTTCGGCGGCATCGGTTTGGTACGAAATAATACCGCTTTGCGACAGGATAAAAAGCTCTCCGGTGGTGTTTACGTTAAGGTCAATGATTTGATTGCCAAGAAGTAAACTATTTTCAATATCGAAGAAGTGAATTAGTTTATTGGTCTCCGGCGAGAAGCAGTATAGACCACTGTTTGTTCCAAACCATTTACGATTTCCGCCGTCAACTTCTACGGTGTTTACGATTTGCTGCAATAGCAATCGTTGATTGCCAAAAACTGGTGTAAACGGATTCACGGGATTATTCGCAAAGTCATTGGTGGTCGGGAGGACGGTTATGCCGTTGGTCGTTGTTATCCAAAGTAAGTCGTCGCGGTCGAGGGCGATATCGGTTGGTTGACCGCTCAGTCCATTAAATTGAGAAAAATTAAACGTGCGTCCGTTACTGGTTACTCTCAGCGTAGTATTTATTAATTCCCATCGGTTCTCAAATCGGTCGATAATAACATTTTCTTTTGGTGGAAAAGGTCTTGGTCGCTCGTTCCAATCGTTTGACTCAAAAATGTATCCTTTCTTTCCAATAAATCCTACTTCGCTGTTTTCTTTGAAAAAATAGCCGTTTTCTTCGGGCAGACCGTCGGGGATTATTGACTTCCAATTACCCGAAACGTTCGTAACCAAACCATTATTTCCATCGGCAATCCAAAATATTTCATCCGCTACGGCAACGTCATTTATTTCCGTAACAAACGGAACATCAGTCGGAAGGTTAGGTAATTTAAATAAATCGGGTTGCTGAACCAATTGCCAGTTCCCAAAGAAAAGAAGATTCACCGATGGTGATAAACTGCCGCCCAAAATACCCGCCGAAGTACTAAGAAATAGACTGTCGTTTTTAACTAAAATATCGTTCACTTCAACTGAAACTCCATTTGGTCCGATATTACGGTAAGTTTCCCGAATCTGCCGTTTTTCGAGGTTTATTTCTACTAATCCGAACGCCGTTGCTACATACGCCCGATTACCCTGACTAATTATTTTGTTAATTTTTTTGTCTGCCGATATGCCCGATGCTTTTTTGATAAAATCAATAGTAGTGATATCTTCAAACTCATCATTTTTCGCTAGATTTATAATGTCTATCGTTCCACTTTTATAGCCAATAAATAGTTGATTAGCAGATTTTCTAAGGTAAGCTGCGGTCACATTCATTTCAGAAAGCCCGTTCCTTTCATCAAGTAACTCAACGGCTGAATCGTCTTTTGTTATTCGGTAAAACCCGTTTGAAGTATGGCAATAGGCGTAGTTATCAGTAAGTATAACACCACGTGCGTTGGCGTAATTTAAGTGCGTGCGAAAGGAATTAGTTGGTATTTGAGCCGAACCGGCTGGGCAGGTAAGGCATAGAAGTAAGAAAGTAAGAATTTTGCTTTTCGATAAATTCATCAATGAAAAACTGTTGACTGATTAGGTAACGTGAAGGTAATTACATTCTACGTACCTTTGTAACGGAAAAATAAATAAAACTGCTTTATAAAATATGAAAATTGCCCCAAATACCGTCGTTACGCTTACTTACGAATTATATATTGGAGAATCGCTTGATACGGAAGAGGAAGAAACTTTTGAGATTGCGGAAGTAGTTGGCGAGGACGAACCGATGGTTTTTCTGCACAGCAAAAGTGGTTTGCCGGAAGCTTTTGAAGAAAAGATGAACGGACTTTCCGTCGGAGACGAATTTAACTTTTGGCTCGAACCTGAAGCAGGATACGGTGATTACGATGAAGAAGCAACAACGGTTTTCCCGATTACGATGTTTCAGGATGAATCAGGAGATACGCTTGAAGAAATTTTGGAAATCGGGAATGTAGTTCCGTTTACTAACGAAGACGGCTCAAAACTGAACGGGCAAATAATTGAAATTACCGAAACGGATGTAACGGTAGATTTCAATCATATGCTTGCTGGAAAAGCAATGCATTTTGAAGGCAAAGTTATCGGCGTTCGGGAAGCTACGACTTCTGAGTTAGAGCACGGACATGTGCACGGTGAAGGTGGAGTGGACCACTAATTACAAATTATAACAACGTCGGCATAATGCTTCGTAGCTGTCGGTTTCCCCAAGCATAACTTGTCTGTCATTTGCTACCGTACGGTGCGAATAATGAGCAATGTCCCCGCACCTGATACAGATAGCGTGTACTTTCGTAACGTACTCGGCGATTGACATCAGGGCGGGCATCGGACCAAAAGGAATTCCGGTAGAATCCATGTCAAGTCCGGCAATTACCACTCGTTTGCCTTGATTGGCTAACTGATTCACAACTTTTATTATATCAACATCAAAAAACTGGGCTTCGTCAATTCCTACGACTTCGCACTCACCCGCTAATGCTGGAATCTGGGACGAATTATCTAAAGGAATTGAAGGGATCGCGGTTTGATTGTGAGAAACAATGTCAACGGCATCGTACCGAGTATCGAGTTTTGGTTTAAAAATCGTGACAGATTGCTTGGCAATCTTGGCACGGTTAAGCCTTCGGATCAGTTCTTCGGTTTTTCCCGAAAACATAGAGCCGCAAATCACTTCGATCCATCCTATTTTCTGGCTTTGTCCGCGGGTTGTTTTAGGTTCAATGAACATTATTTCAATAAAAAAATCGTTATATATAAAATTGGCAAGGTTTCGTAATACGGTGTAACTTGCTAATCATTTCCTAATAAGCTACAAAAGAAACGATTTTGACAATGATCTACAAGTGGGATGCCCAAGTTGCCGAAAAATATGCTAAAGAACTCGCCACAAAAATCTGTGAGGAAAATTACAATGATACTGACTCCCTTGACGGGAATCAAATCTTATCTGCAACGTCAGTTCATCAGGTCAACTTGTTAGTAATTAGGTCATTATATAATAGATGGCAAGAGGAAACTAGGCGTTTACAGAGTCCTTATTTTGACTTTACTCACCCTGAAGTTCAAGACGCCCTCAGTGAATTTATGAACATCCTTTCTCAATTTATTGCCGTTCGGCAGAAAGAATTTGAACCGCTGTTAGTTGGAGCAATTGTGGACACGCTTCAGTTAGGGATGAAACCATCAGAGTACTTCTCTAAAATACTTCGCGACTTACCCAATTTTCGGATTTCGGGTCAGTGGGTTGAAAGAAATCGTAACTACTTTAAAATCAACACGTGGGTATTTGATGAACTTAAAAAGATTGCGGTCGAAAACCCTTCGATGTACGCCAATGAAGTAATTGAGCTGATACACGCAAAACTGAATGAACGTGATACCGACTCGATAGAAGAGACGTTGACAGCATTTAGTGAAATCGTTGCGGTACAGTCCCGTTTTACTGAACCCGAAAAGGTGGAAGTTGTAGAAGTAGAAAATAAGCCATCTAAATCATTTTTCGATAGTATTGTTGAGGATAAGCTAACAAGCAGGATTCGTGAAACTTCAGCTAATCAATCTGTTGAGCGTCATTCACTGATTGAATTTGAGCCGCAAGTTATCAAATCCGAAATAGTTAACCCGATAGTAGTTGAACAGCCAACTGCTGTGGTGAGCGTAAGAGAGGAAATAGAAACGGTAGTGATGCCATCAAGGGCAGTACCGACGGTTGAAGCAGAAAAGTTCGAAATTAGGAGTGTAAACGAAAAGCACGTAAAAGTAACGCAATCGTTAAATGATAAGGCAACTATGACCGGAATGATGACAGATTATCACCGTTTGAGCAAAGTTGACAGCATACGCAAGTCAATTTCGCTGAATCAGCGGTATTTATTTACCAAGAACTTGTTTCGTGATAACGTGGACGCTTATAATAAATCAGTAGACGAATTGGATCAACTCTATTCGTTTGAAGATGCCCAAAATTTAGTGACAAGAGAATATGTACGACAGTACTCGTGGAATATGACGAGTGTCGAAGTCGAAGAATTTTTTGAAATTCTCCGACGACGATTCAGCTAAACTAGTGGTAAAGTGTATTTTTTAAAACGATAGATTATTCCATCTCGTTTATCCAGGCTTTTATGAGGGCTACGCCCTCACTGTGAATTGAAACCCTGCCAATTTCGGGCATCATTACGCCAGGATGAGTTGAGTTCATACGATAAGGAATAATGGACTCATCACCTTTGCCCGGAGCAATGGCGAATTTATGTTTTCCTGCACCGATTCCCGCCGCGACGGGAGACTTCAGTACTCCCCAATGAAATGGGTCTTGTTCTTCAATATTAAGGTATAAGCCAGACGTTGATGCTGGTCCTGCTCTACTATGACAATGGGCACAATTTGCTTCTAAATACGAGCGAGCTTTCAAATCCAATGAAGCCGTCTGATGGTCCATATTAACTAACTCAACAAATTCCGTAGTTTTTGTATTGGGCATTAAGTATCCAACTTGTTGCCATTTTATAAGTTGATTTACTTTTTCGCCGTTCTCGTAAGTAAGTTCATTATCTAACTGTTTTACCTTTGGACCAATCGGTTGAAACTTATCATTTTGGTTGTGACAGCTTTTGCACTGATTCTTATTTGGCATGGCATAGTTAATATCTTTTGCCTCGCCGTTTTCATCTTTCCAATGCACGTTGGTTATTCCACCCGTAATTTTATATTTTGCGTCGGTTTGCTCGTCGTTCCACACGTAAGGATACGCCTTCCAGCCGTCTTCTTCGTTAACTAATAAGCGGGTTTCGATAATTCTACGTTCCGCTTCTGGTTTCGAAAAATCTGCGGGGTAGTAAAAGTTTTTTATAAGAATTGCGTTCTGCGGAAAATCAAACGTTTGGGTCGGGTCATCTAAAATGGTAGCAGGTGTTCCTTCTGGCATCCAAACAAACCGTGACTTGTGTGCATAATCCGTAAACAAGGGAGAAATCGGCTCGTACGACAAAACTTTGTCGTTTGCGACAAGTTCGTTTAACTTTCCTTTGAAAAAACCGTACTCAGATAGATTTTTTAATGGAAGCTGCGTGAAATCAATGTCAGCGGGTGAACGCAACGGTGTTGATCTAAAGCATGCGGTAAAAACGCATGCCAAAAATACTGAAATTGAAATAAGTACTAGTAGGCTCTTTTTCATTGCTCTGCGTTAACCTCTGGTGCTTTGAATGAACGGATCACGAAAAATTTGTGCTGTATTACTAAGTTCGTGATAAATTATTTAATCACTGACAATTGAAATTATTAATGTCATTCTCCACGCTGATGTCCGAAAGTTTTCCGCTGCTTGGAATTACCAAACGGGAGAAACGAAGATCAGCCATCGTTTCTCTTACACAAATATTGTTTGGGTTTGTTTTTGCGTTTCCTTCCACGATGCCGTCGTACAAAACATCTTGTGATTTGAAACACGTTGCGGCAATCAGTTTTCCTAGATCTTTTGATACGTCAGGCACTCCGAATTCGCGTTCGTAAATATTATCGTGAATAAAAATATTCTTCACGTACGGACTCCAGCCTTCATGCGTCGGAATGGGCAAATCAGTGATGTGGTAACTCGCAATAGATATTGAAGCCGTTTTGTGGTTCAGTATCTTGTTATTAAACACTTCTACGCTGTCTCCCGCAAAGATAACGACACCGCTGCCCGGAGGAATCATCGAAATCGGGTTGCCATTTTCAGATGCTTCACCCAAGGCAAAGTTTTCGTGATTGTTCTCTTTTATAGTATTGTCGTAGATTTTAGTATTGCGTCCCCAAGGTTTAGGAAGCCCAGGCAGGTTAAAAACTAAGATTCCTCCCGTATTATTTTCGGCGAGGTTATCATGAACAATGGCGTTATCAGAATTCTCAATTTCGATTCCCGCTACATTTTCAAAAACGTAATTGTTTCGTACGATAATATTCGTTGATTGTCCAACGTAAATTCCTGCATCACGGCTGTGAGACACTTCGCAGTTTTCAATCAATACATTATTGCATTGAACTGGGTATATGCCGTACGTGCCACTTTTTGCTAAATCTGTATGAGTCCAAGTGGTGTTTATATCACGAAACGTAATACCATCGCAGTGTTGAGTTTTGATGTCATCGCCGGGAGCATCAATGACCGTGAAACCTTCTAACGTAATGTTATCTCCAGCAATCTTCATCCCTTCGCCGCCAGTTGTGAGATTTTTGAAAGACAAAATACTGCTTCGCATTCCTGAGCCTTTGATGGTTACATTACTAACTGCATCTAAAATGAGTTGGGTATTTAGTTCGTAAAACCCTTGAGGAATTTCTATGGTACTACCGTCTTCGGCTTCAATGAATGCCGCTACGAGCTCTTCGACTTGTTCTTCTGATGCTTTGGGTAAATCGCCAATTTCAACTGATTTCGTATTTGAATCATTGGAGCATGAACACAAGGTCATGATAAAAGAGAATGTAAGTAGTAGGGTACTTTTACTCATTTTAAGCTGTTTTCTTGAGGCGTAGAAGTACAAACATAGAATGAATATTACTCATATGTACTTGACATAAGTCAAGTAACGAGATTTTAACAAAGTTTTGAGCGAATTCTGCTTAGTGTTTCAACTGAGATGCCTAAATACGAAGCGATGTACGTAAGGGGAATACGTTGGATTATCTCTGGAGATTTTGTGAGCAACATATCGTACCGCTGAGTTGCTGTGAGGTAGTGAAAACCTCGCCGATACGCTTCCGTAGCTACAAAGTAACGTTCGGTCATAAGACGGCTTAACCGTTCAATGTCGTTAAACTCATCGTAGAGTTTGTAAAGTGAATCCCGGTGAATACCGTAAGATTCGACGTCTTCCATTGCTTGTAATCCGGTGAGAGAGGGTTCTCCAGAGAAAAAACTTGCCAGCGAAACAGCAACATCATTTTCAAATCCAAACCAAACTGAAATGTCATTTCCATTATCGTCAATAATGTATTCCCGCACAGCTCCTTGGGTGACAAAATAAATTATGGACGATTGTTTCCCAAGCTCTACAATTGTTTCCTTTTTAGAAAAAGAGGTTCTAACGAGATGACTCTCAAATGCTTCGGTTGCCTTTGGACCGATGTGGTGGATTCCTGAAATAAAGTTTATAAATTGATTCAAGAGGCAGTATTTTTCGAAATATAGCCTACTTTAAATTATAAAAAGGGAATTAGGCAATTACATATTCTGGTTTCCTCGAAACACTTGAGTTTATGATGCTCTACTAATCAGATATTTCTGAAGAAGTCTCTTCCTAAGAAGCTGTTTAATTATCATAAACCTTCACTGGTCTCAGGGCTTACCAAATATTAACTTTTTGAAATACTAAATTTTAGTAGCGTACTTCTCCAACATTTTCAGGTTCGTGTACTCCAACGCTTTTTTATTAGTGGATTTCAGATTGATTTTTGGAGCAACGCCCGCTTTTTCGGCTTCTAACCACCTGATAATGCAAAGGCACCAACGGTCACCGGGTTTTAAGCCAGGGAAATTGTAGGCTGGAATGGGCGTTGAAAGGTCGTTTCCCTTGCTTTTTGTGTACGAAAGAAACTCCTCCGTCATTTCCGCACAAACAACGTGCGTTCCCCTGTCGTCAGAACCAGTTTGACAAAAGCCGTTTCGGTAATATCCGGTCATTGGGGCGGTGCAGCAAGATTGAAGCGATTCGTTGTAAATATTTAAGGGTTGCGTTTCCACGGGCTGAACTTGATTAATGAATAAACTAAAAAACAAAATTACGGGAAAAATCATGTGCGATGCTTTTCCCGTATAAAGAGTTTTTTATAAGGTTTTGTTTTGAAATTCAATGATGCAAGCTTTAGCCCACGTGCTTTTTTGCATAATTCACTTGCGGTTATAATGAAGTCTTTAAAGACTTTCCACAAATTTGATTAACTGATTTCGATCGGTGGATGATAGTTTTTTGAAACTTTCGGTCGAATTTTGAGATTCGCCGCCGTGCCACAGAATGGCCTCTTCGATATTCCTCGCCCGCCCGTCGTGGAGTAAGGTGGTATGCTTATTAACTGTTTTTATAAGCCCAATTCCCCAAAGTGGCGACGTTCGCCATTCATTTCCAGTGGCTAAAAAATCGGGTCGTCCGTCAGCGAGTGCATCGCCCATATCGTGCAATAATAAATCTGTGTACGGAAAAATTTTCTGAGAGTTCAATTGCTTAATCGAATTCGTTGCCGTCGTGAATGAAGGTCGATGGCAGCCCGAGCAATTTAATTTAGTGAATAATGCCTTTCCTCTTAATACATTATCGTCGGTGTGATTTCTTCGAGCTGGAACCGCCAATGTTTGAAGGTAGAAAACAACATTGTCAATGTTTTTGTCACTGATTTCTGGTTCGCCGCCATTCGGAATTTCGTTTAAAAAACCCTGCGATTCGCTGAGTTCGTGAACGGGAAATACACTCGTCGTGATTCCAATATCACCGTTGAACGCCGCCGTAGTTTGTTGTTTTAAAGAAGGTTGGTTTGCTTTCCAACCAAATTTGCCGAGACTTTTTCGTTTGTTTATTGCGTCCCAAACGTAATTTGCTTTTCCTGAAATACCGTCACGGTTTTCGTCGTTTTCGTCGGTATTAAGTAAGATGTCAGTTTCGGAAATATTCTCTAATAATCCGAGACCAAAAACCTGCATTCCGATGCGGGGCGAAAACATAAAATTTGCCTCTGGTTCGCCGTATCCCCACCCTGAAAATACGTAGATCGGTTTACGTAAATTGTATGCTGTACCGTCGGTATACCTTCCAATGACTTCTTCGTACCGAACGCTTACTTTTACTTCTGGCTTGACCGTTGGAATGGCTTTGTCTTGCAATTGATCGCCGTAGATTTGATCAGGTTTCGGACCGCCATTCACGGAGAATCCTGATGTACTGATTCTAAAAAGTAAACCATTCAATGATTCGCTTGGAGACTTTGGTGGTTCAGCTCTCCCGTCAAGGTTGTGGCAGCTACCGCAAGATAAACCGTTAAAAAGTGGACCGAGCCCGTCACGTGCCGAAGCAGAGGCGGGAGCGACGGTCCAGTTACTTCTGAAAAATGAATTACCGATTACGAATTTATCTTCGTCTTCGTAAGAAAGTCCGCTTACGGCGTGACCGAAGGCATTTTCTCCGAAATCAAACGAAGTGGCCAAACCTCCGGTCAACTCTTCTTGAGTATCAACTGGGGTTTGGTCTTTAGGTTCTTCGCAGCTAAAAAGTCCGATAATGGACGTAAAAAGTATGATTATGTATGACTGCTTGTTCAAAATATTAGTCTAAATCAGCATTTACTTGAATGCCCAATGATAAAGCGGCATCTACTATAGAATCACTTAAACGTCGTAAACCCAAAATGGATTTTTCGATATTTTTGCTTGGATCGCCATTTGAAATCGCTTTGTCAAACGGAACTGGAATGGCGTAAACGCTGCTCTCGACAGATTTTAATAATGTTTGAACTGCGGTGTTCTTCTCCGCATTTTTTGCTTTTACTAAATCTGCCAGCGATTTACCGGAAACGATTGAGCCGTCAACTCTTTGGTAAGTTCCCATATAAACATTTTTGATGCTCAGGAAATTCATTCGGATATCTTCGTGCGTATTATCACTAAAACATGAATGTTCGTCTTCCTGATCTTGATTTGCTAAAGCAACGGTCATGCGTTCTCCGGCTAACTCTCCCTTGCTTAACGCTCCAATTCCTCGGAAAACCTTAGCAATTGAATCGTCTTCGCCAGCAATAAAATTAGTGCGATAAGGTGCTCCTAGCTTCCATGCTTCCCGAACTTCGGTAAGATTGTCAATCAGTAATTCTGTTACAACTTTCAAGTATTGTTCTCTCCGGTCAGTATTCTGAGCGGCAATATAATCTGTAACCGGGCGATCTCCAGGACCGTCGGCGTTGAAGTCTTGTCCCCAGAGTAAGAACTCGATGGCGTGGTAGCCAGTACTTAGGTTGGTCTCAGACCCGTTTTCGTTCAAAGAAACTAAGAGATCTCTTGTGATGGCGGGGTACGCAACTACATCGTTTATAATTCCGCTGTTAGGGTTTCCAACCACGTAATCAATATAACTTTCGTCAAGTGGCCAGCCATTTATTAATCCTTCGGGACCTTCGTCGTTGTCAATTGGTCCTCCGTAAAAACGAAAACCTTCCGTTTGACCGTACGCAGAACGAGCGGCAAGCCAGGCTTTTCTCGCCTTTTCAAGATTAGTTGTTGTTGGGGCAGTTGTAAAATCGTCGATTGCTGTGCTCAGGCTTTGGGCAGTTTTTACGACGTCATCGTAATTAGCGTAAACTAAATTAGCATAGTTTTCTAAAACTTCGGTGGTTGAGTTATCGGGTGCTGGCTCGTTCTCGTCGCACGCGGTTATGAATATAAACGAGGTGAGTACGACAGCAAGCTTTGTGAAAATGGATTTCATGGGAAAAAGGGTATTTATATGTTGAGAGTAAAAGTAGAAACGGGATTAATCCCCGTCTCCACTTGTAAAAGTGATGGCGATTCCTAAAAGAGACGATAATTCGCTCTTAAAGAACCGAGTATTTTTCTGCAATTCGGTATGAAGTAACCGAACTTTCGCTTCATCGGTGAGGATAAGTATGGCGAGGTTCTCTTGGGGGGAGAACTTTTTTAACTCGTTTTCAATTTTGGTAATCTGTTCTTTGGTAGAAACCGAAAGGGTTGGACCGCCTTCTACGTTTTGAAGATAGTCGTCAAAACCAAGACCGTCTCCGCCTTTCCAAACATTTGACAACGCGTCAAACTGAATTTTAATAAACTCGAGAGAAAAACCAGAGTATAATGCTTCCACTTTTTCGGGCTCAGATTTTGATTGACCGGGACGTAAGCCGAGCGGAAGACCGACCTTAAAGTTCTTCAAACCTTCGTAGTTTTTTACAAACTCGTTGTAAATAGCTGAAGTAGAACTACCGGCGTCAGTTCCTGAGTTTTGGATAAATTCGGCTTGGTACGCAGACCAAGCCGAACTTACTTCATCAATCCGTTTGGCAATATCTTCGGCTACTTTCACCGAGTAATTTGCGTAATTAGGATTGGTTTTAAAAGACTGCAATGCTGCGTCTTCAAACAATAGATAATCTAACGCCAAGAACCCTCTGCTGTCACGCTCGAAATCCTGAAAGTTCGGCGTGGCGGTTTTCGTTTTGTTAGCTATTCGCTGAACATTCACTGGAAAAGTTGCTACTTCTTCGAGTAGACTCTTTTGAATTACTTGCTCTGCTGCTGGACCGAAATTATACATACCAACTTTCAGGTAATTTGAGTAAGCAGCTTTCCAAGACTCCTGAGCTTCTTTTAAGCTGGCCTCGTTCGGGTTGGCGGTTAAAGCCTTTACTTGCGTCACTAACTGACTTGCTTGCAGCGAGGCTTCCGAGAAGCCAGGTACAATAAGACTTTTGGCGAAGTTGTCCAACATCATACCTCGGTCAAACTGATCGCCAGAAGGTGAATCCGTTTCGCTGCAAGAGGAAAGAAGGAAAATAGATAGAAAGAAAGTTAAGCTAAGTAATTTGTTCATCGTTATTTATGAATTATCTCCCTTGTTCTGAAACCCAGTTCTTTTTGAAATCTTCAATTTGCTCATCGGTGAAACCGTAGATTGTTTGAAGTTTCATAATCGCTTGTTGCATTTTAGTTAGTTCAGCAACCGGAGAGGATAAAATGTTTAAAGTAGTAGGAGTTTCGTTTGGTGTGACGTTCATCAACGTAAGTGTTTCGTCAATTTGGGCGTCGGTTATTATTTTTCTTTCAATAGACTTAAACCCGTGTAAAAAACCAATTGCTTCACTGAATGAGTGCATCGCCGAAGAAATGGTTGATTCGTCAAGGCTCGTAGCGGATAATTTACGGACTACGCTGTGTAGGTAGTTTATCGTTGTGGCAGCACTCGCTTTTTCCCAGTTACCAAAAATGGCGTCAAATGCTTCGTCGCGTTCGGTATTGTACTTACTACCACCTTTCAAAGCTGCTTGTAATTTGATGTAGTCTGACTTAATATTTGTGTAAAAGCCATTACCATCGTTTTTATCCCGACGAGCAATGTAATTTGCTATAAACCCGTCTGGATTTGTTACGTTATTCCCATTATTACTGTTCGGGAAATCTGGCGTGGTTCCCATAATTGCAATCATCTTATCGGCGGTAGTTGCATCGGGAGTATTAGCAAGTTTAGCGGCATGGTTGTACAAAGCTGCTCCGAAAAGACCTTTTTCAATTAGCTGCTCGTTTTCAATACCGTATTTATTCAATAGGTAATTTCCAAAAACGCCGCCCTGTGAGCCATCAGGATTGAATTTCTGCCCACCACTTATTTGAACCAGTTCCGTTACCATAGGTTGGATTAAGTTGTCGTAATAACCTGTTGTTTGCGTTTTTACGGTTGCGTATTTACTATTGACGATGCTCGCATCAACTTTACCGCCTGAGCGTCCTTGTTTCATTTCGGTTGATAAAGCCTTCAAGTCTACTAGAACGGATTTTTGAGCGGAAGTGTTTGCTTCAAATTGACTGGCATCGTAAGAAGTTGGAATTACGAGTGGCTGACTTTCTGGTTCTGTAGTTGACTCTTCGCAAGAGAGAAATGTGATTCCTGATAAGGCTAGTACAAAAAGAGTAGATAATTTCATATGTGGGATCTAATGTTACTGTTATTTAGACTAATTATAAATAATGATGCAAATGTATCACTCAGCTTTTGAAAATGAAATTAATTCGGTGATTTTATTTAGAAAGATTTTAAATAAGGGCAAAAAAAAGACCACTTTTGAAAGTGGTCTTCTCAAATTCAGAACTTGTTAACTCTTTAAGGACTAACTAAGTTTAAGCTAATATTTAAAAATAATGGGTTGCCAAGCGTGTTATTAAATACTGGTATGTTATCTCCCGTAGGGTTTTGGTCAGAAAAACCATCAAAACGCCAATTATAACGTAATCCCGCTTGAGCGGCAAGCCAAACGAAATTCTTGACTTGCTTTTGGTAGGTGACTCGGGGTTTCAACTCACCACGTCTGATGTAAATATCTCCACTACCGTTAACTACTCCTGGGGCATCGTTCAGATAAAACGCATTTCCTTCAATTTCGTAACCGAACATCAATAAACTCGTTGGTCCGAAATTTCTTCTTACCTGAATTTTCGCCGGTACAACGGATTCTATTCCCCATTTATCGTTAAATGTCTTGTTGTAGTAAATAGCTGGAATATGTAAAAGTTGTCCTGCCCGGTAAGTACGGGTTACGCCCACGCCAAACATGGTATTTTCGTCTTTTTTCCAGCCAAAAATACCAATACCACTGAATGTGGTGCTTTTGCCGAGCTCCAGATCGCTGAATCCCGTGTAGTTTCCGCTTATGTCCACGTTAGCTTGCACAATGATAAAGTGCTTGTCATTCAAAGGTTTGAAAAGCGTGGCGTTCAAACCCGTAGTGCGTAGTCCTTTTTCGAGTGAACGTAATAAGCTCGGATCGGTTGAGTTTTCAAACCCAATATTGGTGTCCCAATAAGTTAGACCTAAATTTAGAATGAAGCTGCTTCGAGAAATAACGGGTGCGTTAAACGCCAGTCGTAATCCTCTGAACTTGTTCACGTTTGCTTCGGGGTTATTATCTACCGAAATCGGAAATGGTAATTGAGCCTCGTAGCCCACCGAAATTAGTTGCGTTGGGCTGAGCCGCACTACTTTCTGCGTAGCGTAGGTTTTTACCACGAAATTATCGGCGTTGCCGAGTTCATCGAAATTGAAATCATCTAAGTCAGCAAGGGTAGTATCAGCAGGAATATCCTGAGCTACTGATTGCTGGTACGTAAAAAAACATATTGTGGCTCCTATAAACAGGACTTTTGTAAAATTCATGTGGGTATGGATTAGTGTAATTAGAAGTCCAATTATTTTTTAACCTGACGTTTCCACACGTCCGTTTTTCCAAATAACGAAACGCCGATATATCCACGTACTTCGAGCGTATTTTTGTTCACTAAAGTCATTTCGCACGAATAATCGTTGCCTGTTTTAGGGTCGTAGATATTTCCACCTTCCCAGACATTTTTTCCAATAAAATCAAAACCCCGCATATTGGTCATGCCTTTTAGCGGCACGCTACGCTTCGACTCATCGGGGTTATTTACGTCAGTGCGTGGCTTTCCGCTTTTGTCGTTTGCTTCTTTTAACCATACTATCCGACCGTAGTATTTAGTACCTCTTTGGTAAATCTGGACAATTCCGGTTCCTTCGCCGTTTTTCCAGAGACCAATTACATCGCTTGCATCCGCAAGGGTTGCATCCATAAATGGAGGTTTCGTATCGTTAGCTTGAATAGTAAATGCGATAGTAAAAGTAAATAGAGTAGCGAGGAGTAATTTTGAAAGTAATTTCATTTGGTTAATTGTTAGTTTGTTAATCTCAACTACTCTAAACCATAAAAAATTTCACTATGTTTATTGATATTATAAATATAACGAGATTACCATATTGCTGAACCAAGTAATTTCTCACCCAATTCTGATAATTTGGCGGTTTTATATTTATCCTTTTCCCAGTTTCTTGGGTCACCAGGAAAAGCGTACCCCTGCGGAGCAATGCGGTTTTTCCAAGAATTTGTCCGCCAGTTTTTTAATTCTTCGTTGTCTTCTTCGGCGGGTATCATAGAAATGTATTGGGCAATCCTGACTTTGTCTTCTGAGTTATTTGGACGAATGCCGTGCGGCGTTGTACTGTTGAAAATGAGTAAATCTCCGGCTTCTAATTTTACTTTATGAAACTCATCGGCAAATTCAGAAGTATTGGGTTTGAAACGATCGCGGTCTTCGGGTTGGTTTTTCTTCCACGAATCATATTCTCGGTAAAGTCTTGGAATGCATTGAAAGCCGCCCATGTTTTCATCCGTTTGATCCGCTAAAGCTAACACACCTTGCACGTTCTGCGGACGAGTTTCGGGGTCATAATCCCAATGAATAAAACCGTTAAAAATATGATTGGGTCGCATTGGGAAGTTGAGATTCGCTCGGTCAATGGTTACCCAAAGTTTGTCCGTTCCCCAAACATCGGTGAAAGCATCGTACACGCGTTGCGACTGACGGTTATTCCACAGCGTCTGATGATTGTAAACTTCTACCATACCGCTATTGGCTAATTCTATCATTTTCATCGTTGCTCGGGGTGGAGCGTACCACGTTTCAGAATCGTTGGGGTCTTTTTCTTCAAACTCCCACAGAAAATCTGCCGTTTGCTTCGCCTGCTCTTTCGGAACGGCACTTTTCACGATTACGTAGCCATTCTCTATCCAGAACTTCCAATCGGCTTCGTTCAAAATTTTAAGCGGTTTTCCATTGCTGCGGTCGTTCAGTTTTTGCGTACTGCTTGTGGACGTCGACGGATTTCCTGGAATATCTTCGTGGTTTTTATTTGCCATTTCCACCTGCGGAGTCATTGTTTTATTTTTCATTGTTTAATATAGTTTATTATTGAAATAATAATACAAATTTAGGGTAGTTGAAGACAGTAATCCACCTCAATAGTACCAAGTATTTGAATTATATTGATAATTTAGAATCCTGATGTGCTATATTTAGATAATATTACATGGTACGTGCATGAAACTTGCCCTCGAATCGATAAGTCCAAATGAAAGTAGTTCGTTTAAGTTGATGGTAAATCCTCGACTCAGCGATTTTTTCTTTTGGCATTTTCACCCTGAATTCGAATTGATTTATATCGAAGGTGCCACTGGAACGCGGCACGTGGGCGATCACATTGCTACTTACCAAGAAAGTGACTTGGTGCTGATTGGATCAAACATTCCGCATTTAAATTTTGACTACCGCGTCAAAACGGACTATCATAAAATGGTAATTCATATTCGGAAAGACTTTTTACGATATTCGGATGGGATAACGCCTGAACTAGAAAAAATTAAGCAACTATTTAGAGACTCTGCAAAAGGAATTACGTTTGGCGAAAAAACTAAAGCTCTATTGAAAGAACGAATCAAAGCAATCCACATACTTAATGAGTTTGATCGCTTCTTAGAACTACTTTCGATTTTTAACCTGTTAGCCAATGCCGAAGACACAACGTTTTTACACGTAAATGACTTTGCTAATAAGTTTTCAAAAAAGGAACACGAGCGTCTTAATAGAGTTTACGCTTTTGTGGAACAGTCTTATAAAAGACCAATTTCTTTAAAAGAAGTGGCTGAACTCACTAATTATTCGAAGGCTGCATTTTGCAGGTTTTTCAAACAAATGACAAAACTAACCTTTGTTGAATTTCTGAATAATTATCGCATAAATCAGGCGAAACGCTATCTATTAGCTGGTAAAAATGTAACCGAAACAGCTGGACTGTGTGGTTACGAAAGCCTTTCTTATTTTAATAGAGTCTTCAGACGAACTACATCCGAAAACCCTATTTCATTTAAAAAAAATTATACAACTACTTAATGGAAAATTCACCCGAAAAAAACTTACAACCTTACCTTGATCTCATTCCTGCCGCTCCAACTCGCGGCGGAGTTTATTCGCCTTGCCTAATTGTTGAAAACCTTGTTTACGTGAGCGGGCATTTGCCCTTTTACAAAGACGGAACTTACCCAATTGGCAGAGTGGGAGGGGAGTTTGATATAGAGACCTCGAAAATTGCTGCTCGCCAAGTTGGTTATAATATTATCGCAACGCTTCGCGAAAATCTTGGCTCTTTAGATAAAATCGAACGCGTGGTGAAAGTGTTTGGAATGCTGAATGCCGTTCCCGAATTCCAGAATCACGCCGATGTAATGAACGGTTGTACCGAGCTTTTTGGAGAACTTTGGGGCGAAGAAAAAGGTCTTGGTACCCGCAGTGCCGTTGGAATGGGTTCGTTACCGAAAGGAGTTCCAGTTGAGATTGAGGCAATATTTTTACTTAAAAAATAATTGCTGGATTTTCCCACTTGGGTAATTCAGTAGGCATAATTCGCCGTCTTTACTCTGTCTGAGTGAGGGAAACGAGGCAATAGCTTATTGGTTGACTGTTTGGTCGATTCTCAGAACCTTTCCTACAAGTGAACTTAACTTCTGGGCAAAGTTCTACGGGTCGCCCTCGCTTCTGCTGTTGTTGATTGCGATGCACAGGTAGCCGTTTTTTCTCCGTCGTTATAATCGGAGGTTGAACTGGCAGCAGGATTATTTTTAAAGACCTTGATTACTCCGACTTGTTCTATTACAAATAATTGGTCTGTCCCGTCGTCAGAATAGACCACTTCAACGGAGCCTTTAAAAGTTAGATTTGCAAACGTATCCTGAACTATCCATTTTACGTCTGGGTTCGGTGGCGTTATTAGCACCCACAACAATTTCGGTTTTACAACTAACTATAGTTGTTGTAGATAGTAATAAAGGGAACGGTGCTTCTGTAATTCTCACGTCGAAATCTTTATTTACTACAATTCATATACTCACGTAATATTTGTTGTTCCAGATGTGAAATTGCTAATTCATACAATCGTTTTCCCGCCTTTACCCAAGTATTTCTTAGCTTTGCGGCTCAAAAAACTGAAATCAGATGTTAAGGACTCATACTTGTGGCGAACTCCGTAGTACAAATGTAAACGAAACTGTAGTCCTCTGCGGATGGGTGCAGCGAATCCGTGATAAGGGAGGTATAATTTGGTTAGACCTTCGTGACCGGTACGGCATTACGCAGTTAATCTTTGAAGAGGGTGTGAGCGATGAAAAAACAATCGCACAAGTTCGGGAAATGGGACGTGAATTTGTCTTGCAAGCAACCGGAACGGTCATTGAGCGACTTTCCAAAAACGACAAAATGCTAACGGGAGATATTGAGTTGAAAATAAGTGAGCTCACGGTTTTGAACCGGGCGAAACTTCCTCCTTTCCTCATTGAAGACGAAACCGATGGCGGTGACGAACTCCGCATGAAATACCGCTACCTTGATTTACGGAGAAACCCAGTTCGTGAAAACTTAAAACTTCGTCACAAAGTAGCTCAGCAAACTCGCGTGTTTCTTGACGCTCAGGAATTTATTGAAGTCGAAACACCCGTTTTGATTAAGTCAACCCCCGAAGGTGCGAGAGATTTTGTGGTGCCAAGTCGCATGAACCCGGGTGAGTTTTACGCTTTGCCGCAATCGCCGCAGACGTTTAAGCAGCTATTGATGGTTTCGGGCTTTGACCGTTATTTTCAAATCGTGAAATGTTTCCGCGATGAAGATTTACGTGCCGACCGTCAGCCGGAGTTTACACAAATTGACTGCGAAATGTCATTTGTGAAGCAAGAGGATATTCTGCAAATGTTTGAAGGCTTAGTGCGGCACTTATTCAAGACGGTAAAGGATATCGAACTGGACGAAGTACCCAGAATGACCTACGCCGATGCGATGAAATTTTACGGTTCGGATAAGCCAGATATTCGATTCGATATGAAGTTTGAAGAATTGAATGACTTGGTTCAGAACAAAGGTTTTACGGTTTTTGATTCGGCGGAATTAGTAGTTGGAATTAACGCTATGGGCTGTGCGGGGTATTCGCGTAAAGAAATAGATGCTCTTACTGAGTGGGTGCGTCGTCCGCAAATTGGAGCAAAAGGATTAGCGTATATAAAGTACAACGAAGACGGTTCTACAAAGTCATCCGTTGATAAATTCTATTCTGAAGAAGATAAAAAAGCACTTCTTGAACGCTTTGACGCCAAGCCTGGCGATATGATTTTAATCCTTGCTGGAGAAGCGAACAAAACCCGTAAACAACTGAGCGAACTCCGCTTGGAAATGGGAAGTCGTTTGGGTTTACGTAATCCTAATATTTATAAAGTCCTTTGGGTAGTTGATTTTCCTTTGTTAGAATACGGAGAAGAGGATAAGCGTTGGTTTGCGATGCATCATCTGTTCACCGCTCCAAAACCGGAAGACGAAGCTTTGTTGGAAACCGACTTGGGTGCCGTTCGTGCCAATGCCTACGATATGGTTATCAACGGAACGGAAGTAGGCGGCGGTTCGGTCAGAATTTTCCAGAAACCGTTGCAACAGAAGATGTTCAGCATTTTAGGATTTACTCCGGAAGAAGCTCAGGCACAATTCGGGTTCTTACTGGATGCCTTTGAGTACGGTGCTCCACCACACGCAGGAATAGCCTTCGGTTTTGACCGACTTTGTTCGTTGTTTGGTGGCTCTGATTCGATTCGTGATTTCATCGCTTTCCCGAAAAATAACAGCGGTCGCGATGTAATGATTGATTCTCCTTCGGTCATTTCTGTGGAGCAATTGAAGGAACTGTCAATTGATGTGCGGAAGAAGTAAAGGTACTTTTCTTTATAGTCAAAAAGCCCCTCTCCAAACTGGAAAGGGGCTTTTTGATTATCCTTTGAATAATTAAATCTTAAACGCTTCTTTGATTTGATCTACGTAATCAAGTTTTTCCCACGTAAAAAGTTCTACTTCCACTTCGGCACGTTGTCCGGCGTTTTCAAAAATCTTCGTTACCGTCTTGGGTTCACGTCCCATGTGACCGTACGCAGCAGTTTCGGAGTAAATCGGGTTACGTAATTTTAAGCGTTGCTCAATTGCGTAGGGGCGGAGGTCGAAGATTTTCTCAATCTCACGGGCAATGGTCCCGTCTTTCATATCAACTTTTGCTGTTCCGTAGGTATTCACGAAAACTCCGCAAGGTTTTGCCACGCCAATCGCGTAAGAAACTTGAACGAGTACTTCGTCGCACAAGCCAGCAGCAACCATATTTTTGGCGATATGACGGGTTGCGTAAGCCGCCGAGCGGTCAACTTTTGACGGGTCTTTTCCTGAAAAAGCACCACCACCGTGAGCACCTTTACCACCGTAAGTATCTACAATGATTTTGCGTCCGGTCAGACCTGAATCGCCGTGCGGTCCGCCAATTACAAACTTTCCGGTTGGATTGATGTGGTAAGTGATTGTCCCGTCAAAAAGTGCTTGTATTTCCGGCTTGAGCTGTTCTTTTACTTTAGGAATAACCACCTCAATAATATCCTTTTTAATCTTCGCGAGCATCGTTTTGTCCTCGTCGAAATCGTCGTGTTGCGTTGAAACTACAATGGTATCGATTCTAATCGGAACATTATCATCCGAATATTCTATCGTCACTTGTGACTTCGCATCCGGACGCAAATAATTAATCTCGCTACCATCTTTTCTTATTTCTGCTAAAGTTTGGAGGATTTTGTGTGATAAATCAAGTGCCAAAGGCATGTAATTATCTGTTTCTTTCGTAGCATATCCAAACATCATTCCTTGATCACCAGCACCTTGAGCGTTTGCTTTCGCTTCAAAACCTTCTTCAGCTTTTCGGTCAACCCCTTGATTAATTTCGGCGGATTGCTCGTGAATGGCGGATAAAATACCGCACGAGTTTGCTTCAAACATATATTCCGCTTTGGTATACCCAATCTTCCGTATAACATCCCTCGTTATTGATTGTACATCTAAATAAACGGAAGTATTGACTTCCCCCGCTAATATGACCTGACCCGTTGTGACAAGTGTTTCACAAGCGACTTTAGATTGAGGATCAAATGCAAGGAAATGATCAATCAGAGCATCTGAAATTTGATCTGCGACTTTGTCTGGATGACCTTCCGAGACTGACTCGGAAGTAAATAAATATGGCATAGAGCAATTATTTATGTTAAGTGAGAGGTTAATACTGAAAACAAATACCTGTCTTTGCTCAGCAAGTGCAAAAATGATTATTATTTATGAAACATTAAAATAATAGATAATAAATCTTAAATAGTGATTTTTTTTAGATAAAATATCTGCTTAGGCCTTATTTTGCAGAGAAACTGAAAAAGTAAAAATGCATAATTTTGAATACTTATGAGCACTGAAAAATTACTTAGTACCCGCAGTGCATTATAGGTAATACTAGTTTTCCTTCCTTAGTAAGGTCGAAAATTTTGAATACCTCACCTATCGGACAGACAGCATGGAACTTGTAACCAAAGGGCATGTTTTGGGAAACATAAAACCCTCTGCTGGGAGCGGTCTGATAAGTTTCTCCGCACATTTTAACCTTATCCTTCCACAGTTTAGAAATCCTGCTCTGGTTCAGAAAGTTCATAGCTGGTTCAAGTTATTTTTCATAAGTAAGAAACTGAAGGTCAACCTGACAGACGTATAATAAGAGGCTTCGCTGATTCAAGAAAATACCCCTTCGTACTACAAATCTTAAAAGTAGTTCACAGGGGTGTTTTCTGGTTAGAAGTACAACAACTGGCATAGACTTTGATAAAGGCGGTGGGCTATCCTTAAGCCCTACTTTTCTTTTTTTTTCGAATAAGTGAATGCATTTCTAAAACCATTAATAGCTTATTGAGTACCAGAAGAGCGTTTTAACCCCTTTTGTTTTGCTTTGAAATCTTACTGATTTTTCTTGGACTAAAATTGGCTTCTCGAAAAGGCAGATGCAGTACGTAACCTCATGGGCTTACTGCACACGGTTTTATTCAAGCGGTTATTGCGGTACCTGAATTAACCAAAAAGACAGGTATAAGTAAACTGTTTC